>Ga0207799_100251_pt1 | contig 34681 bp, 32 predicted proteins | sample TtanPargueraPR_4_FD_187742 | JGI IMG/M metagenome (GOLD analysis project Ga0207799, IMG submission 187742) | Aerobic enrichment media microbial communities from Bioluminiscent Bay, La Parguera, Puerto Rico - Tt and M2 (SPAdes) | ecosystem: Environmental > Aquatic > Marine > Unclassified ...
CATGTTCAGCTTGGGGCTGCTTTCCATCTGGGGAATCGACGCTGTCGGTTGGATGGCCAAACCCACCGCCTGGGTCGCCGGCCAGGAAGGCGCCTTCTTCAAACCTTCGGGCAAGGCCTACAGCGGGCTGGGCCAGTGGGGCTCGCTCGGCGTCACCTACCTCGTTTGGACGACGCTCGTCTGCATCGGGGCCTATTTCCAGCGGCTCAACGTCGCCCGGTTCTGGCAAGGCTGGACCGTGCTTTTCCTGATCACCTACACGGCGACCATTATCGGCCACGAGGCGCATTTGTCGGCGCCGGTCAACAAGTGGGAAAGCCTGGGCCTGTCCTGGGGGTTCTCGCTCGGCGGAGACGGGACGGTCTACATCCTGTGCCTGGCCGCCGGCCTGATCATCGGCAACTTCATCAAACCCCTGGCGGCCTTTGTCAGGGAAGCCTGCAAGCCGGAATGGTATATCAAGACGGCCATTGTCTATCTCGGCATCAAGGTCGGCCTGATGTCCATGAAAGCCGCCGGTATGACCTTCGAACTGGCCCTGGCCGGCGTCTGCGCCACCTTCGTCGCCTACCTTCTGTTCTGGCCGATCATCTATACCATCGCACGCAGGCTGTTCCGCCTGCCGCGCGAATGGGCCGCGGTTCTGTGCTCCGGCATCTCCATCTGCGGCGTGTCGGCGGCCATCGCCACCGGCGGCGCCATCCGGGCCAAGCCGATCATCGCGGTCATGGTGTCGATGCTGATCGTCGTCTATGCGATGGTCGAACTGGTCGTCCTGCCCGGTTTCTACACCGCCGTGGCGCCGGACCAGCCGATCGTCAATGGCGCGGCCATGGGCATGACGGTGAAGACCGACGGCGCCGACGCCGCCGCGGGCGCCATCCTCGACGAACTGATGGTCAACAAGGCGGCTGCCCAGGGCATCAGCTGGCAGAAGGATTGGATCCTCACCGCCTCGATCATGACCAAGATCTGGATCGACATGTTCATCGGCGTGTGGGCCTTCGTGCTGGCGATCATCTGGGTCTACAAGGTGGATCGGGCACCGGGCACGGCCTCGGTCGGGGCTTCGGAAATCTGGTTCCGCTTCCCGAAATTCGTGATCGGCTACGTTTTCTGCTGGTTCTTCTACGTCGCCATCGCGACCTTCCTGCCGGATATCATCGAGGCCGCGCAGAAGGGGGCGAACACCGTCCAGAGCCCGATGCGGAAGTTCATGTTCTACATCACCTTCGTGGCGATGGGATGCATCACGGACTTCAGCAAGCTACGGGGAATGGGGCGCTTGGCTGTCTTGTACGGCGTCGCCCTGGTCGTGGTGATCGCGCCGATCGCCTACTTCGTGGCCTGGGTCTTCCACAACGGCATGATGCCGCCGGCCGTACAATAGCGCGCCGACGGCACACGCCGTCCCGTTCAGGCACCTTTCACCCGACCGGCTCCGGCCGGTCGGGTGGGGTGCTCTTTTTTCGGAGTCCCGAAAAGGGCCGGCGTTTACTCGACCGGCAGGATACGCAGCAGGTTGGTCGCCCCCGGCGTGCCGAACGGCATCCCCGCGGTCACGACGACCACGTCGCCCGGCGCCGCGACGCCCTGCTCGATGACCGCCTTGTTGGCTTCGGCGGCGACATGGACCATCCGCTCCACCTTGCCGGTCAGCACCGGGCAGACGCCCCAGGCCAAGGCCAGGCGGCGCGCCGTCTTCAACTCGGTGGTCAGGCTGAGGATCGGCACCTCCGGCCGCTCGCGCGCCGCCCGCAGGGTGGTCGACCCGGTCGCGGTGAAGGTGACGATCGCAGTGGCGGAAATGGTATGCGCCGTCTCGCGCGCCGCCGCCGTGATGGCGTCCTCCGCCGTCGGCTGCGGCTCGCGCCGCTGGGCGTCGATCAACGGGCGGTACAGGGCGTCCCGCTCCACCCGGTGGATGATGCGGTCCATCATGTTGACCGCTTCCACCGGATAGTCGCCGACCGCCGTTTCGGCCGACAGCATCACCGCGTCGGCGCCGTCGTAGACGGCGGTGGCGACGTCGGAGGCCTCGGCGCGCGTCGGCGTCGGGGAATGAACCATCGAATCGAGCATCTGGGTGGCGACGATCACCGGCTTGCCGGCGTAGCGGCAGGCGCGGATGATGCGCTTCTGCAGGATCGGCACGTCCTCGGCCTGCGCTTCCACGCCCAGGTCGCCGCGCGCCACCATGATGGCGTCGGCCATGTCGACGATCTCGTAGAGTTCGTCGATGGCGGCGGGCTTTTCGAGCTTGGCCAGGACACCGGCCCGGCCCTTGACGATATTGAGCGCCTCGGCCACGTCGTCGGCCCGCTGCACGAAGGACAGCGCCACCCAGTCGATCCCGAGTTCCAGGCCGAACGCTAGGTCCTTGCGGTCCTTGTCGGTCATCGCGGACAGGTTGAGGACCGCGTTGGGCACGTTCACGCCCTTGTGGTTGGATAGCGGACCGCCGATGACGACCTGCGTTTCGGCGAAGTCCTCGCCGCACTTCTCGACCCGCAGGCGGATGTTGCCGTCGTCGAGCAGCAGGTCGGTTCCCGGCTCGATGGCCGAGAAGATTTCCGGATGCGGCAACGGCGCGCGCGTCGCGTCGCCGGGCTTCTCCGAGAGGTCCAGCCGGAAGGTGTTTCCCTTTTCCAGTTGAACCTTGCCGTCTTCGAAGGTGCCGACGCGCAGCTTCGGCCCCTGGAGGTCCCCCAGGATACCGATGGGCCGGCCGATCTTCGCCTCGACCTCGCGGATCGTATCGTAGTTCCGCGCGTGGTCGGCGTGGGAGCCGTGGCTGAAGTTCAGCCGGAAAACATTGACGCCGGCCTCGACCAGCGCCGCGATGCGCTCGGGCGACGAACTTGCCGGTCCGAGCGTGGCGACGATTTTCGCGTTACGTAGTGGGCTCATGGCGCGCACCATAGTTAGCTTTCATGCAACACACCTAGTGAATTTTGGTTTACAGGGATCTTTTTGCGCTTCTGTAGCCAGTTTTGAGCGAAAACGCTAGGATATCCGCATCCCAAAGGCGGAAAGGCCCCCGGTTCGATGTTCAAAAGTCTAGGAAAAGTACTCGGCAGACGCCGGAAGAAACGTAAGGATTCCGCGCCCAAAGTGCGTCCGGGCGAGGGGATCCGGCAGGTTGCCGCGGTGATCCCGCCGGAACACGAACCGCCGAAGCCGGCCAAGAAGGCCGCGCAGCCCCAGGAGCCGGCGCCGAAAGCCGTCCCGGAGACGGCCGCGCCGCCGCAAGCTCTGCCCCCGGCCGAAACGCCCGCGCCCGCGCGGGAAGAGGCCGCATCGCGGCGACCGACCCGCACCCGCCGCACGGACAAGCCCCTGCCGCCGCCGAAGGAAACCGCGGCGGCCCCGGAAAAAACCGAGACCAAGGCCGCCCCTCCCTCCAAACCCGCGCCCAAGCAGGCGCCGGCCGACACCGCCCCGGCCGAGGACCGGCCGACACGCGACACCCTGATCGGCGAGGCCCGGCGCATCCGGCGCGAGAAGGCCAAGGCGCTGGAGAACCTGCCGAAACAGGATCAGGAACGGTTGACCCAGCTCGCCCGCAAGATGCTGCTCGGCGAAAACGACGAAGCCCTGGGCGGCGAGGAGTCCCCGCCCCCCGGAAGGCCGTCGAAGCCGCCGACCCGCCACTGACGCGTTGTGGCCGCCGTCACTGGTGTCGCCCCCGCCCGGCATGGTAGGGTCGGCGCCTTCGCTGGAACCGTCTGAACCATAGAAAGGGATTTGATAGATGAAGCGAATTCGACCGGCGCTGGTCGCGGCCATGGTCGCCGCCGCCCTGACCACCAGCAACGCCGATGCCGCCGATCCCGAGAACACGCTCTACATGGAGTTGGAGTACGGCCGCGTCGTCATCGAGATGCGCCCGGACTTGGCGCCGAATCACGTCGCCCGGATCAAGGAACTGGTCCGCGAGGGCTTCTACGACGGCCTGCCGTTCCATCGCGTCATCGGCGGCTTCATGGCCCAGACCGGCGATCCGCGCGGCGACGGAACCGGCGGCTCCGGCCAGAACCTCAAGGCCGAGTTCTCCAAGGAGAAGCATGTGCGCGGCACCCTCTCGATGGCCCGCGCGATGAACCCGGACAGCGCCGATTCGCAGTTCTTCATCTGCCTCGCCCGCGCCTCGCACCTGGACGGCCAGTACACCGTCTGGGGCAAGGTCGTCGACGGCATGGTATACGTCGACAAGATCAAGCGCGGCGACGACAACCCGAACGGGATGGTCACCGACCCGGACAAGATCGTCACCCTGCGCGTCGCGGCCGACGTGGACAAGTAGAGCCGGCCGGGCTTTTCAGCCAATGGTTTCCAAGGGCCGCCCGTGCGAAGCGGGCGGCCCTTTCCATGTGCACGGCGCCGTCATGCCGGGCTCCGGCTCGGCCGGGGGCGCATGCGAAGCCCGTCGCGCATGTTGAGGCCGAGCAGGACGATGTTGGCCGCGCCGGCGATCAGTTCCACCGCCTGAACGCCGTAGAAGGCGGCGTCGAGTTCCCCCGCCCCGGCCTTGACCGCCAGGAACAAGGCCGCCGGGACCAAAACCAGCAGGCCGTTGGCGGCGATGAAGGGCATACGGCGGCGTTTGGCCCGGACAAGACCGCCGTCCCGGCCCTTGGCCAGGGCGAATCCGGTGCCCCCGGCGGCGGCCAAGGCGGGGATCAGCCCGATCAGCGCCCAGGCGATGGCGGTTTTGACGGCAACGATGGCCGGCGGCGCGCCGGACAACTCGGAAACCACGGTCGCCGCCCAGAAGGTCAGGATCATCAGCAAGGCCAGCCCGCCGGCCACGGGATGAAGGACTTTTCGCATGGGGAATCCTCCGCCTCGAAAAATTATATAGCTTGCTATATATTATCGCATAGCAAGCTATTCAAGTGGTACAGAAATCCGCATGGCGTTCATCAAGGAACACTCCGCGGGCTACCTCGCCAACCATATGGCGCGGCTGTTCGCCCGCCAGCTGCAAAGCCGGATCCGTCCTCTGGGGCTGACCGTCGGCGCCTTTCCGGCGTTGTTGGAACTGTGGGAAGGCGACGGGTTGACCCAGCGGGAGCTGACCGAACGTCTGGATATCGAGCAGGCGACCATGGCCAATACGCTGACCCGGATGGAGCGCGACGGGCTGATCCAGCGCGGCAAGGACCCGTCGGACGGCCGGATCCAGCGCATCCGGCTGACGGACAAGGCCCGCGCCCTGCGCGCCGAGGCCATCGCGGCGGCATCCGAGGTCAACGCCGCCGCGCTGGCCGATCTCGCGGAACCGGAGCGCGACCGGTTCATCGAGCTCATGGAGCGGGTGATCGGCGGCCTCCAAGCGAAGTCCGGATAAGGAAAGGGCCGCCCGGCGAACCGGACGGCCCTTGTCGCGAGCAACCGTCCTTGCCGGTCAACCGGCCGACAGCGCGCCCTCGATCGCGTCCAGGGCGGCCTGGGCCTGGGCCGCGTCGGGGCCGCCGGCCTGGGCCATGTCGGGCCGTCCGCCGCCGCCCTTGCCGCCCACGGCGGCCGATCCGGCGCGCACCAGGTCGACGGCGCTGATGGTGCCGGTCAGGTCGTCGGTCACCCCGACCACCAGCGACGCCTTGCCTCCGGCCGTGCTGACCAGCGCCACGACGCCGGAACCGACCTGCTTCTTCAGTTCGTCGGCCAGGCCCTTCAGGTCCTTGGCCGGCATGTCCTCGAGCAGGCGCGGCGCGAACTTGATACCGGCGATTTCCTTGAAGTCGCCGCCGCTCGACGCCCCGCCGCCGCCGGTCGCCAGCTTGCGGCGGGCCTCGGCCAATTCGCGTTCCAGCGTCCGGCGTTCGTCGAGCAGGGCGGAGATGCGGGCCGGGATCTCCGACGGCTGCGCCTTGAGCAGCCCGGCCGCGTCGTGCAGCACCTTCTCCTCCTCGGCCAAGTGGGCCAGGGCGCCCGCCCCGGTCACCGCCTCGATCCGGCGCAGCCCGGCGCCGACGGCGCCCTCCGACAGCACCTTGAACAGGCCGATATCACCGGTCCGGCGCACATGGGTGCCGCCGCAAAGCTCGGTCGAATAGGGCTTGTCGTCCTCGAGCCCCATCGAGACGACCCGTACCTCCTCGCCGTATTTCTCGCCGAACAGCGCCATGGCCCCGGCCTCGACCGCCGATTCGGGGTCCATCAGCCGCGTCGTGACGTCCGAGTTGAGGCGGATCTGGGCATTCACCTCGGCTTCCACGTCGGCCATTTCCTCGGGCGAGATCGCCTTCGGGTGGCTGACGTCGAACCGCATGCGTTCCGGCGAGACCAGCGAGCCCTTCTGCGTCACATGCTCGCCGAGCCGCTTGCGCAGGGCCCGGTGCAGCAGGTGGGTGACCGAGTGGTTGCCGCGGATCGCCGAGCGGCGCTCGTGGTCGACCTCGAGGACGACGTCCTCGCCGACCGACACGGTGCCTTCCTCGACCCGGGCCAGATGCACCCACAGGTTCGAGACCTTCTTCTGGACGTCGGTGACCGTCAGCTTGGCGCCGTCCGCCGTGGCGGCCCGGCCCTTATCGCCGACCTGGCCGCCGGATTCGCCGTAGAACGGCGTCTGGTTGGCGACGAAGGCGACCTCCTGCCCGGCCGAGGCGGACTCGACGCGCTTGCCGTCGGCGACCAGGGCGACGATCTTGCCCTCGGCGCTCTCGGTATCGTAGCCCAGGAACTCGGTCGCCCCGACATCGTCGCGGACCTCGAACCAGACGCTCTCGGTCGCCGCCTCGCCGGACCCGGCCCAGGCCTTGCGGGCCTCGGCCTTCTGGCGCGCCATGGCGGCGTCGAAACCCTCGGTGTCGACCTCGATCCCCTTGCCGCGCAGGGCGTCCTGCGTCAGGTCCAGGGGGAAGCCGTAGGTGTCGTAGAGCCGGAACGCCACCTCGCCCGGCAGGCGGCCCTCGCCGTCCAGGTCGGCCGACGCCTCGTCGAGCAGCCGCAGCCCGCGGTCCAGGGTCTGCTTGAAGCGGGTTTCCTCGAGCTTCAGCGTTTCCTCGACCAGCGGCCGGGCGCGCTCCAGCTCGGGGAAGGCATGGCCCATCTTGGCGACCAGCGCGGGCACCAGCTGCCACATCAGCGGATCCTTGCAGCCGATCAGCTGGGCGTGGCGCATGGCCCGGCGCATGATCCGGCGCAGCACGTAGCCGCGCCCCTCGTTGGACGGCAGCACGCCGTCGGCGATCAGGAAGCAGGACGCCCGCAGATGGTCGGCGATCACCCGGTGCGAGATCCGGAACTCGCCGTCGGGATCGGTGCCGGTCTTGTCGGCCGAGGCCAGGATCAGCGAGCGCAGCAGGTCGGTTTCGTAGTTGTCGTGGGTGCCCTGCAGCACGGCGGCGATACGCTCCAGCCCCATGCCGGTGTCGATCGACGGCCGGGGCAGTTCAAGGCGCGTCTCGGCGTCCACCTGCTCGAACTGCATGAAAACGAGGTTCCAAATCTCGACGAAGCGGTCGCCGTCCTCGTCCGGAGAGCCCGGAGGGCCGCCGGGGATGTGGTCGCCGTGATCGTAGAAGATTTCCGAGCAAGGGCCGCACGGGCCGGTGTCGCCCATCGCCCAGAAATTGTCCGAGGTCGGGATGCGGATGACCTTCTCTTCCGGCAGCCCGGCGATCTTGCGCCACAGGTCATGGGCCTGGTCGTCCTCGGAATAGACGGTCACGCAGAGCCGGTCCTTCGGCAGCCCGTAGTCCTTGGTGACCAGTTCCCAGGCCATCGAGATGGCCTCTTCCTTGAAGTAGTCGCCGAACGAGAAGTTGCCGAGCATCTCGAAGAAGGTGTGGTGGCGCGCCGTGTGCCCGACATTTTCCAGGTCGTTGTGCTTGCCGCCGGCGCGGACGCATTTCTGCGATGTGGTCGCGCGCTTGTAGGGCCGCGTCTCGGCGCCGGTGAACACGTTCTTGAACTGCACCATGCCCGCATTGGTGAACATCAATGTCGGGTCGTTGCGCGGGACCAAGGGGCTGGACTCGACCTCCTGGTGCCCGTTGCGGGCGAAGAAGTCGAGAAACGCCTTCCGAATGTCGTTGACCGTCTGCATGATAAAAATCTGGTTCCGGAATTGCCGAAAAACAAACGCCTCCCCCGGGCGTCCGCAAGCTTTTACCCTTGGCCGCGCCGCCTGTCCAGAAAACCCGGCGAGTCGTCGGCCGGCCGGGGATGCCTTTCCGGGGTGCGGAACGGAAATGGGGCGCGGCCTCCTTCCGGCGGCCGCGCCCCGAAAACCTCTTTGTCGAGGGACCGGTCAGTCGTCGTCGGTGGCGGGCGAGTCGTCGTCCGGGCCGCCGGTGGTCATCGCCTCGGCGATCAGCCCGGCTTCCTGGCGGATCGCCGCCTCGATCTTGTCGGCGACCTCGGGGTGCTCGCGCAGGTAGGCCTTGGCGTTCTCCCGGCCCTGGCCGATGCGCTCGGAATCGTGCGAGAACCAGGAGCCCGACTTCTCGACGATGCCGGCCTTGACGCCGAGGTCGAGCAGTTCGCCGGTCTTCGACACGCCCTCGCCGTACATGATGTCGAACTCGACCATCTTGAACGGCGGCGCCAGCTTGTTCTTCACCACCTTGACCCGGGTCTGGTTGCCGACCACCTCGTCGCGGTCCTTGATCGCGCCGATGCGGCGGATCTCCATGCGGATCGAGGCGTAGAACTTCAGCGCGTTGCCGCCCGTCGTCGTCTCCGGGTTGCCGAACATGACGCCGATCTTCATCCGGATCTGGTTGATGAAGATGATCATGCAGTTGGACTTGGAAACGGACCCGGTCAGCTTGCGCAGCGCCTGGCTCATCAGGCGGGCGTGCAGGCCCATGTGCGAATCGCCCATCTCGCCTTCCAGCTCGGCGCGCGGCACCAGGGCGGCGACACTGTCCACCACCAGCACGTCGACGGCGCCGGACCGGACCAGCGTGTCGGCGATCTCCAGCGCCTGCTCGCCGGCGTCCGGCTGCGAGATCAGCAGGTCGTCCAGGTTGACCCCCAGCTTGCGGGCGTAGACCGGGTCCAGCGCGTGCTCGGCGTCGACGAAGGCGCAGGTGCCGCCCTTCTTCTGGGCCTCGGCCACCACATGCAGCGCCAGGGTCGTCTTGCCCGAGCTTTCCGGGCCGTAGATCTCGACCACCCGGCCGCGCGGCAGGCCGCCGATGCCGAGCGCGATGTCCAGCCCCAGGGAGCCCGAGGACACCACCTCGGTCTCGACCGCGTTCTCGCGCTGGCCGAGGCGCATCACCGATCCCTTGCCGAAGGCGCGCTCGATCTGCGCGACCGCGGCCTCAAGCGCCTTGTTCTTGTCCATGCTGTCCTTTTCCACGAGCCGTAATGCGCTTTGCGTCATGATGTGCCTCACTTATTCCACAGGGGTCGGACCGATGCAATGCGCTTGAATGTACACGAAATGTTCTCATTGGCAATACGTTTTCTCAACGCTTTGATATAATACGACAAATCCAGTAATCGTTCTTCCTGTGTTCCGGTTTTTCCGGCCGATTCGCGAATGCGAACGCCCCGCAGCCGCGCCGCCGACTCCAGGCAAACCGCGCGCCGGAAAGGCGGCGTTGGCCAAAAGCGAATCGGGGACCGGGCTTCGAGCCATGATGGCAACGCCGCCGATGCCCGAGAAAAACGCCATTTATTGGCGGAATAGACCTACATCCGCCGGAATATACCAATAACATGCTTTCGCTTTGGACTCTATTTCCACGTTCTTTCAATGGGTTATCGTCATCCCCGCCGGTTGGCACGCGACGTGCGGATAGGCTCCCGTCATCTATCGGGGGAAACACCAATGTCGATACCCAAACGGCTTCTCATCGCCGCCGCGGGGCTCGTGTTCGCGGCCATCGCGGTCACCGGCGCCGTCGCCTACAAGACCAAGTCCAAGGTCGAGGACGCCTTCGCCCTGAACGAACAGCGCAAGGCCGAGGGATACGACCTGTCGTGGTTCGAATTCCAGGGCCTGGCCGCCCTCTACCGGCTGGACCATGGCGACATCCTGGAAGGCCTGTCGGTCATCGACCGGCTGCACGGCAAGCTGTCGACCACCGAAGGCCTGGCCAGGATTCCCGAATTCACCGACGCCAAGCAGACCCTGGAGTTCTACCGCAACCTCCAGCACCCGGTGACCGGCGCGTTCTATCCGGACGTCCGGGATCCGCTGTTCGCCTATGTCGGCGTCACCGCCAACATGATCAATCTCATCAAGGACCTTTCCGGCAAGGCGGACGAACCGTTCCGCCTGAAATATCCGCTGCGCTTCCTCAACCGGATCGACACCCCGGAAACGCTGCGCGCCTTCCTCGACGACGCGTCGACGGTCGGCTGGGTCGGCGCCGAGACCAAGCCGCCCTTCGTCGCGGCGATCGAGGTCATGGACCTGCTCGAACAGTCCGAGGAACTCGGAATCTACGCGTTCTCCGACGCGTGGAAGCAAGCCTTCTATCAGTGGTTCATCGACAACCAGGACCCGGAGACCGGGCTCTGGGGGGCGAGGATGCGCGGATCCGGCAAGATCATCGGCGGCGGCGGCCTGGAGGAAAGCGAAAAGGTCATCAAACTGTTCGTCGACAACCGGGGCAACGACAGGATTTTCGGCTTCCCCCTGCCGAACAAGGACAGGATCTTCGCCTCGGTGCTCGACCGCCTGGACCCGCCGATGCCCGACGACCCGATGCGCCGGCATGAATGGATCCTGATCAAGGATCGCGGCATCCGGACTCTGACGCGGCATCTGTGGAAGGACGCCTCCCCGGCCCACCGGGACGCGGCGAAGCGGCTGATCGAGGACTTCATCGCCCTGCGGTTCGAGCGGTATTTCGTCGAACCCGACGGCGCGTTCAGCCTCTATCCCGACGCCGGGCACGCCGATCTGGACGGCACCGGCGAGGCGCTCGGCATGTTCAAATACATCGGCGCTCTGTCGCCCCGGATGCAGACCCGTCTATGGGGGGCGCCGGGCGAGACCATCGCCGATCTGGGCCGCATCGGCACCGCGCGGATCGACCGCGATGTCCTCTCCCTGGTCCTCGACCATCCGGCGGTCAATTCCGTCCGTTTCTATGCCGCCGATCCCGGCGCGGCGTTGCTCACCGGCGTGGCCGGGGTGCACTACCCCAGGGGCCGGACCGTCCTCGATACCGCCGACCTGCTGCCCAGGGTGTTGCGCTGGGCCGAAACGACGGAGCAGCGGATGGGCAACTGGGTCGGCAAGGACCTCGTGCTCCAACGGGCCGGATTCATCGAGCCCGGCGAAATCCCGGTCTTCGGCGGCGACGTGGCCGAGCGGGCCGACGCCATCCTGAAGCGGGGCGGCATCCTCGCCGCCGTCGGCTTCGACGTGCTGCAGGTCCCGCGCGTCAAGGTGGTCTACACCTGCGCACGATAAAAGAAATTCAGCCTGAAAATGACAACCATGGATGGATATCCATGCCCGCGAGACAGCTTGTTCTGAGACATGACGACATCCTCATAAACCGTAAAAAATCAAACCATTATTAAAAATCCGTTGGCGCACCGAAATGATCTTCCCCGGCGGCCCATCCGATGTTAAATGGATGGAATCGTCCTATGATTGTATCCATGGACGGCAATGCGTTCGCCCGGGCGACCGGCCGCCGCGCGGGTCCGCGGCCGCCGCCGGAAGCGGCGCTCGAAGAGAAGTCTTGGGGGAAGTTCGATGAAGACCTGGTACCGGTTCCGCCCGTCGGCCTGGCGGACAATTCTGTTTTTGGCCGCCGTCGCGGCCGCCCCGTTCGCCACCGCCGGCGACGCCCTGGCCGTTTCGGTCGGCTGTACGATTTATAACGCATCATCCGGCAGTTCGGCCTTAATCTACTTTAACGGGTCTAACACGACTTTCGAAGCGGGCGAGCAGATTGCCGTAACCCTGAACACCTCCGGATCGCCCAGCCTGACGGTGAAACTCCTTCAATGGGGAACAACCGTCACCAGCGAAACCGCGAGCAGCTATCCGTCGACCCTTGTTCTGACCATTCCGTCAACCGGCACGTATCAGTTCCAAATCGCCAACACGGGCGGGATCGCTTACACTTATGCCTTCGCCTGCCCCCCGCCCGCGCCGTCCCAGCCCGGAACCGCCGAGGACCACAGGTCGGGCTATGCGAACACGGTCCGCTCGGCGGCGCGCTCGCAGACCGACGTGCTGGAGAAGAACCTGGATTCGCGCATCGACGCGGCGTTCGACGCGGCGGCCGGGCGCGACTTCGGCGGCGGCCTCCCCGGCCAGGGCTTTGCCTCCCTGGCCCAGTCTCACGCCCAGTCCCAGGCCGAAGACGACGCGTTCCTCGCCGAGGGCATGGCCGCGTCCTCGCGCTCCTCGTCCCTGCGCGAACTGGCCCGGCTCGGCGCCTTCGACACCTCGCGCCTGCGGCTCAACGCGGCGGCGGACGAGAACAGCGACGGCGGCGACCCGGCCAAGGGAACCGAGGCGCGCAGCGACCTGTCCGGGTCCAAGCCCTATACCCTGTGGGGGCACGGCTCCTTCCTGTCCCTCGACAACGATTTCAACCAGGGCGGCGAGGACAACCGTTATGACGGCGACTCCTGGGGCTACACCCTCGGCTTCGACTACAACATCAGGCCCGGCCTGATCGCCGGGGTGTCGCTCGGCTACACCGAATCCGACATCGACACCTTCTACAATTCCGGCACCTACAAGGAGACCGGCTGGAACATCGCCCCCTATGTGATCGCCCGGCCGCTCGACGGGCTGACCCTGTCGGCCGTGGCCGGGCTGGGATGGGGCGACATCGACCAGACCCAGTCGGGCGCCGGCGGCGACACCGAAAGCGGCATGTGGTTCGCCGCCCTGCGCGGCGCCTACAAGGCCCGGCCCCTTGCCGATACGCCCCTCGACGTGACCGGACGGCTGTCCCTGCTGGCCGGACGCAAGACGGTCGACGCCTTCACCCTGAGCGACGGCACGGCGGTGGACCGCGACACCGCCAACACCCGGCGCCTCAAGCCGGGCGTCGAGGTCGCCTATTCCTTCGACGCCGGGAACACGCAACTCCAGCCGTTCGTCAGCGCCGACCTGATCTACGACTTCACCGACGCGGTGAACAACGACCGGCAGGCGGTCACCCTGGGCGGCGGGCTGCGCATCGCCTCGGCCGGGACCGGCCTGTCGGGCACCCTGTCGATGGACCGCCAGTTCGACCGCGACGACTACAAGGCCTATTCCATCGGCGGCACCATCGCCTACGCCTTCGGCCTGGGCGGCGGGGAAACGGAAACCCAGGCCACCGTGGCGCCGTTCGCCTCGGCGGATATCCACGCCGCGGGCAGCCAGCTCATCGGCGGCGGCCTGCGCTTCGCCGGCATCGGCGGCTGGTTCGACTGCGAGCTGAACGTCAACCACGTCCTCTTCGTGCCGGAGCAGGACGATGACGACGATGACGACGGCCTGATCTCCGGCGACACCCGCGCCATGCTCAACAGCAAGGTGACGTTCTAGGGACGGGACTCACGAAAGGAAACCCCCGTCATTCCGGACGTTAGGCGAGCCCGGAACGGGAGTTGACGCGCAAGCGTCAAATTCCGTTCCGGCAAGTGAGCCTTGCGATCCGGAATCCAGGCGGACGGAATTCAGAAGAAGAGGGTGTCATCCCCGGCCCTGGATTCCGGATCGCTGACTTTCCTGACCAAATCGAAGATTTGGACGAAAGTCGTGTCCGGAATGACGGTTTCATGGGCCCACGACCTAATCCCTTGCCGCAAACCGATCGGTTGGCGGAGGCACGCCCCCTACTCCGACAGCACTTCCTTGGCCTTTCCGGCCAGTTGCTGCAGGCTGTAGGGCTTGGGCAGGAAATGCAGGCTCGGGTCGCGGTCGATGTCGCCGGCCACCGCGTCCTCGGAATAGCCGGAGACCAGGATCACCTTCACCTCGGGGTGTTCCTGACGGACCAGCTTGACGAAGGTATGGCCGTCCATGCCGGGCATGACCACGTCGCTGATGATCAGGTCGATCGGCGTCTCGGCGTTGTTGATGATGTCGAGCCCCGCCTCGCCGCAATCGGCTTCCAGTACCGTATAGCCCTTGTTGCGCAGGGCGCGGGCGCCGAACATCCGGACCGCCTCCTCGTCCTCGACCAGCAGCACGATGCCGCCGCCGGTCAGGTCCATCTCGGCGAAGTTGGTCTCGGTATTTTCCCGGGCGACGCTCTCCACCGCCTGCAGGTAGTCGGCGTCGGCCTGCGGCAGGTAGATGTTGAAGGTCGTGCCCTCGCCCGGCGCGCTGTCGACGAAGACGAACCCGCCGGTCTGGCGCACGATCCCGTAAACGGTCGACAGGCCCAGCCCGGTCCCCGATCCCTGGTCCTTGGTCGAGAAGAACGGCTCGAAGATCTTGCCGATGTTCTCCTTGGGGATGCCCACGCCGGTATCCGAAACGGTGATCAGCACATAGGCGCCCGACGGCATGACCTCGTGCTCGCGCTGCACCGGCGCGTCCAGCTGCACGGTCGAGGTGCGGATGGCCAGCGCCCCGCCGCCGGGCATGGCGTCGCGGGCGTTCACCGCCAGGTTGATGATCACCTGGTCGAGCTGCACCGGGTCGACCCGCACCAGCCCCAGGTCCTGGCCGTGGTCGATCTCCAGGCGGATCGTCTCGCCCATCAGGCGGCGCAGCATGTGCGACAGGTCCGACAGGGCGTGCCCGAGGTCGAGGTCCATCGGTTTCAGTTTCTGCTTGCGCGAGAAGGCCAGCAGCTGGCGGACCAGGTTGGTCGCCCGGTTGGCGTTCTGCTTGATCTGCATGATATCGGCGAACGACGGATCTTCCGGCCCGTGGCGGGCCAGCAGCAGGTCGGAGAAGCCGATGATCGCGGTCAGCATGTTGTTGAAGTCGTGGGCGATCCCCCCGGCCAGCTGGCCGACGGCCTGGATCTTCTGCGACTGGTTGAACTGCACTTCCAGGCTCTTCTGCTGGGTCGTGTCGATGAAGTGCAGCACCAGCCCGGACATCTCGCCGGCCGTGTTCTCCATCCGGCTGGCATAGAGCGAAACGGTCAGCTCCCGCCCGCCGGCGGCCCGCATCCGGACCTCCAGATGCGCCGCCTTGCTCGCCCCCATCACCACCTTGGACATCTGGGCGGCGACGTCGGCCCGGTCCTCCTGGCCGATGATCTCGGCCAGCGGATGGCCGATCACCTTCCCGGCCGGCAGGCCCAGCAGTTTCAGGAAGGCGTTGTTGCAGTCGATGATCGAGCCGTCCAGGTCGAGCTGCAGGATCCCGACGGGGGCCTCGTCGTACAGCCAGTGGAGCTGCGCCAGGGCGTAGGCCACGGGATCGTCGTCCATCCGCCAGGACACGTCGCGCAGCACGGCCGACCGGGTGTAGAGCATCTGCCCGTTCTCGTCGTCCCGCTCGGATTGCAGCAGGATCGCCGAGAAGGTGTTGCCGTCGGCCGATTCCAGGGTGATCTCGCCGTGCGTCGCCGCCTCCTCCTCGGAACTCGCCCAGGAATCGCCCGAGGCCACGACGAAGTCGGAAAAGGTCATCCCCTCGGTCCGCAACCGCTCCGGGGAGATCCCGAGCCACTGCGCCAGGGTGGCGTTGGCGTGCAGGATCCGGCCTTCCGCGTCGACCGAGAAGAAGCCGACCGGCAGTTGGTCCACGTAATCGGCGAGCATCTCCTCCTCGCGGCGGCGCACGCTTTCCATCTCGCGCAGCGCGGTGATGTCCTCGGCCCGCCACAGGGCGTAGGCCGGTTCGCCGCGCAGCGGCTGCACGATGATCCGGCGCCATTCGATCCGGTCGGGAGAGATCAGCAACGCCAGCTCGGCCGAACCGGTCACGCCGGCCGCCGCCGCGGCGCGCAACCGGCGGAACTGTTCGACCGCGTTCTCCCCGTCGACCAGCCGGGCCATGATGTCGTCGAGCGAGGTCGGCATCATGAAGAGCTTCTTGAAGGACGGATTGGCGTAGACGAAATCACCGTCGCTGGTGGTGATCAGCCGGGCGTCGAGATTGCTTTCCGCCGCGGCCATCAGCAGCCGGGCCAGTCCGCTTTGCCCCTGCGCGCATCCCTGCGCCCAGGCCAGGCCGATGCCCGACGTGACGATCACGGCCGCCGCCGCCGAGACCACCATGCCCGGAATCGTCACGAACATGCCCAGCCCGACGACCGCCGCCGAGGCCGCCAGCAGCGTGCCCCAGACGGGGCGGCTGCGCGCCCAACTGGCGGTCGGATCGCTCCGCTTGGCCCGGAACGCGGCCGCCTCCATGGTATTGTCTTCGGTGCTCAGGGCCCGTCTCCCTAAAACTTCCACCGGCCGCGCGGCCGGATCATCCCCCTTATTCCCGACGGCGCCGAGCGAACGCTCAAGGATTGGCCGACGGCGGCAAATCTCCCCGCAGGCGCATGACGTAGCCGATCACCTCGGCGACCGCCTTGAAGTGTTCCGACGGAATTTCCTCGTCAAGCTCCACCGACGCGTAGAGCGCGCGCGCCAGCGGCGGGTTCTCAACGATAGGCACATCGTTCTCCTCCGCCAAGCTTCGAATGCGGAAGGCCAGCGAATCCACGCCCTTGGCCACCACCCGCGGGGCCGCCATCTGGTCCATCTTGTATTCCAGCGCGACGGCGTAATGGGTCGGGTTGGTCACCACCACGTCGGCCTGCGGCACCGCCGCCATCATCCGCCGGCGGGCCCGCTCGGTCCGGATCCGCCGGATCTGCGCCTTGACGTGCGGGTCGCCTTCCGACTGCTTGTGCTCGTCCTTGACCTCTTGGCGGGTCATCTTCAACTGCTTGATATGATTGTATTTCTGATAGGCGTAGTCGAGGGCCGCGATCACCGTCATCACCGCCACGGTGCCGCCGAAGATCCACAGCCCGATCTCGTGCACGCGCTCCATGGAGAACATCAGGTCGGTGGTCGGGGCCAGCGCGATCTGCCCGAGGTACGGGACGGCGAACGCCAAGGCCACGGCGGCGACCAGGGTCAGCTTGACGATGCCCTTGATGAATTCCACCAGCTGGCGCATCGAGAACTTGTTCTTGAACCCCTTCTTCAGGGAGATCTTGCTGAGTTCGGGCTTCAGCTTGGACGGGGCGAACAGCAGGCCGGTCTGGCCGAACCCGGCCAGCAGGGCGATCACCAGCAGGATACCCAACAGCGGTCCGACGTAGATGAACAGTTGGATCATCACTTCGGAAAACAGCAATTGCAGGTTTTTCGGGTCGAGCGCCATGGCATGCGGCAGTTCCAGGAACTGCCGACCGGTCGTCTTGACCCCCCGCATGATGCCCGGCGCGAGGATCAGAAGGCAGAGGGTGCCGCCCATCAGGATGGCCCAGCTCTTCAGTTCCTGCGATTGGGCGACCTGTCCCTTCTCGCGGGCCTTCTCGAGTTTTTTCGGTGTCGGTTCTTCCGTTTTTTGGGAGTCGTCTTCTTCCGCCATCACGCCTCCTCTACGGTGCCACGAAGGCGCCGAAAACCTCGGCAAACTGCGTCATGAACATCAGCATGATGCCCGACAGCGTCAACGCCAAGATCCAGATCTGGGTCGCGACCTGGATCGGCAAGCCGAAGAAGAAGACCGGCAGGGCCGGCATCAGCCGCCCCAGCAGGCCCAACAGGACATAATGCGTCATGCCCGTCAGCAGGAAGGGCGACGCCAGTTGAATGCCGAGCTTGAACGCGCTCGCCACGTGGACGGTCAGCAATTGCGCCATGTCCCCCAGCTGCGGCATCTCGCCCGGCGGGAACACGGCGTAGCTCTCGGTCACGGCGCGCAGCATCACATGGTGCATGTCGGTGACGAAGATCATGATCAGCGCCACCGAGGTCAGGAACCCGGCGATGATCGAGCCCTGCTGGTTGGAGATCGGATCCTGGATGAAGGCGTTGGCCATCGAGGACAGATAGGCGATCAGCGTGCCCGCCGTGTGCATGGCCCCCAGCAGGATCCGTCCGATCGCGCCGAAGAAGGCCCCGACGATCGCCTCGCCGGCGACCAGCAGCGCCAGCCCGACCGGGGTCGGGGGCAGGACCGGCAAGGTCGGGATGACCAGGGGGGAGATCACGAAGCTCACCGTCAGACCGATCAGCAGCCGGGCCCGGGTGGAGACATAGGTCGCGCTGAATCCCGGCAATGTCATAAAAGCCGTGCCCACCCGGGCGAAGATCAGCAGGAACCCGAAGATGTTAAGGGACAGGAGTTCCGAAAGCATTCATGCCTATCCCGTCCCGAGCCCGATGATCCGGTCGAACAGCTGTTCGCCGTAGGTGGTCATCGTATTGATCATGTAGGGCAGGAAGACCACCAGCCCGATGAACACCACGATGATCTTCGGGACGAAGGTCAGCGTCATTTCCTGGATCGAGGTCAGGGCCTGGAACAGGGCCACGATCAGGCCGATGCCCAAGGCGGCCAGCAGCAGCGGCCCCGATATCATCAGGACCACCATCATGGCCTCCCGGCCGACCTCCAGGACCTCGATCTCGGTCATGACGGAAGGGTCCTCCCGTCGCCGGTCAGATGGTCATCCGGATGATGTCGCTGTAGGCCTCGATGACCTTGTCGCGGACCGCGACCACGGTCTGCAGCGTCGTCTCCGCCTCGGCGACCGCGGTGATGACCTGGTTCAGGTCGGCGCTGTCGCGGATACCCTGGATCGACATCTGCTCGCCGCGTTCGCCGATGCGCTTCGCCTCTTCCAAGGCGCTCTTCACCAGGTCGGCGAAACCGTCGGAATCGCCGGCGTCGGTTTTCGCCGTCTCGGCGGCTCTCGGTTCCGACCCGGCGCTGCGCGCCGTGCGGTTGTAGGCATCCAAAACGTTGGTGATGTTCTGCGAGGGAATCGCCATAATTCCTCCTGTCCGTCAAGCCGCCCAAGGCCCGTGGAATTTCCGTCTTCGCCAGCCCTTAGCGAAGAATACCGATGGTTTCGCTCAACATGCTTTTCGAAGCCTTGATCACGTTCAGGTTGGCTTCGTAAGACCGCTGAGCCTCACGCATGTCGGTCATTTCGATCAATGTGTTGACGTTCGGGACCTGCACGTAGCCGTCCGCGTCCGCCGCCGGATGGTTCGGGTTGAACTGCTTATCGAATTCCGAGTTGTCCGGCCTGATCTTGTCGACGTGTACGGTGTCCAACCCCATGCGACGATCCAATTCATTCTTGAAGGTCACAAGTTTGCGCCGGTAAGGCTCCTGGCCGGGTTCTGTCGGCAGGGAATCCGCGTTCGCGATGTTTTCGGAAATAACACGCAGGCGGGTTCCCTGGGCTTTCATGCCCGAGGAGGAAATCCGGAAGGTTTTGATAAGGTCATCCATCGGCGTTTCCTAAACGTTATCGGCCCTTGCCGATCGCGATCTTGATCATGTTCAGCTGCTTCGAATAAAGCTGCGTCGTCAGCTTGTGGCCAAGTTCCGTCTCGTTGATCTTGCCCATCTGCTCTTCGAGGATCACCGAGTTGCCCGACGGCGAGGTTTCGAAGGGCTTGCGCTCCTTTTCCTCGGCGAAGTCGCGAATGCGCTTGCGCCGTCCGCCGGCATGCCCTTCCTGGGTGGTGGTCATGTTGAGCTGCATGCTCTCACGCTTGACCAGTTCCTCGAACTGGAAGGGCTCTAGGTCTCTGGACCGGTAGTTCGGCGTGTCGGAGTTGGCGATGTTCTGTGCCAGCACCTCTTGTCTCTGGGTCAGCCACGCCAGGCGTTTCTTCGCCATCGCGAACAGACCGATTTTACCGAGATCCATATTCCGTTTCCTGATTGGCGCCGGCGAATCGCGCCGGCCTTTTCCGCTGGGCCAGTATGGAAAAGCGGCCTTAAAAAACCGTAAAGGCGAATTAACGGCCGGTTCCCCGAGGTTTCCCCGCCCACGGCGGAAGCCGCTCTTTTAGCCTCCTCGACTTAAATAAATTTTAAGCATGTCCCCACAGACTGGGCCGCAGGTTTACGGGCGAACACTTGAACGGGAATCTCGCGGTGAGCGAGCCGGACCAGGGCGATAAGGACGGGAAAGGCACAGTCCAGAAGGCCGTCGCGCTGCACGGGTCGGTCGATTGGGATCCGGAGCGGACGAAGGTCGTCGCCGTCGGCCGGGGCGCGGTCGCCGAGCAGATTCTCCAGATCGCTTTCGCCGCGGGCGTGAAGGTCCGCGAGGACAAGGATCTGGTCGAAGTGCTCGAGGCCGTGGAGATCGACAGCGAAATTCCCGTCGATGCCATCGCCGCCGTGGCGGAGATTCTGTCCTATCTCTACCAGTTGAACGGCCCCTCGTTGAGCGACGCACCCCCGTTGGGCGATACGGCGGTCCCGGAAACCGAATGTGGCAATGGACCCAAGGACTCGATCGGATGACCAACACGAACGACACCGGCACAGGCACCTCCACGGTCGCTTCCGAAATGGGGAAGGTCGCCTCGGTCATCACGACGGCGCGGCGGATGCTCGCCGACGGCAAGATGGTCGACATCACCTCCCTCGAAGGGAAGGTCGAGGAACTGTGCAAGACCGCCAAGACGCTCCCCGCCGAGGAACGTTTCCAGGTGGCCCAGGCGATGGCCCAGCTGATCCAGCAGCTCGATGACCTGGCGACCGACCTGCAGGACCAGTACGCCGCGATGACCGATCAGGCGGCGACGGAACCACCGGCCCGCGCGGCGGCGGCCTATCAGCAGACCAATCCGAAGAAATAACGGCGCGACGCCGAACACGATCGAGGCCCCGAGGGAATGGACTTAGGTTACGCCGATTACTTTCAGTTCGTGCTGGCGCTGGTTTTCGTGCTGGCGCTGATCGCGGTGCTGGCCGTCCTGGCCCGCCGGTTCGGTTTCGGTTACCGCACGCCGGCGCGCGGCAAGCGCGAACGGCGCCTGTCGGTGGTCGAAATCATGCCGTTGGACCCGAAGCGGCGCGTCGCGCTGATCCGCCGGGACGATGTCGAGCATCTGGTGCTTCTCGGCACCGGGTCCGAACTGCTGATCGAATCGAACATCCCCGCCCCGAAAGAGGATTTCGGCGCCGCCCTGGCCGATGTCGCGGCAGCCTTGCCCGACAATACGGGGCCCGGCGGCACGGGAAAAACCGAATGACCCGGCGGGCGCTCTCCTTCTCCCTGCTCGGCGCCGGGCTGGCGCTGCTGCTGTTGGCCGGCCCCGCCGCGGCCCAGACCTTCACCATGGACCTCGGCCCCACCGGCGGCACCGCGACCGGCCGGATCGTCCAGCTTCTGGCGCTGCTGACCGTCCTCAGCCTGGCCCCGTCGATCCTGATCATGGTGACCTCGTTCACCCGGATCATCGTCGTCCTGTCGTTCCTGCGCACCGCCCTGGGCACGCAGCAGACGCCGCCCAACCAGGTGCTGATCAGCTTGGCCCTGTTCCTCTCCATGTTCGTCATGATGCCGACGTTCCAGCAGGCCTACGACGAGGGCATCGCGCCGCTGATGAGCGAGCAGATCGACGAATTCGAGGCCTTCGACCGCGCCGTGCAGCCGTTCCGCGTCTTCATGATGCGCCATGTCCGCGAACAGGACCTGGCCCTGTTCACCGACATGGCCGGCCTGCCCGACCAGGAGGTCGCCCAGAACATGCCGCTGCGGGTGCTGATCCCGGCGTTCATGATCAGCGAACTGCGCCGCGCCTTCGAGATCGGCTTCCTGATTTTCATCCCGTTCCTGATCATCGACATGGTGGTCGCCTCGGTCCTGATGTCGATGGGCATGATGATGCTGCCGCCGGTGATCATCGCCCTACCCTTCAAGATCATCTTCTTCGTGCTGGTCGACGGCTGGTACCTGATCGTCGGCAGCATGGTCCGGAGCTTCGGCGGGTAGGCCCCCTTAAGATCGTCATTCCCGCGCAAGCGAGACAAGCCCCTTACCCCTTCGGCGGGGCGGTCGATCCGCGGACGACGAGTTCGAAATCGACCCTCTCCCGCCGGATCTCCCCGGCATGCTCCAGGATCACCCGCACCGCCCGCCGGCCGATCTCGGCGATGGGCTGCTGGATCGTGGTCAGCGGGGGGGCCGAGGCGGCGCTTTCAGGCACCCCGTCGAAACCGACGATGGAGACGTCGCCGGGCACCGACAGACCCCGCGCCTTCAGCCAGTCCAGCGCGATGAGGGCGATGCGGTCGGATTGGGCGAGAAGCGCCGTCGGCCGCGATGGCTCCGCGAAAATCTCCTCGAGGGCGTGGTGGACGGTGGCCTCGTCGTTCCAGGTCTCGAAAATCGGCACCGCCGCGGTGTCGACGCCGAAGGCCTCCATCGCCTCGAAATAGCCCCGCACGCGATTGGCCGTATCGGGATAGGTGCTCTCATCCACCCGTTCCTGGGTCGCGCGCCCGAACCTGCCCTCGGCGAATTCCAAGGCGAGGATGGCGAAACGGCGATGACCGAGTTCCAACAGGTGCCGCGCGGCGCAGCACGCCGCCGCGACGTCGTCGATGCCGACCATCGACAAGGTCTCGTCGTTATAACCGAAAACCGGCGCGACGAACGGCAATTGCCGCTCGCGGGACAGGGCGACCAGCCGGTCCGCGTCGGCGATGCAAAAGAGGATAAAACCGTCGACGACGGCGCTGCTCATGTTCCACGCGAGTTCTTCCTCGTTCGTGGTTGAAACGAGGGAGATGCCGGTACGGTTGGCGTCGCATGCCTCGGCGATACCCGCCATCAGAACCCGCGCGAACGAATCCTCGAAGAAGTAGCTGAGGGGCAGCGCCGTGGCGACGCCGATGGCGTTCACCTTGCCGGCGCTGAGCAGCCGTCCCTTCGGGTCGGGCCCGTGATAGCCGATGGACTTGGCGGCGGCGAGCACCCGTTCGCGGACTTCCGGCCGGACGATCTTCGGCCGGTTGAAGACGTTGGAGGCCGTCCCCTTGGAAACGCCCGCCGCCTTGGCGACGTCGGCCAGCGTCGCCGGCTTCCCGAGGTTGGTCTTCGCCATGCCTTCCCCCCGTCAGGTCCAAAACTTTGATATACCACCGATATTGAACCGGTTCAAATTTCTCTTGACTCCGGGCCGCGAAAGCCTATTTTTGAACCGGTTCAATAAACCTCAATCAGACATCGCCGTCCGCTGGACCGGAAGGAGTGACTCATGACTCCGCTGGAATTTTCTGATCGCCTCTATGAACGGCGCGCTGGGTTTGATTGGCTCGGAATGCTGCGCACCGCCTGGCGCGCGCTGCGAAGCCGCCGCGAGGAACGGAAAACAGTCGTCGCCCTGTCCCGCCTCGACCGGCGCCTGATCAGGGACGCGGGCTTCGACCCCGATCTGGTCTACGGGGCGCTGGACGGCACCTGGCACGAGGTCGCCCCCGGCCGCTTCCGCCACCGCCTGCCCCGGCGGGATTGCCTGTGAACAGGCCGGCGAATAACGAAGTCAGACCAGCAAGTCCCCAATGAACGGCGGCAGGGCGAAGGCCCCGGCGTGGACGGCCGGGCTGTAGTAGCGCGTCTTGAATCCGGCGGCCTCGAAACGCGGCGCGATGTCTTCGGCCGTCTGGCGGCGCAGGGACGCGTCGTCGGTCGCCCAGCCCAGGGCCATCTGGCCGCCGACATAGGTCGGCACCACCGTCAGGTAGAACGACACGTCGGCGAAATGCGCCGACAGGCGCCGGTAGCTGTCGGTCACTTCCTGAGGCTGGAAGTTCGGCACGCCGTTCTGCGTCACCACGATACCGCCCGGGTTCAGGCACGTCTTGCAATCACCATAGAAGGCCTCGGTGAACAGCACCTCGCCCGGCCCGACCGGGTCGGTCGAATCGACGATGATGACGTCGAAGCGCCGGTCCGTCTCGGCGACATATTTCAATCCGTCGGTGATGATCAGATCGGTCCGCGGATCGTCGAAGGCGCCGCTGCTCAGGCTCGGCAGGTATTCGCGGCTCAGGTCGACCACCGTACGGTCGATCTCGACCATGGTCACCCGGTCCACCGGATGGCGCAGGGCCTCGCGCAGGATGCCGCCGTCGCCGCCGCCGATGATCAGCACCTCGCGGGGCTTGCCGTGGGCGAACAGCGGCACATGGGTCAGCATCTCGTGATAGCAGAACTCGTCGCGCTCGGTCGTCTGGATGATGCCGTCAAGCGCCAGAACCCGCCCGTAATGCGGGGATTCGAAGATGATCAGATCCTGGACGTCGGTCTTCAAGCGTTGGATCACGCGCTTGATCTCGAACCTCTGTGCATATCCTTCGCCGGACGGCCCGGAATAGAGCGTCTCGGTGAACCAGCTCAAGGGATCAGGCCCCGCTTGTGCTCGGCGAGCTGCACGTTGGCCGGCTCGAACGCCTCGCGCAGGACCGGGATCGCCCTGTACGGATCGCAGTCCCCGCACATGAACACGTCCAGCGCCGCGTAGTCGCGCTCGGGCCAAGTGTGGATACTGATATGCGATTCGGCCAGGACGACCACGCCGGAACAGCCGCCATAGGGCGAAAACCGGTGCATGTGCGAATGCAGGATCGTCGCGCCGGCCTCGCGGGCCGAACGGCACAGGGCTTCCTCGATATGCTCGGGATCGTCCAGGTTCCTGGCGCCCCAAAGTTCGATGAGCAGGTGAACGCCGGCGAACCGGACACCGTCACGCTCGACGAAATAGTCTTTCTTCTCGCTTTCCGGGAAAGGTGTAACCTTGTTGAGCCCGGCGGAGTCGAAAGCGACGTCCTGGGTCGGCTCCAAGGTAATCCCCAATTCGGCAAGGGCGTGTGTTTTCATGGTGCATCCCCCCCAAACCAGCAGACTTACCGTCACATAAGTGTAACAATAAAGCACATAACATGATCGGGGCCAGCCGGGAAATGCTTGCTCCCGGCTAACCCCGAACTCAAACGCGGGGCGTCACCTACCCGTGTCTTCGTCCGGCGTCAAGATTTTTAATGCGAGTGCGTGGATATCCGTCGCCAACTCGTCCTGCAGGGCCGCGTAGGCCATGCGCTGGCGCTCGAGTCGGGACTTGCCGGAAAAGGCTTCCGACACGATTTCCACGTGAAAGTGCGACTCGCCTTCCGGGCGGCTTCCGGCGTGCCCGTGATGCTTGTGCGATTCGTCGGTGATCGCGAGGCGGACCGGCTGGAAGGCGGCGGTCAGTTTGTCTTCGATGGCACTCGCGACGCGCATGGGCTTCCGTCTTTCGTCAAATTGCTCGAACCGTTGGGCAGAGATTTGGTAAGGTCCGCCGCAACGTCAAGGGATTCCCCGCGTTTTCCGTCTTTCCCGGTACCGGTCATTTGGCATGAACAACCCTATCCACCGTCGCGCCCTGATCCTGATGGGCTCGGTCGTCTTCTTCTGGGGCATCAACTGGCCCATCATGAAAGTGGGGCTCGGCTACATGCCGCCGCTGTGGTTCGCGCTGCTGCGGGTGCTCCTCGGCTGCGCCTGCCTGTTCGGCCTGCTCGCCGCGCTCGGCCGGTTGCGGCTGCCCGGCCGGGCTGACATGCCGGTGCTGGTCTCGGTCGGCATTTTCCAGGTGGCGGGCATCTCCGCGCTGATGCATCTCGGCCTGCAATATGTCGAGGCCAGCCGCTCGGCGATGCTGATCTACACCACACCGTTGTGGACGGCGCCCCTCGCCGCGCTGGTCCTGCACGAACGGTTCACCGCCCGCAAGGCCCTCGGCCTGCTGACCGGCCTGGCCGGGATCGCAGCCCTGTTCCGCCCCGGCGGCTTCGACTTCACCGACGTCTCCGCCCTGGCCGGCAGCGGGATGCTGATCCTGGCGGCGATGATCTCGGCCGGCGTCATCGTCCACATGCGGGCACGCGGCAAGGCGGTCTCGGTGTTCGAACTGGTGCCCTGGCAGATGCTGCTCGGCGGGGTGCTTCTGATCCCCTTCACGGTCGCCGCCGAGGGCGTGCCGGACTTCGGCTTTTCGTTGCCGCTGGCGGCCATCCTCGCTTATAACAGCGTCATCGGTGCGGCCTTCTGCATGTGGGCCTATGTCACCGTGATGCGCGACCTGCCGGCCACCACGACCGCCGTCGCCTCCCTGGCCACCCCGGTGGTCGGAGTGCTGTCGTCGGTCGCCTTTTTGGGCGAACCTTTGACGTTCATGAAGGTCTTTGCCCTCACACTGATCATCGCGGGCGTGTTGACGGTTACCCTCGCTGACTTTCAGCGGACCTGACCCTGGGTTGTCAGGGCCTACGTGACGAAGCATATTTAAGCCATGCCGAGAACCAGGAAACCTTCGTTCAACGGGTATTCTCCCAGCCAGAAGCGGGCCGCCGAGGCGCCGCCGCTGCGCTGCTGCGACTGGCCCGGATGCGATCGCATGGGCGAATTCCGCGCGCCGAAATCGCGCGACAACCTGAACGAGACCGTCTGGTACTGCCTCGAGCACATCCGCGAGCACAACAAGGCCTGGAACTTCTACGAGGGCATGACCGAGGAGCAGATCGAGGCCGAGATCCGCAACGACACCATCGGCCGCCGCCCGACCTGGCCGTTCGGCACCCGCTCCGCCGCCTTCCGCTTCCAGCAGGGCCGGTTCGACGACACCTTCGGCATGTTCGAGGCGGAGGAAGCCGAGGCCGAAACGATCAGCGGCGGCAGCCGTCAGTGGCCGCCGGGCTCGCCCGAGAACGAAGCCATGGCCGTGATGGACTTGACTCCGCCGGTCACGCTGGAAAGTCTCAAGGCTCGCTACAAGCAGCTGGTCAAGCGTTACCACCCCGACGCCAACGGGGGAGACAAGACATCGGAAGAAAGGTTCAAGCAGATCAATCAGGCCTATCATGTGATCATGCAAAGCCTTGCCACCTGACCGGTCCGGTGGCGCGACCGACCCCGCGCCCCTGTCGCCACCGGAATTCGCCCGTCGAATTTAAGCATTGGAAACGGATACCGCCGATATGAACGCGCCTGCCGTCACCGACAACACCACCGCCCATTTCCCGCTGGACGCCCCGGACATCATGGTCTCGGTGCGCCAGACCTTCGGGATCGACAGCGACATGGAAGTCCCCGCGTTCAGCCAGGGTGCCGAATACGTCCCGGATACGGACAACACCTACCAGTTCGACCACGACACGACGCTGGCCATCATCGCCGGGTTCGCCCACAACCGCCGGGTGATGATCCAGGGCTACCACGGCACCGGCAAGTCGACCCATATCGAGCAGGTGGCGGCACGGCTCAACTGGCCGTGCATCCGGGTGAACCTCGATTCCCACGTCAGCCGGATCGACCTGATCGGCAAGGACGCCATCGTGCTGCGCGACGGCAAGCAGGTGACCGAATTCCGCGAGGGCCTGCTCCCCTGGGCGCTGCAGCATCCGACCGCGGTGGTCTTCGACGAGTATGACGCCGGGCGGCCGGACGTCATGTTCGTCATCCAGCGCGTCCTGGAGGTCGAGGGCAAGTTCACCCTGCTCGACCAGAACCGGGTCCTGCGGCCGCATCCGTTCTTCCGCCTGTTCTCGACCACCAACACCGTCGGCCTGGGCGATACCACCGGCCTCTATCACGGCACCCAGCAGCTCAACCAGGGCCAGATGGACCGCTGGAACATCGTCGCCACCCTGAACTACCTGCCGAAGGACGACGAGGTCGGCATCGTGCTGGCCAAGCTGCCCGCCTATTCGACGGCCGAGGGCCGGGCCGAGATCGACACCATGGTGCAGGTCGCCGACCTGACCCGTACCGGGTTCATCAACGGCGACATCTCCACCGTCATGTCGCCGCGTACCGTCATCACCTGGGCCGAGAACACGCAGATCTTCGGTGACCGGGGCTTCGCCTTCCGGGTGACCTTCCTGAACAAGTGCGACGAACTGGAACGCGCCATCGTCGCCGAGTACTACCAGCGCTGCTTCGGCGAGGATCTGCCCGAATCCCTCGCCCGGACGGTCGTCGACAGCTGAAGGAGCCCCCAAGGGGACGGGAAACGACGTGGACCAGCCCGAAGATACCCGCGACGCGATCCGGCGTGTCACCACCGCCGCCCTGAAGGCGCTCGCCGACGACGGCGAGATCACGGTGGAATACGCCCATGGCGCCCCCGGCGCGACCGGCAAGACCGCCCGTCTGCCGGCGCCGAGCCGCCACGTCACCCGTGAGGAACTGACCCGGCTGCGCGGCACCGCCGACGCCTATGCGCTGCGGCTGCGCCATCACGACGAGGCGGTGCACCGCCGCCGCGTGCCCTCCGGCGTCCACGCCCGGCGGCTCTACGACACGGTCGAGCAGATCCGCGTCGAATCCATCGGCTGCCGAGAGATGGCCGGCGTCGCCCGCAACCTCGAGGCCCGGCTGGAGGACCAGTGCCGGACCGACGGCTACACCGAGATCACCGAGTGCGACGAGGTCAACCTCAACCAGGCGCTGGAACTGCTGATCCGCGAACACCTCAGCGGCGAGCCGCTGCCGCCCTCGGCGGCGCATCTGGCCGACATGTGGCGTCCGGCCCTGGCGCCGCGCATCAAGCGCCATCTCGACCGCATGCTCGGCTCGCTGGACGACCAGGACGACTTCTGCGCCAGCCTGCGCGAGGTCATGCACCTGCTCGACATCGCCGAGGAGGACGACGTCCCCAAGGAGCAGGAGCAGAACACCGAGGAGCAGGAACAGGACGAGCAGCAGCAGCAGTCCCAGCCGGATTCCGAGGGCCAGGAATCGCCTTCCGAGATGCCCCTGCCCGATGACGGCGACGAGGCCGACACCGACGACGAGGGCGAAGGCACGGCGATGGCCGAGGACGAACGCCTGGTCGAAGGCAGCGACGACGAGAAACCCGGCGGCCCGGCCCGCTGGGACACCCGCTGGCCGCACAACAGCAGCTTCGAGGACGAGGCCTACAGGCCCTACACCACGGAATTCGACGAGATCGTCGGGGCCCGCGACCTGGCCGAGGACGACGAACTCGGCCGCCTGCGCGTCCAGTTGGACCAGCAGCTCGCCAATCTGCACGGCGTGGTCTCGACCCTGGCCAACCGCCTGCAGCGCCACCTGCTGGCCAAGCAGACCCGGTCGTGGGAATTCGACCTGGAGGAAGGGCTGCTCGACGCCGGCCGGCTGTCGCGCGTCGTCGTCGATCCGGTCCATCCGCTGTCCTTCAAGCGCGAGAGCGACATCAATTTCCGCGACACCGTCGTCAGCCTGTTGATCGACAACTCCGGTTCGATGCGCGGCCGGCCGATCACCGTCGCCGCGATGAGCGCCGACATCCTGGCCCGCACCCTGGAACGCTGCGCGGTGAAGGTCGAAATCCTCGGCTTCACCACCAAGGCCTGGAAGGGCGGGGAATCGCGCGAGAAGTGGGTCGACGCCGGCAAGCACAAGAACCCCGGCCGCCTCAACGACCTGCGCCACATCGTCTACAAGGGCGCCGACGAACCCTGGCGGCGCGCCCGGCGCAACCTCGGCCTGATGCTGCGCGAGGGGCTGCTCAAGGAGAACATCGACGGCGAGGCCCTGCTCTGGGCCCACAACCGCCTGCTCTGGCGGCCCGAGCAGCGGCGCATCCTGATGGTCATCTCGGACGGCGCGCCGGTCGACGACGCGACCCTGTCGGCCAACCCCGGCAATTTCCTGGAACGCCATCTGCGCGACGTCATCGAGTGGATCGAGACGCGCTCGCCGGTCGAACTCACCGCCATCGGCATCGGCCACGACGTCACCCGCTACTACCGCCGGGCCGTCACCATCGCCGACGCCGAGGAACTCGGCGGCACCATGATGAAGAACCTCGCCGACCTGTTCGACGAGGACGCCAAGAACGTGCCCGCCGCGCGCCCTTCGGCCGCCGCCCGGCATCATTGACGGACCTGATCCGCGCCTCCGCATTCAAACGCCTAATCAAGCAGTGCCAAGTGCCCCCCGGCTCATGTCCGGGGGGCGCTGTCGGCTTAGCTACTCGGCTTTCGGCAGGGTCGTCTGCAAGTCCTGGAACAGGTGGCTGATCGATACCGGCGGATTGGGCTGGCCGGAACTGTCGGTGAACCTCGCATGACAGGAGAAACAGTTCAGATCCTGATGGAAGGTCTCCATCGTCGTATTGGCCAGCATCGTCGAGCCGGTGATGAACGTTTCGTCGCCGGTGACCGGGATCCGTCCGCCCTGGGTCCAGGTCGCGCCGGAAACGAAGTAGTTGGCACGCGGGTCGCCGCTCAGTTGGGCGCTGACATTCTGCAGGACCGAGCTGTTCATCGAGATGATCTGCGCGTTCCGGTCGGCTCTGAGCGTCGGGTCGGAACCGGTGTTCTCGGAACTCGGGTTGCCCCAGGGAACCAGCCGGTTGACGTTGACCGGCCCGATGGTTTCGCCGCTGTTCGCGGCGATGTCGCCCTTCTTGCCGTCCCCGTTCTTCTGGTCCTCGCTGAGCACGGTGCTGTTTTCGGTAACGGAGGTCGTCGCCGTGCCGTCCGAGAAAAGCCAATTTCCATTCGGGGACGCCGAGGTCTCGGACGTCTGCTTGACGTTGTCGTTCGTGTCCAGATAAGGGTAGTCGCCGTTCGGCGCGTTATCGACATGTTCGATCGTCGCCCAGACCATTTCCGGGTGGCCGTCCACGGTGGCGACGACATGCATGCCGACCATCGCCATTTCCACCGGGTCGCTGGCCACTCCCGTTCTTTTCCACAACGTGTCGGAGCTCATGTCGTAGTCGTAGATGTTGGCCATCTGGCGGACGTAGCGCTCCGGGTGCTGCAAGGTGCTGGACGGAACCCAGGAGGCTTTCAGTTCGACCACCATCGACAGATAGTCGATGGCCGTCTCGAGCGACGGAATCGTGACGCCGCCGGACGATGTCGGAAGGCCCGCCTCGATCCCCTGATCCCTGGCCTTTGAATTGAGCTTCTCCAACCCGCTCGCGACTTCCGGAAGAGACTGGAACGGCGCGCAGTAGTTCAGGAACAGCAGAAACGAAGTATCCGAAAATTCGGCATAACCGCCCAACAACCCGTGGAGGATATTCAGGCAGACCGCCAGCCCGTTGTCGGGAAACGGGAATGTGGTTTCCGTCCCGGCTAGGTTCAGGAAATAGCCGTAAACGCGGTTGGTCAGGACGCTGTAATAGACCAGCGAACTTTGAGACGAGACGGAATTCGCGGCTTGTGAAATCAGCACGCCGCCGCCACCGGCCTGGGCGTTTCCTTCGTCGTCGACCGGGCGCAATCCTCCGCCGGTCATCGGCTTCAAACTGCGAACCCTCAACGGCATCGGGTTTGATTGGCCGGTCTCCGGCCCCTGTGCGCCGAGAACGAGGTTTCCGTTGGCATCCGTTTCCAGATCGTAAAAGAACTCGGATGTGAAAACGTAATTCGTCTCGCTCGTCGGCGCCGTCGGGTTCGCGGGCTTGGTGAAGACATCCGAGACCGTCGACGTCGTCCACAGGAACATCCGGGCGGCCCATTTGTAGAAGTCGCAATCCGTTGCCATGCTTGAAAAATCCGGGCCGTCCGGCGGGAACACATAGACCATGCCGGAATCGGTATCATAGGCCGGCCCGACCGTATCCACCCCACGAATACTATTAAGCGTGATCCATTTTTCGAAGTCGTCGGAACTGACGGTACAACTTTGTTTGGCGTCCGACGGGAACTGGGTTTGCGCCGTCGCCTGCCAGCTGACGAGCAAGGCGACGACCGCGACAGCGCCCGTTTTCATTAATGATTCGGCGATTTTCGGCATGTGACACCCCTACGGTTCGTTGGATTGGACCTAACGGGCCATCTCGGACGAGCGTTTCTTGTCACATTAGGTTGAGTATAAAATTATTAATTCGATATATGGTTTTTTAGAATCGTTTTCAAATATCCTATTTTAAGAAATTTTATTTCCTATAACTCGTATAGAGATATCCACGCCAAACAGCGCCGAGCCTCCGTCCGTCGGTAAATTTCGGAAAGACAAAAAAGGCGGAAACGGAAGCCCCCGTCCTGGCTCCGTTTCCGCCTCGTTCCGCGCGGGGAATCTACGCGCGGATTTCCTGTCGCTGGAACAGGACGTAGGTCAGGGCGAACAGCAGGATCACCGCCGAGACCAACCCCGTCACCGGGGGCCAGACCAGCAGCAGGCTTTGGGTCACCGGCAGCGGCGAGCCGAGCAGCACGCCCTGCATCTGGGCGAGGAACAGCGGCCCGAAGGCCTTGGTCGCCGGGTTCAGCAGCCCCAACGCCACCTCGCTGTACAAGGTGTTGGGCGACAGCCGGGCCAGGGTCAGCTGCATTTTCACCTGGGTGAGCGCGGCGGTGATCATGTCGCCGTTCTCCGGCCGGAAGGCCTCGGCCAGCACGCTGGTCAGCATCGGCCAGAACACGGCGAACAGCAGCCACACGGCCAGCGCCGTCAGCGCCGCCGTCGCCGGCTGGCGGAAGACCGTCGAGAACATCATCGACAGGGCCAGCCAGACGCCACCGTAGACCAGGGTCGCCAGCAGGAAGGCGAAGGCCCGGATCACCTCTTCGCCGCTCGGTGGGATGCCGAGGAAGAACAGCGCCAGCCCGATGATCAGCAGCCACAGCGCCAGCAGCACGATGGCCATGGTGAACAGCCCGGCCAGGAACTTGCCGACGAGCAGCGCGTCGCGGTAGATCGGCTGCGACAGGATGCGGCTCATCGTCCGGTTGCCGTATTCGCTGTTCACCGCGTCGAAGCCCAGCGCGATTGCGACCAGCGGAACCAGGAAGCCGAGGAACGCCATGAACGAGATCAGCGGCTGGCGGGCCGTGGTGAAGATATGCAGCAGCAGGAACGGGTCCTCGCCGACCGTGTCGCGCAGGTTGCCGATGGCCGCGTAGACGGCCCCGGCGGCGCTGAGCACGACCAGCCCGGCCAGGATGCGGATGCGTACGCTGCTGAAGTGGTCGGCCATCTCCTTGCCGACCACGGTCCAGAGTCCCTTCCAGGGGGAACCACCTCTACGCGGCATGGGCCACCTCCCGGAAATAGCTGTTGTAGACTTCGTCCAGGCTGACCTCGACCAGGCTCATCTCCAGCAGGTCGACCTTCTGGTCGCTCAGTTGCTGGACCAGATCGCGGCGGATGTCGGATTTCGCCTTCAACCGGAACCGGTGGTCGCCCAGTTCGGCCACCTGGGCGACGCCGGGAATTCCGGCCAAGGCCTCTCCGGCGGCGGCTCCGCGGGCCGTCACGTCGATGCGGTAGTGGCCACCGAAGATGCGGTCGGCGATGCCCTGGACGGTGCCCTCCAGCACCACCCGGCCCCGGTGGAACAGGCCGACCCGGTCGCACACCGCCTGCACCTGGCCGAGCAGATGCGACGACAGCAGCACCGTGTTGCCCTCGGCCTTCAGTTCGCCGATCAGCTCCAGGAACTCCTGGGTCGCCTGCGGGTCCATGCCGGTGGTCGGCTCGTCCAGGATGATGATCGACGGCCTCTTGACCAGCACCTCGGCCAGGCCGAGCCGCTGGCGCATGCCGTGCGAGAAGGTGTTGACCCGGGAATCGCCGACATCGGTCAGCCGAACCCGAGACAGCGCCGCCTCGATCCGCCCGTCCAGGTCCTTGCCGGACAGCCCGGCCAGCCGCCCGGTGTAGCGGAGGTTCTGCCGCGCCGTCATGGTTCCGTAGAAACCCACCGAGTCCGGCAGGTAACCGACCCGCCTTTTGACTTCGAGTGGATCGCGAAGGGGGTTCAGTCCGAGCACCCGGATGTCGCCGTGGCTGGCTTCGGTCAATCCCAGGATCATCAGGATCATCGTCGTCTTGCCGGAACCGTTGGGGCCGAGAAGTCCGTAGACTTCTCCGGCCTCGATGGTCAGGCTGACGTCCTCGACTGCGGTAAAGCTCCCGTAGCGCTTGGCCAGGCCCTTCGCTTCGATGGGCGCGCTCATCGCCGACCGTACCTCACGACCGCCATCGTGAAGACCAGCAGGGCGATCGCGATGACGGCCACGCCGACGATGCCCCACATGGTGGAGGTCATGACGGTCACGCGGAACTGCTCGGAGTTGGAGGCCCCGTCGCCGTTCGAGCGCAGCGTCACCATGTAGTCGCCGGCGATCGCCTTGGACGAAGGCGTGATCAGCGCCTTCACCTTGACCGGCTGGTCCGGCGAGACCACGTCGATCTCCGCCGGCTGGAACGCGATCTTCCAGCCGTTGGGCTCGCTCGACGCCAGCTTCACGTTATGCGCCGGGGCGGTGCCGTTGTTCTCCACCATCACGTCCACCGGCTCCTCCTCACCGGCGTAGGCATGGCCGCTCAGGCGTCCGTCCGGCGTGGTCAGGCTCAGCTTGGGCTGGCCGGTGACGTTCAGGGTCAGCGGCAGGTCCACGTTGTCGGCGCCCGGCGCGGCGGCGTGGACGACCACGTGGTAGTCCCCGGCCTCGATGCCAGAGGGAAGCTCGATCTTGGCCTTGAGGTCCTGCTTGGCCCCGGCCTTGATCGGAACGCTGGTCAGCTTCTGCGTGCCGTAGGATTCGGTGAACGAGACCTGGAACCCGTCCGGCGCGTCGGCGGTCAGCGCGACCATGGCGTCGCGGTCGCTTTCGTTGTTGACCGTTATCTTGTAGTCGAAGGACGAACTCGACGTACCCTGCAGCGCCGGGAAGGCGACGGTCGCCGCGAGCTTCGGCGGCAGAGTGCCCCCGATGGTCAGGTCGACCGGCAGCACGAACGACTGCTGTGCCGCGTCCGCTTCCATTTCCATATGGTAGGTTCCCGCCTTCACGTCCTTCGGCGGATCGACCCGCAGCTTGACGTTGGTCTGCCCGTCCGGC
>Ga0207799_100252_pt1 | contig 34519 bp, 31 predicted proteins | sample TtanPargueraPR_4_FD_187742 | JGI IMG/M metagenome (GOLD analysis project Ga0207799, IMG submission 187742) | Aerobic enrichment media microbial communities from Bioluminiscent Bay, La Parguera, Puerto Rico - Tt and M2 (SPAdes) | ecosystem: Environmental > Aquatic > Marine > Unclassified ...
GATCGCGGCCGGGCGCGGCCACGCGGACATGGTCGAGTTCCTGCTGGAGCACGGCGCCGATCCCACCCGGCGCGACAAGCAGGGAAAAACCGCGGCCGATCTTGCCGCCACCGAGGCGATCCGGACGCGCCTCGGCGGCTAGCGTTGTGATGCCGCGCCCCGGAAAGATGACCGGTCAGAACGCTGCCAGATAACGCGCCAGCGCGTCGATGGTGTCCTCCGAAAGCTGCTTCATGGTGCTGGTCTTGTCCGGCGCGTTCATGCGCACGTCGTTCTTGAAATCCAGCATCGACCTGCGCAGATAGCCCGGCTGCTGCCCGGCCAGCCGCGGAATGCGGCTGTCGCCCTGCCATTTGCCGTGGCAGGCGCTGCACTGGCCGCCGGTGATGCCGCGTTCGGCGATCTGGCTGTCGCCCTCTTCGGAATGCGCCTCGATCGCCGGCCAGGGCTTGTCGGCGAAATACTGCGCCACCTCCTTCATCTGGTCGCGCGAAAACTCGGACGCGATCGGCGACATGATCTCGTTTTCGCGACGGCCGGCGGCGTAATCTTTCAGCTGGGTGTAGATGTAGAAAAACTGCTGTCCCCAGATGATCGGGTATTCCTCATCTATCGGAAGGCCTTCCTCTCCGTGGCATCCGCTGCACACGGCGACGGCATCCTCGAGATTGAAATCGTCCTGCGCGCTGGCCGGCGCGGCCGCGATCAGCGCCGCCAGTGCAAAGGCGTATCTTTTCATGAATCGTGCTCCGTTGGTTGGAACGATGCGGGGCCGCGCGGCCCCGCATCCTCGGTATCAGGATTGCGCCAGCAGGCTCAGTCGGCAAGCGTGAAGGCCATGATGTTGTTGCCGCGCTTGTAGTTGAGCTGGGCGTTGCCCCCTGCGGCGACCACGATGTACTGCTTGCCGTCCACCGTGTAGCTCGACGGCGGCGCGTTCACGCCGGCGCCTGCCTGGAAGCGCCACAACTCGGCCCCGCTGGCAGAGTCGTAGGCCTTGAACAGGCCGTTGCCCTCGCCGGTGAAGACCAGCCCGCCGGCGGTCGCCAGCACGCCGCCGATCATCGGCTCGGCCGTGCGCACCTTCCAGCGGATCTTGCCGGTGTCGTAGTCGACGGCGGTGACGTTGCCCCACTGTTCCTCGTCCGGGATCACGTCGAAGGACCCGCCGAGCCACAGCTTGCCTTCCGGATAGGGCGTGGACGAGACCGTGTAGGTCATCGGCTGGTGCAGGTTGATGGCGTAGCTCAGGCGCTGGTTCGGGTCGATCGCCATCGGCGACCACTCGACCCCGCCATTGGCGCCGGGCAGCATCCGCGCCCCGTCGGCGGTCGGCAGCGTCCACATGTCCTCCTGCGGAACCATCGCCTCGGAGAAGCGGATGAGCGAGCAGTCATCGGCGTTGTGGACATAGACATGCCCGGTCTTGCCGCCATGCAGCACGCCCTTGACGTCGTTGCCGTCGGCGTCCTTGACCATGGTGATGATCGGCGGCGAAACCGCATCCAGATCCCACACGTCATGCGCGATGTACTGGAAGTGGCAGACATATTCGCCGGTATCCAGGTCCACGGCGACGAGGCTGTCGGTATAGAGGTTGTCACCGGGGCGCAGCGACCCGTCGAGGTCGGGCGACGGGTTGCCGACGACGAAGTAGACCCGGTTGGTCTCCAGGTCGACCGCCGGGTTCTGCCAGACGCCGCCGCCGAGGGTCTCGTAGGGGTCGCCCTGTTCCGCCAGCGCGGCCTTTTCGGCCTCGATGTCGCGCAGCATGTCGCGCCCCGTGGCGTCATGGGTGGCCCAGACGCCGGATGAATCCTCGGCGGTGGTGTGGAAGGTCCACTTCAGCTCGCCGGTTTCGGTGTCGAACGCCTTCACGAAACCGCGGATACCGTATTCGCCGCCATTGGTGCCGATCAGCACCATGCCGTTCACCACGGTCGGCGCCATCGTCTCGGAATAGCCGAGTTCGGGATCGGCGATCTCGGTTTCCCAGATCTGCTTGCCGGTCTTGGCGTCAAGCGCCACCAGCTTGGCATCCAGCGTGCCCATGAACACCTTGTCGCCAGAGACCGCCACGCCGCGGTTGTTCGGGCCGCAGCAATAGGTGGTGATCGGGCCCATGTCGTGCTTGTGGTGCCAGATCTGCGCGCCGGTGCGGGCGTCCAGGGCATAGACATGGTTGAACGCGGTCGTGACATACATGATCCCGTTCACGACGATCGGTGTGGTCTCCATCGTGTCCACGATCTCGGTCTGGAAAATCCAGGCCGGTCGCAGATTGCGCACGTTGTCGGTGTTGATCTGGCGCGACGGGTAGTAGCGCGTCTGGTCATAATTGCCGTTCGTGTGCAGGAAGTTGTTGCCGTCGCCGGCCGCCCGGCTGAGCATGTCCTGCGTGACGTACGAGAGGTCACCGTAGAGGGTCCCTCCGCTGACCTCCTCCTGCGCCGATGCCAAACCGGCCAAAAGCGCCAGCGGCACAGCGAGAAATGCTGCAAAGAATTTCGGTCTCATTTTTTTGTCCTCCCATAGCCGTGACCGAGTCTCCCGTTGGCCCGGCGGACACATAGTATTGGAAAATTGCTGGACTCGCCAGTTTGTGGAAATATTTTGTCAATATGAGAGATTGTCGCATGAAGATTATTTGTCTTGCGGGCGGGTTTTGGCTGCTCCTGGCGCCGGGCGCTCTGGCGCAGGGGTCGGGTATGGCGTTCGTCGCGAATGAGCGTGACGACACGCTGACGATCCTGGCGCCCGACCATACCGTCGTGGAGCAGATGGAGGCCTGCGCCCGCCCGCGCGGCATGCATTTCAGCGCCGACCGCACGGAGTTCTTCGTTGCCTGCGCCGACGACGACCAGATCGCGATCTACGACACGGCGACGCGCGCGCTGCTGCGCCGGATCCGCGGCGTGCCGGCGCCCGAGACCTTCGATCTGCATCCCGACGGAAGGCGGCTGATCGTGTCCAACGAGGAGGATGCGACGGCGACCGTCTACGACGTGGAGACCGGCGAGTTGCTCGGCGAATACGAGACCGGCGAAGAGCCGGAAGGCGTGCAGGTCACATCGGACGGGCGGCTGGTTTTCGTCGCGTCCGAGGCGGCGAACCTCGTCCATGTCATAGACCTGGACGCCGACGCGGTCGTCGCCGACATACTGGTCGATACGCGCCCGCGCCGCTTCGCGCTGACGCCCGATGAGAGGGAGCTGTGGGTCTCGGCGGAGCTCGCCGGGATCGTCGACATCATCGATGTGGAAACGCTCAGGATCGTGGGCGACATCGCCTTCCTGCCCACCGGCTTCCGCCCCGAACAGGTCACGCCGGTGGACCTCATGATCACGGCCGACGGCAGCCGGGCCTATGTGGCGCTTGGCCGTGCCAACCATGTGGCGGTCGTCGACGTGAGAAGGCGCGAGGTCATCGACTATATCCTCGTCGGCAAGCGCGCCTGGGGGCTGGCACTGTCCGCCGACGAGCGGACGCTCTACGTGGCCAACGGCCTGTCCGATGACGTTTCGGTCATCGACACCGGCAGCCTGAGGCCGATCACGACCATCCCCGTGGGGCGGGTCCCCTATGACGTGCTCATCGATGATCGCTAGGCTTTTCACCGCGCTGGCGCTGCTGCTTGCGCCGCTGCCGGCGCTGGCCGATGACACCGCGTCTTTCGTCTATCTCGGCGTCGACGGCGATCCCTATTACGAGCCGCAGCCGGTCTATACCGGGCTCTCGCTGAAGGACCGCCACCGGCCCGTGGACGGCGCGCGCCTGGCGCTGAAGGGAACGCGGGTGCTGCAACGGGCGCTCGGCATCGGCTTTGAGATGGAGGAGGTGCTGCTGCCCCCGGACGCCTCGGCCGCCGAGGCCGTCCGCGCCGCGCGGGAGGGCGGCGCGCTTGCCGTGCTGCTCGACCTGCCCGAAGACCGGATGGAAGAGGTGCTGGCCCGCGAAGGCGACAAGGGATTGCTGTTCAATATCCGGCATGTCGCCGGGCGCTGGCGCGGCCCCGACTGCGCGCCGATGCTGCTGCACACCATTCCCTCGCGATCGATGCTCACCGACGCGCTGGCCCAGCATTTGCGCTCCCGTGGGTGGACCCGAATCCTTCTTCTGACCGGTGACGCGCCGGAGGATCAGGAAGAAGCCGAGGCAATCCGCCGTTCAGCCGCCAAGTTCGGGTTGCGGATCGTTGCTGAACGGGAGTTCGTTCTGACCAACGATCCGCGACAGCGCGACAGCAGTAACATCGCCCTGTTGACCGGCCCACCAGCACATGACGTGATTTGGCTCGCCGATACTGAAGGCGAATACGGCCGATACGTGCCCTACGCCACCTACTCTCCGCGACCGGTCGTCGGAACCGAGGGGCTGTCGGCCCTCGCATGGCATTGGACGTGGGAGCGCCATGGTGCCCCGCAACTCAATCAACGATTTCGCCGACTTGCAGAGCGCGACATGAGATCGGAAGACTGGGCGGCATGGGTCGCGGCGCGTGCGATCATCGAAGGCGTCGCGCAAACCAGTTCCGTGGACCCGCTTCAAATCGCCGAAACCATCCGTTCCGGCGATTTCCGGCTGGATCTCTACAAGGGCGTGCGCGGCAGCTTCCGCAAATGGGATGGCCAATTGCGCCAGCCGATCCTTCTTGCGACGCACAACGCGGTCATCGAACGTGGCCCGGTTGATGGTTTCGAGCATCGAGTCGACACCTTGGATACGCTCGGAGCTGACGAGATGGAGAGTCCCTGCACACCCTGACTGCCGCAGCTCAGAAACGATGGCCATCGCAAAACCGCGGACACAATTACCGGTTATCACCTCTCGGCGTTCGATGTTCATACACATCTCTTGCAGCGCCGGAAATTCGGTTGACCACTCCCATCGGCGTGATCCGGTTTGACCGTTGCGACATCATAGGCCAGTGCCCCGTCGGAAAGATGGTTCCCGGTGGCGGCGCGTCATGGCCCTGAGAGATTGGGGCGGGGGGCATCGTTGTCGTTTTGGTCTTCGCTCTCGTCAACGCGGCGGCCGTTGCCTCCGAGCATGGCCAGGAAGACGCTGGCAACGAGGAACAAAGCAGAGCCCGGAAAAGGCCACGGCCAATGTCCAGGCTTGCCCCAGCACGCTTGCAGCCGAGTGGAATACTGGCCGTCCAATCTGGCCCGTTCCGCGACTATCACGTCTTCTGAAAGCGACACGGAAATGAGAAGGTACTTTGGCCTTACACCATCTTCGATCAGGCGCTTGCGGCACGCGCTACGTGCCAAATGGGACATCAGGCTTCAATGGCCGCTTGTCAGTGCCTGCACCCAGCGCCAGGCATCGATAATCTCTGAGGCCAGAAGGTCCGCATGTTCCTCTCGCATCCCGTAGCCGATAACGGAGGCCCGAATGATTTGCCTTCCGGCCCATTCACCATGGGTTGGATAAACCTTTCCGCGGCTCTGGACGCGCTTTAACACCTGGACTGTCTGCTCGTCACCGCGGCTACCTTCTCCGCAGGTTATCGCAACCTGATTGCTGTGGATTTCATTCAAGACAGTCAGCCCCGGCTCATCTGACAAGGCCACCGCAATTCTCTTTGCGAGGCGGCAGTGGCGGGTGACAAGTTCCTGCACCCCCATGCGCCCGAGATGCCGGAGGATCGCGTAGCTTGGTATGCCGCGTGCGCGGCGCGAGAGTTCCGGGGTCGAGTCCGTAGGTTCCCAGTGCTCGTTCGTCTCGGGAAGGTATGCCCCCCGGGCAGACATGGACGCAACGAGCGGCTCACGGTCTCGGACGATCACCATGCCCGCATCGAAGGGTGCGTTCAGCCATTTGTGCAGATCGACGGCCCAACTGTTGGCTCGCTCGACGCCTGCCAGGCGGTTCGACAGTTCCGGTACCGCAGCCAGCCACAATCCAAAGGCGCCATCCACGTGCACCCATCCGCTCCGCGCCTGCACCAGCGGGATCAGGGCATGGAAGGGGTCAAAAGCCCCGGTGTTGATCTGCCCCGCCTGCAAGATAACGAGCGGAGGTAGCGTGCAGTGCTCAAGCGCCGCTTCCAGCGCCGCAACTTCAATGCGCCCTTCTGCATCTGTTGCGAGCTTGGTCACGCGCTCCGCTCCGAGTCCCGCATACCGCAGCGCCGCTGTCGGGGCTGAGTGCGCATCCTCGCCGATCAAAACCGGAAACTCGGGCGCGCCAAAGAGCCCCTTTTCCTCGACGTTCCAGCCCTGCGCCGCGAGCAAAGCATTTCGCGCGGCCATGACGCCGACCATGTTTGCCACGGATGCGCCGGTGACGAGGCCTGCGCCGCTTTCCGGCGGAAGTGAAAGCAGGTCTATCACCCAGTCGCATACCGCGCGTTCCATTCCGGTGACCGCCGGCGTCTCGAAGGACGATCCGGCATTCTGCCCCCAAGCCGATACAAGGACATCGGCGGCAACACCCACGGGGTGGGATGCTCCCAGGACATAACCAAAGAAAGTCGGCGCCGACATCTGGTGCAGCCCCCCTTCGGAGTTCTGTAGGATGTCGGTAATCACATCGGCCGCCGGCATGCCGGCCTCGGAAAGGGGCTGGCGGAAACGCTTTACAACATCGTCCAGCCCCAACGTGGGGCGGGCCGGCATTTTCCCGAGATTGCTCCTGTACTCCAGCGCCGCCGCACAAGCCGCTTTGAAGGCGCTCTTTTGGTCATCCGTCAGAGAAGCTGTGAGATCCTCGGAAACATCCATGGCCGCGCCTCCAGTATCTGCCAGCCGTCCACATCCGGGCGGTCACTTCGGCGTTGGCAGCAAAGCGAGAATACCATAATCGATGGATGTATTGAAACGCAGCCAACGGCCGCCGCGGTCGCAATGCGAGGACCCAGGGCCGCCGCGGAATTCTCCTCCGAGGGCGTGGTCAGCCGTCATGTTCAGAAGACGGAGGGTCGAACAAGCGCTCAGTATCCCTTCTTGGCGTTTGACTGATTGGTTGAGGACCTGTTTCGGCCCGGACATCCGCCTTCGGGCAGTATGCTGCAAGGCGGTACCGAAAAGCAGTCGTTGCACCGTGACAGGGCGCCCAAGGGTGCCGAAAGGCCGACTCACCGGACAAGGGTGGCAGAGGTCCAACAGCCAGCAGTCGGCGGCCGGCACCCAGTCCGCCTATCGTTTTCCTCGTCTGGGCGGTTCGTGCCCGCCGTCCTGCCGGAACTTGCGCTTGCCGGCCTTCGGCCCGCCGGCTTTCGCCTTATCGGGCTTGCCCGGCCGTGCAACCCGCTTTGAGCTGTCCGTGGCGCCGGGGCGCGTTTCCGCGGGCTTGCCGCTGGGTTTGGCTGCGCGGGCTTTCCCGGCTCCACCCTTCCGGTCCTTCGCCGGGGCGGATTTGCCGGCCGATCGGTCCGGACGCGCGCCCTTGGGCTTCGCTGCCGGGGCCGCAGGCTGTCCGCTTTTCCGTGCCGGAGGGGTGTCGGACGTCCGGCGTTTTTCCGGCTGTGGCGGTGTCTGGCGGCGGGGCTTGTAGGCGAACACGCTGCCGTCGGTCTCGGCCTGCGGGGCGGAGGCCTTGTCGTCGACGGGCCGGCGAGGCTTCGCCGCCGCGCCTCGCGGCCGGTCCGCGCGGAACGGCCGGCCGCCGGTCTTTCGAGGCCCGTCCCCGCGCGGGGACGGCGCGATGTCCGGCACACCGTCGAGCTGCCGGGCGGTGACACCCTCTTCGAGTTCTCCGCCCTCCCCCAGGGCCGCGAGGAATCCTTCCACGCTGGCCTCGGCGAGTTCCACGAAGGTTTCCGTTTGCTGCACCCGGATCGCGCCGATCGCCTCCTTGTTCAGGTGCCCCGCGCGGCACAGCAACGGCAGCAGCCAGCGGGCTTCGGCCCGGTCGTCGCGGCCGACCGACAGGGCGAACCAGACGCTGGGGCCAAAGGGCTTGCGCTCTTTCGGGGCGGGCATCGCGTCGGGCGCAGAGAGCTCTTCGGGCGCGGATTGCCGGCTGCGATAGAGACGCAGATAAGCGGCGGCAATCTGCTCGGGCGAATGCTGTTCGAGCAGCTTCGTGGCAAAGGCGCTCTGCTCTTCGGTCACGTCCTCATCCCAGATGGGATCGGCAAGCAGGCGCTCTTCGTCGCGGCGCAGGATTTCCTCGGCCGTTGGCGCGGTGGTCCATTCGGCCTCGATCTTGGCGAATTTCAACAGGCGCTCGGCCTTCTTGACGATCTTCGGTGTGACAATCAGGGCCGAGATCCCCTTGCGGCCCGCGCGGCCCGTGCGGCCCGAACGGTGCAAGAGCCCCTCCGGGTTCGAAGGCAGATCGGCGTGGATCACCAGTTCCAGATTGGGCAGGTCGATGCCGCGCGCGGCAACATCGGTCGCCACGCAGACCCGGGCCCGGCCGTCGCGCATGGCCTGCAGCGCATGGGTTCGTTCGCTCTGGCTCAACTCGCCCGACAGGCTGACCACGGCGAAGCCCCGGTTCGCGAAGCGCGCCGTCAGCCGGTTCACCGCCGCGCGGGTGTTGGCGAAGACGATGGCATTCTGCGCCTCGTGAAAGCGCAAGACGTTGATGATGGCGTTTTCCGCGTCGGCCTGGGCGACCCGCAACGCCTGATAGGTGATGTCGGCATGCTGGCGTGTGCCGGTCAGGGTCGTCACGCGGACCGCATCGCGCTGATATTGCTTCGCCAGCGTGGCGATCATCGGCGGCACCGTGGCCGAGAACAGAAGCGTGCGCCGCTCCTCCGGGGCCTCGCCCAGCATGAACTCCAGATCCTCGCGGAACCCGAGATCGAGCATCTCGTCCGCCTCGTCCAGAACCACCGCGCGCAGGCTGCTCATGTCGAGCGAGCCGCGCTGGATATGGTCGCGCAGACGGCCCGGCGTGCCCACGACGATATGCGCCCCGCGCTCCAGCGTCCGCCGTTCGTCGCGCATGTCCATGCCGCCGACGCAGGACACCACACGCGCACCGGCCTTGGCGTAAAGCCAGCTCAGTTCGCGCATCACCTGGAACGCCAGTTCGCGCGTCGGCGCGACGACAAGGGCCAGCGGCGCGGCAGCCGGGCCCAACTGCTCGCTATCGCCCAGCAGGGTGCGCGCGATCGCCAGGCCGAAACCGACGGTCTTGCCCGAACCGGTCTGCGCCGACACCAGGAGGTCGGCCTCCTGAAGTTCGGGCGCGGTGACCGCCTGTTGAACCGCGGTCAGCGTGTCATACCCGCGCTCCGCGAGGGCATCGGAAAGTGTCTTGATCATGGGATGGTCTATCCGTGAGGTTCCGGCGCGGCACGCGCCTCGTGTCTGCCGGCGACACCGCAGAAGATGACAGCCAATAGCGCCGGTTGCGCCGGATGTACACGGGCAATCCGTCGCGGGTGCCTGGGCGAAAGGGGAATAGCGGTATGTCTGGTGCCGGCCCAAACCAGCCGTTCACGAGCATGGGGGCTGCTGCAGCGCGACCTCCCGGAGATCTGCAGGCGGCCTTCACGGCGCTCTGGGCACGTCTGATTGAGGCGGGACCCTATGCGCTCGACCTCTCGCTCGCCCAGCCGTTTCCCGAACTTCCGCTGCAATTCGGAGCCAACTGACCCGTGAAGCTGCATGCCATAACGCGCCCGGCCATCGCCGCGCGCCGATTTACTCTTGCGACCGATCTCGATGGGACATTCCTTGGCGGCCCTTAGAAGGAGCGGGCAACGCTGTATCTCTGGATCGAGGAAAACCGCGACAGCGTGGGGCTGATCTTCGTCACCGGGCGCGATCCCGAGTTCATCATTGAGATGTGCCGTGGGCGCGGCCTGCCCTGGCCCGAAGATGCGGTCAGGGATGTCGGCACCACGATTGCCGACCTGTAGACGGCTCAGGCCGCGTACAAGCTGGTGCCGCCTAAGTGTTTGAAAGTGAATGGAGGCGAGTACCGGAATCGAACCGGTGTACACGGATTTGCAATCCGCTGCGTAACCACTCCGCCAACTCGCCAGAGTGGTGCAGGGCATAGCGCATGGAGAATCCGGGCGCAAGCGGTTCTGGAGAGTTTGCGACGTGTTGCCGTGTCCCGGTTTCTGTGGCATGACAGATAGGACTTTAACTAGACCGAAGAGTTTAGGTTCATGCCAGATTACGTCGCCCGCCGCCGCACGATGGTGGACACCCAGGTTCGTCCTTCGGATGTGACAAAATTCCCGATCATTGAGGCCATGCTCTCGGTCCCGCGCGAGGCCTATGTGCCCGCGGCCCGGCGCGAGGCGGCCTATGTTGGCAACAACCTCGACCTGGGCGGCGGCCGGGTGATGCTGGAGGCGCGCACGCTGGCCAAGATGCTGGACGCGCTCGACATTCAGCCCGACGAGCTGGTGCTCGACCTGGGCTGCGGGCTGGGCTATTCGACCGCGGTGATCGCGCGGATGGCCGAGGCCGTGATCGGCGTCGAGGAAGACGCCGAAATGGCCGCCGAGGCGCAGGCCACCCTGTCGCAGGAGGGGGTCGACAACGCCGCCGTGATCGAGGGGCCGCTGGCCGAAGGCGCGGCCAAGCACGGCCCCTATGACGTGATCGTCCTGCAGGGCGCCGCAGAACACATGCCGCAGGCCGTGCTGGATCAGGTCAAGGAAGGCGGCCGCATTGCCGCGCTGTTCATGGACGGGGCGCTGGGCGCCTGCCGCGTGGGCTATAAGATCGATGGCGAGATCAACTGGCGCTTTGCCTTCAACGCCGGCGCGCCGGTCCTGCCGGGATTCGAGCGTCAGCGCGCCTTTACTTTGTAAGCGATCCGGGCCCGTGCAACGCCGCGGGCCCGGCATAACAACGCCAGACAGGGATAGAAGACGATGGGCCGAATTCTACGCAATGCAATGGCAGGTGTCTTGGCGATGGGGCTGTCGGGCGGGGCGGCACAGTCCGAAACCCTGACCGATACGCTGATCTCGGCCTATCAGAACAGCAATCTTCTGGAACAGAATCGGGCGCTGCTGCGCGCGGCGGACGAGGATGTGGCCCAGGCGGTTTCCACCTTGCGCCCGGTGATCAACTTCGTGGCCCGCGGCACGCATCTGGAAAACGGCACCGCGGCCTCGGGCAGTTCCGCCTCGCTGAGCCTGTCGGCCAGCCTGTCGCTGTACGAGGGGGGCGCCAACAAGCTGGGCATCGAGGCCGCCAAGGAGGCGGTTCTGGCCACGCGCTCGCAGCTGGTGAGCCTGGAACAGGACGTTCTGCTGAGCGCGGTGCGGGCGCATATGCAGATGCGTAGCGCAATTGAAAACGTGGCCCTGAGCCAGAGCAACGTGCGCCTGATTCAGCAGGAACTGCGCGCCGCGCAGGACCGCTTTGAAGTGGGCGAAGTCACCCGCACCGACGTTTCGATCGCCGAGGCCGCGCTGGCCGCCTCGCGCAGCGGCCTGGTCGCCGCTCAGGGCAACCTGGCCACCGCGCGCGAGGCCTTCAAGCTGGCTGTCGGCCGCTATCCGGGCACCATCGCCGGCGCCCCGCGCGTGCCGAAGCTGCCCGCCACCCAGAAGGCCGCGCGCGACATCGCCCTGCGCACCCATCCCGACATCATCGCCTCCCAGCACAGCGTGACCCTGGCCGAGCTGAACGTGGCCCGCACCAAGGCCGCGCGGCGCCCGTCGATCAGCGCCGGGGTGGACCTCAGCGTCGACGATCATGGCAATGATGCCTCGACCCTGTCGCTGCAGCTGACCCAGCCGATCTACCAGGGCGGCCGCCTGATCTCGCTGGAGCGCCAGGCGGTGAACAACCGCGAAGCGTCGCGCTCGCAACTGCATCAGACGGTGCGGCTGATCGATCAGTCGGTGGCCAATTCCTGGGCCAACCTTGCCGTTGCCCGGGCCCAGATCGCGGCCAGCGACGAACAGATCCGCGCCGCCCGCCTCGCCTTCGAAGGCACCAAGGAAGAGGCCAAGCTGGGGTCGCGCACCACGCTGGACGTGCTCGATGCCGAGCAGGACCTGCTGGACGCCCGCGCCTCGCGGATCGAGGCCGAGGCGAACCAGTACATCGCCATCTATTCGGTCCTGGCCTCGATGGGGCTGCTGACGGTGGATCACCTGAAGCTCGGCATTCCGACCTACGACCCCGAAGCCTATTACAACACGGTGAAATCGGCCCCGCTCAGCCCGCGCGGCGCGCACCTGGACCGTGTGCTGGAGCGCTTGGGCAAGTCCCAGTAATCACGCAAGTTGTTGTGTGGCGCGGCCGCTCGCGCTACCATACCTGTGTTATTGAGATGAGGCCCCCATGTCCGACCCCGTGAAGACTGAGGATATCGAGGACGTTCTGTCGTCGATTCGGCGCCTGGTGTCGGAAGAGCCCAGACCGCGCGCGCCCCGGGCGGCCGAGGCGCCGTCGCAGCCTGGCAAACTGGTCCTCACGCCGGCCTTCCGCGTTGCGGAGGAGGCGGCGAATGCGCCGGCCCCCGCAGAGGAAGAGGCCGTCTCCGAAGCCGAGGTTGAGGCCGGTCCTGCACCCGACGAGGGCACTGCGGACCCCGTGCCGATGTTCGTCCATGTCGCCGCGGTCGAGTCCGTCTCGCCCGAGGCCGAGGCCGAGAACCAGGACGAGACCTCGCTCAGAGAGCGGGTTGCCGAACTGGAGGCCGCGGTGGCCGAAAGCGGCGGCGACTGGGAACCCGACGGCAGCGAGGACGCCCCGCAGGCGGTGCCGCTGGCCCGCTTCACCATCCGCGGCGAGCGCGAGAAGGTGGTGGAGGGTGCCGACTTCGACGAGGCGGCGGAGGAGACCGTGCTCGATGAAGAAGCGCTGCGGGAGATGGTGGCGGATATCGTCCGTCAGGAGTTGCAGGGCGAGATGGGCAAACGCATCACCAGCAACGTGCGCAAGCTGGTGCGCCAGGAAATCAACCGGGCCCTGGCCAGCCGCGACCTGGAATAGCCTCCGGCACAGCCCGGAAACGAAAAAAGACGCGCCCATCGGGCGCGTCTTTTTTGCAGGAACCGTTAGGCTGGCTCAGGCGGCTTCGGCCTGCTGCACCTGACGGCGTTCGCTTTCTTCGCGCGACAGCGCAACCGAGGTCCGGATGCCTTTCGACACGAATTCCATCAGCCCGGCCACGACACGCTCATTCGGGTCGATCCCGGCGCAGGACAGTACCTCGCGCCCATCACGAGACCGCGCCCAACGAGCGATTTGTTCGGGGCCATTGCCGTATTTCTTGTCGTCGGCAATCGCGTCATCCAGCGCAGCCAGAACCACCGCGGCGAACAATTTGCGCGCACGGTTGCCTTGCTCGTGGTTGAAAGCGGTGCCATCAACGAAATCGACCATGTCGTCGTCCTTTTATTCTTGCTCTTGAATTTCGGGCGTGGGGCTGAATATGACGTTTTCGGTGTGATTCGGTATTTCCCATTTGGAATGGCTTCTATGCGCCAAACGCATGGCTTGTCCACCCCACGCACCGTATCTCGTCGTCTTGCCTCACCCGGGTCGACAAGATATAGGTGCCGCCAATCTCCGATCAAGCTTTCGACAAGGTTTTGTCCCATGCCCAAGATCAACGGCAACGAAATTCGCCCCGGCAACGTGCTGGAGCATAGTGGCGGCCTCTGGGCCGCGGTGAAGGTCGACCATGTCAAGCCCGGCAAGGGCGGCGCCTTTGCCCAGGTCGAGCTGCGCAACCTGCGCAACGGATCCAAGCTGAACGAACGTTTCCGCAGCGCCGACAAGGTCGAGCGCGTCCGCCTGGAGCAGAAGGACCAGCAGTTCCTGTATGAGACCGACGGCATGTTGGTGTTCATGGACACCGAGACCTACGAACAGATCGAGCTGCCCGCCGACCTGCTGGGCGACCGCCGCCCGTTCCTGCAGGACGGCATGACCATTGTGGTCGAGTTCTACGAGAACGAGGCGCTGAACGCCACGCTGCCGCAAAAGGTGACCTGCACCATCGCCGAGACCGAGCCGGTGGTGAAGGGCCAGACCGCGGCCAACTCGTTCAAGCCGGCGATCCTGGACAACGGCGTCAAGGTCATGGTGCCCCCCTTCGTCGGGCAGGGCGAGAAGATCGTGGTCAACACCGAGACCATGGAATACTCGGAACGCGCCTAAGCCCGGTAGGGGCACGAGATAGGGAAAGGCGGCATTTCTGATGCCGCCTTTTTTCATTCCAGCCGCGTTGCGGGAAAAATGCGCCGCCCGGATCGGGCGCAGCGCCCTGCAGGCGTTGACCTGCATCAACGCCCTTGCCGCCACCCCTGACTATGTTGGGGATCAGGCAAGGGAGGACGTCGCATGGAAAAGCCACCGGGAACCGAGCCGGAAACGCCTCCGGCAGGAAACGTCGAGAGGGCCAAGTCGCTGGAGGCGGCGGGGTGGGGGCTGGTGTTGCTCTGGCTGGGCATCACATCGCTTTTCACGCTGGGGTGGCCGGCCTTTCTGATCGGGCTTGGCGTGATCGCATTGGGCATGCAGGGGCTCCGGTCGATGTGGCAGATCCCCGTGGAGGGCTTCTGGCTGATCCTGGGCGTCATTTTCATTGTCGCAGGCGTGTCCGAAAGCTTCGGCGCCAGTTTTCCCTTCGTGCCGGTGGCGCTGATCCTGTTCGGCCTTGCCGCGCTCTATGACGCCTATAAGCGACTGAAATAGGCTTGGGCGGTCGCCCCGGGACCCGCCGGGCAAGGGCTCAGTCCGGATAGCGGTAGGTGACCGTGACCTCGATGCTTTCCTTGAAACTGTGTTTGATGGGGCAGGTATCGGCCGCCCTCTCCAGCTTGGTGCGCTGGAGTTCCGACAGGCCGGCGGGCAGGTTCACGTCAATCCGGATGGCGGTGTAAGCGATATTCGGCGGTGGCGTTCCGGCGAGGTCCACGGTGATCGATGCCCCTGTCAGGTCGATCCCTTCGCGGGTGGCCGTGGGGCCCATCGAGATCATCATGCAACCGGCAAGGGCCGCCTCCAGCAGGTTGCCCGGCGACAGCTCTTCACCTTTGCCGGTGTAGGGGCAATCCATCGCGACCGCTTTTCCCTTGGCGGGATCCGTGGCGGTACAGTGCTGCCCGCCGTCGTAGACTGTGCGCAGTTGAGACATATCATTCCTCCCTCGACGCCCCTGCCGACGGGGCCGGATGGGGAACAGCCTACATCGCGGGTCCCGGCGGCGCGTTGAGCAGGATCAACCCTGCCGGATTGAGCGTCTCAACCGCGGATGATCGCCCGCGCACGGGGTGTTCGCGCCGGGCGTTGGCGTTTATACCACGGAAAACGACTGGTTAGAGCCCGATGCCCCGAACCCTGATCTTCAACAAGCCCTTCAACGTGCTGTCTCAGTTCACCGACAAGGGCAACGAGGGCGCGGAACGCCAGACGCTTTCCGATTTCATCGACGTGCCGGGGGTCTATGCCGCCGGGCGGCTCGACCGCGACAGCGAGGGGCTGCTGGTGCTGACCGATGACGGACGGCTGCAGGCCCGCATCGCCAACCCGAAGCACAAGATGGCCAAGACCTATTGGGTCCAGGTCGAGGGGATCCCGTCGGACGAGGCGCTGCAGGCGCTGCGCGACGGGGTGGAACTGAAGGACGGCCGCACGCGGCCCGCGCAGGTGCGGCGGCTCGACGCGCCGCCGGGGCTCTGGCCGCGCAATCCGCCGGTGCGGTTCCGCAAGACGGTGCCCGATTGCTGGCTGGAGCTGACCATCCGCGAGGGGCGCAACCGGCAGGTGCGGCGCATGACGGCCGCCGTGGGCCATCCCACGCTGCGCCTGATCCGCTGCCGCGTGGGGCCGTGGTCGCTCGACGGGCTGCAGCCCGGGGAATGGCGGGACGCCTAGAGGCGCGTGACCGTGGCCTCGCCCGCCCGCATCTCGCCCTCGGCCCGGTCGAAGCGCAGATAGGCGATGGCCCGGTCGCCGGACCGGCTGTGCAGCACGCCCGCGGGCTTGCCATCGGCGGTGATCTCGGTGCCCGGTTCCGCCTCGCCCTCGACCCGGACGCAGGCCAGCCCTTTGCGCAGCTCGGTCTTGTGCTTCATCCGGGCGGTGACCTCCTGGCCCACATAGCAGCCCTTTTTGAAATCGACGCCGTTCAGACGCTCGAACCCGGCCTCCAGGATGTAGCTGTCTGGCGTCAGCTCTTCGCCGGCCTCGGGGATGCAATGCGCGACCCGGATCGCCGTCCAGTCGGTCTGCGGCTGTTCCCCCTCGGCCTTTGAATAAAGCCGCCATCCCAGCGCCTCGTGCCGCGGGTCGGGCAGGGCGCCTGCGGGGGCGGGGCCGGTGCCGCGGGTCACGTGCAGGGCGCTGGGGGCGATCTGCACGTCGGCGCGCAGCTTGTACATGCCCAGCCGCTGGTTGAGGGCAGGGGCAAGCGCACTGGCCACGTCCAGCAGGATCGCCTCGCCCCGCACGGTCAGGAAGAAATCGGCGAAATACTTGCCTTGCGGGGTCAGCAGCGCGGCATAGGCTAAGCTGCCCTCTGCCTGCGGCACGTCGTTGGTGACCAGCCCTTGCAGGAACTCGAAGCGGTCGGCGCCGGTGATTTCGAAAATCGTGCGGTCGGGGATGCGTTCGCCTGGCATGGGGCCTCCGTTCGCGTGGGTTTTCGGGGGACTATAGGCGCTCAGGCGCCGGATGCGAATTGCAGTTGGTAGAGCCCGGAATAGAGCCCGCCCCTGGCGATCAACTCGTCATGGGTGCCCTGTTCGGCGACCTGGCCCTTGTCCATCACCACGATGCGGTCGGCATTGCGGACCGTCGACAAGCGATGGGCGATGACCAGCGTGGTGCGCGTCTTGGAGAGCCTCTCCAGCGCCTCCTGCACCACCTGCTCGGATTTCGCATCCAGCGCCGAGGTGGCCTCGTCCAGCAGCAGGACCGGCGCGTCGCGCAACAGCGCCCGGGCGATGGCCACGCGCTGACGCTGACCGCCCGAAAGGTTGCCGCCCCGCGGCCCCGCGGGGCTGTCCAGCCCGTTGGGCAGGCCGGGCAGGAAATCGGTGATATGGGCGGCCTGCAGCACCTCTTGCAGGCGGTCCTCGGGGATGTCCGTGCGGCCCAGCAGGATGTTGTCGCGCAGCGTCTCGTCGAAAAGGTGCGAGTCCTGGCTGACCACCGCGAAATTGCTGCGCAGATCGGGCAGGGCCATCTGGTCGATCGGCGTGCCGCCCAGGGTGATCTGCCCCTGCTGCGGCTCGACCAGCCGGGTCAACAGGTTGAACACGGTGCTCTTGCCCGCGCCCGAGGGGCCGACCAGCGCGGTCATCTGGCCTGCCTTTGCGGTCAGGCTGAGGCCGTTCAGGACCGCGGTGTCCTCATAGGCGAGGTGCACGTTTTCCAGTTGAATATCCGCGGCTTCCGGCGCGCAGCTCAGGTCGCGGGGGCGGGCGGGGGACAGGATGGTCGGCTGTTCCTCGAACACCGCGTGCAGCCGCTCAAGGCTTGCCAGCGCGGCCTGCCAGGCGCCGGTGACATTGCCCAGCTTGCGCAGCGGTTCGAACACCAGGGCCATGGCGGTGAAGAAGCTCATGAACTCGCCCACGGTCTTTTCGCCGCCGATGATCTGCAGCCCGCCGTAATAGAGCACGCCGAGGAAGCCGACGGCGGCGACGATGTCCATCAGCGCCGGGATGCCCGCCTGGCCGGCCTCGGACCGGATCTGGGCGCGGACGAAGCCCTCGACGGTGCGGCCGAAACGGTCATTCTCATGCTTTTCCAGGCGGTTGAGCTTGATCGTTGTGACGCCGTGAAAGATCTCGTCCAGCCGGGTAGAGATCAGGGCGGCGGCGGCGCGCGCGGCGCGGGTGGTGCGGCGCACCAGCCGTTGCAGCCCCATGATCGGCAGCAGCAGCACCGGCACGCCCGCCACGGCGATCAGGGTCCAGACCCAGTCGATCGACAACGCGACGACGAAAAGCGAGATCAGCGCCACCAGGTCGCGCCCGGCGGCGGCCAGAACCGTCGACCAGATGGTCGAGGCGACCAGCGTGTCGCCGCGTACCCGCTCGATCAGGTTGCCGGGCGGGGTTTTCTGGAACCACAGGCTGTCGAGGCCCAGCATATGGCCCACGAGGTCGTGCTGCAGGGCGGCCGAAACCTTCTGCCCGACCCGCGCCATCAGCACGCGCTGCCCGAAACCCGACAGGGCGCGGGCGGTGAAAATTGCAAAAATCCCACCTGCGACCAGCGGAATGGCGCCTTCGTTGCCCGAAACGAACACGTCATCGAACATCGGCTTGATCATGAAGCTGAGCAGCCCCAGCATCGCCCCCTCGACGGTCATCAGCGCCATGGCGAACAGGATGACCGGCAGGTGCCGCTTCAGATAGCCCTGCCAGAGCCAGGCCACGAGGCCCTGTTTGGCGGGGGCGGCCACCCTAGGCCCCCGTGCCGCGCTTGCGGGCGTAAGAGGCGTTCATCTCGTCGCGGTCATAGCGGGTTTCGATCCACTCTCTGATCGGAATCGGCGTCGCCGCGTTGTCGGCGGCATAACGCTCGAGGATATGGTCGAGGATGCCGGTGGCAGTGGATTTCAGATGCAGGTGGCGGAACGAAAGCTGCCGCATCGCCTCTTCGACCGGGCGCCCCTCGACATGCATCAGGAAAAGCGCCGAGGCGAACCCCGCCCGGTCGGCGCCGGATTTGCAATGAATCAGGAAGGGCCGCTCGGTGCTTTCCAGCACGTCGAGCAGGTGCAGCAGGTTCTCGCGCTTGGCCGCCTTGCGCGCCTGGATGGAGGCGACCTTCAACTCCAGCCCCAGCTCGCGGCAGGCCTCGGTTTCGAACAGGTAGTGGCTGTTCACGTTGTCGCCGCGCAGCGACACGATGGTCTTGATCCCCATCTTCTTGTAGCGGGCCAGCCGCCTGGGCGAGGGCTGGTTCGACCGCCAGACGCCCGGCGCGATCTCGGCCAGGTTGGTCCACCAAACACGCAGGAACGCGTGATCCATCAGGTGGAAATGCCAGAACGCCGCCCGCCGGCCGGCCGGCGTGGCAAAACGCTGCGGCATCGCGGCGCGGAACTCGCGGTCGGCGTCCTTGAAGCGGGTCTTGATCTGCTGGAGCATGGTCTCTTTGCGCACGTGGCGAAACAAAGGCGGGACATAGCGCGAATGCCCCCCCCATTCAAGCGATTGACGCCCGCGCGGGCTGCCCCTACAGGAAATTGTTCTTCCGCAAAAGGAATTTGTCATGCCGCTCAGCCACGGTCGTCCCTATCTCGCCATCCCCGGTCCCTCGGTCATGCCGGACCGCGTTTTGCAGGCTATGCACCGCCCCGCGCCGAACATCTATGCCGGCGCGCTGGTCGATATGGTCGATGGCATGGTGCCGGACCTGAAGGCGGTGGCGCGGACCCGTCACAATGCCGCGATCTATATTTCCAACGGCCACGGCGCGTGGGAGGGGGCGGTGGCCAACACGCTGGGGCGCGGCGACAAGGCGCTCGTGCTGGCCACCGGGCGCTTCGGCCTTGGCTGGGCCGAGATCGCCGGGCGCATGGGCGTCGATGTCGAGATCCTCGATTTCGGCAAGCGCTCCCCGGTGGACCTGGCGCAGGTCGAAGAGCGGCTTTCCGCCGACAAGGCGCATGAGATCAAGGCTGTGCTGACCGTGCATACCGATACCTCCACCTCGGTGCGCAACGACGTGCCGGGCATCCGGACCGCGATCGACCGGGCCGGGCACCCCGCGCTCTACATGGTCGATTGCATCGCCTCGCTGGGCTGCGACCGGTTCGAGATGGACGAATGGGGCGTCGACGTGATGGTCACCGGCAGCCAGAAGGGCCTGATGACGCCCCCGGGGCTGAGCTTCGTCTTCTTCAACGACAAGGCCGCCGAGGCGCGTTCGCGGATGGATCTGGTCAGCCACTACTGGGACTGGCAGCCGCGCGCCAACCCGCAGGAATTCTACCAGTATTTCGGTGGCACCGCGCCGACCCACCACCTCTATGCCCTGCGCGAGGCACTGACCATGCTGGTGCATGAGGAAGGGCTGGAGGCCGCCTGGGACCGCCATGCGCGGCTTTCCCAGGCGATCTGGGCGGCGCTGGAGACCTGGGGCCAGGGCGGCCCGATGGAGATGAACATCGCCGAGCCGTCGCCGCGCAGCCATTCGGTCACCGCGGTGCGCCTGGGCGCGCCCCACGGCACCGCCCTGCGCGACTGGGTCAGCGGCAAGGCCGGGGTGACGCTGGGCATCGGTCTGGGCATGGCGCCTCCGGGCGATCCGGCCTGGCACGGGTTCTTCCGCATCGGCCACATGGGCCATGTGAACGCGCATATGGTGCTGGGCATGCTGGGCACGATCGAGGCCGGTCTCGCCGCGCTGGACATCCCGCACGGGGCCGGCGCGCTGGAGGCCGCCGCCGCGGTGATCGCCAAGGGGTAAGGGCCGGCGCGGGCGGTCCCGCGCCGCACGTCAGCCCAGTTTCTGCCGCGCGGCCTGCAGCGCCGCGGGCAGTTCGGTGGCGAAGGCGTCGATCTGGTCGTCGGGGCCGGTCGAGACGCGGATGCAGCGGTCCTGCGGCGCGACGAAGGGCATGCGCACGAAGATGTCCCGCTCGACCAGTTCGGCCAGCACGGCGCGGGCGTAGTCGCCGTCCCGCCCGCAATCGATGGTCACGAAATTGGCGGCCGAGGGCAGGGCGGTCAGGCCGTTCTCGGCGGCGATCCGGGCCAGCCGGTCGCGGCCGGCGGATACCCGGTCCTGCACCTCGGCCAGCCACTCCTGATCCTGCAGCGCGGCCAGCGCGCCGATCTGGCTGGTGCGGACCATGCCGAAATGGTTGCGCACCTTGTTGAAGGCCGTGATCAGCGGCGCCGCGGCGATGGCATAGCCCACCCGCGCGCCCGCCAGTCCGTATGCCTTGGAGAAGGTCCGCATGCGGATGACGCGCGGGTCCTCGGTGTCGAAGGCGGGTGCGGTGCCCCCGGGCGCGAACTCGATATAGGCCTCGTCGAGGATCAGCAGGCTGCCCTCGGGCACGGCCTCGATCATCGCCTGGATGCGGGCGGCGTCGTGCCAGGTGCCCATCGGGTTGTCGGGGTTGGAGATGTAGATCAGCTTGGCGCCGGTTTCGGCGGCCTTGGCGATCAGGGCATCGGGGTCCTCGGCATCGTCGCGGAAGGGCACCTTGTGCAGCACGCCGCCATAGCCGGCGACATGGTAGTTGAAGGTCGGGTAGGCGCCGTCGGAGGTGACCACCGCGTCGCCCGGCTCCACCACCAGCCGGACGAGGTAGCCCAGGATCCCGTCGATGCCTTCGCCCACCATGATGGTCTCGGGCGCGATGCCGTGATGGGCGGCCAGTGCCTGGCGCAGCTCGTAATTCTCGGCATCGCCGTATTTCCAGCTTTCGGCCGCGGCGGCCTGCATGGCGGCGATCGCCTTGGGCGAGGGGCCGAAGATGTTTTCGTTCGCGCCAAGCCGCGCGCGGAAGGGGCGGCCGCGGGCGCGCTCCTGCGTTTCGGGGCCGACGAAGGGCACGCTGGCGGGCAGCGCGGCGACGAGATCGGTATAGCGGGGTCCAGTCATGGGCCGGAAGAAACCGGAAATCGCGGCGCGCGGCAAGCGTTTCTCTTGCGCACCCGGCCGATGGGGCTAGGCTGCGCGCAAGTTTTGCGAAGGAGGCCAAGCAGATGTCGGATCCGTCCTATCTCGAGACGCCGCAGGGGCGGCGCATCGCCTATCACCAGAGCGCGGGCGAGGGGCCCGGCATGGTTTTCCTGGGTGGGCTGAAATCCGACATGGGCGGGACCAAGGCCGTCTACCTGGAGGCCTGGGCGCGCGCCGCGGGCCGGGCCTTTCTGCGCTTCGACTATTCCGGCCACGGCGAAAGCTCGGGCGCGTTCACCGACGGCTGCATCGGCGACTGGGCCGAGGATGCCACCCATGCCATCACCACGCTGACCGAGGGGCCGCAGGTGCTGGTGGGGTCCTCGATGGGCGGCTGGGTGTCACTGCTGCTGGCGCGCGGGATGCCCGAGAAGGTGGCGGGGCTGGTGGGCATCGCCGCCGCGCCCGATTTCACCGAGGACAGCATGTGGGCCGGTTTCAGCGACGCCCAGAAGGCCGAGATGGAGGAACAGGGGCAGGTGGCGCTGCCCTCGGACTACAGCGATGAGCCCTATGTCATCACCCGCCGGATGATCGAGGACGGGCGCAACCAGCTGGTGCTGCGCGCGCCCCTGGCGCTGAACATGCCGGTGCGGCTGTTGCAGGGCACGGCGGATACCGACGTGCCGGTGGAGGTGGCGATGCGGCTGCTGAACCACGCCACGGGGGACGACATCCGCCTGACGCTGGTCAAGGGCGCCGATCACCGGTTTTCGACCCCCGATTGCCTGTCGCTGGTTTCCCAGAGCGTCGCCGAGATTCTGGCCCGGCTGGAGGGCTGAGATGCTGATGGCCGGGCGCGCGCTCGCGGTGCCCGGGCTGGCGCCGGGCTGATCGGGCGGCGCTGACCGCCCCGGTTCAGACCGATTTCAGGCGCGTGACCTTGGGGTCGCTTTCGCCGGCATTGGCGTCGATGAAATCCAGCACCAGCGGGCGGATGTTGTCGCGCCAGCTCTTGCCGGCGAAGATGCCGTAGTGGCCGGCGCCGGGCTCCACATGGCTGGCTTTCTTGCTGTCGGGCAGGCCGGTGCACAGGTCCAGCGCGGCCACGCATTGGCCGGGGGCCGAGATGTCGTCCTCCGTGCCCTCGACGGTCTTCACCGCGACGCTGGTGATCTTGCCGATATCCACCTTCTTGCCGTCGACGGTGAAGTCGTTGCGCGCGATTTCAAGCTTCTTGAAGATGCGCTGCACGGTCGACAGGTAGAACTCGGCCGTCATGTCCATCACGGCAAGGTATTCGTCGTAGAACCGGTTGTGCTTGTCGTGATCCCCGGCCTCGCCCTTGGCGATGCGCAGGATCTGCTCGGAAAACGCGCCCGCGTGACGCTCGGCGTTCATGGTGACGAAGGAGGTGAGCTGCATCAGCCCCGGATAGACCAGCCGGCCCGCGCCGGCGTATTTGAATCCTACCCTCTGGATCACCAGCTGCTCGAGCTGGCCCATGGTGACGCGGTTGCCGAAATCGGTGACGTCGGTGGCCGCCGCGTCGGGGTCGATCGGGCCGCCGATCAGGGTCAGGGTGCGGGGCTGGGCGGCGGGGTCTTCCTCGGCCAGGTAGGCGGTGGCGGCCAGCGCCAGCGGCGCGGGCTGGCACACCGCGATCACGTTGGTGTCGGGGCCGAGCGCGCGCATGAAATCGACCAGGTAGAGGGTGTAGTCCTCGATGTCGAACTTGCCCTCGGAGACCGGGATGTCGCGGGCATTGTGCCAGTCGGTGACATAGACCTCGCAATCGGGCAGCAGGCTGACCACGGTGGAGCGCAGCAGCGTCGCGTAATGGCCCGACATGGGCGCGACCAGCAGCACCTTACGCGGCTTGGTCGGCCGCCCCTGCACCCGGAAGTGGACCAGGTCGCCGAAGGCGCGGTGCATGACCGTCTCGATACTGACCACGTGGTCGCGGCCATCCTCGCCCACGACGGTGTAGATGTCCCAGTCGGGCTTGGCGACCATGCGCGAGAAGCTCCGCTCGGTAACCTCGCCCCAGGCGGCGACCAGTTTAAAAAACGGGTTGGGAACAAGGCCCGTCATCGGGTATGACGCAAAGGAAAGGGCCGAAGCACCCAGCCACTGGTTGGTGTTGCGGACGCTCTCCATGAGGTCATAGGTCGCCATGTGTTTCATGTGCTCTCCTTTACCCGGGTCGACCCGGATGAACGTCGACGGAAGCCATTTCCCGCTGCCTCAAAAAACATTTTTAAAGTAATGCTGCGGGCGCGAAAAGATAGGGGAAAAATATTTGATGACCAAGGATGACGACACGGCCGACGCCAAGCTGCAGCGGATGAACGAGAACCTCGCCAAGGTCGAGGCGCTGTCGGAACGCCTGGTCAACGCGTTGTCGAAAAAGCGCCAGATCGACCCGAATCTGCAGGGGCCGGGGCAGGACCTGTTCATGAAGGCGGCCACCGCCTACATGACCGAATTCCTGCAACACCCGTCGAAGATCTTCGAGCACCAGATTTCCTACTGGGGCAAGACGCTGCAGCATTACATCGCCGCGCAGGAGGCGCTGGCCAGCGGCAAGCTCGTCCCGCCCGAGGACAAGACGCCCTCCGATCCGCGCTTTGCCAACCCGCTGTGGCAGACGCATCCCTATTTCAACTTCGTCAAGCAGCAGTACCTGATGTCGGCCGAGGCGATCGAGACCGCGGTCAGGAACATCGAGGGGCTGGAGGAGCGCGACCGCAAGCGGCTGGAATATTTTTCGCGCCAGATCACCGACCTGATGTCGCCCACGAATTTCTTGGCCACCAACCCCGACGCGCTGGAAAAGGCGGTGGAGACCGAAGGCGAGTCGCTGGTCCGCGGCCTGGAAAACCTGGTGCGCGATATCGAGGCCAACGACGGCGAGCTGCTGGTCACGCTGGCCGACAAGAACGCCTTCCGCGTGGGCGAGAACCTGGCCACCAGCCCCGGCGAGGTGGTGTTCCGCAACCGCATGTTCGAGCTGATCCAGTACGCCCCCACGACCGAGCAGGTCTATGCTACGCCGCTGATCATCTTCCCGCCCTGGATCAACAAGTTCTACATCCTCGACCTGAAAGAGAAGAACTCGCTGATCAAATGGATCACCGATCAGGGCTTTACCCTGTTCGTGGTCAGCTGGGTGAACCCCGACGAGTCCTATGACGACGTGGGCATGGATGATTACGTGCAGGGCGGCTATCTGACCGCGATCGAGCAGGTGAAGCAGATCACCGGCGAGGACAAGGTCAACGCCGTGGGCTACTGCATTGCGGGCACCACGCTGGCGCTGACGCTGTCGCTGCTGCACAAGCGCGGTGACAAGTCGATCCGCTCGGCCACCTTCTTCACCACCATGACCGATTTCTCGGACCAGGGGGAATTCACCGTCTTCCTCGGCGACGATTTCGTCGATGCGCTGGAACGCGAGGCGCAGACCAAGGGCTGCCTCGACAGTTTTTTCATGTCGCGGACCTTTTCCTACCTGCGCTCCAACGACCTGATCTATGGCCCGGCCATCCGCAGCTACATGATGGGCGAGGCGCCGCCGGCCTTCGACCTGCTCTACTGGAACGGCGACAGCACCAACCTGCCGGGCCGCATGACGGTGGAGTATCTGCGCGGCCTGTGCCAGCGCAACGAATTCGCCGAAGACGGGTTCGAGGTGCTGGGCGAGAAGGTGAGCATCAAGGACGTTAGGGTGCCGCTCTGCGCCGTGGCCTGCGAAACCGACCACATCGCCGCCTGGAAGGCGAGCTTCCACGGCGTGAGGCAGATGGGCAGCCGCGACAAGACCTTCATCCTGTCGGAATCGGGCCATATCGCGGGGATCGTGAACCCGCCCTCCAAGAAGAAATACGGCCATTACACAAATGACGGCCCGATGGAGGACGCCGAGGCTTGGCTGGAGGGCGCCACCTATAACGAGGGGTCGTGGTGGCCGCGCTGGGGGGAATGGCTGCGCCGCCGCTCGGGGCGCAAGATCGCGGCGCGTCAGCCCGGCGATTCGGCGCATCCGCCCCTGGCGAAAGCGCCCGGAACCTATGTTCTGGCGAGCAAGCTTATTGAAAAGTAAGTGAAATCCCAATTGCTGCGGTGCAGCAAAATTTTCTTGAAATGCTGCATTGCGGCGTGTATATATTGTGCAGACGCAGCAATATGGCATTCGCCGCTCAAGGAGTTTCAGAAATGACCACCGCGCAAGATTTTTCGAAGATGATGCAAGACATGCTGGGCGCGTTCCCGGTGGACACCTCGGCCGCTCAGGACGCCTTCAAGACCCAGGCCGCCCTGGCCGAGAAGATGTCGAAAGTGGCCCTGGAAGCCGCTGAGAAATCCACCGAGATCTCGGCCAAATGGACCAAGGACACCCTGGCCAAGCTGGGCGACGTGACCTCGGTCAAGGAAGAGCCGACCGAGTATTCCAAGGCCATGACCGATTTCGCCTCGACCACCGCCGAGATGGCCGCCGAGAACATGGCCGCCTTCGCCGAAGTGGCCAAGAAGGTGCAGATGGAAACCGTCGAGCTGATGCTGGCCGCCGGCAAGGACTTCTCCGAGGACGCGACCGCGGCCGTCAAGAAGGCCACCGACGAGGCCACCGCGGCCGCCAAGAAGGCGACCGCCGCCGCCAAGTAAGGCGCGCGACCAGCCAACAACGACTTTATCGCATCGACACCTCCTCCCGGTCGATGGGATCGCATGGGCGGGCCTTGTGCCCGCCCTTTCTTTTTGCTGCGACTGCGCCTAAGCTTCTCTGCAGCGCAAAATCTTTCCCTGGGGGATGTACGTGACCGAAGACTCCAAACCGTTGCTGATCAAGCGTTATGCCAGCCGCCGGCTCTACAACACCGAGACCAGCGACTATGTCACGCTGGAGGATATCGCGCGCTTTATCCGCGAGGGGCGGCAGGTGCAGATCGTCGACCTCAAAAGCGGCGATGACCTGACCCGGCAATACCTGCTGCAGATCATCGCCGAGCATGAAAGCCGCGGCGAGAACGTGCTGCCGCTGGAGGTGCTGACCGATCTGGTGCGCAGCTACACCACCCAGGCGCAAAGCGTCGTGCCGCAGTTCCTGGCCATGAGCTTCGAGATGCTGCGCGAGGGCCAGTCCAAGGTGATGGAGAACATGGCCTCCATGCCCAACCCGATGGCCGGTGTGCCGGGCTTTGAGGCGATGCAGAAGCAGCAGCAGGCCTTCCTCAAGGCCATGACCGGCGGCTGGGCCGGCGCATCGGGCCCCGCGCCCGAGGCCGAAGAGACGGGGACTGACGAACTCTCCAAGATCAAGGCCCAACTGGCCGAGCTGCAGTCCAAGCTCGCCAAGCTGGACGAATAAGCCCGCCCATGGTGCAGCCGACCGGCCGCATCACGCTGTGGGGGATCGAGGTCTTCCTGGCCACCGCCGAGGAGGGCGCGGTCTCGGCCGCGGCGCGGCGGCTGGGGGCCAGCCCCTCGGCCATCAGCCAGCAGCTCACCGCGCTCGAGGCGGCGCTGGGCGCGGCGCTGGTCGACCGCGCCACGCGCCCCGTGACCCTGACGCCCGCCGGCGAGATTTTTCGCCGCCGCGCCCGCCGCATCGTGGCCGAGGCCCGGCAGGCCCGCGCCGAGGTCGCCGCGCAGGACCTTGCCGCGCTCACCGATTTCCGGCTGGGCATGATCGAGGATTTCGACGCCGACGTTACGCCGCGGCTGCTGTCGGAAATGGCCGAAGAGCTGCAGGCCTGCCGGTTTTCGCTGGAGACCGGCCCCAGCCACCGCCTGCTCGACGCGCTGGACGCGGGCGCGCTGGACGTGATCGTGGCCGCCGACATGGGGGCCGCCGCCGACTGGATGGAAATCCACCCGCTGATGCAGGAACCCTTCGTCGCCGCGGTGCCGAAGGGCCGGATCGACCAGGGCGGCGACGTGCTGGAGCAGCTCAAGGCGCTGCCCCTGATCCAGTACACCCAGCGCCACCACATGGGCCGCCAGATCGCCGCCCATCTGGCGCTGCAGAACCTGACGTTGGCCCAGCGGTTCGAACTCGACAGTTATCACGCGATCATGGCCATGGTGGCCGGCGGCGCGGGCTGGACGATCCTGACGCCCTTGGGCTACCTGCGCGCGCAGCGCTTCCGCGACCAGGCCGAGCTTTTGCCCTTGCCGTTCGCGCCGCTCAGCCGTCGGATCTCGCTCAAGGCGCGCAAGGGCGTGCTGCAGGACATGCCGGCCCGCGTGGCTGGCCGGCTGCGCCCGCTGCTGCAGGAAATGATCGTCGGCCCCGCCACGGCGCGGATGCCCTGGCTGGCGGAGGACCTGAAGGTCCTCTGACCGTCTTCTTGGAAAATCCCTGATACCGGGCGGCGACAAGGCGCGCCGCCGCTGGGCAGGGGGCTCAGGTGCCGTAGGCCCGCGTCTCGCCCTTGACGTCGCTGGCCGCGCCGATCAGCGCGGAGGCGATGAAATCCAGATCCCGGCGGGTCAGCCGCGCGGGCAGGCGGGTGTCGCAGGCCCGCATCAGCATGGCGCGGGTGCGGGGCAGGTCGGGCTGCGCGCCGATGAATTCCCAGTTCCAGAAGGCCCGCGCATTGTCGGTGCTCAGGCCAAAGACCTGCACCGAGACGCCGCGCGCCTTGGCCGCGTCCTGGAAAGCGCGGGCCTCGTCGTCGCTGTCAAAGCCCGCCAGGTTGAACTGGATCGAATCCGGCGCGCGGGTTTCGGGCGCCAGCGCGTCGGGCACGTCCAGCCAGGGGCTCTGGTTCAGCAGGCCCGCCACGTAGTCGTGGTTGGCGCGCCCGTCGCGCACGCGCCGCGGCACCTCGGCCAGCTGTGGGCGGATGATCGCGGCCGACAGGTTCGACAGGCGGGTGTTATAAAGCGGCAGCTTGTTCTGCCATTTGGCAAAGGCATCGGCGAGGTCGGTCGAGTTCTCGCCGCGCGGGCCCTTGTGCTTTTTCCAGTTGTGCTCATAGGCGCCGGACATGATCACGGCGCGGGCGACCACCTCGGCGTCGTCGGTGATCAGGATGCCGCCTTCGCCCGCGTTCAGCAGCTTGTAGGACTGGAAGGAAAAACAACCTATGTGCCCGATCGTGCCGATCTTGCGCCCGCGCCACAGCGTGCCCAGCGAATGCGCGGCGTCCTCGATTACCGGCACGCCACGCGCCTCGGCCTGCGCCATGATGGCGTCCATGTCCGAGGTGTGGCCGCGCATGTGGCTGATGATGACGGCCTCGACATCGTCGCTCAGCTTGGCCGCGAAATCCTCCATGTCGATGCGATAATTCTCGCCCACCTCGACCAGCACCGGCCGGCAGTCGGCATGGACCACGGCCGAGGGCACCGCGCCGAAGGTGAAGGCGGGGATCAGAACCTTGGCGTCCCGCGGCAGGTCCAGCGCCTTGAGCGACAGGAACAGCGCGGCAGAGCAGGACGAAACGGCCAGCGCGTATTTCGCCCCCATCATCTCGGCGAATTCGGCCTCCAGCTGGGCCACCGGCGCGTCTTCGGGCGCGGTGTAGCGGAACAGATCGCCGGATTGCAGCAGGCGGTCGATCTCGGCCCGGGCAGCTTCGGGGATCGGTTCGGCGTCATAGACATTGGGGCCAAGGGCCATTGCTTCACCTTTTCTGAACGTCGGCTTCAGAAAAACTGTAAACGAAGCGCCCGGACCGGCCAAAACCTTTCTGGCCGGCCCGGCAAAAACACCGCGTCAGCGTGGCATTTCAGACATTCAGCAGCAGGTGCTCGCGCTCCCACGGGCTGATGACCTGCAGGAACTCGGAATATTCCAGCGCCTTCACCGCGGCATAGGTGCGGCAGAAATCCTCGCCCAGCACGCTGTGCAGGTCGCGCGCCTCGCGGAACAGGTCCAGCGCCTCCAGCACGCCGCGCGGGAAGCTGAGGTCGAGCTTGTAGGCGTCGCCGATGAATTCCTCTTTCGGGTATTTCGCCTCCATCAGCCCCAGATAGCCGCAGGCCAGCGAGGCGGCGATGCCCAGGTAGGGGTTGCAGTCCATCCCGGCCAGGCGGTTTTCCACCCGCCGTGCCTCGGGCCCCGAGACCGGCACGCGCAGCCCGGTGGTGCGGTTGTCGCGGCCCCATTCCAGGTTGATGGGGGCGGCGTGGTCGGGGACGTAGCGGCGGTAGGAGTTCACATAGGGCGCCATCAGCGCGATCACCGAGGGCATGTGGTTCTGCAGCCCGGCGATGAAATGCAGGAAGGCGTGGCTTTCGGTGCCGTCGGGTTCGGAAAAGATGTTCTGCCCGGTCTCCGCGTCCACCACCGAATGGTGGATATGCATGGCCGAGCCCGGCTCGTCCTCGATCGGCTTGGCCATGAAGGTGGCATAGCAGTCGTGGCGCAGCGCCGCCTCGCGGATCAGGCGTTTGAAATAGAAGATCTCGTCGGCCAGGCGGACGGGATCGCCGTGCCGCATGTTCAGCTCGATCTGCCCGGCGCCGCCTTCCTGCAGGATGCCGTCGATCTCGATCCCCTGCGCCTCGGCGAAATCGTAGATGTCGTCGATGACCGGTCCGTGTTCGTCGATGGCCGACATGGAATAGGCCTGCCGCGCGGCGGCGCGCCGGCCGGTGCGGCCCATCGGCGGCACGATGGGGTGCGCGGGGTCGATGTTCCTGGCGACCAGGTAGAATTCCATCTCGGGGGCCACGATCGGCTCCCAACCCTGCTCGTTATAGAGCTGGACGATGCGCTTGAGCACGTTGCGCGGCGCGGTGGGGACGGGGTTGCCCTCCTGATCGGAGATGTCGTGGATCACCTGCAGGGTCAGGTCCGCCGTCCAGGGCGCGGCCGAGGCGGTGTCGAAATCCGGGGTCAGCACCATGTCGGGCTCGGTAAAGGCTTCGCCCTCCATGTCCGTCCAGTCGCCGGTGATGGTCTGCAGGAAGATCGAGTTGGGCAGGTAGAAATGCGTCTGCCGGGCGAATTTCGAGGCGGGCATCGCCTTGCCGCGGGCCACGCCGGCGAGGTCGGAGACCACGCATTCCACCTCGTCCGGCTTGCGCCCGGCCAGGAATTCCAGCGCCGCCTCCGGCAGCTTCTCCATCCAGTCGGTCATGGTGTCACCCGCGCGCCCTCTTGAAGAACTCGGCGATCTGCTGCGCCATCGCGGCGCTGTCGGTGGGGCCGTGCAGCTTGGCCAGCGCCTCGTCCAGCAGGTCGTCGGGGACCACGCCGCGCCCGCGCTGGTCGATCAGCATCTGCATCATCTGCGGCGTGAATTCGGGGTGGGGCTGGGTGGTCAGGATCCGGTCGTCGTAGACCAGCGCCGCGTTCCGGCAGAAATCGTTCCCGCCGATCACCTCGGCCCCCTCGGGCAGTTCGGTCACCTGGTCCTGGTGCCAGGCGTTCAGCGAATAGTCCTGTCCGCCGATGCGGTAGGTGGTCGGCCCCACTGCCCAGCCGCCGCCGAATTTCTCGACCTTGCCGCCCAGGGCCTGGGCGATGATCTGGTGGCCGAAGCAGATGCCCACCATCGGCACATGCGCGGCATAGGCCTCGCGGATGAACGCCTCCAGCGGCGGGATGAAGGGCAGATCCTCATAGGCGCCGTGCTTGGACCCGGTGATCAGCCAGCCGTCGGCGGCGTGCACGTCCTCGGGGAAATCCATGTCCACGACGAAGTAACGGGTGAAGCTGAGGCCCTGTTCGGCCAGGAGCCGTTCGAACATGTCGGAATATTCGCCGAGTTCGGCCTTGATGGTCTCCGGCGCGTGGCCGGTCTGCAGGATGCCGATCCGCATAAGGTGCTCGTCTGGTTGTTGCTGTGCGCGGAGCCTAGACGGGCCGCACGGGGGCGGCAAGGGGGCTCTCAGCGCATCAGCTGCATGCGCGGGCGGCGCGGGCGCTGCTGCGCGGGCAGGTGGCGGTTGAGCCGCCGGTTGACCAGCCCGAACAGCCCGATGATGACCAGCGTCAGCAGCACGAAATAGCCCGCCACGATGGGGTAGGAAATGAACGGGTTGAAGGTGTTGTCGGCGAAATAGCTGGCGTAATACAGCGCGTCGCCCTTCTGCCGCCAGGCCGGGAAGCCCGAGAAATAGACCAGCGTCGTGGCATGGAAGAGGAAGATCGCCTCGTTGGTGTAGGCGGGCCAGGCCAGCCGCAGCATGGTCGGCCAGACCACCCGGCGGAACTTCGTCCAGCCGGTCATGCCGAAGGCGTCGGCCGCCTCCAGGTCGCCCTTGGGCACCGAGCGCAGCGCGCCGTAGAAGATCTCGCCCGCATAGGCGGCGGTGTTCAGGAACAGCACGATCAGCGCGCCCGCCCAGGCCTTGGTCAGCCAGCCGGTCTGCGCGGTGATCTGGGTGAAGACCAGGTCGATCTCGATCCCCGACCGGGGCAGCAGCACGAAGGCCTCGTAGGCCAGGAAGAACTGGATGAACAGCGGCGAACCGCGGAACAGGAAGACGAACCATTCCGCCGGCTTTCGGATCAGCGCGAGGCGGCTGTTCTTGGCCAAGGCCACGGCGGTGGCCAGGAAGAACCCGAAGATCAGCGCCAGAGCGCCGAAATAGATGTTCCAGATCAGGCCCGAGCCGATCAGCGTCACCTGCTCGCAGAGGGTGAAATCGCTGCGCGGCAGCAGGCGCTCGCCGATCCCGACCGAGCGCAGGGCGTAATCCTGGATGGTCTGCAGGCAACTCATGCGGTGGCCTTTCGCTGGTCTTCGCCCGCCAGCGTGGCCTGCCCGTGGCTTAGGCGGCGCGTCAGGCGGCGCAGCAGCACCTCGGAGACCCGCGTGAGGCTCAGGTAAAAGACCAGCAGCCCGAGGAAATAGTAGAGCCGCCAGTCGGGATGCGGATAGGCGTAGATCGAGGTCTTGGAGCCGCCCAGCTCGCGCGCCCAGTAGACGATGTCCTCGACCCCCAGCAGGAACAGCAGCGGCGTGGCCTTGATCAGGATCATCCACAGGTTCGACAGCCCGGGCAGGGCATAGATCCACATCTGCGGCACCAGGATGCGCCAAAAGGCCTGCCGCTCGGTCATGCCATAGGCCTGGGCGGTCTCCATCTGGGCATGGGGCACGGCGCGCATGGCGCCGAACAGGACATTGGCCGAAAAGGCGCCGAACACGATGGCGAAGGCCAGCACGGCGAGGAAGAACCCGTAGGTCTCATGCACCCATTGCGGGCTGGTCGACAGCGGCAGCTTGGCCGCGGCGCAGACCACGAAGTCGTTGCCCTGGCGGATGGGCTCTTCCCAGTCCGGGCATTTGGCCTTGTGCCGCAGCCATTCGAAGCCTTGGTCCAGCGCGATGGGCACGAAGAGGAAAAACGCGATGTCGGGGATGCCGCGGACCATCGCGGTGTAGCCCTTGCCGATCCAGCGCAGCGGCGCGATGTGCGAGCGCGCCGCGACCGCGCCACCAAAGCCGAAGACCAGCGCCGCGGGCGCGGTGATCAGCAGCAGCACCATGACCGTGCCGAAGGAGGCCCAGAAGGCCATGTGCTTCCCGTTGGTCAGGTAGCAGGCCAGCCAGGTGTAACCCTCGAGCGTGGAAGGATCGGCGCAGAAGGAGAAAATGGTCCTGTCCCCGTGATGGGGCCCGCATCGCTGCGGGCCCTGGTGTCATGCAGGCAAGCTGCGGGCCGTCAGGCGGCCGCGATCACTTGCCGCCTTCCTTGATGTCGGCCCAGACAACGGCCTTGTCGCCGAACCATTTCTTGATCATGACGTCGAGCGTGCCGTCCTCCTTCATCGCGGTGATGACCGCGTCGAAGGTCTCGCGCATCTCGGCGTCGGATTCCCGCAGGCCCATGCCGATGCCGCCGCCCAGCATCACGTCGGGGAAGACGAACTCCAGCTCGCCGCCCGATTCCGCCACGATCGGCTCGAGGAAGGATTTGTCGGCCAGCACCGCGTCGGCCTCGCCGTTGCGCACGGCGGCGATGGTCTCGTCAGGCGTCGCGAACTCGACCAGCGTGCTGCCGGCGCCGGCGATATGGCTGGCCTGGATGGTGCCGGTCTGGGCCGCGATCACGGCGTCGCCGATCTCGAGCTTGCTGCCGGCCATGCCGACATAGGCCGAGGGATCGGGCGGCAGGTAGGCCTGGGTGAAATCGATCACCTCGTCCCGCTCGTTGGTGATCGACATGCCGGCGATGATGGTGTCGTAGTTGCCCGAGACCAGGTTGGGGATGATCGAATCCCACTCGTTGGTGACCCATTCGCAGGTCAGTTCGGCGCGTTTGCACAGCTCGTCGCCCAGTTCGCGCTCGAAGCCGTCGACCTCGCCGTTGTCGTTGATGAAGTTATACGGAGGGTAGGCGCCCTCGGTGCCCATGCGGACGGTGTCGGCCAGGGCCATGCCCGCCGTCAGCGCCAGCGCGGCGGTGCTCAGAATCAGTTTTTTCATATCGTTACTCCCCTTGATGAAATGCGCGGCTTTCTCACGCCGCGACTGTTGCGCTCAGGAATTGTTTCAGCCGCTCGCTCTGCGGATTCTTGAACAGGGCCTCTGGCGGGCCTTCTTCCTCGATCCGGCCCTGGTGCAGGAACACCACGTGGTCCGAGACGTCGGCGGCCAGCCGCATGTCATGGGTGACCAGGATCATGGTGCGGTGCTCGCGCGCGAGGTCCTTGATGACCTTGACCACCTCCTGCTGCAGCTCGGGGTCGAGGGCCGAGGTCGGCTCGTCGAACAACAGCGCGCGGGGCTGCATGCACAGCGCGCGCGCGATGGCGGCGCGCTGCTGCTGGCCACCCGAAAGCTGCGCCGGATAGGCATCGCATTTGTCGCCGATCCCCACCTTGGCCAGCAGGGCGCGGGCACGTTCCTCGACCTCGTGGCGGTCCTGTCCCAGCACCGTGAGGGGGGCCTCCATCACGTTCTGCAGGATGGTCATGTGGGACCAGAGGTTGAACTGCTGGAACACCATCGACAGGTTGGTGCGGATGCGGATCATCTGCTTGCGGTCGGCGGGGTGGCGGTGCAGCCCCTCGCCGCGCCATTTCACCGGCTCGCCCTCGAACAGGATCTCGCCCTGCT
>Ga0207799_100255_pt1 | contig 33780 bp, 23 predicted proteins | sample TtanPargueraPR_4_FD_187742 | JGI IMG/M metagenome (GOLD analysis project Ga0207799, IMG submission 187742) | Aerobic enrichment media microbial communities from Bioluminiscent Bay, La Parguera, Puerto Rico - Tt and M2 (SPAdes) | ecosystem: Environmental > Aquatic > Marine > Unclassified ...
GGTGCGGCCGGAGCGCGCGGAAACTCACCCGCCTTCGCTTGGGCTACGGCGGGCTCAGACAGTCCGCACGCTTTTTTCCGTCCGCCCCGCCGATGCTCGGCGCGGGACAAAGGGAAAACCAAATGCGGCAAACCATTTTAAGCCCCCTTCGAGGGGGCTACCTGAGGCCTCCCGCTCTGCGGGAGGAGCCTCACTGATAAAAACCTCGTCGAGTGGGCCAAAACCAGAATGGGCAAGTTCAAGGTACCCGAGAAGGTGGTTTTCACGGAAGAAATCCCCAGGACCCCGACCGGAAAAATCCTTAAAAGGGTGCTGCGGGATCAATCAACTGGCTGTTCGAGATGCCGGAGAACGACCTTTTGATGGACCTGCTTGAAATGCGGTTCACGCCGGAAGGGGCCGCCCACATGGTGGCCGGCATCCAGACCGACGCCATGGTCCACGTGTGCACGGGCGGTTATGTCCATTCCCGGGTCAACAATCCAACGTCGCCGCGACCTCTCACGAAGGCACCAGTTTTTGCCGCAAACGATTCATGCCGCTGAGCCAGCGATCATAGTCGGAAGCTTTGCGTTGATAGTAGGTTTGAACCTCGGGGTGGGGCATGATCAGGAATTTTTCCTCTGCCAGCCCCTGAATGACACACGCGGCAACTTGCTCTGGTTCCAGCATCCCGTCCACACTGGCCGATCCCTCTTCATGGCCGGCCACCATCCGGGTCCGGACCGCCTGGGGACAGAGCACCGACACCCTGATCCCCTGATGGCTGTGGGTGATGGCGAGTGCCTCGGAAAATCCGACAGCGGCATGTTTGGTGACGGAATAGGCTGCGCTGCCAACCTGGTTCAAAAGTCCGGCGGCCGAAGCCGTGTTGAGCAAATACCCCGAACCCCGCGCGATCATGCCCGGCAGCACCGCTCGAGCGGCATATACGTGCGCCATCACATGGACTTCCCATGATTTCTGCCAGAGGGCATTAGGGCAGGAAGTCGCAAGCCAATCGGGTTCATCGGTTGAGATGATGCCCGCATTGGAACAAAAAAGATCGATGGGTCCAAACCGGTTCTCTGTCTGCTCCACAACGTCAACGAGGTCCGACTCGACCGTCACGTCGGCTCGAAGGCCGAAGGCACCCAGTTCGTTCGCAACGATTTGGACCCGCTCCGCATCGATGTCCGTCACCACCACCGCGCGCGCTTTTTCCGCGGTGAACCGTCGGCACATCGCCTCACCGATTCCATTGGCGCCGCCGGTGACCACCACAACTTTATCTTTGACCTGCATAAATAGGCGTTCCCTTAATATTCATTCAGAATTCGGCGGCCGACACTGATTTTATGAACCTCATCGGCCCCGTCGTAGATCCGGGCGGCCCGTTCCAGTCGATAGTAAGCGGCAATGGGGGTGTCGTCGGACATCCCCAGTCCGCCGTGAACCTGCAACGCCCGGTCGATGACCCGCTGCATGGCATTGGCCACATGGAACTTGATGATGGAAATGTCTTTCATGGCCGCCTTGACGCCCTTGTTTTCGATAACCCAGGCGGCATTCAATACCATCAGGCGGGATGAGAGAATATCGGCAGCGCTGTCGGCAACGTAGGATTTGATGATATCCGAATCGGCCAGGACTTTTGTCGGCGTGCGTCGCCTTTGCTTGGCAAAGGCGCACATCAGGTCAAAACAACGGTTCATGATACCGATCCAGCGCATGCAATGATGAATCCGGCCCGGTCCCAGCCGCTGCTGGGCCAGCACGAATCCCATGCCCTCGCCCCCCAGGATGTTCTTCCGGGGCACCCGGCAGTCCTGGAAAATGACTTCGGCATGGCTGTGCCAGCCCGATCCCACATGCCCCATTACCGGGATGTTGCGCACCAGATTGAAGCCCGGTGTGTCCGTGGGGACGATAATCATACTGGCCTTTTGGTAATGGGACCCCGCTTCCGGATTGGTTTCGGCCATCACAATGGAATAGGCGGCGCCATCGGCGGAAGATGTATACCACTTGTGACCGTTGATCACATAATCGTCGCCGTCTTTTTTGGCCGTCGTCAGCAGCCAGGTCGGGTTGGAACCGGCCACCTCGACCTCGGTCATGGCAAAGCAGGAGCGGATCTTCCCTTCGATATTCGGGCGGCACCAGGTTTCTTTCTGCTCCTCCGTTCCGAATTTGTGCAGAATTTCGATGTTTCCGGCATCGGGGGCCTGGCAGCCGAAGACGTATAGCCCGGCAGGCGAGCGCCCCAGGGCTTCATAGATCATCGCCGTGTCCATCAGGGGCAGGCCCATGCCGCCATACGCTTTGGGGTGCAGCGGAGCCCACAGCTCCATCTGGCGAACCATATCCCTTTTTTTCTCCAGCTCCGGTTCCATGTCATTGAAATCTTTGTGAAAGAAATCCTGCTCCAGGGGAACCAGTTCCTTGTCTACGAATTCGTTGATCATATCGAGAATTGTCTGAAGTTTTTCGGACGCCTCAAAAGCCATATTGCCTCCTGTCTGTTGTCAATCCTGTCGTATAAAATAAGAACAACCGGAAGCCCTCCGGGTGTAAACAAGGACAAGCCCGGCCCGGAACAAATCAGGAACCTTGCGGGCGCAGGTCCTTTTTCAGGATCTTGCCGGTCGGGTTTCTGGGAATCTGGTCCATGAAATCGAAGATTTCCGGGATCTTGTATTGTGCCAGCTTATCGCTCAGATAGGCTTTCACGTCATCTGCCGTGAGAATTCCCGGTTTCTGGGTTTCAATGACCGCTTTGACGCGCTCTCCCAGCGCCTCGTCCGGCACCCCGATCACAGCAACGGCAGTAATTTCGGGTACCTCTTCCAGGACCACCTCGATCTCCCTGGGGTAGATATTTTCCCCGCCGCGGTTGATCATGTCCTTTTTGCGGTCGACAATATAGAGATATCCTTCTTCGTCCATCCGGCCGATATCCCCGGTTCGCAACCATCCATCCTGAAGCGCCTCCCGCGTGGCGTCCGGCCTGTTCAGGTATCCGACCATGTTGGCATCGCCCCGGACACAGATCTCCCCGCGCTCTCCGATCGGCAGAATATTGAGGTGGTCATCCATGATTTCGACCGCCTGCCCCGACACGGGCAGGCCGATGGAGCCGGCCTTGCGTTTGGCAAGCGGCGGATTGGCACTGGTAAGACCCGTTCCCTCGGAGAGGCCGTAGCCCTCCACGATATCCACATCGAATTTGTCCTTGAATCCCTTGATCAATTCAACAGACAGCGGCGCCGCACCACAAAAGGCCCAGCGCAACTTCAAGGCCTGCCGGTCGACGGTCCCGGGATCGATGGCGTAGTAGACATAATTGTACATGGCCGGCACCCCCATCAGAATGGTGACGCTGTTTTCCGTGATGGCGGTCCAGAAATCGTCCGGGGAGAAGGCGGTCCGAATGCAAAGGGTCTGGCCGGCATACATCATGGGGAAGGACCAGACACAAATGGGGTTGATATGGAACATGGGAAGCAGAATCAGCATGATATCGCCTCCCTCGACCAACCCCAGGAGGCTCATGCTGCGACAGACGGAAAGCTGCCCCTTGTTGGAGAGCAGAATACCCTTGGGCTTGCCGGTGGTGCCCGAAGAGTATACCAGCAGAAAAGGGTCTTCCGGTTTCTGGGGAACCAGGGCTTCATCGCTCGGGTATGTCGCATGAATTCCCGCGAGAGTCCAGGTCGCCAGGTTCTCCTGATGCTCGGCCTTGGTTTCGACTTCGACCACAACCGGTTTGTTGGAAGCGGCAGCATAGCCGCGGGCGAATTCGGACATGAAATCGCTCCCGACAAACACGATGGAGGGCTTGGCGTCATCAAGGACATAGGCAATCTCGGGCCCTTTCAACGCAAAATTGATGAGACCGGCGATGGCCCCCAGTTTCTGGATGCCCAGCATGCAATCGTAGACTTCCGGGGCGTTCATAATCATCAGAGAGACGATATCGCCCTTTTTCACCCCCTGCGCCTTTAAGAAATTGGCCGCACGATTGGCTCTTTCATTCAATTGGCGGTAAGTGATGGTTTGATCGTAGAACAGAACGCAGGGTCGGTCCGGTATCTCGCGGGCACGGGAGGTGACCATCTGGGCGATGCTTTCGAAAGAGGTCTGCATCCCCTTCATGAATTCCAACGCTTCCGACTTCCGGGAGGGCATCTGGATACGTTTGCTGTCGGTTTTCATTGGATTGCTCCTTCATTTTGGCCGCCTCGGGCCTGTTCTCGCTGGGACGACAGAAAACTAAAAGAAGGACCGAAGAATGTCCTTCCGGCCAGAAACTGCGGCTAAAACGTTGTCAGGTCCCTTCAAACAGACGCCTGGGGTTGGCTTCAATGATGGTATGGATCTGGTCCTGTGTCACGCCCCTTGCCTTGAGGGCCGGTATGACGTTGACGAAAAGGTGGGTTGGGTTCCAGTTTGCGATAAAGGGCAGATAATCCTCAGGAATATTTAAAGGACGTCCCAGCCAGTTGATGATCGCATCATGGGAAATCATCATCCGTTGGTCATATCCGCCTTTGATCAGGTTCGCCATGACATCGTAACGCTGGTCGTCCATCGGACAACCGGCCAGGCCCTGCAGCCCCATGCGGTCCCATGCGACATAAACGCCCTTGTCAAGGGTCTTGATCTGATAATTCTTATCGAGATTGTCGCTCATGTGGCCGATCATGACTTTCCCGGGATCGGCGCCGGCCTCGATCAGCAATTCGGCCTGCTCCGGTCCCATGGTTCCCTCCTGGGTGTGGGTGATGATTGGGACGCCGGTCTCTTTCTGGACTCTTGCGGCTGTCCGAAACAAGATCTGTTCGTAGTCCGTAATCTCGTTATGGCTTGATCCTACCTTGATGACACCGGCCTTGATGCCGGTCTTGGCAAATCCCTGGGTGATTTCCGTCATGAACAGTTCATAGATCTCCTCATTTATGTCTCCCAGGAGACCCCGGAATTTCCAATAGGCGGCCGAACCTTCTCCTTCGTAGTAGTAGCCGGTTGAAAAAATGACATGGATACCTGTTTTTTCTGAAATCTCTCGATACAGTTCCGGGCAGCGCCCGACTTCGTTGGCCGTCGCATCGACATAGCTTTTCAGCCCCAACGCCTTGAGTTGGGTGAAAACCGCTGCCGTGGTTGCGACGATGGCGTTTCTGTCAAAGGGCCCCATCGTATGGTCCCCAACCCAGCCGGGATAACCGAAAGCGATGTGTTCATGCATCAGGGTTGCCCCCAACTCTCCACTGGGAATCTGGCCGGTGGCGGTGTTGATTTTTACCTCTTCCATCTGGTTCTCCTCGGTTTTATGGTTGATGGGATATGGACAGCCAGCAATGTCGGAATGGAGTCGCTGAAAAGTGGGGCCGAATTGATGGCACCATATTTTTTCCGGGATAGCTTGTCAATAAAAATCGAGCGAGCGCTCGATTTATTTATGCGGAATGTTGCCCCTTCATAACGACCGGGTTGCACCGGCAGCCTCGGATAGTCCCGGGGAAAGACCGGACGGCGGAATGTGAACGCTGAAATTGCTGGTGCCACGCCTAACCCGGATATTTCACGCGTTCGCGATGTTCATTGACAAGGCATCAGGGGCGCCGCTGTACTTTTGCTACTGCAAGCCCCTGATAACGCGGTCAATGGGCATCTCGGGCGCGCCCACAGGGTGAAACTTTTCCCATGATTCTAAAAATCCATGAAGGGCACAAAGTGTCACCTGAAAATTATACCCCGAATAGCGTTTATACTCTTGAATAGTTGCATAAAATTTCTTTTGTAGAAAAAATTTCATGAAATGTTCGGGCTAAGCGCGGGAGACAGGAAGGCTACGCGCCGGAAGTCTCAGACGCCTCTCGAACTTTCCGCTTTTTACTCGCTTCAACCAGGACGGGAATGAATTCAATAAGGTCCTCAACGATACAGACATCGGCCACCTGGAAAATAGGTGCGGACGGGTCCTTGTTGATGGCCACGATAAACTGTGATTCCCTCATTCCCTCGAGGTGCTGGGTTGAGCCGGATATGCCGCAGGCGATATAAAGCTTGGGCGATACGACGGTTCCGGTGACCCCCACCTGTTTTTGGAAGGACACCCACCCGTAATCGCAGACAGGCCGGGAAGCCCCGGTAGCCGCCCGGGGGAAAATGCCTGCCAGCCTTTCAATCAGTCGGTAGTTTTCTTCTTCGACGATGCCTCTGCCGCCGGAAACGACCACCTCGGACCGTGCCAGATTCGACCCCCGGGACGGTGAAGGCCGCTGCCCTTTGTACATGACGTTGCTTTCCGGGACCTCGAAAAGTTCATGAACGACCTGCGGGCCGGCTTTTGCATCCGGCGGCAAGGGTTTCAATGCCCCGGGCCGGAGGGTGACGAAAAGGGGTGCTGCAACGGAAGCATTCCGGCTCAGGATATCGGCCTGAATTTTTCCGTTGAACAGCGCCCGTACAAAACAGAGCCCCGGCCCTTCTTTGCGGATTTCCTCAACTGCGGTAATGCACGCGGCCTCGAAGGCAATGGCAAGCGCAGGAACATAGTCCATCCCGGAAGAGTTATGGGATGCCAGCACATAGGCGCCCGGATGCCGACGCAGGAGGTGGATGAGGGCTTTTTTATATATTTCGCTGTGGTAATGCTTGGTGTGCGGAACATCGGCCGCGATAACAGGGCATCCGGTCCGCGAGCTGAGGTTTTCGGCAAGCTTCCCTGTGTCTTCGCCGACCAGGATAAAACGGAGCTCTGCCCGGACGTGCCCTTTCAGCTTCAGGGCGAACGCGTACAGTTCCCAGGTTGATGGGTTTATGTGTTTTCCGTCATGGGCGGCTATGATGGCGATCTTTTCCGGCATGTCTGTCCCCGTTTTACAAAAACGATTTCGAAGCCAGGATATCCAGCAGTTCGGCAGCCTTCTGGTGCGGGCTGCCATTCAGAACAAGACCCTGCGGTGTCTTATGCGGGAATCGTATGCCCCTGAGCTCCGGTTGATTTCCTGGCATTTCAAGCGTATCCGCTGAAATGCGTTCCATTTCCTTTTTCTTGGCCCGCATGACTTTGGAAAGGGCCGGGTACCGTGGCGTATTGATGCCGCTCTGGATGGTCAGCACGCAGGGCATGGTGACCTGGAACACATCTTTGGCGCCGCCCTCGATTTCCCGTTCGACAACGATGCTTTTCTGATCGGACTGGATCTCTTCCTTGATGGTGGCGGATACGCAGGGCAGATCCAAAATCTGGGCGATCATCGGGCCGGTCTGCCCGTTCATCTCATCGTCGGACATGATGCCCGTGAGGATCAGGTCGTAATTCCGGCCTCTGGCCATAGCGGCAATCCATGCGGCAGTGATGGCCGGCGGACGACAGCCTTCGGTTTCATCCAGTATATGGATGGCCTCGTCCGCCCCTATACCCAGGCCCCTGCGTAGGGCGTCTGCGGCACGGGCAGGGCCCACCGTGACGACATCGATGCGGACACCGTTCAGATTTTCCTTTATCCGGACGGCCTCCTCAATGGCATATTCATCGTATTTGTTTATCTCGAACCGGGTAGCGTCGGAGTATTTCAGCCACTGTCCGGAATCATCGATTTCCAGCTCCGATCCGGATTCCATGACCTGTTTGATGCAAACCAGTAGTTTCATGTGCAGCGCCTCGCCGTTCCACCGAAAACGTCGTGAATCCGGTAATGAAAATTCTTAATGTTGGCCGGTAAAAGTGTCAAGTGAAATAAATCGAGCGTTCGTTATATATTGACACATTATTTTTAGGGCGATAGTGTGAGCTCGATCGGCACAGGCCATAATAAAACCGCCTTTCATGGCAGGCGCCCAATGCATCGGTTTAAAAGCTGAAGCATCCATACCACCAGGCCAGACCGGCTGGATGCAACGCTGCCACCCCATTGGCATCAGTGGTTGACAAAGCCTCGTTTACCTGTAGATCGTGTGTAGGAAGGGTATGAAGTACCGAGAATTCAATAAACGAATCCCCGATCCCAAGCTTGACATTTGCCGTAATGCCTATCTGGAATACAAGGACAGGATCCAGATCAAGAATGAAAAGCTTGTTATCAAAAACCTGGGAAAAATATTTGATGCCACCCTGAAAATAGGGCGACGCAAAGGATTCCAGGCTATGACCATGCGGGATTTGAGCCGCGAATCCGGCTTGAGCATGGGGTCGCTGTACTCATACTTTGCGACGAAGGAACAGATCCTGGCGGCGTACTTGAGCCAGGGGCGGAAAATAATCTGGGATGTGCTTGAGCGCTTTATCAAAGAAGAAAACACACTCCTCCATCAACTCAGGATTGCTGTGCAGGTCCATCTTTTTATGACCGAAAAATTGCACGAGTTTTTCTTTTTTTCCTATATGGAGGCCCGGCACCTTAGCCCTGAAGAGAAGGAACGCATCGTTCAAAGTGAACTTCAATCCGAAAAACTGCTGGCGGACTTTTTGCGGAAAGGTCAAAAAAAGGGCGTGTTCAAAGAGTTGGACCCCGCCCTTGGTGCCAGTGTTATCAAGGCCATGCTCCAGGACTGGTATCTGAAACGGGGCAAATATGCCAAACGCAGGATTCAGGTGGACCGGTATGCGGATTTTGTAATGGACGTGATCACCTCTTTTTGCGTCAGGGACGACAAAGACGTAAACCCCAAAAAATAGGTTTCGCTTGAGGGATCAATGCGCCCCGGTGAAACAAGGCCTTTGATGTCCGTCTCAGCGCCGTCGCAGGTTGGCGTCCCTGATTTTAAACTGTGTATGCCATTGCCAGGGCCCTGTCGCGGGCAGCTGCCTGACCTGTGACGATGGTCTTTGGGCATACGATCCTCAGTTGGATAAAACCAGCAATATCGATACGGCACAGGGGGAATCCAATGGTTGACCGTCAGAAAGAGTTTTCAGGAACGGGTCCCGTCCGGCAAGGATTCGAGCTGGACCATGAATCACTTCAACAATACATGCAGGAGAATGTCGCGGGGTTTTCGGGTCCTCTGTCCATCGAGCAGTTCAAGGGAGGGCAGTCCAACCCCACATATTTGCTGAGCAGCGGCGCCCAAAAATATGTCCTGCGCCGCAAACCTTCCGGAAAACTGCTGAAGTCCGCCCATGCGGTAGACCGGGAATACAAAGTCATATCGGCATTGAACCAGACCGATGTGCCGGTGGCAAAGGCCTACGCCCTGTGCACGGATGATGCGGTCATCGGCAGTTGGTTCTATATCATGGAGTATGTTGAGGGGCGAATTTTCTGGGCCGTCAAGCATACGCCGGTCGATCAGCGGCAGGCCATTTTCGAGGCCATGCACGCGACCATTGCCAAACTGCACCAGGTGGATTTCGAGGCGGTCGGACTGGTCGATTATGGCACAAAAGGAAGCTACTTCAGCCGGCAAATTTCCCGTTGGGCCTCACAATACCGCGCGTCGGTGGAGGAACCCTGCACGGTGATGGACGAACTTATCGAGTGGCTAACGGACCATATTCCGGCCAACGATGAGACCGCAATCGTACACGGTGACTTTCGCATCGACAACCTGATATTTCATCCGACCGAACCCAGGATCCTGGCCATACTGGACTGGGAACTCTCCACCCTGGGACACCCGTTGTCAGACTTTGCCTATTCGTGCATGCTTTACTACGTGCCGGCCGGCCTCGGATTCGGGGGGTTGGGCGGCATGGACCTGAAAGCGAACAACATTCCGACCATAGAAACGTGCATCCGGTCGTACTGCCGTGAAATGGCGCTGGATGGAATTCCCGACTGGTATTACTACATGGCATTCAATTTTTTCAGATTGGCCGGCATCGCTTTTGGCATCAAAGGGCGGGTCCGGGATGGGACCGCCGCCAGCCACCAGGCCAAGGCCACTGCGGCGATTGCCGAACCATTGGCCGAGATAGCGATGCAGCTGGCCAGGAAATCCTGATAAAAGGCAGGGTGGCCGCATCGGCTCCGGCGGGTCATCTTGATCTGAATAGGATTAGCAGCCCTTGGAATAAGGAGATGCTTATGGTGGTGTTCTAACGGTATATTTGATCCGTTTATTCTGCTAATCAAAAAAATGAGCTGGTTGCGACCGCAACGTCAAGGATGCCGATCATAAGCACATGAAGTCAGGGGAAGCTTTATAGAAGCTATCTCAAAAAAGTCTTTTTGCCTGATATCGGCGTAGTGCCCACCTCTCAATTCCTCGACATACTATAGTATGGCTGCGGGTTGAACCCCAGCCCCGCCTTGATCTCGAACAAAAATCCTAATCTTGAGATGGCTTCTATACAAAATGGGTGCGGTTTCTACCTTTTGTGATGAAGCTTATCCCTCAAAGGCTGTTCCCGTTTCCAGAGCCTTAGCCACGCGGTTGACCAAGGCCCAGATGGCATCTGCGGGCAAGAACGCTTCGATGGAGCGGTCGAACAGAACTCGCAGCTGTGATGGAAACTCTTCGTCCGCGAACCACATGAGAAAATACAGGGGAATGCGCGGGAAAGGCAGGAGGCGGCCGGCCGCATCGGCCATGTCCACCGGTTGACCCTCAAGCGCCATGACGGCCCGCTTAAATCCGTCGGGGTCGCAGCCGTAGCGATCCAGAACGCCTGCCGTACGCAATTCATGGGGGCCCACGAAGAAATGGGATTCCTTCAGGTCCTGCAGCCCCACGATATCGCGGTCCAGGGGGAAGACGGCATTGACCTGATTGAGGTAAACCAATGCCACCAGTTCCAGCAGGGGATCCTCCAGTGGGGCCCACCCCACGCCGCCATCATGCATGAGGCGTTGGTTGGGAATATCCACGCGGATATCGGCGTCGAGGAACCGGAACTGCAGGCGTTGGTCCGACAGGGGCAGGGCCAGGGTGAAGTTGGCCAGTTCATCCAGCGATCGTTTTTGGAGATCCTGCCACAGGACGGCGTTCGGTTTGAGGTGCGAGCCATCGGGCGCATAATCCGTGCTCGGTTTTTCGGGTGGCGGCGTGTCCATAAGTTCTCCGTATTGATTCTGGAAATGTACTGGCTCACTTGCGAAAAATCCTGATAAAAATGAACCTAGCATTCAGTATTGATCTAAACCCGCCACCTCTGGTGGCGGACCCGGAGAGGTTCGCCCGATCCAGGGTGTATTTATAAACGCATTTCTTCATTTTCTGTCCCGTGGCAGAAAACGAAGCAAAAGAGCACGCCCGCGCCCCGCTTAACCCTGCGCGTCGTCGGTGCGGCCGGAGCACGCGGAAACTCACCCCGCTTTCAGCGGGGTTCAAACAGTCCGCGCGCTTTAATCCGTCCGCCCCGCCGATGCTCGGCGCGGGACAATGGGAAAACCAAAAGCGGCAAATCATTTTAAGCCACCTTCGAAGGGGCTATCTGAGGCCTCCCGATCTGCGTAAAGATTTTCAGTCTCCCATGATTCGAGCGAAGTTCGCAACCCAAATAATATTTGGAAAAAGGGCGGAATACTAAACATTCTGGCCTGTATCTATCGCGAGTATTTTTTGAGTCGGCGCTATCTTGAATAAATAGCAACCGCAGTGGTTAATCGCTATCCCTGACCGCCTGGCGGGAGCGCTTCAGGCGGGCGTGGCGGCGTTTGCTATCCAGGCGGCGTTGGCGGGAAGCCTTGGTGGGGCGGGTGGGGCGCCGCTGGCGCGGCGGTGTCACGGCGGCCTGGATCAGCTTTTCAAGGCGTTCCAGAGCCTCCTCGCGGTTCTGCTTCTGGGAGCGGTGGCTGCGGGCATCGATCACCAGGACACCTTCGGCGGTCATGCGGCGTCCGGCCAGGCCCGTGAGACGCTGTCGGACGTCGTCGGGCAGGGAAGGGCTGTGCTTGGCATCGAACCGCAACTGGACCGCCGTGGCGGTCTTGTTCACGTGCTGGCCCCCCGGACCGTCGGCCCGGACAAAGCTGAAAGTGAGTTCGCTTTCCGGGATGGTGATGGCGGCATTGATGCGGAGCATGGGTTTGGGGGTATCCTTTAATCTTATTGGGATCGAATCTCCACTTTGCCCTGGAGGTGGGCTTTGACATCTCCGATGGGCACTTCGCGGCGGTGGAAAATACCGGCCGCCAGGGCGGATTCAGCCTCGGTCCGGGTGAACACTTCGTGGAAATGGGCTTCACAGCCGGCCCCGCTGGAGGCGATCACCGGGATGGACACGGCCCCTTTGACGGCATTGACCAGTTCCAGGTCGAAGCCGGCATTGGTCCCGTCGCGGTCGATGCAATTCAACAGAATCTCGCCGGCGCCGAGTTTTTCGCAGGCCTTGGCCAGGGTCACGGCGTCCAGCTCACGACCTTCGCGGCCGCCCTTGATGGTGCACTGGTACCAGCAGTAACGCTCCCCGTTGGGGCCGGGATCGGCGGTTGCGATGGTTTCGTGGGGCACGTCCCCGGGATCGGCCACATATACCCGGCGGGGATCCACCGAAATGACCACGGCCTGACTGCCGTAGACGCGTGAAATTTCTTCGATGGCACTTTTGCCGGTCATCTGTCCGGAATTCAGATAGGCCTCGGCGATCAGCACGGCGTCGCTGCCGATGGACACCTTGTCCGCGCCCGAGCGGAAGTATTCGGCGGCCACCTCGAGAGCCGAGTAGGTCCGGCCGTTCTTGTCGGTATAGTTGCGGATGCCGCCGCCAATGGTCAGAGGCACGAAGACGTTGCGCGAAGTCTGCTTGAGCACCTCCAGCATGGGCATGTCTTCCAGGGGAAAGTCCCGGAAGCCGGTGATGTTGAGAAAGGTAATCTCGTCGGCCCCTTCCCGGTAATACCGTTCGGCCAGTTCCACCGGCAGGCCCAGGTTGCGCACCTGGCCCTCTTCGCGCACGTCGTACTGGTCGCCCTTGGTGACCACCAGGTCGCCCTGGTCGTTGGCGCGCACGTCCAGGCAGGCGATGATGCGCTTGGCCAGTTGGGTGGTTGCCGGCACATGGGCCGGTGTTACCGAAGGGGTACCGGCCGTCAGGAAGTTTTCCAGGATGCGGCGGCCATGAATCCCGCTTTTTTCGGGGTGGAACTGGGTGCCCATGACCGGGCCCTGCTGCACTGCGCTGGCGAACTCGTAGCCGTAGTCCGTGGCCGTCAGGACCACATCCGGATCTCCCGGGGCCACGTGGTAGGAGTGCACGAAATAAAATTTTTCTTTTCCCGTAAGCCCGTTGAACAGGGGCGAGGCCTGGCGGGCCTTGATGCCGTTCCAGCCGATGTGGGGAACGGCGCGATCGATGGTAAAGCGCTTGACCTTGCCCTTGAGCAGGCCCAGTCCGGGGGTGCCCGGGGCTTCTTCGCTTTCCTCGAACAGGGCGTGCATGCCCAGGCAGATGCCCAAAAAGGGGCGTCCGGACTGCAGGTAGCTTTTCAGGGGGGCCACATAGCCACGGGCCTGCAGGATTTCCATCATGGCCCCGAAGGCGCCCACGCCGGGAAAAACCAGGCGCTCGGCCTTTAGGATATCCTCGGGGGTCTCCACCGGACGGACGGTTTCCCCCAGGCTTTCAATGGCATTGACGACGCTGCGGACATTGCCGGCGCCATAGTCGAGTAGTGTGATCATTTGGATCCCCGGTTTTGAACAGGTCGGTTTGAGCAGTGGATTTCCACGGTGAGGCCGTGAAGATTCATCCTGCAAAAATAAAGGGTGTTACATATACCACTCGGCCGACAATGACAAGGCGCGGGATTGCGGCCGCAGGGCGGCATTCATCCAACATTGCGGGCCAGGGTCGACTCCCATCCCAGGATGGCCTTTTTGCGGGACGGTCCACCGCCGTAGTAGCCGAAGGCGCCCATTTTGCGGAGAACGCGATGGCAGGGGATCAGGAAGGGGATGGGATTGCGTCCCACGGCATTGCCCACGGCCCGCTGGGCGTTGGGCATGCCGATATGCCGGGCGATATCCTCGTAGGTCACGGCCCTGCCCAGGGGAATTTTCAGGAGGGCCTCCCAGACCTTGATCTGGAAGTTGGTGCCCTTGACGAAAAGATAAAGCGGCGCGGGCGGGTGGTCGTGGGGGTACCCGAAGATGCTGTCCAGCAGGCCGGCCGAGGCGTCCGGGGCCTTGCGGATATGGGCCTGGGGCCACTGGCGTTCGAGCTCGGTCACCGGCCGGTGCCGATCGTCGTCCTGCACGAACGTCAGGGCGCAGAGGCCCCGGTCGGTCACAGCCAGGAGGCACTCGCCGAAAGGCGAGGGGTGGAAGCCGTAGCGGATGTCCAGGCCGGCGCCCCTTTTTTTATACTCCCCGGGGGTCACGGCTTCGCAGGTGACAAAGAGGTCGTGCAGGCGGCCAGGGCTGGAAAGGCCGCTGTCGTAGGTGGTGTCCAGCACCGTGCCGGAACCCTCGATCAGTTTCTTGGCGTGTTCTTTGGTGAGGAATTGCAGAAACCGTTTGGGGCTGATGCCCACCCAGCGGCTGAACAGTTTTTGAAAGTGGTATTCGCTCAATCCGGCCGCGGCGGCAATGTCCGCCAATCCGGGCTGGTCCTGGTGATGGGTTTCGAGAAATCGGATGCTGGCCTCGACACGTGCGTAATCGCGACACAATTTCTGGTAATCGGCCATGGCTGGTCTCCTTTCCTGGTATCGATCCAACCCGAACATTTCATGAAATATTCGGGCTAAGTCCTCCCCCTCTTTCGGAAAACCCTGAGAGGTTAAACCCATCCGGAGTTATTGATATTATTATTCCTTTTCTTTCTCGGGAAAGAAAAGGAATCAAAAGAAACCGCCCGTGTCCCGCGGCCCCTACGGGGCTTCCCTGCGCGTTGTCGGTGCGGCCGGAGCACGCGGAAACTCACCCGCCTTCGCTTGGGCTGCGGCGGGCTCAGACAGTCCGCGCGCTTTTTTCCGACCGCCCCGCCGATGCTCGGCGCGGGACAAAGGGAAACCAAAACCAAAAACCACAAGCTATTTTAAGTCCCCTTCAAGGGGCTACCTGAGGCCTCTCACCCTGCGGGAGGAGTCATACTGTCTTTATGTAAGACAGTTAAAAGGACGATAATGCCATTTTAAGAAGATGATGGAGATGGCGCAACCCGATTCTTGCGACCAAAGAGGAGGGGATGGGGTCAGGTTTGGGGCCCCTGGGATTTCGGGCGGTACAGGGCATAATAGGTCACCGGGATGACCAGCAGGGTGAACAGGGTGGACGCCAGCAGGCCGAAGATCAGGGTCCAGGCCAGCCCGGAAAACACCGGGTCCAGGGTGATGGGCCAGGCTCCGATGGCGGTGGTGGTGGCCGTGAGTAAAATGGGGCGCATGCGGATGGCCCCACTTTGCAGGATGGCCTCTTTCAGCGGCAGCCCTTCCTTGACCGCTTCCTGGATGAATTCGATGAGCACCAGGGCATTGCGGATCACGATGCCCCCCAGGGCGATCATGCCGATCATGCCGGTGGCGGTAAAAAAGACCGGGTTGTCGAAGCCGCCCACCGGATGCCCGGTGACCAGGTTCAAAAGCCAGAATCCGGGCATGGCGCCGATCAGGGTGAGGGGAATGGCCATCATGATCAGGAGCGGCATGGAAAACGAGCCGGTTTCGATGATCATCAGGATGTAGATGCCCATCAGGGCTGCCGCAAAGGCAATACCCATGTCCCGGAACACCCGCAGGGTGATCTTCCATTCGCCCTCACCGGCCCACTGCACCCGGATGTCTTTTGGCGCCGGCTGGTCGACCAGCCGTTTCTGCATGTCCAGTACAGCTTCGGCCGGAGCGCGCCCGGCCCTTTCCGCCAGCACATAGACAACCCGCTCCAGGTTTTTATGGTAAATGGGCTGGGGTTCCGGAACCGACACGGAGCGGGTCAGTTCGGCCAGGGGCACCAGACCGCCTTCAGGGGTCTTCACCTGGATCCGGGCCAGGGCCGCGGTGCCCGAGCGTTGATCCCGCGGCAGAATGGTGCGGACCGCCAGGGGCTGACGTTCGCCCGGCATGTGCACCGTGGCCGGTGTGACGCCGCTGAGGGCCGTACGCAGGGTCCGGGTGATGACTTCCGGCGCAATCCCGTGCAGGGCCGCTTTCTCTTTGTCGATCACAAAATCGATTTTGGTCCGTTGGGCTTCCGCCAGGTCGTCGATATCCACGACAAAGGGTTCCGCGGCCATAATCTCCTGGATGTGGCCCGACGCGGCCACGAGTCGGTCATAGGGCATGTCCGGGGGACCGTATAGCTCCGCCACGATGGTAGAGAGCACCGGCGGGCCGGGGGGCACCTCCACGATCTTGATGCGCGCGCCGGCCTCAGTCGCCAGTGCTTCAAGGTCGGATCGCAGCCGCAATACGATGGCGTGGCTCTGCTGGTCGCGCTGGGATTTGTCCAGGAGGTTGACCCGCATGTCCGCCACGTGGCCGCCCCGGCGCAGGTAGTAATGGCGCACCAACCCGTTGAAATCCATGGGAGATGCAAGGCCCGTGTAACTGACGATGCTGGTAACTTCAGGTACTTTTTCCAGATAGATTTCCAGGGCCTGCATAACCTGGTCGGTGTGCTCCAGGGTCGTGCCTTCGGGCATGTCCACGACAATCTGGAATTCGTTTTTGTTGTCAAAGGGCAGCATCTTCAGTGGCACCAGTCGGAAAAGGGCCAGCAGGACCGGGGCCGCAAGGAGGAGCAGAATGACCAACAGCAGCAGGTAGCGATTGCGGCGCGAGTCCAGAAAGGGGTTGACCACCCGGCGGTAGATGCGGTCGATAAGTCCAGGTACAGCGGGCGTATCACTGCCGCCCTGAGCGGGCGGCATGTTTTTTAGCAGGTGGTGGGCCAGCCAGGGCACGATGGTCAGGGCGCAAAACGTGGAGAAGATCACGGTGACCGGCACGTTGGCCGCCATGGGCGCCATGTAGGGCCCCATCATGCCGGTGATGAAGAAGAGGGGGGTGAAACAGATGATGATGGCCAGGGTGGACATGATCACCGGGGGCAGCACCTCGTTGACCGCGGCCAGGGTGGCGGCCGCAGGCTTCAGGCGTCCCATCCCGATGTGGCGCTGGATGTTGTCCACGTTGGTGATGGGGTCGTCCACCACCAGGCCCAGCGATAAAATCAGGGCGAAGAGGGTGACCCGGTTGATGGTGTAGCCTAATAGAAAATTCACGAACAGGGCCAGGGCGAAGCTGACCGGTACGGCCAGGGCCACCACGAGGGCCTCGCGCCAGCCCAGGGTCAGGGCCAGCAGCACGACGACGCTGGCCACCGCAAAGGCCAGCGAACTCAGCAGGCCGTTGACCTTCTGCTGGGCGGTTTGGCCGTAGTTGCGGGTGATTTCCACTCCGACCCCGTGGGGGATGACGGTGGCCTGGAGCTTTTCCAGTTCACCCAGGACATTGCGGGCCACATCGACGGCATTGGTGCCTTTTTTCTTGGCCAGGGCCAGGGTCACCGCGGGGTAGCCTTCCGGGGCGGGCGGCAGGCCTTGGGCGGTCCGGTAGGTTTCGGAAAAACGGATGCGGGTGTAGTGCCGGACTTCTTCCGGACCGTCGCGGACCGCGGCGATGTCCCGCAGGTAGACCGGCCGGTCGTGGTGGACCCCCACCATCAGGGCGGCCACTTCGTCGGCCGAGGTAAAAAAGGCATTGCTGGTGACGTTGAACGCCCGGTTGAAGCGGTTGAACTCCCCGGCGGTGACCGACGCGTCGGCCCCCTGCAGGGCCCGCACGGTTTCAAGGAGGGTGACGTCATGCGCGGTCATGCGTTCGGGCTGGAGTTCGACCCGGATTTCACGCCGCCGGCCGCCCACGATTTCGGTGCGGGAGAGGTCCTTGACAGCGGAAAGCCGTTCCAGCACTTCTTCGCCGATGCGCCGCAGTTCGTAGTCGCTGTGGGTTGGGGAGTAGAGGGTGGCATTCACGATGGAGACATCGTCGATTTCCACCGGCTTGATGACCCAGCCGCTGACAATGGGCGGCACCTGATCGATGTTCATGGTGATTTTGTTGTGGAGCTTGATCAGGGATTTTTCCCGGTTTTGCCCCACGAAAAACCGCACCGTGACCACGGCCGTGTCCTGGCGGGACATGGAGTAGACATACTCGACTCCGTCGATCTGCCAGAGCAGCCGCTCCAGCGGCGTGGCCACGAGTTTTTCGACTTCTTCGGGATCGGCGCCCGGGGCGTGCACGAAGACATCCGCCAGGGGGACGACGATTTGCGGTTCTTCTTCCCGGGGGGTTGCCAGGATGGCGGCAATTCCCATGCACAAAGCGGCCACGATCAGGATGATCGACAGCTGGGAGGTCAGGAACTGGTGAACGATTCGGGTGATCAGGCCCTGGGATGTCGATGGTGATTCGCTGTGCATATTGATTTTGATCTAAGCCCCGTTTTTGGGTTGCGAACCCGGTTGTGTTCCGCCGATCCGAGGTGATTTATTTTTTCCGTCCGCCCCGTCGATGCTCGGCGCGGGACAAAGGGAAAACCAAAAAAAAACATTTTTAAACCTCCTCCGAGGGCGTTTCACAAGGGCTGGCGTTTTACAGGAGGAGACTCGATAATCCCTTAATTTAGGATGCCCGTTACTCGGGCAATCCGATGGTTTCATGGCCTTCCAGGCCGGAGAGTACTTCCACCTGGTCGTCCATAGCTCGGCCGGTCTGGATCAGGCGGCGCTGCCAGCGGTCACCCGTCTGCACGTCCACCAGTTCCAGCTGGCCGATACGGCGCACCGCCCGGCGGGGGATCATGACCACCTGGTTTTCCGTGACGGGAATCAGCATTTTTCCGTACATACCCGGATACAGGGTCTGGGTGTCGGGCAGGGCGGCCTTGACCAGAAAGGTTCGGGAGCGGGGATCGGCGTAGGGCACGATCTCCTCCACCAGGGCTTCGGTCCGGAGGTCCAGGGCGTCCACCACCACCGGCAGGGTGTGGCCGGGACTGACCTTGGGGATCAATCCCTCGCGCACGCGGGACTCCAGGCGCAGGGCTCCTTCGGTTTGCAGCACCAGCAGCGCCTTGCCGGGCAGGGCCAGATCGCCTGGTTCCACCAGCCGCTGGAGCACCTCGCCGTCCTGGGGGGCCCGAAGGGTCGTGTAGCCGAGGGCGGTTCGGGCTTCCCGGACCTGCTCTTCCGCCCGCCGCAGACCGGCCCGGGCCCGGGTCAGGGCTTCCTGGGCGCGTTCCATTTCCTGAGCGGTGGCGGCTTCGGCGGCAAGGTATTTGCGGATACGGTCATATTCGGACTGGGCCCGTGTCAATTCGGCCCGGGCGGCTACAGCGGTCTGTTTGGCAGCATCCAGGCGGGAGGCGAACTGGCGGCTGTCCAGGGTGATCAATACCTGGTCTTTTTGGACCCGGGTGCCGGGGGTGACGTTGACAGCCAGCACCTGAGCCGTGACCTGGGCGCTGATGCGGCTTTCCACCCGGGGACGGATGGTGCCCACGGCCTCATACCATTCCGTGACGGTTTTCCGGGTCGCCTGAACGGTTTGGGCCGGCGGCGGCGCAACGGTGGTGGACAAAGGCGCCGGTTGCGGTCCAGGGGCGGGAGCGGTGGTGCGGCCGGCCCAAAACGCTCCCGCTGCGACGGCGATGATCAGGAGCGCGGCACCGGCGGTGGCTTTCCTCGTCATTGTGGTTTCCCCGGGTTGTCGTTGACAGGATAGGCCGTGGCCAGATAGCCGATGGCCCGGGCAATGTCGGCAATCGCTTTCTCGCGATCGTAGAAGGCGGCCGCCTGACTCATGTGGGCCTGGTTGCGGGCCAGCTCCGCCTCGAGATAGCGCGTAATGGTGGCGGAGCCGCCTTTGTACTGGTGCCCCACCAGCTTGAGGCTCTCATCGGCATTGGCCACCCGGTTGCGGGCCACTTCCAGGCGGGCCCGGGCCTCCTCCAGGGCAAGGTAGGCGGTCTTGACCTCCAGTTCGACAGCCAGGGTGGTCTTGCGGTCCCGGTGAAGCATTTCTTCGAAAATGGCCTGGGCTTCGTGGGTCTGGGCCCGGGTGCTGAACCCCCGGAAGAACTCCCAGTTGAACAGGACACCGGCGGTCCAGTTGTCCTCGTCCCAATCGTAGTCCATATCCTCATCATCGTAATACAGGCGACCGAAGGCGTCGATGCTTGGGATATAGCCGGTTTTGGCCTTGTCCACCGCCATGCGGCTTTGGCGGACTTTTTCGTGAAGGCCGCGGATTTCGGGGCGCGATTGCAGAGCATAGGCCAGCCCTTCCTCAAACTGGTCGGGGATTTCCAGCGCCGCACCGTCCGTCTCTTCCAGCGTCAGGGGGTGGCGGATGCCGATGCCCAGGATATTGGCCAGGGCGGTGCGGGCCAGTTCCATGCGGTTGCGGCTGCGAACTTCTTCTTCCCGGGCTTCGGACCGCCGCACCTGGAGGGAGAGCACATCGGACTTGAGCGCACCGCCTTCCTGGTAACGCACTGTCATGACCCGCAGCTGGTCGTCCACCGTGGCCACCGAGTCCCGGGCAATGGCCAGAAAGGCTTCGGCGGTGAGGTAGTCGTAATAGGTCTGTATCACGGAAGCCACCAAAGCGTTGACTACGGCCTGATGATCCTGAAGGGATATCTCCCGTCCGGCGGCCGCCATTTGATGGCCGAGCTGATCGCGACCGCCCTGGTAGATGTTCCAGCGGGCGTTCAGGCCGGATTCGAAATTGTCGAAGACATCAGGATCGTTGAAATCCTCGGCAAAATTAAACTCCCTTTGATCAAGCCGCTTGAAAAGATAAGACGAGGGCGCATTGCCCCGCAGGTATTCGGTATAGAAATTCAAAGCCGGGTAGAAGGCGGCCCGGGATTTGGCGATGAGGGCTTCGGTCTGGCGTATCCGGGCGGCGGCCATCTGGCGGTCGGGGTTGTTGACAACGGCAATGTGAATGGCCTCTTCCAGGGACAAAGGACCGTCGGGAAGTATTTTTTCCGGACGCGCCACGCCTCGTATGCGCTGATTGCCATCGACCAGGACGCTTTGCTGGATGGTATCGTAGGCATACCGCTCACGCGTAGTGCATCCTGCCTGGCAAACAACCAGGAAAATAAGTCCACCGAGAAAGAGATTACGCAACACGGTTCACTTTTCTACCCCGGTGCAGGGGGTGCTATGATTGGGAGATGCCTCAGCGCGCCGGTGATACCGCCAAACCATTCGTTGACGGGATCGGATGCGCCTGTTCAGGAATGTCCGGAACGTTATTCCGAAAGTTACCATAGCGAAAGGCTATGGGGCTGTCAATATCCGTATCTTAAATTATTTCATCAATTTAGGGTGTTAGTTTGGCATCGCTGCATCCGCGATGGGGACGCGGGCTGTTGTCAAACGAACGGGTGTGCTAAAACGACTGACGGTATGAAATTTTTTCTATCCAGTATATATCCGGTTGCGGAGGACCCGGCTTTGGGTCCCCCCTGGAAGGGGGGATGCTCCAATCGCGAGAAATAATAGGCGTCAGAAGACAGAATTCAGGAGCCAGAAGGATTTTGATGTCGCCTCGCTCCGTCTTTTGAAAAAGATCGAATGAGCCGAAGGCGAAAACCTTATTCTGACTTCTGGATTCTGACGCCTGAATTCCTATACGACGATTACGGCGGAGCCAATTATCTCTGACCTGGCCTACAGGACCAGGTTTTCTGGACCGAATAAAATTTATGCAACGAGTCAGGGGGATACAGCTACTCGGGATATAATTTTCAGGTGACACGTTGTACCCTGCGTCGATTTCCGAAGTCATCGATAAATTTTCACCCTGCGAACGCGTGAAAAATCCGGATTAGGTGCCCTCACGAAGGTCAAATGCTGGAAATCATTCATCAGGACGACGATATCGTTGCCGTCAACAAGCCCGCCGGCATCAAGGTGCATCGTGGCGCATTCGATGCCCGCCGGGACCGTTTTGCCCTGCAGCTGGTGCGGGACCAGATGGGGCGGCATTTGTACCCGGTCCATCGTCTGGACAAACCCACCTCGGGCATCCTGGTGTTCGCCCTCAATCCGGGGGCGGCGCGGTCCCTGGCCAAGTCGTTTGCCCGACGCCAGGTGCAGAAAACCTATCTGGCGGTGGTGCGGGGCTTCATTGCGGAAAAGGGGGAAGTGGATTACCCCCTGGAACGCAGCGAAACCGGCGAGGCCTTCGACAAGCCTCCCCGGCCGGCGGTGACGCGCTTTCTTCGCCTGGATACGGTGGAGCTCCCGGTACCTGTCGGGCGGTATGCCACCGCGCGCTATTCCCTGGTCCAGGCCATGCCGGCCACCGGGCGCATGCACCAGATCCGCCGCCACCTGCGCCACCTGCGCCACCCGATCATCAACGACCGCCAATACGGCGACAACAAGCACAACCGTTTTTTCAGTGAGGAAATCGGCTGTCGACGCCTGTTGCTGGCGGCCACCGAAATCCGGTTTCCCCATCCCCGCAGCCGGGAAATCACCCGGCTTACCGCCAGAATCGATCCTGATTTTTCCCGCATCCTGAGCCGTATGGGATGGGACGCGGCGATTCCTGCCGCCTGGATGGGCACTAAGAACTAAGGCCCATCCATTTTTAGACTGTCATGCCGGACTTGATCCGGCATCTACATCATTGCCGATTTATGTCAACGATGTTGCCATTTTTTGGCATGGCGAACAGCAGCGGCACAGCGTCTATGAACCTAAACCCCTGATTAGCATAACTATATGAATTTAAATGCGATATTGGTACGAAATTTGTACACACTAAAAACCTTTTGCCCTGAAAATCGCAACGGTGGGTTCAAGCCTGAAAATGTGTGGTCAACCGTGATGGATTAATTTCGACCGTGAAAGGAACAAGTGGCCTGATGAAACAGCGCCTCTGGTTATGCATCGTGTTGTGTTGTTGTTTCACGCTGTTCGCCGGTTGTGATGCCCGCCCGGGAAAAAAGGCGACCGTAACGGTCAAAATAAAGAAACCCTATCTGTACATGGATTACTGTGCCGAGGTGGAACAACTGCTCTGGCGTCATACCGCCAAAGCGTTTCGCCGGTTCAAGGCGCCAAGCGACGCGTTGGAAGACGAAGCCCTTCAGTTTTTGAAAGACGCCTGCCACTACTCGTCCCACCACAACCTGCTGCCCCGGCCGGTCGAGCTTGAAGCCCGTGGCCGCCAACTCGTTGAAGGCGGTGTGGATAGCGCGGTGGTGCGGATGTGGTGGGGGTATCTGCTTTACAAGTGCGGTGATTATCCGGAATCCTGGAAGCAGCATCAGTATGTCTTTCTAAAAAAAACGCCCCCCATGGCCTATCTGCTGGCGGCCTATGCGGCCGACGATCTTTGCGACATGGCCTACGATAATGACTACCCTATGCGGGCCGAAAGGAGCCGATGGAAAAAAGCCAAAGCCGAAATGCTTCAGAAAGCGATTATCGCGGGCGAGTTCAAAGGAGATGAAATCCATATCGCCTATCGGCTTGTTTATGAAAAATGCGGAACAGATGCCAGCAAAAGATTGCTTTCCCGGTTAAGAGAGGACGGCGGCATCGATCAATGGTTGCTTCTGATGCTGGAGGGCCACCTTGAGGTAAAAGAGGCTTGGGAGGCACGTGGTAGCGACTATGCTTACACTGTTACTGAGGCAGGTTGGAAGGGATTCAATGATCATCTGGAGAAGGCTCGGAAGCTGCTGACCAGGGCCTCGAAATTGCATCCGGAATATCCCCAGGCTGCCAATAGGATGATCACCGTGGCTAAAGGTGGGCATCCCGGACCGGGTGAAAGTGAACGCACCTGGTTCGATCAGGCCATCGAGGCCCAGCCGGACAGTCTCGCGGCCCATAGAAATTACCTTAGTGCCCTCAAACCCCGCTGGGGCGGTAGTTTTGAGGCTATGGAAGCGTTCGGGAAAGAACGCCTCTGGCTGGGACCCTACAACAGCCAGGCCCCGCTTTTCTACCTTATGGCCTTGAGAGAAATCGGCGGGGATATCAAGTATGACTGCTGGCGGGCGGTTTTCCGACGCCCCGGCGTATTGGAAAATCTGGATCGGCTGTTTCAGACGCTGATCGAAGCACCGCCGCCCTATATGGAACCGGACCGGCTCCGGATGCAGCATGCCCTGGTGCTTGCCTGGTGCGGCCAGTATGCACGGGCTCGGGAAATGCTGAACGGCTTGCCGGAGGATATGGACCTCCGACGCAACATCATCGGGGACTATCTATCCTGGCAGGGGCGTTCACACCAGGAAATCGAGGCTGAACTGCGTGCTTTTTTGGGCCCCCAGGGGAAGATACTGGCCGCGGCCGAGCAGAAACAGCATCAGGGCGATTTCGAGGCGGCGGCGGATCTGTTTTTTAAAGCCATGATGGACAGTCAAAGTGACAGGGAGGTCCATGCCTACCTGAGGCGGCGCATTGGACTCATGGGCCTGGATATCAGAGCCGAAAATATCCATTGGTACGCTACAGCCCTTCACTATGCTGCCCAGAAAGACAATCTCCCTGTAGCCCGATTTTTAGTCGAGAACGGGGCTGATGTGGATGCACGCACGAAATCTGACTCCACACCGCTGCACTGGGCGGCTTCCAATGGTAAGATAGATGTGGCGCATTACTTGATAAAAAATGGAGCCATGATCGATGCCAGAGACTATGCGAAGGAAACACCTCTACACTATGCTATTAAGAAAGGTCATCGAAACCTTGCCCTTTTATTGATTGAAAATGAAGCCAATCCCAATGCGGTCAATCGCGACCATTTCTCGGTGTTTTATAGGGCCACTCGCAAAGGAGATCGCCAAGTCATGAAACTGCTTCTCAAAAAAGGGGCAGATGTGGATACCAGTACCCGTACGAAATGGACGCCTTTATATTATACGGTTCGCAATGGGGAAGCAGAAACTTTGAAACTGCTTCTTGACAACAATGCCGACCCGAATCTCTGTGCCGATAATCAATTCCCACCGCTGATTGAAGCCGTCTATATAAAATCCATAAAAAAAGTTCAATTGTTATTGAAGCACGGGGCGAATGTAAACGTGGTTCATGCTGGGAAAGATGGGTGGACACCATTGCTTGTTGCAGCTGATGGTGGAAACGAGACCATCGTAAGGATGCTTCTGGAAGCAGGGGCAGACGACACCATCTGTTTGTCCAACGGTGCAGATGCTGCAGAAGTAGCTCGGGTTCATGGACATCAAAAGCTCTGGCAGCTATTGCAGCATAGGAAATGAACAACGGCTGACTGAGGTATGCTATTGACCTTGTCTCCTGGCCTAAGAAGGCACTTTTTCTTTATAGATATCTCAGGTTCAGAACAGTAAAAAACTATGCTCAGGACTGCGAAGCCAGCAGCATGCGGCCGGCGTTGCGGGCGCCGACGATGTTGCGGGCGCAGGGGCCGACCTGGAGTTCGGCCAGGGGGCCGGTGACAAAGATGTTCGGCCCCCATTGCAGATCCGGGCCCACGATGGGGTAGCCGCAGGGGTTGCAGGGCAGGTCGAAATCTTGGATCAGGCGTTCGACGAAACGGCCGCCGGGGCGTTCCTGGCGGAATCCGGTGGCCAGGACGATGCGCCGGGCGATCAGGGGGCCCTCGTCCGTATGGAGCCGGATGGTGCCCCCATCGAAAGAGGCTTTCTGAATGCCGGCCTGCCGAAATTCAAGGCGCGACAGGTTGAGGGCCGCCTGGAATGCCTGCATGACTTCTCCCGGCAGACTGCCGGGCAGGCGGACTTCGTCAATGGTGGCGCGTCGCGCGGCATAGTCTTCCTGGTAAAACCGCCGCAGGCACTTGGGACCGATCCAGCAGGGGTTGAAATCGAACTGGCTTTCCTGCAGGGGGCGGCGGGCCACCAGCGTGACGTCGGCTTCGGGGGCGGCCGCCAGGGCCAGCGCCGTCTGGACCGCCGTGATGCCGCCGCCCACCACCAGTGTGGCGCCGGCCGCTGGCACCTCATGACGCTTAAAATCCGGATCGAAGATATGGGTGACGCCGGCCCCTTGACGGCGGAGGTCCTGCGCCCAGGCAGGCCAGCAGAGCTGCTCGCTCATGCCGATGGCCAGCAGGACCCGACGGGCTCGAAGGGTACCGGCTGTGGTTTCCACTGCATAGCCCATACCGTCACGGTGCAGGGACAGCGCCCGGCCCTGGATATGACGCTCGGCAAGACCCTTTTGGGCAATCACATGCCGGCTGTGTGCCTGAAACAGGCTCAGGGCAGGGCGGTTGTATGGGGGGATAAACCCTGCGAAGGACCGCCCTTCAGGTGTTTTGGCAAACCGGTAGATGGAAAGGATGGGAAGGTCGATATGGTGGGTGGCCGGTGAACGCAGGTATTGCATGCCGCAGTTTGCGGTCATGCGATTCCAGGCTGCCAGCAGGTGATCATGGGGATCGATGATGTCGATGCTTTCAGCGGGCAGGCCCGGCTGGTCAAGCAGCAGGTTGGCCAGATAGCTCCCGTGGATGCCGCCCCCGACGATCAGCCATTCCTTCATGCCGGATCAATCCAGTTTTTCGAAATATTCCTTTTCGGCGCCGCACAGGGGGCAGACCCAGTCGTCCGGAAGGTCTTCAAAGGCTGTTTCCGCTTGGACATTGTTTTCGATATCGCCTTCCATCGGGTCGTAGATGTAGCCGCAGGGGCATTCCCACTTGTCCATTGATCCTCCTTAGTGCCCATCCATCAATGGCATCTTTCGGCCCCTGGCGGCGTTCTCGCTCGTTTTCAATCCTCGAAATAGCGGGCTATTCCTCCGGTTGACACCCACCGATCAGAATCGATTAGATGGGAAGTCCCGCGGAGCGGGAAAATTCACTCGGGCCTTGCCAGGAACCAAAATCTACCATTTATGGACGGACACTCCTTAGAAAATCGGGTGTTGTCGTTTGACGGTCTACGGTATGCCCTGTCAACTTAATGCGGCCGCCGGACAGCGTCAAGCACCCAATTCATCGACTCTGCCGATCGGCAAGTGTTTAGGAGCCATTTCAATATCACAAGGTGCGTTGACAGGGGGGCGTTATCCCTTTAGAGTGCCTGCGCGAGTGACCGGCGGCTTGTTCGGCGACTGTGGTTTGATATTGGCACGGCCGCCGGGGAGGGCGTTCAATTGGATGGGGTGGGGCGGCATTGCCGCAGCGATTATCGAGGCATGAAGATGGAATCCAAAACCAAGGATCACTACTACACGCGCAACGTCGTCGGCATATCCCTGGTGGAATTCCTCTGGGGGCTGGGGCTGCCGGTGGTGGTGGAGAGCACGTTTCTCCAGTTGTTTCTCAAGAACCTGGGGGCGTCCAGTTTCGCCCTGGGCATGATTCCCTTTTTCTTTTTTATCGGCATGTCGGCGTTCGCCCTGCTGTCGAGCTATTTGACCGAGGGGATGGTATTCAAACGGCGCGCGGTGGTGATCCTGCATCTGGTGTCCGGCATGGCCCTCCTGGTGTTCGGCGGTTTGCTGGCCCTGCTCGAACAAGCGGATGACATTCTGCTCCTGTTCTTTGTCTGCTACGCTGTTTTTTCGGTCTGCATCGGCATGACCCAACCGGTCTGGCTGAACTACCTGGTCAAAATCCTGTCGGAAGAAAAATCGACTTCCGGTCTGGCTTATATGATGATCGCCCAGAACGCCGCCAAACTCATCAGCAGCCTGATCATCCTCAAGGTGGTGGCGCACTATGCCTTTGCACCGGCGGCCGCGGCGGTCATTTTCCTGGTGGTAGGACTCCTCTTCGTGCTGGGGTCCCTGTTTTTTTTTCTCACCCGGGAATCACGGGACGTGGTGGTTGGGCGGCCGGCACGCGCGTCATTTAAGCATTTTATTCGGAACACCTGGCGGCACATGTGCCGGAATCGAAATTTTCTGATGTTCCTGGGAAGCGATCTCGAGCTCTATATCGTGGTAACGGTCATCTCGTTCTATGCCGCCTATGCCACCGAATTTGGGGGCGTGGCCCCGGCCGTGGCGGCGGGCGTTTTTGTGGGGCTCATTTACACCGGGGCCATTCTCGCCAACGTATGTCTGGGGGCCCTGGGGTGGCTGACCCTGAAACACAAGGCCATGGCGTCCAAGGTCTGTTCCCTGGGGGCGGTCCTGCTGATGGCCCTGTGGTCTACCCCGGCCAGTTTCTATGGGGCCAGTTTCCTGCTGGGGGCTTCACGGGGCACCCGCATGATCGTTTTCGCGCCGGCAGTGAAAAAACTTTCCGGTCTGCCCGATGCGACGCCCTACTTTGCCGTGGGCCCGATCCTGACGCTGCCCCTGGCCATGGGGATGCCCCTGGCCTGCGGCCATTTCCTGGATCGCATGGCCTGGCTGGGGGGGGATGCCTACCGTCTGATGCTGGGGATGGCGGCGCTGCTGATCGCCGGTACCATGCTATGCGTTTGGCGGACGGATTTTTCGGGTGGCACTGCCGCCCAGGTGGATTTTGATCACCCGGATGCTCCGACGCCCGCCATGCCTTCCCATGCGCCCTACCCGGATTGAGGCGACGTTGGTTGCATGCCCTTGGGCGCATTCTCTAATCTGACTATCTCATGAAATTATTTTTAAACAACAAATTCAATACAAATTCGCTGACGCAAAACAAGGCAGACGATACCATGCCGCATGACACCATCTACGACGATCCCCGGCGGCCGGTGCCGCCCTTTACCTTCGACGACCGGGTGGCGACGGTTTTCGACGACATGATCCAGCGCTCGGTTCCCCTCTACGACGAGATCATCCAGCGCCAGGCCCAGTTGATCCGGCGGTTCCACCAGGAACCATGCCGTATTTATGACCTGGGATGCTCCACCGGCAACCTGGGCGTTGCAACCTGCCGGATCATGGGAGACACCCCGTTTCGGATGATCGCGGTGGACAATTCCGCCGCCATGCTGACAGTTTACGACGAGCGGCGGCAGCATTTGCCCGGTGGCGAGCGGATCAATCTGGTCAACGCCGATGTGGCCCGGTTTCCTGTCGAGAACGCCGGCATCGTCGTCATCAACTTCACGCTGCAGTTCCTGTCGCTGGCGGACCGGGATCGGGTGGTGGATCGTGTCTACAAGGGCCTGCGGCCGGGAGGGGTGTTGCTGTTTTCGGAAAAAATCGTGCATGCCGACGATGCGTTCAACACCCTGCAGCAGGATTTTTACTACCGCTTCAAAGGGGAGAACGGCTATTCCGATCTGGCCATCGCCCAAAAACGGGAAGCCCTGGAGAATGTTCTGATCCCCGAAACGGTGGCGGATCATTTAAAACGTGTCTCGGGGGCCGGATTCAAACGCCTGGACATCTGGTTGAAGTGGTTCAATTTCTGCTCCTGGATATGCCAGAAATGACGCATCCCTTTTTAGAGCAGCTACCCCGATTGGGATTGGCCGCGTATGCATCGGCTTTCCAGGGCCAGTTGACGGCGGTTGAAAAGAGAATCTACGGCCACGACCGCAAAGCACGCCCCTACCTGGCGATGCTGGAAAGCCTGCCCCCTATGGCATCGGTGGATACGGACCTGGACCGGGGTTGCATCCGGATCGGGCGGCCCGGAGACGTCAGCCAAGAGGATCAGCGTGCCCTGCGGCACGCCCTGCGGACCGTGATTCCCTGGCGCAAAGGGCCCTTCGAGGTTTTCGGCATCCGGGTGGACAGCGAATGGGTATCGTCCCTCAAGTGGGACCGGGTGCGACCCCACCTGGCGCCGTTGGCGGGCCGACGCATTCTCGACATCGGCTCCTCCTGCGGCTACTATCTCTTCCGCATGTCTTCGGATGCGCCGGCCCTCATGCTGGGGATCGAGCCTTATCTGACCTTCTATTTCCAGTTCCAGCTGCTGCAGCACTATATTCGTGCGGAGCGCCTGTTCACGCTGCCCCTGCGGCTGGAGGAATTTTCGGGTCTGCCCGCTTTTTTCGATACCATTTTCTGCATGGGGATTTTGTACCACCGGCGCGACCCGCGTGCGGCCCTGGCCAAAGTGCGCCAGCTGTTGCGCCCCGGGGGCGAACTGGTTTTAGAGACGCTGATCCTGGCGGATGCCGACGACAAGGTGCTCGAACCCCGGGGACGCTACGCCAAGATGAACAATGTCCATGCCATTCCCAGTGTAACCCGTTTGGCGGCATGGCTGGGCGCCGCCGGTTACCGGCAGGTGCGCTGCGTGGACGTCACGCCCACGACTTTGGATGAACAGCGTCCCACGGAATGGATCAATTCCGAGTCCCTGGACGCCTTTCTGGATCCAGCCAATCCGGGCCTGACGGTCGAGGGGTATCCGGCGCCTGTCCGCGCCGTCCTCCTGGCATCCGCGTGACAAGGTTTTGAATTTCCATCGCATGTGCTATTGAAATCCATGGATCCGGACGTCACCGGCGGCTTGTATGAAAAAGGGCCAAGCTCAAAGCGTCAAGCTGAAAGGGCGCCGCTTCGCGTCGACACCGAAATACCAGACGCGGTCACGGCGGCAGGCGCTGTTTTTATGAATGATTAAACCGGCACCAGCCGGCGGCTTCGCTGAAAGCCGTGTGCGCCTTGCCATACGGCGTCAAATTCCTTCTCACAGTGTGCTTTTCTTCCCTCTAACCCGAATATTTCGTGAAATTTTTCTGCGAAATAAATTTTATGTTAATATATCGATGATGTCCGGATTCTCCCTGCAGGTTTGGCAAGCCCATTGCGACCAAGGACACCACCATGACGATTTTCCGGATTTTCCGTTGGGCGGCGCTGGTCCTGATTTTTTTTACGGGCGCCATCCCCGTGGCCATCGCTCAGGTTGCCCATCAAGAGGATGATACACTTCATGAACGCCGGTTGGCACAGGCGGAGGACGCCTCCCTTGCGGTGCGCCTGAGTCCGGAAGAGCAAACCTGGCTGGCGGCCCACCCGACCATTCGGCTGGGGGTGGATCCCACCTGGCCGCCCTTCGAGCAAACCGATGCCCAGGGCAACTATGCCGGGATCTCTTCGGATTATGTCGATCTGCTGAACGAACGCCTGGGAACCGCCATGGAACCGGTTGCCGGTTTGACCTGGGAAGAAGTCCTCCAGGGTGTCAAACAGGGCGATATCGACGTCATTCCCTGCATCGCCCGATCCCCCGAGCGGGAGAAATATCTTCTGTTCACGAAACCCTACCTGCGCTTCCAGTCCGTCATCGTGACCCGCAAAGGCGCCCCCTTCCTGAGTGGCCTTGCGGATCTCTCCGGCCAGGCGGTGGGCGTGGTGAAAGGATATGTGACCCACGAAATGATTGGCCGGGATTATCCGGACATCGTGCTGAAACCCTTCCCCAATGTGGGGGAGGGGCTCAACGCCCTGGCAAAAGGGGACGTGGATGCGTTTGTGGATAACCTGGCGTCCATTACCTTTGCCATCAAACGCATGGGAATGGATGCCGTGCGGGTGGCCTCGACCACCGAATACATGTTCGACCTGGCCTTCGGGGTGCGCAAGGACTGGGCTGCTTTTGTGCCGATTCTGGAAAGGGGGCTCGACGCCATCAGCACGGAGGAGCGGGCCCAAATTCATGACCGGTGGATCAATCTGGTCATCGATCGGACAGTGGACTGGGGCTATATCTGGCGTGCGGTGCTCATTGTCGTCCTGGTCGCCGGGGCGCTGGTGACCGTGATCATCCTTTGGAACCGTCGTCTGGCGCACGAGATTGTGGAACGCAAGCGTGCCGAGGAGGCCATTAAAAATTCCCAGCGCCGCCAGATCCAGATCATCAATTTTTTGCCCGACCCGACCTTTGTCGTCGATTGCGACGGTCGGGTGATCGCCTGGAACCGCGCCATGGCCGAGCTGACCGGCATCGCCGCGGCGGACATTATCGGCAGGGGCGATTTCGAATACGCCTTGCCCTTCTACGGCGAGCGACGCCCGGTTCTGATCGACCTGGTCCGCGAGTGGGATGCATCCATCGAGGACCGCTATATCCAGATCAGCAAAGCGGGAGAAGGCATGCTCACGTCCCTTTCCTTCCACCCGCATCTCAAGGGCGGCATCTACCTGTCGGCTGCGGCGCGCATGCTTCTGGACGGGGAGAACCGGCCGGACGGCGCCATCGAGACCATCCGGGACGTTACGGCCCTGAAACAGATGGAAATGGCCTTGCGGGAACGGGAAGCATCGTTTCGGGCGGTGTTTGCCACTGCCGGGGTGGGCATCATCAGTACGGACCGGCAGGGACGGTTTACGCGGGTGAACGAAACCTTTGTGGGGTATATTGGCTACACACGGAATGAACTTCTGGAATTAAACCTGATCGATGTCATTCATCCGGATTACACCGCGGAAGTCCGGGAAACCATCGACCGGGTCACCGCCGGTCAGCAAAGCGAAATTCGCCTGGAAAGCCGTTTGGTCCGCAAGGACAAGGAGTGGCGTTGGGCGGATATCTGTCTGGCCCCGATTCACAATGACGATGGGGAATTTCTGGCCGCCGTCACAACAGTGACCGATATCACCGACCGGAAGCGGGCGGAAGTCGAGCAGGCCCGCCGGCTGCGGTCGGAAAAGGCCCTGGCGTCCATCTCCCAGGCCCTGCTGAGTTCCGGCACCGATACGGAAACCCTCGAGAAGGCTTTGCAGCAACTGGTGACGGCCGTGCAGGTGGACCGGGTCTACGTTTACGAAAATTTCGAAGATCCGGAAAAGGGGCTATGCGCCCGCATGCGATTCGAGGTCTGCGCTCCCGGCATCAGTTCCTGTTGCGGTGACGCGGCGCTAAAGGTGTGGTCCTACCGCCAGGACCTGCAGCGCTGGCAGGCAACCCTGGGCGCCGGCCAACCCATCATGGGACCGGTGGATCGGTTTCCCGAAGAAGAACAGACCCTGCTGGCCTCCCAAAAGGTGCTGTCCGTGCTGATTCTGCCATTGCAGGTGCATGGCGTCTGGTTTGGTTTCGTGGGACTGGATGACACCTATCTGCGGCGGGACTGGACCATTTCGGATGTTGCCCTGCTCGGAACGACGGCCGATATCATCGGCGCTTTCCTGACACGGCAAATCGCCGAAGACGAACTCCGCCAGGCCAAAGAGAAGGCGGAAGACGCCACCCGGGCCAAAAGCGCGTTCCTGGCCAACATGAGCCACGAAATCCGAACCCCCATGAACGCGGTCATCGGCCTGTCCCATTTGGCCCTTAAAACCGATCTGACGCCCAAACAAAACGATTACCTGCAGAAGATTGCCCATTCCGCCCAGTCCCTGCTGGGGATCATCAACGACATTCTCGATTTTTCCAAGATCGAGGCGGGCAAACTGGATATCGAGGCAGTGGCGTTTGACCTGATGGAAACCCTTGAAAGCGTGGCCGGCATGATCAGTGTAAAGGCCCATGAGCGTGAACGCCTGGAGGTGCTGTTCCGCGTCGATCCCCGGGTGCCCAAAAATCTGGTGGGGGATCCGCTGCGCCTGGGGCAGGTATTGATCAACCTGGGCAATAATGCCGTCAAGTTTACCGAGGCCGGTGAAATTGTCCTCAATGTCGATCTCGAAACCCGAATGGAAAACGAGGTGATGCTGAAGTTTTCTCTTCGGGATACGGGTATCGGCATGACGGAAGAACAGCAGGCCAACCTTTTTCAGGCCTTCAGTCAGGCCGATGCCTCCACCACCCGTAAATTCGGTGGGACCGGTCTGGGGTTGACCATCAGCCAGCGGCTCGTCGCCTTGATGGGCGGCTCCATATGGGTTACAAGCGCGCCCGGACAAGGCAGTGAATTCGTTTTTACCGCGCGGTTCGGGGCGGGACCGGAAACCGGCGCGGCGGCTCCGGTTCTCCGGAACGATCTCCGGGACCTGAAGGTGCTGGTGGTGGACGACAATCCCACCGCCCGACAGATTTTCGAGGAAATGCTTCACGCCTTCGGTTA
>Ga0207799_100256_pt1 | contig 33765 bp, 33 predicted proteins | sample TtanPargueraPR_4_FD_187742 | JGI IMG/M metagenome (GOLD analysis project Ga0207799, IMG submission 187742) | Aerobic enrichment media microbial communities from Bioluminiscent Bay, La Parguera, Puerto Rico - Tt and M2 (SPAdes) | ecosystem: Environmental > Aquatic > Marine > Unclassified ...
GGCGCGCTGATCCACTGGCGCAACCTGCCCTCGATCGTGGTGACGCTGGGCATGTCCTTCGTCTGGCTGGGGGTGGCGGTGATCATCCTGCCCACGCCGGGCGGCACGGCGCCGGGCTGGATCAAGGCGATCATGGGCGTGAAGCTGCCCTATGTCCCGTTTCCCATCGTGGCCGCCGCGATCATCGCGGTGGTCGTGCATGTGTTGCTGATGCGCTCGGCCTATGGCGCGGTGCTGCGCGGGGCGGGCGGCAATGCGCGCGCCATCGGGCGGGCCGGCTGGTCGCTGCTGAAGATCCGCATGATGATGTATGCGGCGGCGGGTGTGTTCGGCGTGCTGTCGGGGCTGTCGTTGATCGGGCTGACCTCGGCTGCGGACGCGCATATCGCGGATCGCTACACGCTCTATTCCATCGCCGGCGTGATCCTGGGCGGGGGCGAGTTCGTGGGCGGGCGCGTGTCGCCCATCGGGGCGGTGCTGGGCGCGCTGACGCTGACGCTGACCGGCTCGTTCCTGATCTTTCTCAAGATCTCGCCCGACTGGCAGATCGGGGCGCAGGGCGCGATCCTGATCATCGTTCTGGCGCTGCGCGCGCTGATCAAGCGGCAGGAGGGCTGAACCGATGGGTGCTTTCCAGAAACTGGCGGCACGGCCGTGGATCTGGTCCTTCCTCGGGCTTGTGGTGGTGTGGCTGGCCACGGTGGCCTTCACCCATGGCAAGGGCGGGGCCGAGATCCTGTCGGCGGCGCTGTCCTTTGGCACGTTCACCGTGATCGTCGGCATCGGCCAGATGTTCGTCATCACCACGGGCCCCGGCAATGTCGACCTGTCGATCCCGGCCACCATCGCGCTGTCGGGCTCGCTGGCGATGAAGGTGATGGGTGGGGCGGACGCCATGCTGCCCGTTGGGCTGGTGGTGTCGCTGCTCTGCGGGGTGGCGGTGGGCGGCTTCAACTATGCCCTGATCCGGCTGCTGCGCATCCCGCCGATCATCGCGACGCTGTCGTCGAGCTTCCTGGTGCTGTCCACCGCCATCGCCTATGGCCGCGGGCTGAAGATCAAGCCGCCGCCGATGCTGGCCGATTTCACCACCGCGCGGGTGTTTGACGTCCCCGTTCTGGCGATCGTGGTGGTGGGGCTTGCCGTGGTGATGTCGGTGCTGCTGAACCGCACGGTCTATGGCCGCTCGGTGCTGGCCATCGGGCAGAACATGCGCGCGGCCGAACTGGCCGGTATCCGGGTCGAGCGGATCCGCTTTCTCACCTACATGCTGAGCGCCGTACTGGCGAGCCTGTGCGGCTTCGTTCTGGCGGGCTTCTCCGGCGGGGCGTCGCTGAACATGGGCGAGGAATACCTGCTGGCCTCGATCGCCGTGGTGGTGATCGGCGGCACCTCGGTCGCGGGCGGCAAGGCCAACGTGCCCGGCATCTGGGGCGCGGCGCTGTTCATGTTCCTGCTGGTCACCATGCTCAACACCTTCGGCGCCAGCGCCGGCGTGCGCCTGATCATGACCGGCCTGATCATCGTGGCCGTCATCACCATCGCCGGAGGCGACAAACCGCAACGCTGAGAGGGAGGCACATATGGCCCTGGTCGGAGACAGTTACGAATATTACGACAAGCGGTTCTACGACCTGACCGTGCCCATCGCCGAGGTCGAGGAACTCTACACCGGCTGCCGTTGGGCCGAGGGGCCGGTCTGGTTCGGCGAGCACAACACGCTGGTCTGGTCCGACATCCCAAACCGCCGCCTGCTGCGCTGGTCCGAAGGCGCGGGGGTGTCGGTGTTCCGCACCGGCAGCAACTTTGCCAACGGCAACACCCGCGACCGGCAGGGCCGGCTGGTGTCCTGCGAGCACGGCACCCGCCGCGTCAGCCGGACCGAGCCCGACGGCACCATCACCACGCTGACCGACAGCTACCAGGGCAAGCCGCTGAACTCGCCCAACGACGTGGTGGTGAAATCGGATGGCACCGTGTGGTTCACCGACCCCGATTACGGGATCATGTCGGATTACGAGGGCTTCCGGTCGGAGCGCGAGCAGGACGGCTGTTTCGTCTTCTGCCTCGATCCCGTGAACAACGAGATGCACCCCGTGGCCACGGATTTCGCCAAGCCCAACGGGCTGGCCTTCTCGCCGGACGAAAGCATCCTCTACATCGCCGACAGCGGGCTCAGCCACGACCCCGACGGCCCGCATCATATCCGCGCCTTCGACGTCACCCCCGACAACCGGCTGGAGAACGGCCGGGTGTTCTGCGAGGTCAATCCCGGCGTGCCCGACGGCTTCCGCGTCGATGACCGGGGCAATGTCTGGACGTCCTGCCGGGATGGCGTGCTGTGCTACGCGCCGGACGGCACCGCGCTGGGCAAGATCCGCATCCCGCAGATGGTGGCCAACCTCACCTTCGGCGGACCGATGCGCAACCGTCTGTTCATCACGGCGACCAAGTCGCTCTACGCCGTTTACGTCGCCACCAACGGGGCGCAGCGGCCCTAGGGCGCGGTTGCCTCTTCCACCAGCGCGCCCTTGGCGCCCACCACCCTGGCCGACAGGGCCATGGCGCGCTCCACGGCCTCGGGCAGGGGTGCGCCCTGCAGATGCGCGGCCAGGAACCCCGCGTTAAAGGAATCGCCTGCCGCCGTGGTATCCACAACCTGCGTCGCGGCGGGCGGCGCGAAGGCATGGGCAAAGCCGTCTCGGTCCCACACATGAAGCGCCCCTGCGCCGTTCTTGACCGCCACCAGCCGCGCACCGGCATTGGCATAGCGCGCGATGGTCGCGGCCGGGCCGTCGTCGCCGAACAGCGCCGCCTCTTCGTCGAAGGAGGGCAGCACGATATCGGCCACCGCGGCGCCCTGCATCAGGCCGGTGCGCATGTCCTCTTCCCCGTCCCAAAGGCGCGGGCGGTGGTTGGGGTCGAACGCGACCAGCTTGCCCGCCGCGCGCGCCTTGGCCACGGCCGCGCAGAACCGCGCGCGCCCCTCGGGCGTCAGGATGGCCAGCGTGATGCCCGAGAACAGGATCGCGCCGGCGCCCGCGATGATCCCCTCCAGCCACGCCGCGTCATCGGCCAGCGCGCGCGCCGCCGACTGGCCGCGCCAATAGGAAAAGCTGCGCTCGCCCGCCTGCAACTGGATCATGTAGAGCCCCACCGTGCGCCCCGGCACCTCGCGGATGGTTTCGGTGTCGATCCCGGCGCCTTGCATGAAGCGCAGCATCCGGTCCGACACCGCGTCGTCGCCCAGGCAGGTGCCATAGGCCACCGTCCACTCCGGGGGCAGCAGGCGGCGCGCGTACCACGCGGTGTTGAACGTGTCCCCGGCAAAGCCCATGCGGTAGTCGTCGCCGCCGAGCGGCGACAGCTCCACCATGCATTCGCCGATGGACAGGAAGGTCTTGGGCGTCACGGTCATACCTCCACTTATACAGGATCGCGCGGGGGCGGGGCCAGCCGGTCGCGCGCCTAGAGCAGGCCGCGCCTGGCCAGGTTGCGCATCAGGGCCCCGGTGCCGAAGGACCATTCCGGGCAATCGGTGGACAGCCGCACGGTGTTGCGCAACTCGCCCAGCCCGGCCTCGCGGATGGTCACCACGTCGCCCACCTTGTGGGTAAAGCCCTGGCCGGGCTCGTCGCGGTCTTGGATCGGGGCGAAGAGCGTGCCGAGGAACAGCATGAACCCGTCGGGATACTGGTGATGGCGGCCGATGGTCTGGCGCACGATCTCCTCGGGGTCGCGGCTGATCTGGGTCATCGAGGAATGACCGTCCAGCACGAAACCGTCCTCGCCCTCGACCTGCAGGGTCAGTTCGGCCTTGCGCACGTCGTCCAGCGTATAGCCGCCGTCGAACACCCGCAGGAACGGGCCGATGGCGCAGGAGGCGTTGTTGTCCTTGGCCTTGCCCAGCAGCAGGGCCGAGCGCCCCTCGACATCGCGCAGGTTCACGTCGTTGCCCAACGTGGCGGCGCGGATGCGGCCCTTGCTGTCGATGGCCAGCACGATCTCCGGCTCCGGGTTGTTCCAGTGCGAAATCGGGTGCAGCCCGACCGACGCCCCCCAGCCGACCGAGGCCATGGGCTGTGCCTTGGTGAAGACCTCGGCATCGGGGCCGATGCCGACCTCCAGATACTGCGACCACAGCCCCTCGTCCTGCAGCACCTTTTTGACCTGCATGGCCTGGTCCGAGCCGGGCACGATCCCTTTCAGGGAATCGCCGATGACCTTCTGCACTTTGTTGCGGATGTCCTGCGCGAGGTCGGGATCGCCCGCAGCCTGTTCCTCGATCACCCGCTCGACCATGGATTCGGCGAAGGTGACGCCGCTGGCCTTGATGGCCTGCAGATCGGCGGGGGAGAGGAATCGCAGGCCGTCGGCCCCCGCGCCCTCGGTCGAGGCGCGGGCGATTTCGCTCAGCTCGCCCAGATCCTCGCCGCCAGCGCCGCGCAGGTAATCGGCCAGGTCGTCGCGCTCCATCAAATCGCGCATGGTGGGGGTTTCGCGCGAGGTGATGTCGATCACCCGGTTTTCGCGCAGCGTGACCAGCGCGGGGCCGACCCCGGGGCGCCAGATCCGCCCCACCAGCAGCGCATCGCCCAGGTCGTTGTTCATCGGTAGCATGTGGTGTCCTCCCATTTCGTCCGGGCCGCGGCCCGGTCAGCCGTTCTCGTCAGGCAGCATCTTGCCGGGGTTCAGGATGCCCTGCGGGTCGAGCGCCTGCTTCAGCGCCCGCATCACCGGCAGGGCGGCCCCGTGTTGGGCCTGCATGAATTTGCGCTTGCCGATGCCGATGCCGTGCTCACCGGTCACGGTTCCGCCCAGCTGCAGCGCGTGGCGCACCAGTTCCTCGTTGAAGGTGGTGACGCGGGCCATCTCGTCGGCGTCGTTCGGGTCGATGCTGACGCCGCAGTGGAAATTCCCGTCGCCCACATGGCCCAGCATGGCGCAGGTCAGGCCCAGCTGCTGGCTGTGCTGGCGTGCCGCGCCGATGGCCTCGGCCAGGCGCGAGATGGGCACGCAGACATCGGTGGTCAGCACGGATTTTCCGGCCCGCAGCGCGCGGATGGCGTAATGCGCGTTGTGCCGCATCCGCCACAGGCGGGTGCGGTCCTCGGGGCGGGTGGACCAGTCGAAATCCGCGCCGCCGAATTCCGCCGCGATCTCGCCGAAGGTTTCGGCCTGCTCGGCCACCGCGGCAGGGGAGCCGTGGAATTCCACGAACAGGTGCGGCTGCTCGGGCAACTCGCCCTTGTCGTAGAGGTTGAAGCCGCGCACCGTCATCTCGTCCACCAGCTCGATCCTTGCCATGGGCAGGCCGGTCTGGATGGTGGCGATCACCGTGTTCACCGCGCTTTCGGCATCGGCAAAGCGGCAGGTGGCGGCGGACACCGCCTCGGGCAGGCCGTGCAGGCGCAGGGTCAGCTCGGTGATGATGCCCAGCGTCCCCTCGGAGCCCACCAGCAGCGCCGTCAGGTCGTAGCCCGCGCTGGATTTGCGCGCCCGCGTGCCGGTGCGGATCACCCGGCCGTCGGCCAGCACCGCCTCCAGCGCCAGCACGTTGTCGCGCATGGTGCCATAGCGCACCGCGGTGGTGCCCGAGGCGCGGGTGGCCGCCATGCCGCCCAGCGTGGCGTTGGCGCCGGGATCGACGGGGAAGAACAGGCCGGTGCCGCGCAACGCGTCATTCAGCGCCTCGCGGGTGATGCCGGGCTGGACGACAACGTCCATGTCCTCGGCATTGACCTGCAAGACCTTGTCCATCCGCGTCATGTCCAGGCTGATGCCGCCTTTGACCGGCAGGTGGTGCCCCTCCAGCGCGGTGCCGGCGCCAGAGGCGGTGATCGGGCAGCCGTGCGCGGCGCAGAGGCGGACGATCTCGGCCACCTCTGCCGTGCTGGCCGGGAAGGCCACCGCATCGGGCGGGGCCGGGGGGAAGTAGGTCTCGTTCACCCCGTGGCTTTCGCGCAGCGCGGTCGAGGTGCTCAGCCGGTCGCCCAGCAGCGGGCGAAGGGCGTCGATGGCCGAGGAGATGCTCATTTGCCCCACCTCAGGACCACCGGGTCGAGGCGGCGCAGCAACTCGATCAGCGCGGCCCGCGTCTGCGGGTGCAGCGGCGCGATGGGGTGGCGGCAGAACTCGGACCGGATGACCCCGCCCTCGGCCATCGCCGCCTTGGCCGCGCGGAAGCCGCATTGCCGGTTCTCATGGTTGATCGCGGGCAGCACGCGGGCATAGGCGGCCAGTGCCGCGTCGCGGTCGCCGGCGGCATGGTGGCGCAGCACCGGCGCGATCTGATCGGGGATCATCGCCGAGGTCATCGAGCCCGAGGCGCCTGCATCGAGGTCGGCCATCAGGGTGATCGCCTCCTCGCCGTCGAACGGTCCCTCGATCGCGTCGCCACCCTCGGCGACCAGGGCACGCAGCTTGGCCGCGGCCTGCGCGCATTCGATCTTGAACAGCTTCACCATCTCGATCTCGCGCGCCATGCGCACCAGCAGAGGCACCGGCAGGTCGACACCAGAAAGCGGCGCGTCCTGCACCATGATCGGGATGCCCACCTCGCCCACGCGGGCGAATTGTTCATAGGTCTGCTCGGCCGTGCCTTTCAGCAGCGCGCCGTGATAGGGCGCCATCATCATCACCATGGCCGCGCCCAGCTCTTTCGCCTGGGCGGCGCGTGCCACCGCGATCGGCGTCGAGAAATGGCTGGTGGTGACGATCACCGGCACCCGGCCCGCGACATGTTCCAGCGACAGCCGGGTCAGCGTATCGCGCTCGTCATCCGAAATCAGGAACTGTTCGGAGAAATTGGCCAGGATGCAGATGCCGTCGACGCCCTGGTCGATCATGCAGTCGAGCACCCGGCGCATGCCGTCGAGGTCCAGCGCGCCATCATCGTGGAAGGGCGTGGGGGCGACCGGCCAGATGCCGGAATAGGGACGGGTGGTCATGATTGTCCTCTCATTTCGAAATGCGGCGCGCGGTCGTGAAGGCGCGGTCAAGCTCGGGGTTGAGTTCCAGCCCCAGGCCGGGGCCGGGGGGCACGGTGATCATGCCGTCCTGCACCTGCGGCAGGGCGGTGACAAGGTCGCGGTACCAGGTGCGGTAGAAGGCGCGCACGCTTTCCTGGATCAGCGCGTTGGGGGCGCTGAGCGACAGGTGGGTCGAGGCCGCCAGCACCACCGGCCCGGTGCAGTCATGCGGCGCCACGGGCAGCTTGTGCGCCTCGGCCAAGGCGGCGATCTTGCGCGCCGCACTCAGGCCCCCGCACCAGCTGAGGTCGAGCATCACCACGCCCGCCACGCCGGTCTCCAGCAGGTCGCGGAAGGCGCCGATGCCGCCCAGCGTCTCGGACGCGCAGATCGGCGCGGGCGAGGCCTCGGCATAGCGCTTGAGCAGCGACAGGCTGTCCATGCGGATCGGGTCCTCGTGCCAATAGGTGCCGTAGGGGGCCAGTGCACGGGCGATCTTGATCGCCGGCAGCAGCTGCCACATAGAGTGGAATTCGACCATGACGTCCATGCGGTCGCCCACGGCATTGCGGATCTTCTCGAACGGCTCCAGCGCCGCGCGCAGGTCGGCGGCCGAGATGTCGGCGCCGTTGGTCTTTTCGGCGGCGGCGTCGAAGGGCCAGATCTTCATCGCCGTGATGCCGTCTTCCAGCAGCGACAGGGCCAGTTCATCGGCGCGGTTCAGGAAGCCGTTCAGGTCGTCATAGTTTCCGCCCGCCGCCAGCCCGTAATTGCCGGTCTGCTGGCCGGCGTTGTCCTTGACGTATTCGGCGCCCGCGCAGGTGTTGTAGGTGCGGATCGCGTCGCGCGTGAACCCGCCCAGAAGCTGCGCCACCGGCTGGCCGGTGACCTTGCCGAACAGGTCCCACAGCGCGATGTCGAAGGCCGAGTTGCCGCGTGTCTCGGCCCCCGACGAACGGAAGCCGAGATAGCCCTCGGCCTTGCGCGCCAGGTGCTCGATGCGCAGCGGGTCTTCGCCCAGCATCAGCGGCGCCAGGGTCTCGTGCACATGCGCCTCGGCGCTGGCCGCGCCGAAGAAGGTCTCGCCGAGGCCGGTCAGACCCTCGTCGGTATGGACCTGCAGCCACAGCAGGTTGGGGCGTTCGGCGATGCGGATGGTCTCGATGGCGGCGATCTTCATCATGCGTCTCCGTTGAAGCCCGACAGCAGCGCCAGCGCCACCACCGCCAGCATCGACAGCGCCATGACGACATTGATGCGGAACTGGTGATGCGCGGCGAGCTCGAACCGTTTCAGCGCCACCCCGGCATAGAGCCAGGCGAAGTGGATGGGAATCCAGATCGCGTTCAGGATCAGCAGCTTCATTGCGGTCTCGACGGCGAGGCTGTCGGGGTAGAAGGCAAAGCCGGTGAACAGCGTGGTGTTCACCGCGTAGGCCTTGGGGTTGATCAGCTGCAACAGGACGCCGGCGGTGATGCCGGGGGCGGTCTTGGCCTCGATGAAAGCGATTTTCGACCCGGCGAAGGCGATGCGCCCGGCCAGGTACAAAAGGTAGCCCACCGAGGTGACCAGCAGCACCGTGCGCACGGCGGGCACGCCCAGCACGATCGCCGCCAGCCCCGAGATCACGGCCAGTGAGACGAGGTTGGTGCCGACAAACAGCCCCAGAACGTAGCGCAGGCCAAAGCGGAAGCCATAGGCCGACCCCACCCCGGCGGTGGACAGCACCCCCGGCCCGGGGGTGATGAGCAGCAGAAAGACGGCGGCGGCGAAACTCAGCATTCTCGGTCCGTGGTCATGCGGCGAAATCCAGTTGCACCTTCATGGCGCGGCTCTTGTCGGCAGCGGTCTCGAACGCGGCCTGGTATTCGTCCAGCGCGAAGGTCTGGGTCAGCAGGGGCCTGACGTCGATCAGCCCCTGCGCCATCATGCGCACGGCGGTAGCGAATTCCTCGTGAAAGCGGAAGGCGCCGCGCAGCTCCAGCTCCTTGGCGGTGACCTGCATCATCGGCACGCTCATGTCGCCCGACAGGCCAAGCTGCACGATCACCCCGCGCGGGCGCAGCGCCGCGATGCCCGCGGCCAGCGCCGAGGGCGCGCCGGAACATTCGAACTGCACGTCGAAACTGCCCTTGTCGGCGGCGTAGGGGGCCAGCGCCTCGGGGTTTTCGGCCACGTTCAGCGCCAGGTCGGCGCCCAGCCTGCGGGCGAAATCCAGCGGTGCCCCGGCGATGTCGGTGACCACGATCTCGGCCGCGCCGGCGCGCCGGGCGGCGAGGGTCGCCAGCGCCCCGATCGGCCCGCAGCCGGTGATCAGCACCCGCTTGCCCAGCATCTCGCCCGCGCGCCGCGTGGCGTGCAGGCAGACCGATAGCGGCTCGGCCATCGCGGCCTCGGCCGGGCTGAGCCCGCCCGCGGGCACGCATTGCGCGGCCCTGGCCACCAGCTCCTGCCGGAAGGCGCCCTGGATATGCGGGAAGGGCATGGCCGAGCCGTAGAAGCGCATGTTCAGGCAATGGTTCGCCAGCCCCTCGCGGCAATAGCGGCAGGCGCCGCAGGGGCGGGAGGGGGAAACCGCCACCAGGTCGCCCTGCTTCAGCCCGTCCACCCCGGGGCCGGTCTCGACCACATGGCCCGAGACCTCGTGGCCCAGGATCATCGGCTCGCGCAGGCGCACGGTGCCAAAACCGCCGTGGTTCCAGTAATGCAGGTCCGAGCCGCAGATACCGCCACGGCTGATGCGTACCCGCACCTCGTCGGCCCCGAGATTTTCCCGCGGGGCGTCGGACAGGCGCAGGTCCTTGGCGGCGTGGATGTAGAGGGCTTTCATTTCGGCCTTCCCTTGGTTTTCTTGTCCCGGCGGCGGCGCCAGGGCCCGCGACGGGTTGCACAGGCTGCGAAATGGTATACCATTTTGGCGGAGCATCAAGATGCTCATCGGAGAATCCGCCGGGATGCGCGCCCGGCCGTGCCGCGAAGGGGGGTAAGTCGTTGCCGATGAACAGGAAAACATTGGAGATGTTCGATCTGACCGGATCGACGGCGCTGGTCACGGGCTCTTCCATGGGCATCGGCAACGCGCTGGCGCGCGGGCTGGCCGGGGCGGGGGCGCGGGTCGTGCTCAACGGCCGCAACGCGGCGCGGCTGGCCGAGGCGGCGCAGGCCCTGCGCGACGCGGGCCACGAGGTGCACGAGCTGCCCTTCGACGCCTGCGATGCCGAGACCGCGGCCGAGGCGGTCAACCGCTTCGAGGCCGAGCAGGGGCCGATCGACATCCTGGTGAACAACGCCGGCATGCAGCACCGCGCCCCGCTGGAGGATTTCCCCATCGCCGATTTCGACCGGCTGATGCGCACCAATGTCTCGTCGGTCTTCTATGTCGGGCAGGCGGTGGCACGGCACATGATCCCCCGCGGCGCGGGCAAGATCATCAACATCGCCTCGGTGCAATCGCAACTGGCCCGCCCCGGCATCGCGCCCTACACCGCCTCCAAGGGGGCGGTGGCCAACCTGACCAAGGGCATGGCGACCGACTGGGCGAAGCACGGGCTGCAGATCAACGCCATCGCGCCGGGCTATTTCGACACGCCGCTCAACGCCGCGCTCGTCGCCGACCCCGAGTTCTGCGCCTGGCTGGAGAAACGCACCCCCGCCGGGCGCTGGGGCCGGGTCGAGGAACTGGTGGGCGCCTGCGTCTTCCTGGCCTCGGCGGCGTCGAGCTTCGTCAACGGGCACACCCTTTACGTGGATGGCGGGATCACCGCCAGCCTCTGAAACCACTCTGCATAGATACGGGAGAGAACATGACAGACGCATCCAAAAAGCCGGTGATCGGGTTCATCGGCGTGGGATTCATGGGCCACGGCATGGCCAAGAACATCCTTCAGGGCGGCTATGAGCTGATGGTCAAGGGCCACCGCAACCGCCAGCCGGTCGAGGATCTGGTCGGCCGCGGCGCGCGCGAGGCGGCCAGCCCCAAGGAAATGGCCGAGGCCTGCGACATCATCCATATCTGCCTGTCCAACAGCCCGCAGGTCGAAGGCGTGATCCGGGGCGAGGACGGGATCCTGGCCTCGGGCAAGGCGGGGCTGATCGTGATCGACGCCTCCACCGCCGACCCGACCTCGACCGTCGCGCTGGCCGCCGAGATGGAGGCCGCGGGCATGACCCTGGTCGACGCGCCGCTGGGCCGCACCCCCAAGGAGGCCGAGGAGGGCACTCTGGACGCCATGGTCGGCTGCTCGGACGAGACCTTCAAGACCGTGCTGCCGGTGATCGAATGCTGGGCGGGCACCATCAACCACGTGGGCCCGGTGGGCAGCGCACACCGGATGAAGCTGATCATGAACTTCCTGTCGATGGGCTATGCCGCGCTTTATTCCGAGGCGCTCGTGACGGCGGCCAAGGTCGGCCTGTCGCCGCAGACGGTGAACCAGGTGATCGGTTCCAGCCGCCTGTCGAACGGCTTTTTCGAGACCTTCATGCGCTATGCCGTGGGCCGCGACCGCGACGCGCACAAGTTCTCTATCGCCAATGGCAGCAAGGACGTGCGCTATGCCGCCAACATGGCCAGCGAGGCCGGCGTGGTGAACCTCCTGGGTGCGGCGATCAAGCATTACTTCACCCATGCCGAGGCGATCGGGAAGGGCGGCGACTATGTTCCGATGCTGTCGGATCACATCGCCGCGCTGAACGGGATGGATCTCGCCGCCGAGGTGGAAAAGGGCAAGTGACCGCGCGGGGGCCTCGGCCCCCGCGCCTTTCGCGCCGCAGGGGAGGGCGGCCAGATGCTGACACAGGACCAGAAGAACTTCTACGACCGCAACGGCTATCTCATGGTCGAGAACGCGGTGACCGACGAGCAGTTGGCCGAACTGCGGCGCATCACCTACGACTATATCGAAAAGTCGCGCGCGGTGACCGAAAGCAACGATGTCTATGACCTCGACGAGGGCCACAGCGCCGAAACCCCGCGGCTGACGCGGATCAAGCTGCCGCACAAGCAGCACCCCTATTTCTGGGAGTTGCTGCGCGACTCGCGCCTGACCGAGGTGCTGACCGACCTGCTGGGCCCGGACACCATGATCCAGACCAGCAAGCTGAACACCAAGGCGCCGGGCGGCGGGGCGGCGGTGGAATGGCACCAGGACTGGGCCTTCTACCCGCATACCAACGATTCGATGCTGGCCTTCGGCCTGATGCTCGAGGACGTGACCGAGGAGAACGGCCCGCTGATGGTCATCCCCGGCACCCACAAGGGCCCGATCCTCAGCCACATGGCCAACGGCGTGTTCTGCGGCGCGGTCGATCCCGACGATCCGCTGTTCGAAAAGGACAAGGCGGTCACGCTGACCGGCAAGGCGGGCAGCATGACCGTGCACCATGCCCGCGTGCTGCATGGCTCGGCCCCGAATACCAGCGACCGGGCGCGGCTGATCCTGTTCTACGAATGCCACGCCGCGGATGCCTGGCCGCTGCTGGGGGCGGGCTCCTACATCCATTCGCTGGGCCAGCGCAGGCTGTGGGACGACCTGCAGGACCGGCTGGTCACCGGGCAGCTGTGCCTGACGCCGCGGCTGGAGAAGGTGCCGGTCACCATCCCGCTGCCGCCCGCGCCGGACGCGAGCTCGATCTTCAAGTCGCAGAAGTCGGGCGGCGCCAAAAGCGCCTTCGCGCAGGCCTAGCCCAGCAGGTATTGCGCGGCGTAAAGCGTGGCCATTCCGGCCGCGATCGCGCCGATCACGTTGAACCGGATGCCGATGACAAAGGCCGCCCCCGCCGCGATCAGGCGCGCGGGGTCGGTCTCGCCCCCGGTGGCGGGGGGCCACAGGACCAGCGGCGTGATCAGCGCCGGGAACACCGCCACCGCGACATAGCGCAGATGCACCAGCGCCCAGGGCGGCAGGCTGCGCCGCCCCATCAGCCCGAGGAAGGAAAACCGGATCAGGAAGGTGCCGATCCCCAGCAGGACGGTGACCGTCCAGAAAATGTCGCGCTCGATCATGCCTGCACCGCCCGGCGCTGAAGGTAGTATTCGGTCTGCGCGCCAGCGACCATCGCCAGCGCCGCGGCCACGACCAGCGCCAGGTTGTAGGGCAGCCAGCCGAACAGCACCGCGGCCAGAACCGACACGCCGGCGGCCACCACATGTGGCAGGCTGCGCATCATCGGTGCCACCAGCGCGATGAAGCAGACCGGGATCGCGAAATCGAGCGAGAATTCAGGCGGGATCGCCTGGCCCAGAACCGCGCCGGCGAAGGTGCAGATGTACCACAGCGGGCAGACCGCCATCACGCAGCCGAAATAATAGGCCGCCTTCTGCGCGGGGGGCATGCGTGGCTCTTCCTCGAAGGTCTTGACCGAGACGGCGAAGGTCTGGTCGACCATCAGGTAGGCCATCAGCAGCCGCTGGCCCAGCGGCGCGCCGCCGACATGGGGCACCAGCGCGGCGGAATACATCGCCATGCGCAGGTTCACCGCCAGCGCGCCCAGCAGCACCACCACAACCGGTGCGTGTTCCTGCATCAGCGCCAGCGCGGTGAACTGCGAGGCCCCCGCGATCACCAGCACCGACATCGACATCACCTCGTAGACCGCCAGCCCCGCGTCGCGCGCCACCACCCCGAACAGCATCGAGTAGGGGATGACGATCAGCACGAAGGGGCTGCAGTCCCGGAAACCGCGCCAGAAGGCGCTGCGCATATCTGCGGTCATCGGCGGCCCCTAGTCGATCCCGTCGGACTGCAGCATCAACTTGACATAGGCCAGGCCGACGGCCGTGGCCTCGCAGCGGGCATCGGCATGGGCAGAGGCGGCATCGGGGTCCTGGCGCACCAGGCGCAGCTCTTCCATGCGGTCGCATTGCAGCAGGTTGCCCTGCAGGTCGTATTTCACCTCGATCCCCGCGATCATGGCGATCTCCTCGGGGGCGGCGGCGCGGATCTCGTCCATGCGCGCCTTGATGCGGGTGCCCCATGCCTCCTTAGCCTCCAGGAAACAGGCGATGCCTGCCTCGCTGCCCTCGGCGTATTGCAGGCACTCGGCATGGGCCCGGTTGACGCATTCGGCGGCCGGTGCGCCCGCGGCGACCTGCGCCTCGACGCAGGCGCGCGGATCGGCGCTGTCCTCTCCGGCGGCCCAGGCGGGCGCGGCAAAGGCGCAAAGCGCGGCGAGGGCAGGGGCGATGCGGGAAGACTGTCTCATGGGGCTCCTTTTCCGGCCGTTCGGCATTTTCTGTCGCGGGGTCGTGAATCCTGTTGCATTTGGTATACCAAATCGCAATCCTGTGGAAAGAGAGAAGTCCCACGACGACGACCAGGAAGGAAGCGCAGCCATGAGCGATACACGCGCCAACAAGAGATTCCGCTCGCAGGAATGGTTCGACAACCCCAACAACCCGGGGATGACCGCCCTTTACCTGGAGCGTTACCAGAACCAGGAATACACCCGCGAGGAATTGCAGGGCGAACGCCCCGTGATCGGCATCGCCCAGACCGGCAGCGACATCGCGCCCTGCAACAAGATCCACGTCTTCCTGATGGACCGGATCAAGGCCGGCATCCGCGACGCGGGCGGCATCCCCATGGAATTCCCGGTCCACCCGATCCAGGAGACCGGCAAGCGGCCCACCGCGGCGCTGGACCGCAACCTGGCCTATCTGAGCCTGGTCGAGGTTCTGCACGGCTATCCAATCGACGGGGTGGTGCTGACCACCGGCTGCGACAAGACCACGCCGGCGATGCTGATGGGCGCGGCCACGGTGGACCTGCCCGCCATCGCCCTGAACGGCGGCCCCATGCTGGATGGCTGGTGGAACGGCCAGCTGGCCGGGTCCGGCACCATCGTCTGGGAAAGCCGCCGCCTGCTGGCCGAGGGCGCGATCGATTACGACGAATTCATCAGCCGGGTCTGCGCCTCGGCGCCCAGCCTCGGCCACTGCAACACCATGGGCACCGCCAGCACCATGAACGCCATGGCCGAGGCGCTGGGCATGAGCCTGACCACCTGTTCGGCCATTCCCGCCCCCTTCCGCGAGCGCATGGCGATGGCCTACCAAACCGGGAAGCGGATCGTCGAGATGGTCTATGAGGACCTCAAGCCCTCCGACATCCTGACGCGCGAGGCGTTCGAGAACGCGATCGTGGTGAACTCGGCCATCGGCGGCTCGACCAACGCGCCGCCGCACCTGCAGGCCATCGCCCGCCACGCGGGCGTGGAGCTGGACGTGACCGACTGGCAGAAGGTGGGCTTTGACGTGCCGCTGCTGGTCAACATGCAGCCCGCCGGCGAATACCTGGGCGAAAGCTTCTTCCGCGCGGGCGGCGTGCCGGCCGTGATGGGCGAGCTGCGCAAGGCCGGCCGCCTGCACGAGGGCGCCATGACCGTGACCGGCAAGGCCATGGGTGCGAACTTGGAGGGCTGGGAAAGCCGGGATACCAAGGTCATCAAGACCGTGGACGCGCCGATGCGCCAAAAGGCGGGCTTCCTGGTGCTGTCGGGCAACCTGTTCGACTCGGCGCTGATGAAGACCAGCGTGATTTCCGACGATTTCCGCCAGCGCTTCCTCTCTACCCCCGGCGCGGAGGGCACGTTCGAGGCCAGGGCCGTGGTCTTCGAAGGCCCCGAGGATTACCACGAGCGAATCAACGACGCCTCGCTGGGGATCGACGAGAAGACCATCCTCTTCATCCGCGGCGTGGGCTGCGTGGGCTATCCCGGCTCGGCCGAGGTGGTGAACATGCAGCCGCCGGATGCGCTGATCAAGGCGGGCATCAACCACCTGCCCACGGTGGGCGACGGGCGGCAGTCGGGCACCTCGGAAAGCCCCTCGATCCTCAACGCCTCGCCTGAATCGGTGGTGGGCGGCGGGCTGGCCCTGCTGCAGACCGGCGACCGGGTGCGCCTCGATCTGAACGCCTGCACCCTGAACGCGCTGGTCGAGGACAAGGAATGGGAGGCGCGCCGCGCCGCCTGGACGCCGCCTGAGATCCACCACCAGACGCCCTGGCAGGAGATCTACCGCACCCATGTCGGCCAGCTGGCCGATGGCGGCTGCCTGGAGCTTGCCACCTGCTATCACCGCGTGGCCAAGGACCTGCCGCGCGACAATCACTGACCGGAAAGGCCTTCGATGAACGACGAGACTGCAAGCAGCATCCTGATCACCGGCGCGGGCAGCGGCATCGGGCGGGTCACCGCGCGGCTGTTTCTGGACAAGGGCTGGCGCGTGGCGCTGGTCGGGCGCCGCGCCGAAGCGCTGGAGGAGACCGCGCAGGGCCACGGGAACGCCCTGGTGCTGCCCTTCGACGTGACCGACGCGCAGGCCGTGGACGCCGGCTTTGCCCGGCTGGCGCAGGAATGGGGGCGGCTGGACGTGCTGTTCAACAACGCGGGCATGAGCCTGCCCTCGACCATGATCGACGAGATCGCGGTCGAGGACTGGCTGGCGCTGAGCAACGTGAACATCACCGGTATGTTCCTCTGCGCGCGGGCGGCTTTCGGCCTGATGCGGCGGCAGGACCCGCAGGGCGGGCGGATCATCAACAACGGCTCGGTCTCGGCCTATGTGCCGCGCCCCGGTTCGGTGCCCTACACCATGTCCAAACACGCGGTGACCGGGCTGACCCGCACGCTGAGCCTGGACGGGCGGGCCTTCAACATCGCCTGCGGGCAGATCGACATCGGCAATGCGCTCACCGACATGGCGCAGGCTATGACCGTGGGGGTGCCGCAGGCCGACGGCTCGATGCGGGCCGAGGCGGTGATGGACGCGGGGCATGTGGCCAACTCGGTGTTGCACATGGCGGACCTGCCGCTGGAGGCGAATGTCCAGTTCATGACCGTGATGGCCACCGCCATGCCCTATATCGGCCGGGGCTGAGGCGCCGCGCCGCCTGCACCCCCCTTGGCCCGGGCGCCCAGCCCGGGCCGCGCCCGACCCTCCCCCCGGGAGGGCGCCTTGGCGATGGCGCTTGCCGTTCAGCCGTTATCCGGGGCTTTGGGATAAAGCGCCGACCACAGGCGCGCCGGGGCGCCCACCCAGGCCCGGGCGCGGCCCTCGTTCCTGCGATTGAATGTGTCGAAGAGGCCTCGGCCCTTACTGTTTCAACTGCCGCTCGCGGGCCCAGATATAGACGCCGGCGCCCACGATGATCAGCGCGCCGACCAGGGTCCAGATCGTGGGCAGGGTGGCGAAGATCACGATGCCCGCCACGGTGGCGAACAGCATCTGCAGATAGACCACCGGCGCCAGCACCGAGGCGTCGGCCAGCCGGTGCGCCACCGTCACCAGCGAATGGCCCAGCACGCCGAACCCGCCGATCACCGTCAGCACCACATAGCCCGTGACCGTCTCGGGCCAGACCCAGCCCTTCAGGACAAAGGGCAGAAAGGCCGCCGTGGCCAGCCCGCTGGACCACAGCTGGCTGGTGGCGTTGCTTTCCGTCCCGGCCAGCAGGCGCGTCAGCACGAAATAGAGCGAGGCGCAGCTCATCGCGCCCAGCGACAGGAACATCGCGGGGTGGAACTCCGCCCCCCAGGGCTGGATCACCACCAGCACGCCGAAAAACCCCACCACCACCGCCGCCAGGCGGCGGATGCCCACCCGCTCGCCCAGGATGGGGATGCTGAGCAGCGAGACGAAGATCGGCCCGGCGAAGAAGATCGTGGTGGTCACGGTGATCGGCAGGTAGCTCAGCGCGGTGAAATTCAGCGCCGTGCTGCCCAGCAGCAGCGCCGAGCGCAGGAATTGCAGCCGCGGGTTGCGCGAGCGGAAGGCCGACACCCCCTCGCCGGGCAGGAACAGAACCAGCGAGGCCAGGAAATGCCCCGCGTAGCGCGCAAAGACCACCTGCAGCGCAGGCAGCCCCGACAGGATCAGCCACTTGGCCGAGCTGTCGATGCCGGTAAAGCACAGCACCGCGCCGCACATGATCAGCAGCCCGGCCAGCGGCCGGTCCTCGCGCGCCTTGGCGGGCTTGCGGGCGGTCTGCGGCGAAGAAAGCGGCGTCGGGGCCATCGAAAATCAGTCCTGGTGAAAAGCCCGCGCGCCGGGGTGGCGCGCGGTGAGGGGCGGGGCCGCGATCAGCCGGCTGCCCAGCCGCCATCAATCACATGCGCCTGGCCGGTGGTGAAGGCGGATTCGTCCGAGGCCAGGTAAACCGCCAGCGCCGCGATTTCCTGCGGGGTGCCGATGCGGCCCATCGGCTGGCGGGCGATGAAATCGGCCTTGGCCTTTTCGTAATCGCCCGTGGCGCGCAGCCGCTCGTGCAGCGAGGGGCTGTCGACCGTGCCGGGGCAGATCGCGTTGCAGCGGATGCCCTTGGTCACATATTCCACCGCCACCGACTTGGTCAGCCCGATCACCGCCGCCTTGGTGGTGCCGTAGACGAAGCGGTTCGGCGCGGCCAGGATCGACGACGCGACCGAAGCGATGTTGACGATCGAGCCGCGGCCCTTGCCCAGCATCCCCGGCAGCGCCGCCTGGATGGCGTGCATCTGCGCCCGCACGTTGAGGTTCACGGCAAAGTCGAGCTCGTCATCCGTGGCCTCCAGGATGGTGCCCGAATGCACGATGCCCGCGCAGTTGACCAGAACGTCCGGCGCGGCCTCCTGCACCGCCGCCTGCAGCGCGGATTTGTCGGTGACGTCGAGGGCAAAGGCATGCGCCGCGCCGATGCCGCCCAGCCAGCCGCCGTTCAGGTCGGTCGCCGTGACCTCGGCGCCCTCGGCCACAAAGGCCTCGGCGATGGCGCGGCCGATGCCCTGGCCGGCGGCGGTGACGAAGGCGCGTTTGCCGATAAGGCGGCTCATTTCTGGATATTCCCGGCGAGGTAGTCGACCATCTCGGGCACCATGCGGTCGCCCCAGCCCGCCTCGATCGCCTCGGCCAGGGTGTCCGCGGCGCAGGCCGACATGCGCGTGGCGGCGCCCAGATCCTCGGCCATGCCGCGGTAATAACCCACGTCCTTGGCGGCGTTGTTCATCGAGAAGGCGAGGTCGATCTTCTTCTCCATCGCGAAGGATTTGACGAAATCCATCATGCCCGAATGCAGCGGCCCGGCCGACATCACGTCGTAGAGGTTCTGGCGATCCACGCCGGCCTTGTCGGCCATGGCAAAGGCCTCGGACATGGCGCAGGCCGTGGTCATGGCGAAGAAGTTGTTGATCAGCTTGATCGTGTGCCCGGTGCCCAGGTCGCCCAGGTGGAACACGTTCTCGCCCAGCGTGTCGAGCACCGGCTTGGCCTTGTCATAGGCCGCCTTGTCGCCCGAGCACATGATGTTCAGCTTGCCCTCCTTGGCATGGGCGGGCGTGCGGCCCAGCGGCGCGTCGAGATAGGTCGCGCCCTTGGCCGCCATGTCGGCGCCGATCTTCTTGGTCGAGCCGGGCAGCGACGTGCCGAAGTCGATCACGATCGCGCCTTCCTTGATGCCGGCCAGAACGCCGTCATCGCCGTAGACGCGGGATTCTACATGCGCCGAGGTGCCCATGCAGAACATCACGATGTCGGAATTTTCCGCCACTTCGCGCCCATTGGCCGCCTCGGTCGCGCCACGGCCAAGCGCCGCCTCGACGCCGGTGCGGTCGCGGTGGCCCAGCACCGTCACCGCGTAACCGGCGCCCTGCAGGCATTCCACCATGGCCGAGCCCATCAGGCCCAGGCCGATGAATCCGATTGTCGGTTTGCTCATGTCGTCACCTCCTCGTTGGGTTTGAGCGCCTCCAGCCGGGGCAGGATGCGATCCGCATCCGGCGGCAGGCCGGTATAGGCTTCGAAAGTTCTCAGTGCCATGTGCTTGAACAGGGTGAAGCCGGTGATCACCTGCAGCCCCGCCGCGCGGGCGTCCTGCACGAAGGCGGTCTCGACCGGCGTGTAGACCGCGTCGAACACCCAGCCCGCCCCCCGGGGCAGGGGGCGTGGAAAGGCGGAGCCGGGGTATTGCGCCATGCCCAGCGGCGTGGCGTTGACCAGCCCGTCACTCTGGCGCGTGACCGCCTCGGCCTGGTCGATGGGCACGGCGCGGGCCACCGGGCCGATGCACCGGGCAAGCTCCGCCGCGCGCTCGGGGCGGCTGTCCCAGATGGCGATGTCGCTGGCGCCCAGCCGGGCCAGCGCGGGGCCGAGTGCGCGGGCCACGCCGCCCGCGCCGGCCATCGCCACGCGGCCGGGCTGGGCGCCGCCGCGCTCGGCCCGCCAGGCCGACAGGAAGCCGGTGTAATCGGTGTTCAGCCCGCGCAGGGGCGGGCCGAAGACCAGCAGGTTGCAGGCCCCCAGCGCGCGCAGATCGTCGGCCATGTCGACGCCGGCCCAATCGGCCGCCTGCGTCTTGTGCGGGTGGGTGACGGAAACGCCCGTCCAGCCCGCCGCGCGGCAGGCGGCGACGGTCCCGGCGAAATCGAAATCGTCGCGCCCGGCGGTGTCGATCAGCTCGAACCCGAAGTCCAGCCCGGCCGCGTCGCACATCAGGCGCAGGGCGGCGGGCAGGCGGGTGCGCCCGATATGCGCCCCGATCAGCCCCGCCCGCAATGCGCCCGGTGTCGCCATCACATCACCGCGCCGATCAGCCAGGGCACGAATTCGTAATCGCCCAGGCCCTGCGCCTCGGATTTGCTTTGCTCGCCGCTGGCCATGCGCAGCCACATCTCGTAGATCTCGCGCCCGACCTCCTCGACACTGGCGCCATCGCTGAGGATGCGGCCCGCGTTGACGTCCATGTCCTCGGTCATGCGGTTGTACATCTCGGTATTGGTGGCGATCTTCATCGAGGGCGAAGGCTTCGCCCCGAAGGCCGAGCCGCGCCCGGTGGTGAAGGCCACCAGGTTGCAGCCCGAGGCGATCTGCCCGGTGACCGAGGCCGGGTCGTAGCCGGGGCTGTCCATGAAGGTGAAACCCTTGGCGGTGACCGGCTCGGCATATTTGTAGACGCCGTTCAGCGGCGTGGTGCCGCCCTTGGCCGCCGCGCCCAGCGATTTTTCCAGGATGGTGGTCAGGCCGCCCTTCTTGTTGCCGGGGCTGGGGTTGTTATCCATCGAGCCGCGGTTGCGGGCAGTGTAATCCTCCCACCACTCGATCAGGCCGACCAGCTTGTCGCCGACCTCGCGGTTCGCCGCGCGGGCGGTCAGCAGGTGCTCGGCGCCGTAGATCTCGGGGGTTTCGGCCAGCACGCCGGTGCCGCCCTGCGCCACCAGCAGGTCGCAGGCATAGCCCAGCGCCGGGTTGGCGGTGATCCCCGACCACGCGTCCGAGCCACCGCATTGCAGCGCCACCATCAGTTCGGAGGCGGGGCATTCGGTGCGGGTGCTTTGGTTGACGATGGGCAGCATGGCCTCGATCTTCTTGACGCCCAGCTCCACCGTCTTTCGGATGCCGCCCACGTCCTGGATGTTCATGGTCTGGAACAGCGGGCCGGGGGTCAGGCCGTAGGCCTCGATCAGCCAGTCGATCTGCATCATCTCGCAGCCGAGGCCGGCCATCAGCACGCCGCCGACATTGGGGTTGCGGGCATAGCCCCACAGCGTGCGCTGCAGAACCTCGAAGCCGGTGCCGTCGCCGCCCATCGCGCAGCCGGTGCCGTGGACGAAAGCCACCACGCCGTCGACATTGGGATAGGGCGCCAGCACCTCGGGCGTGAAATGCTGCGCGATCATCCGTGCCGCCGTGGCCGAGCAGTTCACCGAGGTCAGCACAGCGATGTAGTTGCGCGTGCCGACGCGGCCGTTCGGGCGGCGGTAGCCCATGAAGGTGTCGGGCTCGGCCACCATTTCGACCGGGCGCAGATTGGTCGAGAATTCGTAGTCGTGGCTGACATTGCGAAATTCCAGGTTGTGCGTGTGCACATGCTGGCCCGGCGCGATGTCGGTGGCGGCATAGCCGATCAGCTGCGCGTATTTCAGCACCCGCCCGCCCTTGGCAATGAACTCGGCCGCCATCTTGTGGCCGCGCGGGATGGGCTGGGTGGCGCCATGCTCGCCGGCCACCAGCGGGCGCACGGCGGTGACGACGTTGTCCTCGCCGTCCAGCCGGATGGTGGCGGGCGAGGTCTGGGTTTGAGAGGTCATGTCTTGGGTCCTCGTGGACAGGGGGCGGGGCGGGCCCGTGGGGCCCGCGCCCGGTTTACAGGAAAAGCGACACGATCGGCGGCCAGATCAGCAGCACCGAAAGCGCCAGCAGCTGGATGCCGATGAAGGGCAGGAAGCCGCGGAAGATGTCGGTCAGCGAAATATGCGGCGGCGCCACCGACTTCAGGTAGAACGCGGCCGGCCCGAAGGGCGGCGACAGGAAGCTGACCTGCATGTTCATGGTGAACACAACGCCGAACCAGATCGCCACATGCCGCGGGTCGAGCTGCCCGAACAGGCCCAGCTCCTCGACCGGCAGGCGCAGCACGATCGGCAGGAACACCGGCATGACCAGCAGGACGATGCCCACCCAGTCCATGAAGGCGCCGAGGAACAGGAAGATCACCATCATGATCAGGATGATGCCCATGGTCGGCAGTTCCGCCCCGATGATGGTGTTGGCGATATAGGTCGGCCCGCCCGCGATCGTGTAGGCGCCCGCCAGCGCGGTGGCGCCGATGGTCACCCAGATGATGGTGCCGGTGGATTTCAGCGTGCGTTTGAGGCTTTCGAACAGCAGGTGATAGCTCATCTCGCCGCGGATCGCGGCGATGATGCCGACCGCGATCACGCCCATGCCCGCGGCCTCGGTGATGCCGGTGATGCCGCCGTAGATCGAGCCGAGCACGACACCGATCACCACCAGCGGCGCCACCAGGCCCTTGCCCATGCTCCACGAGGTCGCCAGCCGCTCGCGCCCCGCGACGAAGACGATCAGCCCGATCGCCACCGCCGTGGCCACGCCGAACTTGACGACGTAGTCGGGCGTGCCGAGGGCGATGGCGTCCACGCCCTCGGCCGCGGCGTTCTGGCCGGTGACCGTCAGGAACAGCGCGCGCAGGAACAGCGCCGAGCAGAACCCGGCCGCCAGCGTCAGCAGGAAGGTGCCGAAGAGCAGCCCCTTTTCACGGCCCCGCGGCTCGCCCTCGACGGGCTCGGGCAGGGGGGCATGGGCCGGGTTCAGCTGGGTGCGGACGATGATGTAGATGATGAAGAACGAGGCCAGCATGAAGCCCGGCAGGAAGCTGGCGGTGAACAGCGCCTTGATCGAGGTCTCGGTGATCAGGCCATACATGATCAGCACGATCGAGGGCGGGATCATGGTGCCCAGGCTGCCCGAGGCACAGATCGTGCCGATGGCCAGGTTCTGGTTGTAGCCCAGGCGCAGCATCTGCGGCAGCGCGATCAGGCCCAGCAGCACGACCTCGCCGCCGATGATGCCGGACATGGCGGCCATGATGACGGCCATGATCGAGGTCACGATGGCGATCCCGCCGCGGGTGCGCGACAGCCAGACGTTCAGCGAGTTGTACATGTCGCTGGCGATGCCCGAGCGTTCCAGCAGGTTCGCCATGAAGATGAACAGCGGGATCGAGATCAGCACATAGTCCGTCATTAGCCCGTAGACCCGCTGGGACAGGATGCTCAGCGGCCCGGTGCCGAAAGTGCCGAACAGCAGGTCGGGGCCGAATTTCATGACCAGCACCGCCACGGCGAGAATGGCCGAGGCAAAGCCCAGTGGCATGCCGATGGCCAGCAGCACGAGCATCGACAGCAGCAGGACGGTCGAGATGGTTCCAATATCGAACATTAAGTCAGTCCCTCTTCTCGCTGTGCGAGTGTTCCTCGACGCTGTGGATGATGTCTTCGACTTCATCCTCGTCGATGATGGCGTGATGCTCGGGCAGCTTGTTCCAGTCGGCGAAGAGGTTGAAGATCGCCTGGATGGCCACCAGCAGGATGATGAGCAGGATCATGGGTTTCAGCGTGGCCGGGATCGGCGGGTCGAAGGCGGTGCCGAAGGTCTCCCAGCGCAGGAACTTGGCGTAGGCCTCGTTGTAGCTGCCCCAGATCATGGCCAGCGCGAAGACCAGGATCAGCGCGGCGGAGATCACGTCGCACAGCCGCTGCACCCCGCGGGGCAGGACGTCGTACAGCAGGTAGATGCGGATATGGCTGCGCTGCTGCATGGCGTAGAGCCCGGCCAGCAGGAAGATGAAGCCGGCCATCCACAGCGACAGCTCGTTCGCCCAGAGGGTGGGGCGCTCGAAAATGTAGCGCATGACGACCTCGTAGGTCATCACCGACACCAGCGCCACGATCAGCAGCATGGTGGAGCGGCTGAGAAACAGGCTGACCCGGTCGAAGGCGGTTTCCACATGGCCTTCGCCGGTGGTGGTGCCGGCCTTGGCCACGCCAACCACCAGCGCGACGAGGGTGCCCGCCATCATCGCGAAATCCAGAAGGCCCGCGGGCGGATTCTGCGAGGCGATGGCATCATTGGCCCAGCCGAAAAGAACGATAAATTCAGGAAAATACCACATCAGGTATCCCAAACAGGCGGTAAAGACCGCTGGCCAGATGATTTCCTTGACTGACCCGGACGTCTGCATCACGGTCCCCTCTTGTGCATTGCGATGGCGGCGGAATGAGAGCGGCAAGCCCGCAGTGCAGGGCTTGCCGCCGGTTTTGTGCCGTGGCTAGTCTTTACTCAGACGCCACAAGGCCAAGCTGGTCGAGGAACGCCATGTGGCTGTCGACCAGGGCACGAGCCTCGGGGGTCTTATCGGCCCAACCCTGCCATGCCGCCTGAGCAGCCTTGCGGAAGGCAGCGCGGTCTTCCGGCGACCAATCGTGAATAGTCACGCCGGCCGCCTCAAGCTCGCGCTTGGCCTTCTGGTTCTCCACATCCATCGCCATGGTCAGGCGGAACGACAGCTTCTGCATGGCCACGTCCAGAATTCGGCGATTTTGCTCGGACAGGCCCTCATAGGCATCGATGCGGCAAGCCAGGTGGTCCGACGGCATCGAGTGGAAACCGGGATAGGTGGCGTGCTTGACGATGTCATACAGGCCCAGACCAACGTTGTTGGCCAGCGACGAAGCGTCGGCACCGTCGATGATGCCTGTTTCCAGGGCGGTGAAGATCTCGTTGAAGTCCATAACGACCGGGCTTGCCCCCATCGCGGCGAAGATCTCGGTCTCCAGGCCCGGGGGCGAGCGGAATTTCCAGTCCTTCAGGTCCGCAGGGCCGGCGATTGGCTTGGACGAGGACATCGATTCCTGACCGTTGATCCACCAGCCGATCAGCTTCATGTTGTACTGCCCGTAAAGGGCGTCCGCCGCATCGAAGCCGCCGCCGTGATACAGCCACGAATACTGCTGCCAGGGCGTGTCGTAGCCGCCCATGATGTCACCCACGAACTGGAAGGCGGGGTTCTTGCCGGTCTGGTAGGCGCCGCCGGTCATGTCGCAGTCGAGAATGCCCGAGGCCGCCGCGTCGAAGGTTTCCACCGATTTAACGACAGAGGAAGAGAAGAACATCTCAATCTGCAGGTCGCCTCCCGACATCACATGAATGTCGTCGATGAAGGCCTGGATTTGCTGCCCCGAAATGGTCTCGGGCGCATAGTGGGTCTGAATTCGCAATGTGTCAGCGGTGGCCGGCGCTGCGATAAGTGCAGAGACGGCCGCTGTCTGGATGATGGTTATCAGGTTCATTTTTTCCTCCCTTCGACTGTGCGTCGATCTAGTTTTGGTCCGGTCACCATCGTGTTCCTCCCGGATGGTATACCGAACGTTTGGGCAGGCTACCCCAAGTCGTTCTCGACAATCAACGATTTTTGGTATACCAAAATCCGGACCATTTGGACCATGTCCTTTCCGGCGGCCAAGCTGCTAGGGTGCGTCCAGCATGGTTCTGAAAAGAAGAAGAAAATGGATAACAAGACCCTACCTGAACAGATCGCCGACCGGCTGCGCAACGACATCCTGCTGGGCAAGCTGAAGCCGGGGGCGTCGATCAAGGAGCGCGACAACGCCGCCGAGCTGGGCGTGAGTCGCACGCCGATGCGCGAGGCGATCCGAATCCTCGCCAAGGAGGGGCTGGTCCAGCTGCGCCCTGCGCGCAGCCCGATCGTGGCCGATCCCTCGCTCAAGGAGGCCACCGACGACCTGCAGTTGATGACCGCGCTCGAGGTCCTGTCGGGCAAGCTGGCCTGCGCCAACGCCACGGCTAAGGAGCTGGACGAGATCGAGGGTCTTTACAACAAGATGCAGGAAACCTCGCCGTCGATGGACTCGCTGGATTACTTCGAGATGGACATGGCGTTTCACCGGGCGATCGCGGCGGCCTCGCACAATCCGGTGCTGGCGGAAACCCATCGCGCCATCCTTTCGCGGCTCTGGCGCACGCGCTATCTGTCGGCCAGCCAGCGCAGTGACCGGGCGCGCTCGCTCGACCAGCATGGCGAGATCGTGCGCGGTCTGCAGGCGCGCGACGCGGATTTCGTGGCGCATGAGATCGAAAGCCACATGAACCACATCCTGATCAACATCTCGGACCTGTTCGAAGAGCGCGATGCCGAGCGCAGGGCCGAAGGCTGAATTCCAACCTCATATCTGACAAAGGGAGAGCAGATGAAACTGTTGCGTTTCGGGCCCGCGGGCCAAGAGAAACCCGGCATTCTCGATGACAACGGCGCGGTGCGGGACCTGTCCGGCCGCGTCGGCGATTTCAGCGGCGAGGCGGTCTCGCTGGAGGCGCTGGAGGCGCTGCGCAAGATCGACGTCAACGAGCTGCCCGTGGTCGAGAACCCCGGCCGTCTGGGCAGCTGCCTGGCCGACGTTCCCAACTTCTTTTGCATCGGGCTGAACTACGCCAAGCACGCCGCCGAGACCGGCGCCGAGCCGCCGAAAGAGCCGATCATCTTTTCCAAGGCCAGCTCGGCGCTGTCGGGCCCGTTCGACCCGGTGATCATCCCCCGCGGCTCGGAAAAGACCGACTGGGAGGTCGAGCTGGGCGTGGTGATCGGGCGCGCGTGCTCTTACGTCTCCGAGGCCGAGGCGCTGGACTACGTGGCGGGCTACTGCACCATCAACGACGTGTCCGAGCGCGCCTTCCAGATCGAGCGCGGCGGCCAGTGGATCAAGGGCAAGTCCGCCCCCACCTTCGGCCCCACCGGCCCCTACCTGGTGAGTGCCGACGAGGTCGCCGATCCGCAGAACCTGAACGTCAAGCTGACGCTGAACGGGCAGGTGATGCAGGATTCGAACACCTCGGACATGATCTTCAGCGTGGCCGAGATCATCTCTTACATGTCGCAGTTCATGATGCTGCGCCCGGGCGACATCATCGCCACCGGCACGCCCTCGGGCGTGGGCATGGGGCTGAGCCCGCAGCGCTTCGTCAAGCCGGGCGACGTGATGGAGATCGAGGTCGAGGGCCTCGGCGCGCAGCGGCAGGAAGCCGTCGCCGCAAGCTGACCAAAACCGTCACGCCCGTCGCTCAGTTGACGGGCGTGACCAGCGCCTCGCCGGCGAAGAAGGCGGCGAGGTTGGCGCGCTGCAACTCTCCCATCGCCTTGCGCGTCTCGACGGTGCCCGAGCCCTGGTGGGGCTGCAGCACCACGTTGTCCAGCTTCAGAAAGCGCGGGTCGATATTCGGCTCGTTATAGAACACGTCGAGGCCGGCGCCGCGGATCGCGCCGCTTTCCAGCGCGTCCAGCAGCGCCGCCTCGTCGATGGTGGACCCGCGCGAGATGTTGATGATCACCCCGTCCGGCCCCAGCGCGTGAATCACCTCTTTCGAGACGTAGCCGGCGGTTTCGGCCCCGCCGACCAGCGCCACGCACAGATCGTCCACCGCCGCGGCCAGCGAGACCGGGTCGGCGTGATAGATCCAGCCCTCGGGCGTGTCCTTGGGGGCGCGGGAATGATAGTGGATCTCCATCTTGAACGCGGCCAGCCGGTCGGCGATCTCGCGCCCGATGCGGCCCAGCCCCACGATGCCCGCGCGCCGGCCGCAGACCTTGCGGTTGAGCGGCAGTTCGCCCGTCTGCGGCCAGGTGCCGGAGCGCACCCAGTCGGACCCCTCGATGATTTTGCGCGACTGGGCCAGCAGCATCGCCACGGCCAGGTCGGCCACGTCGTCGTTCAGCACGTCCGGCGTGTTGGTGACGCGGATGCCGCGGGCGCTGGCCGCGGCAACGTCGATCGCGTCGAACCCGACGCCGTAATTCGCGATCAGCCCCAACTGGGGCAGCAGGTCCATCTGCGCGGCGCCCAGCGGTGCGTGGCCCTTGAAGGCGATGGCGCGGGCGTCATTGCGGAGATCCTCGGGCAGATCGGCCAGCGCCTCGGGGCTGCTGACCGGGTGCACGGTGTAGCGGGCATCCATCGCGGAGACGTCCCAGTCGAAATAGCTGCCGATGGCAATCAGGTTCGGTTTGGCCATGATGATCTCCCTGTGCGTCGTCGCCCGATCTGGTGCCGGGCCTGGGTTGCGGCCGCTCCGTTATGGGCGCTGGGCGGCCCCGGCGCAAGCCACGGGTGCGCCAACTTTGACGCCCCGTGATCAAGGCCCACGGACAAGCTCTGCCCTGCGGGCAGCGCGAGAAACTGGATGTTTTCCCCTTTCGAACCGACTTTGCCGATCCCGTGCGCTATGTCTCAGGATGAGAGAGGGCGGATCGCCTCAAACCGGGCCGACATATTCGCCGCGCGCCGGGTAGTCGTTGGCGATGACGAAATCCAGGGCCTGCACCAATTCGCGGAAGACCGGGCGGACGAACGGCATGGTCTGAATGGAGGCGTAGTAGAGCGTCTGGTCTGGACGGATCAGGAACACCCCGGGCTCTGCGAAACGTTCGGGCTCCTCGATGCCGGCCGAGGTCTTGCCGCGCGACGTGGAAATGAACAGCCCCCAATCCCTGGCGACCGAAAGCGGCAGGCCATAGCCGATGCGCAGCCTCTCGGCACCGATCTTTTCCGCCATTTCCGCGGCACGCTCCTGGCCGTCGGAGCTGAGGGCGATCGTCGTCACGCCGCGCTTCTCGAATTCAGGAATCAGCCGTTCGAGATCCTTGAGGTAGTTCGCGCAGATCGGGCAGTGCAGACCGCGGTAGAATACGGCCAGCGTGAAGCGTTCAGGCGCCTCGGCAGACAGGTCGAAGCCTGCTCCGGACAGTGTTTCGACCTTGAGGTCAGGCGTCTTCTGACGGGGAATAAGCATCGTCGGGGTCCTTTTCGTTTTGCGGTGTGTCGCTGCTCCGGTCTTGACAATATGATACGTTGGGGTGCATTTGGTATTCATATGTTTACCAAGCGTACAGAAAGCCCAGAGCGGAGGATGGATCGCCTGTCGGCGCTGATCCGACACTTCCGCATTCAAACGACGGTGTTTCCCAACGCCTCGGCCAGCGGGCCGGCGGAAAGTGCGGGCGGGTCCGCCCCGAACCTCTTTGTCTTCAGGCATGGCGATCTGACCTGGCCGGGCCAAACCGCGACGGAGCCGGATGCCGATTCGCCAATGCTGGTGTTTTTCCCACGGGGGGCCCCGTCCGGCGTGTCCGTGGAATCCGGTGCAAAGGCGGCGGAATATGTCTGCGCTGCGGTCGATACGGTCGGGGACGGCAACCCGATCGCGCAGGCTCTGCCTGAGGTGGTCACGGTGCGACGCGACGAGGCGCCATCCCTGCAATCCGTGACCGACATCCTGCTGGAAGAGGCCCTGTCGCCCCGCTGCGGCGGCCGGGCCGTGATCAACCGCCTTTGCGAGGTGGTGGTCATCAGGCTGCTGCGCCATCTGATCGAGGATGGAGAGGCCAAGGTCGGCTTGATCGCCGGGCTGGCGGATCCGAACCTGTCCCGCGCCATCGTGGCCATGCACGACAGGCCGGAGCGGAACTGGCGGCTCGAGGAACTGGCTGAGATTGCGGCGATGTCGCGGACGCATTTCGCCAACAGGTTCCGTGACGTGGTGCGGGCGACACCGGGCGAATATCTCTCGAACTGGCGTCTGACCCTGGCGCGCCTTGCGATCGCAGGGGGGGCGCCGGTGAACGTGACGGCCGAAAAGACCGGCTTTTCGAGCTCTGCAGCCCTGTCGCGGGCCTTCACGCGCCGTTACGGCATGTCGCCCCGGCAGTTTGTCCAGACGCTGCCCGGCTGAACGTGGTGGAGGAGGAGGGCGCTCTTTGGGCGTGGCGCCACGTGCTTCTGCGCGTTCTGCGTAATGCGTAATCAGGTCGGGTCAATTTTTAGTCAAATCGCCCGGCGGCGCGAGAACGGTTTCCTGCGGGCTTGATAAATGACCGCGACGGTGTCTTTCTGGTTCCAACATTCCAGATGACAGTTCCGGCAATTGCGCCCCGAGACCCTGCCCACAGGGTCCGGGGCCTTTTTGTTGGTGCCAGGACGCGAGATCGATATGCGAACCTATTCCGTCGGGCTTCTTTTCTCGACCAGCGGCCCCTACAGCGCGCTGGGCCGCAGCGCGCTGGACGGGGCGCTCATGGCCATCGACGAGGTCAACGCCGCCGGGCGCGTGCAGCTTTCTGCCCGGCATTGCGACCCCCAGGGCGTGCCCGAGAAATACGAGAGCATGACCCGCGACATGGTGCAGAACGGGCGCCTGCGCCACGTGGTCGGCGGCATCACCTCGTGGAGCCGCAAGGACGTCATCCCGGTGCTGGAAAAGCACGGTGCGCTGCTGTGGTACCCGTGCCCCTACGAGGGTTTCGAGTGCAACGATCACGTCGTCTATCTCGGCGCCAGCCCCAACCAGCACCTCGTGCCGCTGATCGACCATGTGCTCGCGACCGGCAGCCGGCGCGTCTTCCTTGTCGGCTCCAACTATGTCTGGGGCTGGGAGACGCTGCGCATCGCGCGCGAGCGCCTGGCCGCGGGCGGGGCCGACCTGACCGGCGAGCGCTACCTGCCGCTGGGCGACACCGATTGCGCGCATCTGATCGAAGAGGTCGCGGCGACCCGCCCCGACCTGATCGTCAACAGCCTGATCGGCCCCTCGAACCACGCCTTCATGCAGGCGCTTTCGGCGCTGGGGCAGGGGGCGGGCGCCCCCCGCGTGGTCAGCGCCAACCAGACCGAGGCCGATCTCGACGCGCTGGGCCCGGCGGCCGACGGGATGCTCTCCATCGGTGCCTGGTTCGAGACGCTGGAGACCGGGGCCAACGCCGCCCTGTCCGAACGCCTGGCGGCGCGGTTCGGCCCCGGCTACCGCGCGTCGTGCAACTTCGCCACCGCCTATGTGGCGGTCCAGATGCTGGCGCTGGGCATCCAGCGCGCCGGCAGCGACGACCCGCGCGCGGTCTTTGCCGCGGCGTCGCAGGGCGTGCAGGACACCGTGCTCGGCCCCATCGCCATTGACCCGCTGACCCGCCACACCAGCCTGACCCCGCGCCTGGCCGAGGCGCAGGGCGGCCGTTTTCGCATCGTCGAGGACGCCGGTCAGCCGGTCGTCCCGGACCCCTACCTGGTCAAGACCCCGCCGGCGTCCCCCGGTCTGGCCGGTCGCAAGCCTGAACTGAGGATCGTTTCATGACTTCTGCGCATGAGTTCAATTTCACGGGCCGCCGCGCTGTCCTGCTGCACCCTTCCGAGACCGTCCGGTCCGAGCTGCGCGACCGTCTCGGCGCGCTGGGCGTGGAGGCCACCGGCCATTGGCCGGACTGGGACGGGGCGGACCGGCAAACCGATTTCCTGTTCGTGGATATCGACATGGGCCATGACGGGCTGATGCCCTGGCCGGCCGGCACCGCGCCGATCCCCACCGTGGGGCTGATCCGCTCGGAAAGCCCCGGGCGGCTGGGCTGGGCGCTCAAGCACCGTTTCGACGCCTTCCTGCCGCAGGCGGGGCTGGGCCTGGTCTTTTCGTCGCTGGTGATCGCCAGCGCCAACTGCGCCCTGCGTCGCCGCAATGCCGAACGCGAGGCCGAGCTCGCCCGCCGCGCCGGCCAGCGGCACCTGCTGGTGCGCGCGGTGCTGACGATCATGCAGCGCGACGGCATCGACGAGCTGGCGGCGCTGAAGCGCCTGCGCGCCTTCGCCATGGTCGAGCGCGTGGCGCTGGAGGACGCGGCGGCCCTTCTGCTGAAGGACGGCGATGCCCGCCGGGAGAGCGCATCATGAGCGCAGGAACCGAGGTGAACCCGCCCGCAAAGGAACGGCGCGGCGCGCGGCGCGTGCTGGTCGAGCTGCTGCGTCGGCCGCGCTCTGCCTTCGGGCTGATCGTCATCGTCGCCATGGTCCTGGCCGCCGTCCTGGCGCCCTGGATCATGCCCTATGATCCCAACGACCAGATGTTCGACGGGCTGAGCCTTGAGGGCGCGCCGCTGCCACCCTCGGCGAAGTTCTGGCTGGGCACCGACCTTCTGGGCCGCGACCTGTTCTCGCGGCTGGTGCTGGGCACCCAGACCTCGCTGATCATCGGGGTGCTGGCCAACGGCATCGCCGTGGTGCTGGGCGCCACGGTGGGGATCACCGCGGGCTACTTCGGCGGCTGGGTGGGCGGCATCCTGATGCGCTTCACCGACCTGATGATGGCCTTCCCGGCGCTGCTGCTGGCGATCGTGCTGGCCGCGATCTTCAAGCCCTCGCTGCTGATCGTGGCCCTGGTGATCGCCATGGTGAACTGGGTGCAGATGGCCCGCGTGATCTATACCGAGACCCGCAGCCTGGCGCAGCGCGACTTCATCGAGGTGCAGCGCGCCATGGGCGCCTCGACCTTCCGCATCCTGGGCAAGCATATCCTGCCGCACCTGGTCTATTCGATCATCGTCTTCGGCACGCTGGGGATTTCGACCACCGTGCTGCTGGAGGCGACGCTCAGCTATCTCGGCGTCGGCGTGCAGCCGCCGACGCCTTCCTGGGGCAACATCATCTTCGAAAACCAGACCTACTTCGCCAACGCGCCCTGGCTGGTGTTCTTCCCCGGTGTCGCCATCGTGCTGCTGGCGCTGTCTTTCAACCTGCTGGGCGACGTGCTGCGCGACACGCTCGACCCGAAACTGAAGGGGCGGCACTGATGTGGGGTTATCTGATCCGGCGTGTCGGGGAATCGCTGCTGATCCTGCTGGGGATCAGCCTGGTCACCTTCATCCTGCTCTACCTCGTGCCCGCCGACCCGGCGCGCCAGATCGCGGGGCGCTCGGCCACGGCCGAGACGGTGGCCAATATCCGCGCCCAGCTTGGCCTCGATCAGCCGTTCCACATCCAGTATTTCCGCTATCTCGGGAACCTGCTGCAGGGCGATCTGGGCCGTTCGTACCTGCAGCGCACCGAGGTGTCGGAGCTGATCGCGGCACGGATGCCCGCGACGCTGCTGCTGATGGGGGCCGCCATTGTGGCCGAGCTGATCATGGGCCTGACCATCGGCGCCGTCGCCGCGCTGAAGCGCAACAGCGCGGTGGACCAGTCGCTGATGGTGTTCTCCTTCGTCACCATCTCGGCGCCGCAATTCGTGGTGGGGATCCTGCTGCTTTACGTCTTCGCGGTGCAGCTAGGGTGGTTTCCCATCGGGGGCTACGGGACCTTCGCCCATCTTGTGCTGCCGGCGCTGACCATCGGTCTGCTGGGCACCGGCTGGTACAGCCGCATGATGCGCAGCTCGATGATCGACGTTCTGGCGCAGGATTACGTGCGCACCGCACGGGCCAAGGGGCTGGGCAAGCTGCGCATCATCCTGCGCCATGTCGCGCCCAACGCCATCCTTCCCATCATCGCCATGATCGGCATCGATGTCGGGCTGTTCATGTCCGGCATCGTGGTGGTCGAAAGCGTGTTCGGCTGGCCCGGCATCGGCCAGCTGGCCTGGCAGGCGATCCAGCGCGTGGACATTCCCATCATCATGGGGGTCACGCTGGTCTCTGCCTTC
>Ga0207799_100257_pt1 | contig 33712 bp, 26 predicted proteins | sample TtanPargueraPR_4_FD_187742 | JGI IMG/M metagenome (GOLD analysis project Ga0207799, IMG submission 187742) | Aerobic enrichment media microbial communities from Bioluminiscent Bay, La Parguera, Puerto Rico - Tt and M2 (SPAdes) | ecosystem: Environmental > Aquatic > Marine > Unclassified ...
AACATCAGGGCCAGCAGGAACTCGTTCCAGCTGGTCAGGAAGGTGAACAGCACCACCGCCACCAGCGAGGGCAGCGACAGTGGCAGGAACACCCGCACCAGCGCCTGGAAGCGCGAGCAGCCATCGACGCGCGCGGCCTTGTCCAGCTCGTCGGGCAGGCCCTCGAAATACTGCACCAGGATGAAGACCGAGAACGGCACGGTCACCGCCAGATAGGTCAGCACCAGCGAGCCGATCGAGTCGAGCATCCCGAGGTTCTTGATCACCAGGAAGAAGGGCACCACCAGCGCGATGTCCGGGATCACCCGCGTGATCAGGATGAAATAAACCGAGGCGTCGCGCCCCCAGAACCGGATCTTGGCCAGCGCATAGGCCGCGGGCACCCCCACCAGCAGGTTGAGGATCACCACCAGCGTCGCCACGAGGAAGCTGTTCCACATCGCCGGCAGCAGGTTCTTGGCCGTCGAGGGGATGAACCCGCCCGAGGCAGGGTCCTGCCCGCTGCGGGTCTCGTAGGTGATCTCCTCTTCCTCGGTGGCGCTGAAGATCGCCTCGAAGTTCTGCATCGTGGGCTCTTCGGGGATCCAGTGCGGCGGGACCGAGACGATCTCGGCCTCGGTCTGGAAGGACGAGGAGACCAGCCAGGTCACCGGCGCCAGCACATAGATGGTCAGCACGATGGCGCCGGCGAGGATCACCAGGTTCTGCGCCAGCCGCGCCAGGCGCTGGCGGCGGCGGTAGTCGATGCCGCCGGGTTGGGTCAGGGTTTTATCGGACATGCTCAAACCTTCCGGCCCAGAGTGCGGATAAAGGTGTAGGACAGCGCAAAGGTGACCAGCGCCAGCACGTAGGACATGGCCGCGCCGCTGCCGAACGACAGGTTGCGGAAGGTCTCCACGTAGATGTGCCAGGACAGCACGTGGCTGGCGTCACCCGGCCCGCCCTCGGTGAGGATGAAGAACAGGTCGAAGTGCCGGATCGCCATCATCGTCTCGTAGATCATGACCAGCATGAAGCCGGGCTTCATCGCGGGCAGCGTGACATGGACGAAGCGCTGCCAGACGGAGGCGCCGTCGACGCGCGCGGCCTGGTAGAGGTCCGACGGGATGGATTTCAGCGACACCAGCAGCAGGATCGTGGCCAGCGGCACCTCTTTCCACACGAAGGCGTTGGCGATCAGGAAGATCGTCTTGTCCTGATCCCCCAGCCAGATCATGTATTTGTCGATGAAATCGAGCTGGTAGAGCAGCCCGTTCAGCGCGCCATAGCCGGAATCGTAAATCCATTTCCACATCAGGGCGTTGGCCACATAGGGAATGGCCCACGGCACCAGCAGGATGGTCGACAGCACCCGGCGGCCGCGGAAATTCTGGTTCAGCAGCAGCGACACCAGCAGCGCGATCACCGCGATCGCCGTCACCGAGACCACCGAGAAGGTCACGGTGCGCGCGACCGAGACCCAGAACAGCTCGTTCGAGAACAGGTCGGTGTAGTTGTCGAACCACACGAAGGGCGTGCGGTTCGGCCGCGTCAGCTTGATCCGGAAGAAGCTGAGATACAGCGAATAGAGGATCGGGAACACCGCGACCCCCATGAGCACCGCCATAACGGGTGCCAAAAACAGCGCGGCGCTGCGTTCTTCGTAACCGAACATGTGGCGCAGGCGCCTTCTGCCCGATGGTGGATTCACGACATCTGTCACGTGTTTCGTCCTGCCTCTGCCCCGCCCGGGGGAACCATCGAAAACGCCCGGCGCAGGGCGGACCCTGCGCCGGGCGCGGTGTCAGTCAGCCTTAGTAGCTGTCCTTCAGCTCATCCCACAGCTCGGCCGATTTATTGATCGCCGAAACCGCGTCGGTGTTGCCGAGGATCGCCGACTGCCAGGCCGAACCGTTGGTCTCGCTCCATTCGCCGAACCACGGCGTGACCACGTCCTTCTTCAGGGCCAGCGCCTGCTGCGCCTTGATGATGTCGACGTCACCGTACTTGCCGTAGGCGTCGCGGATCTCCGGATCGTCGAACAGCGGCTTCACGCCGAAGCCCGCGCCGATATCCAGGAACAGCAGCTTCTGGAATTTGTACTCGCCGTTGGCCTTGCCGCCGAACCATTCGATCAGCTTGGCGGCGTTTTCCGCGCGCTGCTCGTCCTGGCGCGACTGCGTGGCCATGCCGTGGAAGCGCATCCAGCCCACGGTGTTGTGGTCGCCGTTGGCGCCCTTGGGCATCAGCGCCTGCTTGACGTTGCCGGCGATCTGCGACTGCTCGGGGTCGTTGAGCATGCGCAGGCGGTATTTCGCGACCATCGCGAAGGCGTGGTTGCCCGAGGCGAAGGCCTTCAGGCCCGACAGCTCGCCGGTTTCGACGCAGGCCGGCGACACGATGCCGTGCTTGTTGACCGCGTCCACGACCCACTGCAGGGCCTCGACCGCGCCGTCCTTGTCGTGCTGCATGATCGACTTGCCGGCATCGTCGGTGAAGCGGCCGCCGTGCGAGTAGACCAGCGACGACATGAATTCGATCAGCCAGCTTTCCTGCGCCATGGCCAGCATCATCGGGTATTCCGAGATGCCCTTTTCCTTCATCACCAGCGACTGCTCGACCACCTCGTCCCAGGTGGCGGGCGGCGCGTCGAAGCCGGCTTCCTTCAGCTTCTGCTCGTCATAGAGGAAGGCCATGAAGTCGGTGTAGTAGGTCAGGCCATACTGGCGGCCGTTATAGGTCATCGAGTCGGTGCAGAAATCCTCGGCCTCGGAGTTGTAGGCGGTAAGGAAGTCGAAATCGTCGATGGGCGAGATCCAGCCGGCTTCGGCCCATTCGGGCAGCCAGGCGTCCGACACCCACATCATGTCCAGCGGCGCGCCGCCGACGAATTTCGTGACCATGCCTTCACGGTACTGCGCCCAGGGCGAGTTGCCGTAGTTCACGGGGATCCCGGTGGAATCGGTGAAGGCGTTGATGTGGCTCTGCACGGTGTCGACGGCCGCCGACCAGGCGTGCATGTTGATCGCCTGGCCCTGGGCCGAGGCGATGCGCGCCGGAGCCGCCAGCGCCACCGCGCCCGCCGCTGCGGAGGTGCGCAGAAAATCCCGCCGACCGATATGCGATTTGATGATGCGTGACATTTGCTAGTCCCCTGTTGTTCGTCCGGCCCCGCCGCCGCCCGAACGGCGCGCCGCGAGTAACCATCCCTGCCGTAAGGTCAGATGACCTACGGGAATCGACGTTAGTGCGGGATTCCTTTGTCGTCAATTGACGACTTTTGTCACACCTGAAATTGCCGCATTTTTCATCGGCCACGCGGCCGCCGCATCGCGACGGCCCAAAATATCCGCAAAACGACGGTGCGCCGGCCGGGCGCTGAGCTCAGGAGAGGCTTTCGGAATAGGCGTCGACCATCGGGGCCAGGCCCGACAGGAACATGCGGACATGCATGGCCACGACGCTTTTCTCGGGCACTTGCCAGCTTGCCTTGTAGATATGGCGGCGGATCGCATAGTGCGAAATCGAGCCATGCAGGGTCCAGGCCATCTCGTGAATGGCGGCGCGATCCTCGGGCAGCTCGACATCCAGCTCATGCGCCGCCTCGCGCATCAGCACCTCCAGCAACTGGGTCACGATGCTGGCAATGTAATCAGGCGCCATCGTGGCGTCCGAAAGCGAGGCGTAAAGGAACAGGCGCAGCCATTTGCGCGTCAGAGTTGTGTCGAGATAATCCTCGTAAAAGCGGGTGAAACGCTCTTCGACCGGGATGCTGCGGTTCTGGAGATCGACGAACCACTTGGCCTTGAAGGCCCCCAGGATTTCCTGCCGGTACACCTCGGACAGCAGGTCCTCCTTGGTGGGGAAGAACCTGTAGAGCAGCCGCTGCGACACCCCGCAGGCATCGGCCAGCCGCCGTGTTTGCCCGGTCAGCCCGTTCTCGGCGAAGAAATCAGATGCCGTCTCGAGGATCTGTGCCCGCCGCTCTGCATGCGGCAGGCGGCCGGAACCGCCGGCGGGCTCTTTCTTGCCCCCGGACTGGCGTCTCGTCTTCCTCAATGCGTCGGATTTCGCCTTCACGCCAACACCTCTTTTTCGGCCGCGGCCCGCCTTAGCCCATTCGATCCCCAGCGCCAAGGCGTGTTGCCGGACGTGCAGTTAAACCACGCCCGCTATTTGTCGTCAAATGATGACTTATCTATTGCATATCCCGGAAAGGAGCGCATAGCCTTTTCGCGATTGCGCCCCCCGCGCGCGCCCACACCAACCAACGGAACGCAGATGATCTACGAAAAACGCACCTACCGCATCAATGCCGGCAAAGCCCCCGAGTTCCTGAAACTCTACGAGGCCGAAGGGCTCCACATCATCACCAAATACGCCAAGCTGGAGGGATGCTGGGTGACCGACAGCGGCCCGCTGAATTCGGTCGTGTTCCTTTGGGCCTACGAGGATTACGGCCACCGCACGGCGCAGCGCGCCAAGCTGGGGGCCGATCCGGAATGGCAGGCCTTCGTCCCCAAGATCCTGCCCTACCTGGACTACCAAGAAAGCGTTTTCCTGCAGCCGGCCGCCTTTTCGCCGCTGGGCTGAACGGACGGCGGGCGCCTCCGCGCCCGCCCTGCCCTTTTCGGCACCGCCTTCACGGCGAAGGCGGCGTCGCCTCACCGGACGCCGACCCCGGCACGGGGCATGGACGCAGCGGCTGCGTCCACGAAGGACAGGCGCGCGCAGCCCTGCAGTGCCGCCGCATCGTCGTTGATGATCCAGACCGGAATATCGGTGCGTGTGCCGATGCGGAAGGGCCGCCCCATGACCTCGGAACAGCGCCCGCGATGCGGCGACGAGAGCACGGCGCGCGCGACGCCTCCGGCGAAATAGATGCCGGACGTGGGCATATAGGCCAGCATCAGGTCACGCAGCAGCCAGCCGATCAGTTCCGCGTAGAACGCGACGGCCTCCGCCACGTCGTGCACCCCCCCGCCCTCGCAGGCCCGGGCGATATCGGACGGCTGCAGATCGGCACGCCCTGTCACCTCGCGGCACAGCATGGCAAAGCCGCGCCCGGAAAAGCACTCCTCGATCGTGGGAACGGCGGCCGAGAGCCCCGCGCGGCGCCGCTCCAGCGCCTGCGAGACCCCCGCCGGCAGGCTGACATGGCCGGCCTCGGCGATGGGGCAGATGAGGGAGGGGCCGCTTTGGAGGACCGGGCTGACGTTGAACCCCGTCCCTATTCCGAGCACGAGGGACTGCCGCAGGGCACCCGCCGCCGGCGCGCCCTCGACCACGGGCACAAGCTGATCGGCGCCTAGGCCCGGCGCCGCATAGCCCAGCGCGGTCAGGTCGTTGACCAGTTGCACGCGGGAGGCCCCAAGGCGGTTGCCCAGCGCCTCGGCATCGATCAGCCAATCGCGATTGGTCAGGCGGACCTGCCCCCCGCGCACCGGCCCCGCCACCGCGGCCACGACCTCAGGGGGCCGGGGCGCGCTCGCCTCGCGCAGGTAGCGCTCCGCGACCTCGTCGAAGCTGCGGAAATCGGCATTGCGAAAGCTGCGCACGGTCCCAGCCTGCACCCGGCCGGACGAGGCCAGGGCCAGGCGGGCGTTCGTTCCGCCGATATCTGCGACCAGCCGCATCGGATCAGTTCAGCCGCTGCCCGGTGTCCGGCGCGAAATACGACACCTTGCCCAGATCAAAGGCCAGACGGTGGGGATTGCCCGGACGCGCCGCGGTTTCGGAATGCAGCCGCGCGGTCACCTGCCTGCCCCCCAGCTGCATGACCACGAAGGTGTCCGCGCCGGCGGGTTCGACGATATCTACGACGCAGTCGGCCTCTTGCACGTAGCGGCCGGGGCGCAGGTCGGGCTCCACGATATCCTCGGGGCGCACGCCCAGGATCACGTCCTCCGGCAGCCCGCGGTTGCGCGCATCGGTCAGCACGATCGGCTTGCCGCTGTTGCGCGCGATCTCGATCCTGGTGCCCTCGCCGTTGCTGCGCGCCTTGGCCGGGATCAGGTTCATCGCCGGGCTGCCCATGAAATCGGCCACGAACAGGTTGGCCGGCCGGTTGTAGATCTCGGACGGGGTGCCGATCTGCTGGATCACGCCGCCCTTCATCACCACGATCTTGGTGGCCAGCGTCATGGCCTCGATCTGGTCATGGGTGACATAGACCATCGACGCGCCGAGGTTCTGGTGCAACGCCTTGATCTCGGTGCGCATTTCCACGCGCAGCTTGGCGTCGAGGTTCGACAGCGGCTCATCAAACAGGAACAGCTTGGGGTCGCGCACCAGCGCCCGCCCCATCGCGACCCGCTGACGCTGCCCGCCGGAAAGCTGACCGGGACGGCGGTTCAGCAGCTTCTCGATCTGCAGCTGCCGGGCCACCTGCGCTAGCTTCCGCTCCTTCGTGGCGGGGTCGACGCCGCGCACCGTCATGCCGAAGGTGATGTTCTTGGCGACGGTCATCGTCGGGTAGAGCGCGTAGGACTGGAACACCATGGCGATGTCGCGGTCCTTGGGGCTGACATGGGTCATGTCCCGCCCCCCGATATGCAGCGCCCCACCCGAGATCGGCTCCAGCCCCGCGATGCAGTTCAGCAGGGTGGACTTGCCGCAGCCCGAGGGGCCGACAAGGACCAGAAAATCGCCCGGGTCGATCGATACGTTGATGTCCTTCAGAACTTCGACCGCGCCGTAATTCTTGTACAGGTTGTTGATTTCGAGGATCGGAGACATCGGATTTATCCTTTCACGGAACCGGCGGTCAGACCGCGGATGAAGTATTTTCCGGCGACGACGTAGACCAACAGGGTCGGCAGCGCGGCGATGATCGCGGCGGCCATATCGACGTTGTATTCCTTCACGCCGGTCGTGGAGTTGACGATGTTGTTCAGCGCGACGGTGATCGGCTGCGTTCCGGCCTGGCTGAAGGACACGCCGAACAGGAAGTCGTTCCAGATCTGGGTGAACTGCCAGATCACGGTTACCACGATGATCGGCAGCGACAGTGGCAGGAAGATCGACCAGAAGATGCGGAAGAACCCCGCGCCGTCCACCTTGGCCGCCTTGACCAGCTCGGCCGGGATGGTGACGTAGTAGTTGCGGAAGAACAGCGTGGTAAAGCCGATGCCGTAGATGACATGGGTAAAGATCAGCCCCGGGATGGTTCCGGCAAGCCCCATCAGCCCCAGGATCCGGGCCATCGGCAGCAGCACCACCTGGAACGGGATGAAGCAGCCGAACAGCATCAGCGAAAAGATGATGTTCGCCCCGCGAAAGCGCCATTGCGCGACGACATAACCGTTCATCGCGCCCAGCAGGGTCGAGATCGAGACGGCGGGCACCGCGATCAGGACAGAGTTCCAGAAATAGGGCCGGACGCCGTCGCACTGGACGCCGGTGCAGGCGCCGGACCACGCGGTCTTCCACGCGTCGAAAGTGACCTCGCGCGGCAGCGCCACCAGGTCGCCGGTGCGGATTTCCTCGAGGCTTTTCAGCGAGGTCGTGATCATCACGAAAAGCGGCATCAGGTAATACAGGGCGAACAGACCCAGCATGGTGTAGAGCAGCCAGCGCAGGGCAATCCTGCCGGTGCGCCTTTGGCTGCGGGCGGGGGAGATCGCGAGATCAGTCATTTTTCGCCCTCAGTTCCGAGTACAGATAGGGAACGACGATCGCGAACACGACCATCATCATGATCATCGCCGAACTGGCCGCCTGCCCGATGTCGCCGCGCGAAAACGCCATCGCGTACATGTAGGTCGCCGGCAGGTCGGTGGCGTAGCCGGGGCCGCCCCCGGTCAGCGCGATGACCAGGTCGAAGCTCTTGATCGCGAGATGCGCCAGCACGATGAACGCGGACAAAAAGATCGGGGCCATCGAGGGGATGATGATCGAGGTGTAGACGCGCCATGTCGGGATCCCGTCCACCTGCGCGGCCTTGATGATCTCGGCATCGACCGAGCGCAGCCCCGCCAGGAACAGGGCCATGACAAAGCCCGAGCTTTGCCAGATCGCGGCGATCACGATCGTGTAGATCGCCATGTCCGGGTTCACCACCCAGTCGAAGGTGAAACTCTCGAACCCCCATCCCTTGACCATCGCCTCGATGCCCAGGCCGGGGTTCAGGATCCACTTCCACGCGGTGCCGGTGACGATCATCGACAGCGCCATGGGATAAAGATAGATCGTGCGGATGGCGCCTTCGGTGCGGACCTTCTGGTCCAGCAGGATGGCCAGCAGCAGCCCCAGCGCCATCGCGACGGTTATGAACAGCGCGCCGAAGACGAACAGGTTGTCCATCGCCATGTCCCAGCGCGGCGACCGCATGAGGCGCTCATACTGGATGAGGCCCTCGATCTCGTATTTCGGCAGCAGGCGCGAGCGTGTCAGCGACACCCAGGCCGTCCATCCGATGAACCCGTAGACGAATATCAGGACGGCGATGAAGGATGGCGCCAGCACCATCTTCGGCATGTGCTCTTCCAGCCATTTTGTCATTGGTCGATCCCCCCGGTTTGCCCCCGCCCTGCCCGGCAGGCAGGGCGGGGCGCGGGTGTTTACAGGCTGTTGGCCACGGCCGCGGCCAGCATCTTAACCGCATCCTGCGAGGACATGTCGGAATTGAAATGCGCGGTCACCACGTCGGTGATCGCACCCGACTGCGCCCCGCGCAGCGCCATGCCGTGGGCATAGGACGGCAGCAGCGCGCCCGACTCCGAGCTTGCGGCCATGTCGTCGGCGGACAGATGGGCGCACATGTCAAAGGCATCCAGCGACACGTCGGTCCGGGCCGGGATCGAGCCCTTGTTGAGGTTGAACACCTCCTGGAAGGACGGGCCGACGATCAGCTCCGCCAGCAGTTCCTGGCCGGCGCGCTTGTCCGCGCCGTCCACCTCGAACATGGCAAAGCTGTCGACGTTGTAGAGGAAGCCCTCGCCCGGCGTCGACGCGCAGAGGAAATCCTTGCCCGGCACCTTGCCCGCGGCCAGGAATTCGCCCTTGGCCCAGTCCCCCATGATCTGGAAGGCCGCCTCGCCGTTCATCACCATCGCGGTCGCGAGGTTCCAGTCACGCCCCGAGAAGTTGCCATCGACAAAGCCGCGCAGCCTGCGCATCTGGTCGAACGCCGCGACCATGGTGTCCGAGGTCAGCGCCTGCGGGTCCAGATCGACCAGCGCGCGCTGGAAGAACTCGGGGCCGCCGATGCCCAGGACCACGGTTTCGAAAACGGTGGCGTCCTGCCAGGCCTGGCCGCCATGGGCCAGCGGGATGATACCGGCCTGCTGCAGCTTTTCGGCCGCGGCGTTGAATTCCTCCCAGGTGGCCGGCATCTCGATGCCGTTGGCCTCCAGGATCTCGGCATTGGCCCAGATCCAGTCCACCCGGTGCACGTTGACCGGGGCGGCGCACCACTGCCCGTCGCACCGCATGTGCTTGGCGATGGCGCCCGGCAGGACCTCGGCCCAGCCTTGGGCCTCGGCGACATTCGAGATATCGGCCAGCACGCCTTCGTCGTACCATTCCTGGATCGCCGGGCCCTTCAGCTGAACGGCGGCGGGGGCGTTGCCCGACAGGACGCGGGCGCGCAGCGCGGTCATCGCCGCGTCGCCGCCACCACCGGCGACCGGCATGTCGGTCCAGGTGCCGCCGCGCGCGGCGAACTCTTCCTGCAGCACGGCCACGGATTTGGCCTCGCCGCCCGACGTCCACCAATGCAGAACTTCGGCCTGCGGCTCGGAATAGGCCGCGGTGGCGGCGAAAACCGCGACCGCCGACACGACGCCATGAACGGATTTTTTCATTTCTGGTTCCTCCCTAGAACTTGCCCAATGGGCTGAAGTGCGCGAACCCTGCAGCAATCGCTCCGAGCCATGCAATCGGCGCATCCCGGGATTTCCATGGGCACATTCACAAAAACCCCGCCCCCGTTACACGTTGTTACGTCGGCGTTGATTTTGTTGCACGGTGTTACGTAACGCTGGCCACAAGGACCGTAAGGCCCGCGTTCTGGGAAGGAGGTCCAGAGTGGCGATTCCGCGCCTTTTGGTGGTCGATGACGACCCCGACATGCGCCAGATCATGACGCAGTTCCTGCGTCAGAACGGCGCCATTGCCCTGCCCGCCTCGAGCGAGGCCGAGATCCGCGCCCATCTCGACGCGGGCCGGATCGACCTGATCCTGCTGGACGTGATGCTGGGCGACGAGAACGGCGTGGAAATCTGCGCCCGCCTCCGGGCCGAGCAGGAAGTGCCTATCATCATGGTGTCGGCCCTGTCGGCGGATCACCAGCGCATGGCGGGTTACGAGGTCGGCGCGGACGACTACATCGCGAAGCCCTTCAACCCCCAACTGCTGCTCGCCCGGGTCAAGGCCGTGCTGTCGCGCGCCCAACGCTCGGCGTCGCTGGCGCATCGCCGCAGAACCAAGGTCTTTCAATTCGCCGGCTGGACCTATGACGCCAAGCGCGACGAAGTGTGCTCTCCCGAAGGGTTCCAGGTGGCGCTGTCGCGGCGCGAAACCGCCCTGCTGCAGGCCCTGCTGGCCAATCCCCACATCCCCCTCACCCGCGAAGAGATCGCCGCGGCGCTGGACGTGACCGGGCAATCCGGCGCGACGGTCGAGGCGCAGGGCCGGGCCATCGACGTCCTGGTCGGGCGCCTGCGCTCGAAGATCGAGAAGAACCCGAAAGACCCGCAAATGCTCAGGACCGAGCGCGGGGTGGGCTACGTCTTTGCGGCCGACGTCGTCGCCCGGGACGCATGAGGCGCCCGATGCAGAGTTTGCGCGTGCTTGGCACGGCGCTGGTCTTCGCGGCGTTCGGGATCGGGCTGTTGTCGGCCTGGCTCTGGATGCGTTCCACTGCCGACTGGAAGGATCACCTGACCCGGTCCTACATCGCCGGCGCCATCCTGTACGAAAGTCTGCGCTCGGGCGCGCCCGCGCCCGCGGGCATCGCCGTCACCCGGCTGCCGGAGCCCGAGCAGGCCCTCGCCGGCGCAGGCGATTTCGCGCGGCTGGCCGATATCCCGCAGCCCGCCCTGATTACCAATGTCTCGATCATGGCGGACTCGTCCGACCGGCTGTCCGGGGCCCTTCTGACGCTTGCCATCATCTCCGACGACCTGCGCTACCGGGTGGCCGAACTGACCACGCATGAAGGCCAGACCGCGCCCGAGACGCTGGGAAAGCTGACCCGGATGCTGGCCAGCTATTGCAGCGAACCCATCGTCTTTGCCCGCATGGGGGATGCGCCCTGGGTCAGGATCGACGGCACCGCCGTCTGGGGCTGCAACGCGGCGCCGCGCGACCTCCGGCTGGTGGCGGCGATCGCCGGGCTGGTGGCGCTGTTCGCCTTCGCCACCGTTGTGCTGGACACATCGGCCCGGTTTGCCGATTTCGCCAAGAAACTGCGCAGCAGGCGCCGGCTGGGTGGCCCCGACAGCTATGAAACCAAGGGACCGGAAGAACTGCGCGAGATCGTGGATGCGGTCAATTCCTACCTCGAAACCGAGCGCGAGCAGCTGGCCAAGCGTGCCATCGTCCTGTCGGGCATCAGCCACGACCTGGGCACGCCGGCCACGCGCCTGCGGCTGCGCACGGCCCTGATCGTGGACAGCGAACTGCGCGAGAAACTCGAGGCAGACATCGACCGCATGACCGGCATGATCGAAAGCGTCCTCACCTACACCCGCGCCGAGCTGAACGCGGAGACGCCGCGCCAGCTCTCGCTGGCCGCGCTGGTCGAGGCCCTGGTCGCCGATTACCAGGACACCGGCAGCCCGGTCGAGTTTCGCCGGGCCGAGCCCGTGATCGTGCAGGGCGGGCGGTCCGTCTTCATGTCGCGCCAGGGGCATGGCACCCTTCCCGACGAGCGGCGGGTGATCGTCACCGCCCGGCCGGTGTCGCTGCAGCGCGCCGTCTCCAACCTGATCGACAACGCGCTGAAATACGGCCGCCGCGCGACGGTCGAGCTCGAAACCGATGCCGACACGGCCACCGTCACCGTCGAAGACGAGGGGTCTGACTATTCCGCGGAGGACGTGGAGCGTCTGCTGGCGCCGTTCCAGCGCGGGGACAACACGCAATCGATCAGCGGCTATGGGCTGGGCCTGACCATCGTCGCCACGGTCGCCAGCCTGCACGGCGGCGCGCTTGCCTTCGAAACGGGCGCCAAGGGGCTGCGGGCGCGCCTGACCATCCAGCGGCGGTGACGGGCGCGGCGGCGCGGCGCATCACCAGTTCGCGCGCTTGATGAAGTTCCATTGTTCGGGGGATTTGCGTTTGCCCCCCCAAAGATCCGCCTGTGCGGCAAGTTCATCGTAAAGAAACGTCATCAGCGCGCGGACCCTGGCGGTGTTGCGCAGGTCGGGATGGGTGAGCACCCACAGCTGCATATCGAGGTTTTCGATCGGGTCCGACACCCGGATCAGCCGGGGATCCGCGTCGCCGACATAGCAGGGCAGAAATGTCAGCCCCAAGCCCTCCGCCGCAGCGTTCTGCACCGCGCGCGAGGCCCGGCACTGGAAAACGGCGCGGTCCTCGCCGTGTTCCCGCGTTTTCCAGATCGTCGGGATCAGCCAGGTCACGCTTCCTTCGATCAGGCAAAACGGATGCTCGGCCAACGGGCGCTCGGGCGCGTTTTCCATGTAGGCGGGGCTCGAATACAGGGCGAAACGGAACGGGCAGATCTTGCGCCCGAAGGCGGCCTCGGGCGCGGCCTTGGTGGCACGGATCGCGATCTCGGCCTCGCGCCGGTTCAGGTCGACCGCGCCGTGGCCCGGCGTGACATCGACCTGAATGCCGGGGTGCTGCGCCATGAAGCGGGCCATGAAACCCGGCGCGTGCTCGCTGGCAAAGGCCTCTGGGCAGGTGACCCTGATGCGACCGCTGAGCTTTGCGTCCTGTCCGAGAATTTCGAGGCCCAGCGCGTGGAACTCCCCCTCCACCCGCTCCGCGTATTGCAGCGCCGTGCGCCCGGCATCGGTCGGAACATATCCGTGGTCGAAGCGGTCGAAGAACCGCACGCCGGTCTTTTCCTCGATCGCGGCAATGTTGCGAAACACGGTGCTGTGCGTCTTGCCCAGCGCCCTGGCCGCCCCCGAAAGGCTGCCCGCCCGCCCAACCGCAAGGATGATGGCGAGGTCGCCCCATTCCAGATCGCGACGGGTCTCCTGCATGTTGGCTGTCTTGGGCATCTCGCGGGCCTGTCCATTTCTGCAAGCGCACCTTTCGATATTGGCAAATTCCCGATCACAAATAAACAGGTCATGCTTTTCCTGCGGTCGGAAGCACCCGGCCGGAGTTCAAAAGAGGAGAAGTGAGATGATCGTCCAGTTCGTACAATTCGAGACCTCCCTCAGCGAAGAAGAGGTCATGGCGGCGGCCGAGGACCGGGTTCCCGATTACCGCGCCACGCCCGGCCTGATCCAGAAATACTACCTGAAGCTGGGCAAGCCCAATCACTATGGCGGCTTCCTCATCTGGGAATCGCGCGAGGCGATGCTGGCCTTCCGCGAGACCGAGTTGGCCAAGACCATTGCCACGTCCTACAAGGTCATCGGCGCGCCGGATGTGGACATCCACGAGGTGCTCTTCCCGCTGCGGGACAAGGTCGTCTACCGGGAACAGCTCGAAACCGCCTGAAACCTGACCTGTTCCCTTCCGCTCCGGGAACCGGACCGGACAGACGCCCCGCCAGATCGGCGGGGCCTTCTGTTTCAACGATTGGGGAAATCACGCGGGGGTCGGCAACGCTTGGACAATCCGGTTCCGCGGGGCGACGCGCTCATGGTCAGGGCGGCGGACCCAGAGCCGAGATTGTCGAGTGAGCGGCTGAGGTCCTTTCCGGGACGGGCCGGGGCTGCGTGACGCTGCGCCGAGCAGCCTTAAACCGTCGTATGCGGCGCGCGAAAAGCAACCGGGATGAGAAGCCCTCTACTTGAGCAGCCCTTCCAGCCCCTTTAGCACCTCTTTCTCCAGCTTCTTCTTGGCTGCGTCTTCAAGGCTTTCGCCTTCCTTGGTTTCGAGCCCGAGTTCCTCTTTCACCTTCTCCTCGACCTTCTTCTTGGCCGCTTCCTTTTCCTCTTTCAGGTTCAGGTCGATGGCCTTGTCCATGTCGGGCCAGATCCGCGGCCCCGACCACGGCCCGCGGATGCGCACCGGGATCACGAGGCCGCCTTCAACCTCGGCGCTCGCCGTCTTGGGCGTGAAGAGATAGTCGATATCCCGCGCGCCCAGCCCGACGCGCCCGCTGCCGGTCGCCGAGATGACCGGCAGCTTCAGCAGCAGGTCCTTGTTGTAGAGGTTTCCGTTTTCCATGGTGAAGCTCGCCGTCAGGCTGTCGAAGACGGTCGTGCCGCCGGTGGCCAGCCCCTTGCGCATGAGGCTGTCCAGGTCGATCCCCTTGATCGTCCCGCGCCCCATGGCGACGCCGCCCTTGCCGGACAGCGAATTCATGATCGCGTGCACGGAATTGCCGGCGCCGAGGAACTCCACGTTCGCATCGGCCTGCCCGGTGAACCGGGTGATCCCGGCCAGGTCGCGCAACAGGGTCTCCATCTCGACCCCGTTGGCCGTGAGCGACCCGCCAACACTCAGCCCCTTGCGGTTGTTGGCAACGAACCGCCCGGTGAGCATGCCGGAATACCCCGCCAGTTGGTTCAGCGAGACCACCGCACGGGATCGGTCGACCGTGGCGGACAGGCGCGTTTTGCCGAAATTCAGCCCCGCCATGCGCAGCCCCTGCGCCGCCAGGGAAACCTCGCCGTTGAACAGCCCAAGGGCGCTGGCATCGATCGCGGCCTTCGACCAGCCCTCGGTGCCTGCACCGCCCGCGCCTGCCGCTCCGCCTTCGGTCAGCCCCGAGAAATCAAGTGTTCCGGCCGACAGCGCGGCCGTGACCTGCGGCACCGGCTGGGCAAGGTCCACCTCGACATCGCCGCTGAGCGCATTCTGGTCGAGCGACAGGCGCAGACCGCGCAGGCTCAGCGCCATCTGCTCGGTCAGGGTCAGCTCTGCCCCGGCCGTGGCTTTGCGCCCCAGCCCCCGCGGCAGGTCCACGCCGCCGGCGCCAAGCGCGGCCAGGAAAGCGCCGGTATCCGACAGGTCCGCCTTCAGCGCACCGGCCAGCAGCTGCGCGGCCCCGCCGACGCGGCCCTGGAAATTCACGCTGCCGCCATCGGCGCGGGCCTCGATCTTTCCTTGCGTCTCTTCGCCTTCGATCAGTGCGGCCAGGTCCGACACCGCGCCCGCAATCGTCAGGCGCGACGCCCCCTGCATCCGCCCGGAGAGCGCAAAGGTCGCCCCGCCGCGGTATTCCGGCCAGCGCATGTCCAGCGCCACGTCATCGACCCTGAGGTCGCTGCCCGACGCGTGATCGAGGTAGCGCAGACGCCCCCCGGAAATCAGCGCCCGGTCCAGCGACAGGGCCAGGGCGTTGCTGGCCCCGGACGGCCGCCCCGAGGGCGCCACGCCTTCCACGCCGAGTTGCCAGTTCACCCGCCCGTCGGCGGCCCTTTCGAACAGCAGGCTGGGATTGACCGCCTCGAGCCCGGTGATCTTCACGTCGCCGCCGATCAGCGACATCAGGTCGACGCCGACCTTCAGGCTGTCGGCGACAACAAACGGCCCGGCCTCGGACCAGTCCGCATTGGCAATCTCCAGCGCGCCGGTGCTGACGCCGAGGACGGGACAGTAGCTGACCTTGGTCTTGCCCTTCAGCACAACCTCGCGGCCCGTCTGGGCCCTGATCTGGTCGACCGCCACCTGCGCGATGCGGTCGCCGGGCAGCATCAGCACCCCCACGGCGAAAACGGCCACGAACAGAACGAGAAGCCCGAGAATGCGCATCAGCCACTTCATGAAAATCACCTTTCGCACGTTGTCGATCCAATAGGTGTTGGCATGCGCTGCGCATAACAACCGCGAGATGGGCGTGATCCGATGCTGGGTCTCTCCTTCAGGATGGTTCGGGAAATTGTCCGGAACTGGGCCCTCTCATATCGAGGCCCAGTCGGTGAAGCGCCATGTGCTGGGCGCGCGAGGGCCGGGGCGCGGAGATACGGGGCGGGGCGGTCTGCGGGTCTGTGCGGTTTGCATTTCGAACGACCTTTCCATCTGAAATCGGGATGGAGATCACTCTGCCCGGCCAAGGTTTCCGCAATATGCCGTCGGAGGTTTCATTTGTTTCAGCGCGCAGTCTTCGAACCGCGGGCGGAAAGGGCGCGCGCGTGTCCCCTCCGGTTCAATTGCGCGCCACCGACAGCGCCGGTGTCTTCCCGGATATCTCAAGGATCAGCTTGCGCCGGATCGCATCGGCGAGGTCCGTTTCATCCGCCGCGGTGACGACGAATGCACCGGGCCCGCCGATGATGCGCCGCTCATAGATTGCGGCAAGGTCGGGGAACCGGGCCGCGGTATCGCAGAACCGGCACAGGATCGGCAAAGCGTTGATGGTGATGCCTGCCGCCACGACGTCGTCCCGGGCTGCCTCGATCGAGGGGCCGGAATAGCTGTTCGGGCTGTCGCCGGAGAAATCGATGACCTTGCGCCACCCCTCGAAGGCGTTCCGCTCGATCTGCCGCTTCGCGTCAAGCAGGGCGCCACCGATCGCATTGCGCCCGTAGGCCTGCCTTGGCGGCACCAGCAGTGCCGTTGCGAAGGCCCTGGCGCTGTCTTCTCCGTCGATCTTCATCCAGTCGACGACAACGGCCGTGTTCGCGGCCCATTCCACGTATGTCACGGCGATGGATCCATAGGCCGTGCCCGCGATGGCGGCGAGCACGCCCGGATCGGTCAGCGCCGCGGCGTAGCCTTGCCGCTGAAACCGGATCTCGGCATCCGAGATGGAGCCCGACGCGTCCGCCAGCAGCACGAGTTCAAGATCCACGTCCTCTGCATTGGCGGGAAGCGCGAACAAGAGAAGGAGCAGAATCAACCGGCACATGGGCTAAGCTTAGTCCGATTTTTCCCTTCATCACGCTGCAGGGCTGTTTTTTCGCGGCAAGGCCTTATGTAGGCCGCGCGCCTTCTGACGACGCGGTATCGAGAGGAACCACGCCAAGGGCACCGGATTTGGTTGGGAAAGCGCCCCGGAAGGGGCGCTTCTCCAAGACGTTTTAATTCGGTCGACCATCCATCAGGGCATGCGCCAGCGGGAGGTCTGATACCGGATCAATGCGCGATCATGACATGCCGGACAGCGGTGTAATCCTCCAGCGCGTACATCGACATGTCCTTGCCATAGCCGGATTGCTTCAACCCGCCGTGGGGCATCTCATTGACCAGCATGAAATGCGTGTTCACCCAGGTGCAGCCGTATTGCAGCCGCGACGAGGCCTCCATCGCGCGGCCGATATCGCTGGTCCAGACCGAGGAGGCCAGGCCATACTGGCTGTCATTCGCCCAAGCGATGACATCGTCATCCTCCGTGAAGCGGGTGATGGAGACGACCGGGCCGAACACCTCGCGCTGGACGATCTCGTCGCGTTGCAGGGCCCCGGCGATGACCGTGGGCTGGTAGTAGAAACCTGGCCCCTGATGCACCGCGCCGCCGGTGACGACCTCCATATGCTTCTGCTCGGCGGCGCGCTGGACGAAGCTCGCCACGCGGTCGCACTGGCGCTGGCTGATCAGCGGCGGGATCTCGTTCAGCGTATCGTCCGCATTGTCAAAGACGATCGAGGCCGCGGCCTGCGAGAGCTCGGCCACCAGCTTGTCGTAGATCTTTGAGCCCGCGTAGATCCGGCAGGCGGCGGTGCAATCCTGCCCGGCATTGTAGAAGCCAAAGGCCTTCAGCCCCTCCACCACCCGGGCGAGATCGGCGTCGTCATAGACGATCACCGGCGCCTTGCCGCCGAGTTCCAGATGGGTGCGCTTGACGGTGTTGGCGGCAGCCTGCAGCACCTTCTTGCCGGTGGCGATGTCGCCGGTGATCGACACCATGTCCACGCCCGGATGGTTGATCAGCGTGTTGCCCACGCTGCCGCCCTGCCCGACGATGACGTTGACCACGCCCTCGGGCAGGATGTCCGCCATGATCTTCGCCAGCTTCAGCGCCGTCAGCGGCGTCTGCTCCGAGGGCTTGAGCACCACGGTATTGCCGCCCGCCAGCGCCGGGGCCAGCTTCCACGCCATCATCATCATCGGGTAGTTCCAGGGCGCGATCGAGGCAACGACGCCGATCGGGTCACGCCGGATCATCGAGGTGTGGCCTTCCATGTATTCGCCCGAGGCCGGGCCGTGCATGTTGCGCACCGCGCCGGCGAAATAGCGGAAGCAGTCGGCCACGGCCGGCACTTCCTCGTTGCGGACCTCGTTGATCGGCTTGCCGCAGTTCAGCGATTCAAGCCGCGCCAGTTCCTCCAGGTTGCTTTCGACCGCGTCGGCGATGGCCAGCAGCTTGGCCGAGCGCTCGCCCGGCGTGGTGCGCGACCAGCCGGCAAAGGCCTGCCGCGCGGCGCCCACGGCACGGTCGATCTGACCGGCATTGGCCTCGGGCATCGCCAGGATGGTCTCGCCGGTGCGCGGGTTCAGGACGTTTTCTTCGGTCTCGGTCCCTGCCTCGAAGGACGATCCGATCAGCATCTTGGTTTCCATTTGGGCTCTCCCTGTTGTCATTTGCCCTGGCCGGCGACGTTTTCCGTGCCGCGGGTAAGGTAATAGGCGCCGAGGATCGGCAGGAAGGTGACCAGCACAACGACCATCGCGACCACGTTGGTCACCGGCCGCTGGCGCGGGCGGACCAGCTCTTCCAGCATCCAGATCGGCAGGGTCTGCTGCTGGCCGGCGGTGAAGGTGGTCACGATCACCTCGTCAAAACTCAGCGCGAAGGCCAGCATGCCGCCCGCCAGCAGTGCGGTGGCGATATTGGGCAGGATCACGTGGCGGAAGGTCTGGAAACTGTCCGCGCCCAGATCCAGCGATGCCTCGACCAGCGAACCGGAGATCCGGCGGAACCGGGCCACCGCGTTGTTGTAGACCACCACCACGCAGAAGGTCGCGTGGCCCAACACGATGGTCCAGAAGCTGAACGGGATATCCGCCAGGTTGAAGGCCGAGCGCAGCGAGATGCCGGTGATGATGCCGGGCAGCGCAATGGGCAGGATCACCATCAGCGAAATCGTCTCGCGGCCGAAGAATTTCGACCGGCTGACGGCGGCGGCGCAGAGCGTGCCCAGCAGCAGCGCGATCGCGGTGGAGATCGCGGCAACGCGCAGCGACAGCGACAGCGCCTCCCACACATCGGCCCGGCCCCAGGTGACGGCGAACCATTTCAGGGTCAGACCCGGGGGCGGCCACTGATAGGATTTCTCCTCGGTGGTGAAGGCGTAGACGAAGATCAGCAGCAGCGGCAGGTGCATGAAGGCCAGCCCCGCGGCGGCCGCGATCTTGAGGCCCATTGGCGCGCGGTCAGAGTGCATCGAAGGCCCCCTTGCGTTTGGCGATCCACAGGTAAACGCCCATGATCACGATCGGCACCACGGCAAAGGCGGCGGCCAGCGGGATGTTCCCGGCGGTGCCCTGGTAGGCATAGACCGCCTGCCCGATGAAGCGGCGCGACGAGCCCACGATCTGCGGGATGATGTAGTCGCCCAGCGTCAGCGAGAAGGTAAAGATCGACCCGGCGATGACGCCCGGCAGCGCCAGCGGCAGCAGCACGTGGCGGAAGCTCTGCGCCGGCGTCGCGCCCAGATCGCCCGAGGCCTCCAGCATCGAGGCGGGGATGCGCTCCAGCGCGGCCTGGATGGGCAGCACCATGAACGGCAGCCAGACATAGACGAACACCAGGAAGGTGCCGGTCCAGCTGACCGAGAGGGAATTGCCGCCGATCACCGGGATCGCCAGGTAGGCGTCCAGCAGCCAGGTCAGGTGCAGCGCCTCGAACAGCCAGTTCAGTATGCCCTCCTTGGCCAGGATCAGCTTCCACGAATAGACCTTGACCAGATAGCTCGACCACAGCGGCAGCATCACGCCGAGATAGAAGACGGCCTTCCATTTCCCGCGGGCGTAGCGCGCCGCGTAATAGGCGATGGGGAAGCTGATGGCGACCGAGGCCAGCGTCACCGCGGCGGCCATCACCACGGTGCGGATGATGATGTCGAAATTGGCGGGCGTGAACAGCTCGCGATAGGTCTTGAGCGTGAACTCGTAGACGATCACGCCCGAGAACTCGTCGATCGAGAAAAAGCTTTGCGCCAGCAGCGCGAAAAGCGAGCCGAGATAGATGATCCCCAGCCACAGCGCCGGCGGCGCCAGCAGCAGGAAGATCAGCAGCCGCGGCTTGCGCCACAGCGTGTCGGAAAACGCGGTCAGCCAGCCCTTGCGCCCGGTTTCGACGACGGCATCGCTCATGCGCCCGGCCCCATGACGTGAAGATCCTCGTCGGCCCAGCTCACATGCACCTGCGCCCCGGTCTCGGGCACCGCGGCCCCCTTGGGCAGCAGCGCGATCATCGCGATGCCGTCCATGTCCAGCGCGACCCTGGTAGCCGTGCCGATGAAGCTGGAGCCGCGCACCGTCGCCGGGTGCCCCTCGGCGCCCAGCCGCACGGCCTCGGGGCGCAGGGCGGCATGGGCGCGCTGGCCGGTCAGTTTCGCGGTCAGCTCCGGCGGGAAGACGTTGGAGGAGCCCACGAAATCCGCCACGAAGGGCACGTCGGGGCGGTAATAGATGTCCTGCGGTTTGCCCACCTGGACGATCCTGCCCTCGTTGAACACCGCGACCCGGTCGGCCATCGACAGCGCCTCGCCCTGGTCGTGGGTGACGAAGACGAAGGTGATGCCCAGCTTGCGCTGCAGCGCCTTCAGTTCTTCCTGCATCTGCTCGCGCAGCTTCAGGTCCAGCGCCCCCAGCGGCTCGTCCAGCAGCAGTACCTTGGGGCGGTTGACCAGAGCGCGCGCCAAGGCGACCCGCTGGCGCTGGCCGCCCGACAGCTCAGAGGGCTTGCGCGTGCCGTAGCCGGGCAGTGCGACCATCTCCAGCGCCTCCTCGGCGGCGCGGTGGCGGTCAGCCTTGGGCTGGCCCGCGATCATCAGCCCGTAGGCCACGTTGTCGATCACGCTGAGATGCGGGAACAGCGCGTAATCCTGGAACACGGTGTTCACGTGGCGCTTGTAGGGCGGGATGCCCTGCGCGGGTTCGCCGAAGATGGCGATCTCACCGGCGGTGGGCTGCTCGAACCCGGCGATCAGGCGCAGGCAGGTCGTCTTGCCCGAGCCCGAGGGGCCCAGCATGGCGAAGAACTCCCCCTCGGCGATCTCGATATCGACGCCGTCCACGGCCCGGACAGCCCCGAAGTGGCGGGAAACGCCGGTGAAACGTACTGCGGTTGTCATGAAATTCCTGTCGGTCTGACCCGCCGCCACGAGGGCGGCGGGCGTTGGTGTTTGGATCGGCTCAGCGTCCGCCGATCACGCCGATATAGTCAGAGACCCAGCGGTAATAGGGCACGCAGCTGCCCTGGCTTTCGCATTTCGAAACCGGGGTCTGCCAGAACTTGATCCGGTCGAAATCGTCCAGGCCGTTGGCCGAGCAGCCCTCGGCGTTCTGCATGCCGCTGCCGTCGGTGCAGGCGGAGGGAACGGAGGGAACGGCGCCAAACCAGACCGACAGGTCGGACTGCAGGTTCGAGGACAGCGTGTGCTCCATCCACATGTAGGCGCAGTTCGGGTTCTCGGCCTCGGCGTGCAGCATCGTGGTGTCGGCCCAGCCGGTGGCGCCCTCCTGCGGGATCACCGAGGCGACCTTGGCGCCGTCGGCCTGCAGCAGGTTCACCTGGAACGGCCACGAGCCCGAGGCGACCATGCCCTCGTTCTTGAAGTCGTCGATCTGGATGAAGGCGTCGTGCCAGTAGCGCGCCACCAGCTCGCGCTGCCCGCGCAGCAGATCGAGCGCGGCGTCGTACTGTTCCTGGTTGAGCTCATAGGGCGAGGTGATGCCCAGCTCGGGGCGGTGATACATCAGGTAGTTGGCGGCATCGGCGATGTGGATCGGGCCGTCATAGGCCTGCACCCGGCCCTTGTTGGACTGGCCGTCGGCCAGCGTCATCTCCTCGAACACCACCGACCAGCTGTCGGGCGCGGCGTCGAAGGCTTCGGTCGAATACATCAGCACGTTCGGGCCCCACATGTAGGGGGTGCCGTAATGCTGGCCGTTGACGGTGTGCCAGGGCGCCTCCTTCAGGCGGTCGTCGACCTTGTCCCAGCTGGGGATGAGATCGATGTTGACCGGCTGCACGCGCTTGCCCGCGATCATCCGCAGCGAGGCGTCGCCCGAGGCGGTGACCAGGTCAAAGCCGCCCTCGTTCATCAGCGCCACCATCTCGTCGCTGGTGTTGGCGGTCTTGACGTTGACCTGGCAGCCGGTGGATTCCTCGAACTTGGTCACCCAGTCGAAGGCGGGATCGGTTTCGCCGCGCTCGATATAGCCGGGCCAGGCGACGATGTTGACCTGCCCCTCGCCCGGGCCGATCTCCGTCAGCATCTCCGCGGCCGCCGCCTGTCCGGCGATGGTGCCGGCCATCGCCAGCACAGTACAGGATTTCAGAAAAGTGTTCATTGATGGCTCCCTGATATGGACGGTTCGGGGCGCAAGAACGCCCTCTTTTCTCCGAGCATGCGGGGTGGCCGGTGAATTCACAAATTCATTCACCAGAAAAGTGATATCGGAATTTCCGATACCCCTCTCAGCGCTCGCGCGCCGTCTGCTGGCCCTTGGCGATTGAAATGAAATCCTTCGCCGCGGCCGAAAGCGGAGAGCCTTTGCGCCAGACCATGCCCACCTGCACCACGGGCAGCGCGCCGGAGACATCGCGTGACTCGATCCGGTCGCCCTCCAGCGACCACGGCCGGTAAACGAGGTCCGGCAGCAGGGCGATCCCGGCGCCGGTGGCGACAAGGCTGCGCACCGCCTCGACCGAGCGGGTGCGGAAGGCGATCTTGGGCCGCGTTCCCAGCGCCGAGAGCAGCTTCATCGCCGCCTCGCCCATCTCGTCGATATCCAGCATGATCAGCTGCTCGCCGGCCAGGTCGCCGACATTCACGCTGTCCTGCCGGGTGAGGCGATGGCCGATCGGCAGCCACAGGCGGTAGGGAGAGACGTCGAGGATCTCGACCTGGAGGGCCAGCTTGTCGTGCAGGTTGGAGATCACCATCACCGCGACATCCAGCTCTCCTCCGATCAGGAGATGCTCCAGGTACTCGCCATTGTCCTCGATGGCCGAGACCTCGACCTGCGGGTTGGCCCGGCGATACCTGGCCAGGAGGTCGGACATCACGTAGCCCGCCATCAGCGAGGTGACGCCCAGTTGCAGGCGCCCCCTGATCGCCTCGGCCTCCTGCCCCAAGGCGCGCCGCGCGCCCGAGACCTCGGACAGGATCGAGGTGGCATGGCGCAGGAACTGGTGCCCCTTGTGGGTGATGCTCAGCCCGCGCGAATGCCGATCGAAAAGCTTCACCCCGAGATCTTCTTCCAGGAACTTGACGGACTCGGTGACCGCGGATTGGGAAATGGCCAAGGCGTGGGCGGCCCGGCTGATCGAGCCGTGCTCGGCTACGGCCACGAAATACTGAAGCTGTCGGAGGGTGAAGGCCACGGCTCTCTTTCCATCGAATGACGTTCGTAGGGATAGCGCAATTTCACGAACGCCGCATAGGGCGATTGGCCCCACAGCCTGGTGGGCCGTTCAGAGAACGGCGCGCAGCGACTTCTCGATCTGGCCGCCACACCACTCATCGCCGAATTCGGCGTCGCTCCGGCTGCGCAGCTCGGCCTGCTCGGGCAAGGCGGCGATCCGGTCACAGAGCCCGGCGACCGCGGGCGCAGCCCCATCGAGAAGCGGGCGGAGGGATGGAAACCTGTCCGTCATCGTGCCCCAGAGCGTCGCCGCCGTCAGGTCGGCGAGGCCGGGCGCCTGGGTGCCGAGCATGTGGCCCGCCGCCCCCGTCAGGCCGTGGCGGCGGCCCGTTTCCTCGAAGATCTCCATCCAGCGGGCCAGGCGGGGGCGATAGCCCGCCCAAGCCTCCTGCGTCCACATCTGCGCCCCGTTGTGGCGCGTCATTTCGTAAAGCACATCGTTCGCGTCGGCGACGATCTTGTGGGTCAATGCCTGTTTTGCGGGATCGTCGGGGATCAGCCCGTGCCGGCCGCCGAGATAGGCGAGAATTGCAGGCATCTGCGCCAGCGAGAGCTCTGAGGCCCGTTCCGTCAGCACAGGCGGCCCCATATGCGGGACGAGCTGGGCAGATGGCGCCGCGTCCTTGAGCGCGACGATGGCCCCGACCCCAGGCTCTTCCCAACTGGCGCGGACATGGGCCAGGACAGCGCGGACGAACTGCCCCCGAAATGGGAGCGGCCAGTAATAGAGCGTGTAGTCGGGCATGCGTGGCGCTCCTTCTCAGCGCGGATCGATCGCGGGGTGGTCGGTCGGACGACGGTCCCGGGCGCTTGGTCCCCATTCTCGCGGCCGGGGCCGTACATTCAAGAGGGCTCCGAACCGGCACGGCCTGTCGCCCGCTTAGAATTGGGTGCGGATTGGGAGGCATCAGTCCTCCACAATCGAAAATCTGATAGACTCCGGTCATGACGAACAGACCGTCCCTCTTGGCTGAGCAAGCGGATTACATCATATTCGCCATCGCATCGGTCGTATGCGCCGGTCTTCTCGCCATTCTGGGCGAGGCAGAAGCACTGCCGGTCCTGCGTTCCACGCCGATTTTTCCCGCAACCATTCTGGCAGCCGTGCTCGGCTTTGGCCTGAGCCTTTTTCTGCACCGGCAAAACATCCCGGCGGGCAAGCCCGGCCCGGCGACGTTCGCCGGCACGGCCAAGCTGCTGGCGGTTGCCGCCGCGCTGGCACTTCCACCTGTCGCGATCGATCTCCTGAGACCCTTTCCGCGGGAAATGAACCTTCCTGTTCCCGCAGCCTTGGCCTTTTACCCGGCCATCGCATTGGTTGCGGAGGTTGCGTTTCATTTGGCACCGATGGCCATCCTGACCGCTGTGCTTCCCAGGTCGTCGTCCCTCCTTTGGGTGCTGGTGCCGGCCATCCTCGTCGAACCGGCGTTCCAGGCTGCGCTTATGCCCGGTGAGGGCTTGGTGCGGTTCCTGGTTTTTCTGAACGTCACGCTCATCAGCGCGGTGCAGATCTGGCTCTACCGGCGTAAAGGCTTTTCGGCGATGATGGGACTGCGCCTGGCCTTTTACCTTTTCTGGCACGTTCTGTGGGGGACAGCACGGTTGGCCATTCTGTTCTGATCGGCTGGCTTGACTGCCTGCGCAGAATCTGCTCGGCCTCAATGTGCCCCATCCAGGCAAGACATACGCGCCGTAAGGCCGTTCAGTGCGGCTTCCATTGCCCGGCCAGCATGACCAGATCGCCGCCGCTATCAGGAAACAACCCCGCGCATCCGACCACACTCCTCTTTGGTTTCGCCCGCTCTTCCGGCTTCCGGCCCGTAGCAGTCATCGGCTGACTCCGCCGATCTTCCAGAGGGTTGCCATTCGTGGATCGCTCAGTATTTCGCCACTCGGAAGCGCGACAGTGCGGACAAAGCCGACATCCGATCGCGCTCAACGCATCGCGGCAAATGCCAGTCAATGCCGCCGGTTGTTTTGCGCCAGCCGATATCTAGCTATGTTCGGTATTGTCTGGCCGGCAAAGTGGGCACCCATGACGGTTTTTATTATCTTCTTGCTCGTTGCCGCAGGTGCACTTGGTTTCCCGGGTTTGAATATTTGATCGACGAGGCTGGAGAGGCTGCGTTTACACGATTGGTAGATCAAGATGGACAGACACTCTCCTTCAAAGACTGACCACGAAGGAAAGCGGCCGTTGGTTTGGATTTGCAGCGAATGACAGCTCCCCGCCCAACGCGATCAGGGCCGACCTTACGGTCAATGGCAGAGTCGTCTGCAGAGGGGTCATATGGGCTAGAACGTTAGCTGGTCCGCTCCCGGTTCGATCTGGTTATTGGCATCGCCTCGAGGCCCAGAGCAGCGTTGGGCCGGAAACACCCCGCCGCGGAGATACGCGGAGCCCAGCATGCGGACGATTGCGGCCGTTGGTAAAAGGTGCGCTCAAGAGTAACAATGCGCCTGATTTTAGTTTATCATTTGCCCTCGTCACGGGGAAGTTGCCCGCAACAAGGGAGGATTCTGCCGGCCTGTGCGTTGTTTCTTGGTCATTATTATCGTCGCATTCGTTCAGGCCTCGGCAGAGATGGGTGTGGCGCAGTCCGAGTCTCAAACTGCCCGGCTGGGCGTGCTCGCTTATCGTGGGGCCGAGACGGCCCAGAAGTATTGGGAACCCCTTTCGGAATATCTGACCGCGGCCGTCGACGGGTGGCGCTTCAGGATTGTGCCGGTGACGCTCATCTCTGCGCCCGGAAAGCTTTCCTCCAAGCAGATCGACTTTCTCATCACCAATCCCGGCCATTTCGTGGCCCTCGCCGAGAAACATCCTCTCAGCGCATTGGCCACCCGTGAGCGGCTTCTGCCCGGAGAGGATGCTGGGGGCCTGTCCTATGGCACCGTCATTTTTTCGCGCCGGGATTCGGGGATTCAGACGCTGGGCGAACTGGAGGGGAAGAGCCTGGCCGCCGTAAGCCCGGATGCCTTTGGCGGATTTCAGCTCGCCTGGTTCGAGATGAAGGAGCAAAACATCGACGCGTTCACCGATCTCGGCCCGCTTCGTTTCATGGGCTTTCCGCAGGACTCGATCGTCGCGGCCGTCGCGGCCGGCGATGTTGATGCCGGCGTGGTTCGAAGCGGGCTGCTGGAAAGCCTCCACGCTGAGGGTCGGATCAGGATCGACGACTTCGCAATCCTGAACAGCCGGTCGCAGCCCGGTTACCCGTTTCTGGTCACCGGACGGCTCTATCCCGAATGGCCTTTCGTTGTCGCGCCGGGCGTCAGCAAGGAACTGCGCGAAAAGGTGTCCCTGGCCCTGCTGCAAACCCAAGATCCGGGCGTGGTGCGGGACTTCGGCCTCAAGGACGCCTGGTCTGCCCCGCTTCCCTACGCGGGCGTTCGCCAGCTCGTCTCGGCCTATCAACTGCGGGAGGGAACGTCCCCGGTGCCCGCCGGATGGCCGCGCGAGGTGACGGTCGCCATCGCCTTTGTGCTGGGCGCGTTCCTGATGGCGCTTGCGCTGCGGGGGCGCCTCGTCCCCGGTCGCCCCCCCGACGCCCAAGGGCTCGAACCTTCTGCCCGCGAGCCGGAAACGCATGACCCGGAGCTCATGGAGGCCCGCGAGCGGTTCGAGGGGCTCACGCCCCGGGAGCGCGAGATCCTATCGCTGATCTGTTCGGGACAACCGTCCAAAGGGATCGCCAGCATACTCGGCGTCAGCCAGAAGACGGTGGAGTTTCACCGTGCGAATCTCCTGAAGAAGACCGATGCAGGAACGACCACCCGCCTGGTCCAGATGGCGACGCGGCTTGGCTATGACCTCGGGTTTTCCCGAGGGGAACCGCGCACCTAATACCAGAGTATCCCGAGTATCCTCCCCGCGCCGCGTTTGAGACCCTTGGAGACGGAAGGCGCAGCTCTTCCGAACCATCAAACATAGGCCCGTGGCGAAACGGGCACCAGGGAGGACAACATGAGAAAAGGACTAAGAGGATCGCTGGCTCTGCTGGCGGTCGTGGCGCTGCCCGTGGCGGCCGTGGCGGCCGAAGACGCGGGGCATAGCAGGGACTACAGGACTTTCGTGTCCGGCGGCGACATCGAATATGGCGATATCGCAGACAGCTACACCGCCGATCTGGTCATGTACCTTGCCGGCAACCAGTTCATGGTGATGGAAGAACTGATCAAGGACTTCCAGGGCCGCAACCCCGACATCGCGACCATCTATGTCGAGACCATCCCGCCGGGGCAGATCCTGAAAGGGCAGATCCTGAAGCAAGGCCAGATCGAGGGGCAAGACACCGCCATGAATCCCGATCTTTTCGCCTCGGTGAATCTCGGGCACCTGAAAATCCTGAAAAGCGAGGGGGTCATGTCCGATTACATGATCTACACCCATAACAAGCTTGAACTGATGGTGGCCGAAGGCAACCCCAAGGGCATCAACGGGGCCGAGGACCTCGCGCGCGACGACCTCGTGCAATCGCATCCCAACCCGCTGACCGAGGGCATCTTCAAGTTCTACGGAAGTCAGATGCTGAAGGAAGTGGGCATCCATGCGAAGGTCACGGGCGGCGCCGAGTGCCGGGGCTGCTGGGCGGTTGACCGCAAGACTTGGTTCACCAAGCGCCACCACCGCGAAACCCCGGCCCGGATCGAGGCGGGCGAGGCCGATGTCGGCATCGTCTGGACAACCGAGGTGGTGCATGCCAAGGCCGAAAACCGCAAGGTGGACGGCGTGGCGATCCCGGCGCCGCTGAACCAGCAGGACAAGGTGGGTTACGCGATCGGCGCCCTGAAGACCGGGCGCAACCCGTTCAACGCAATGCGCTACCTTGCCTATCTGGGCACCTCCGAAGCGCAGGCGATCTACGCCAAATACGGCTTCATCTCTGCCTCGGATGACGAACTGAAGCTCAAGCCGATCCCAGCCGCCAAGTAACTACGGCTGTACAAGTAACTACGGCTGCAGGGGATTCTCCAGCGAGAGCCCATGATGAGGCGGATGTGGCCCGGACCGCTCAACCGGGCCACATCGGGTCTGTTTTCCGAGCTCGAAATCCAAATTTGTCTGTCCGGCTCGCACGCAGGGTGGCCTATTGTTCGCGGGCGCGTCACAAGTCAGCCCCGGGGGCGGGACGATGGGATCGGGCCTTAGCCCGCCTTGAGCATCCGTCTGGATTGCAGCGACGCAGCCCGTCGAACGTGGCATTCGTAGGTCGCGCAGCATATCAAGAACGTGAATTTCGGGACCGCGGACAAAACGGGCATTCGCATCGATGCGTTGAGGCTCAGAATCCGGCCGTTCTCGGGCGGTAGTTTCGGAGGATAGTGTTTTGGCTATGAGGCCTGGGCCTAAGTCGCTTTCTTACTGCGGAGCCATTTTCGAACGCGCGCCCGGGCGAAGTCCCTCAACGACGCATTTTCAAGAACTAGAGAATTTGCTTCTCCCTTCAGTTCGTCGGTGAGAGGATTTCCCAGATACTTATTTTCAACCGGTTCAGCAGTGGCAAGATTTGAGACGTTGGTCCGAAAAAGTACCCGACCAAGTCGCGGGTTCGACAGCATTGGTGTCGTATAAGCACAGTCTTCGAAGAAATAGTGAGTTACCTGCGACCACCTGGTCTTCATCAGATCCTTATGCTCGATACCGCCGTGAATTAGGTTCGCCGCCCAAATCAGTGCCTGGCCTCTCTTCGCATGGAAGTATTCCGGTTCAACTTCGTTGACCTCGATCATCGTGCGCCAAGCATCGTGGAAAATGTCCTGTCCGCGCTTGTCACCGGGCCGCACTACGCTGTGCCCGACATCATCATTATGAATTATCGGCCACCTATGAGAACCGGGATAGTAGACCAGTGGGCCTTGATCGGGACCAATGTCTTCTAGAGCGACCCAAACCCCTGCCATGTAACGTTCGGGCACGGAAGAGAAGTGCGCAGCGTCAGAATGATAGTGCTGCTGTGTGCCCATTGCGAAGTTCAACGTCTGAAATGGAAATGCGCGTTTTCCGTATAAATTTGACAGGATTTCAATTACTTTCTGATTTGAAGCAATGCGGCGAACATGCTCGCTTTCGATGTAGTCTTGAATGCGTGAACCTGGCTTCGCCGGAAGACCCATTTCGATACTCGCGGCGGACTCGAACTGAGGAAGGTTTTTCAGATCTGCAATTGCTTTTTCCGCCACCTTATCGAAGTCCGGTTCGGGAAAGTCAAAAACGGCAAAACCTCTCTCGTTCAATTGGACCGCGATCTCCTTTTCAAAGTCCGACAAATCCTCTCGCTCAAGCCACTGTTCGAAGATCGGAGACTCTACATAAGGAATTCCTGGAAAAGGGTTAACTAATGTCGTCATTTGATATGCCTTACTCCTGAGTGAAAACCCCGTCTGGCACCCTAGATTTAGAAGGTCCTCTGTTCCAAGCCGCCCCTGCGCCTCTCGCTGCCCAACGATCTTTAGGGAATGGTGCCGTGTATCACCACTCTCTTCGTTTTTTCGGTATGCGCAAGAGTCCAGATCACAACGGGCATTAGCGGGTAATACAAGTCCAAGAATCCCATGCTGCCCACCGAAAAACTCCAACCAGTTATAAGCCTTGCATCAAACCCACGCAGCCGAGAGGTCCAGAGAATATCGACCCTGAGAGAACGCTGTCCGGGGGGCTCCCGGCACCAAGGCAGGTGAACAGCGCGCCCCGCACAACCCTTGAAAACAACGAGAAAATCCGGCCGCGGCCGGAAGAAGAGAAACTTATCGCAGGGTCAGGTGGCGGAGACGAAGGGATTCGAACCCTCGAAACGGTTTCCCGTTTACTCCCTTAGCAGGGGAGCGCCTTCGACCACTCGGCCACGTCTCCGCCGATCCGTTTATCGACCATGAGCCGGGGAAACAAGGCGAAAATCGCCCGTGTTGGCCACATGCCGCAACAAATTCGCAAATTTTTGGGTCGGCGTGGACCGGAATGTTTGGCCACGGGCGCGCGCCGGGGTATCGGCGCTACCCGCATGGCGGCGGGGCCCGGGCGCAATCCGGGGGCACATGTCCCCGCCCGTTACCCCAGGGCGGACAGAAGAGGGTCCGCCTTGGCCCGCGCCCTTTTCGCCGCGGCCTCGCGGACCGGGCCGTAGCCGCGGATCTCTTCCGGCGCCGCGAGGATGTCCCGGCACGCCTCAGCGGTCGCCGCACAATAGCCCTGCTCCACCCGGTCCAACGCCGCCTCGAACCATGACAGAAGCGCGCGGTCGAGGCGGCGGTCAGCGCTGAAGCGGAGGGGATCAAGACGCGATCCGCGCAGCCCCCGGGCCTTCGCCAACCCCCGCAGCAGCACCTGCATCCACGGGCCGAAGCACCGCTTGCGCGGTCGCCCACGCGCATCGCGCCCGAGCGGCAGGAAGGGCGGCGCCATGTGGTAGTGCACGCGGAAATCGCCCTCGAACTCCTCCTTCAGACGCTCGGCAAAGCCGGTCTGGCTGTGCAGGCGGGCGACCTCGTATTCGTCCTTGAACGCCATCAGGCGGAACAGCGAGATCGCGGCATGCCGCACCAGGTCCTCGGCCTCCGCCGGCAGGGCGGCGCGGAACCGCGCCAGCCGGCGGCGGTAGCGGTCGGCATAGGCGTCGTCCTGGTAGTCGGCCAGGAAGGCCGCGCGGCGCTCGATCAACTCGTCCAGCGAGGGATCGGCGGCGGGCGCGTCCGCAGCCAGCACGTCGGGGCGTTGGGCCATGACCCGGCCGAGGTCGAAGGCCCGGGCGTTTCTCTCCACCGCCACGCCGTTCAGCAGGATTGCCTGTTTCAGCGCCGCCTGGCTGACCGGCACCAGCCCCTTCTGCCAGGCAAAACCCAGCATCACGACGTTGGCGAAGACGCTGTCGCCCATCATCCGTTCGGACAGCCCGTTGGCGTCGAAGGCGGATACGCAGTCGTCGCCCACGGCGCGGCGGATCACCGCCTCGCGGTGGGCGATCTTGAGGTCGGCATCGCGGTTCAGCACCAGGTCGCCCGTCGGCATGCTGGCCGTGTTCAGAACCACGCGGGTGCCTTCGCGGTAGTGGGCCGAGGCCTTGGGCGAGGACGACACCACGATATCGCCGCCGATCACGGCGTCGGCCGCGCCCTGCTCGATCCGCACCTGGTTCAGCGCCTCCGGCGCCGCGCCCAGCCGGATGTAGCTGAGCACGGTGCCGAATTTCTGCGAAAAGCCGGTGAAGTCCAGCACGCTCGCCCCCCGCCCCTCCAGATGGGCGGCCATGGTGATCAGCGCCCCCACGGTGACCACGCCGGTGCCGCCCACGCCGGTGACCAGCAGGTCGTAGGGCGTGTCGAGCCCGGGGATGGCCGGGGCCGGCAGGTCGGCCAGCAGAGGGTCGAGGTCGATCTCCGCACCCGTCTTACGGCGGCGGATGGCGCCGGTCACGGTGACGAAGCTGGGGCAAAAGCCGTTCAGGCAGGAGAAATCCTTGTTGCAGGTGCTCAGGTTGATGCGGCGCTTGCGGCCGAACTCGGTCTCCACCGGCTCCACGCTCAGGCAATTGGATTCCACCGAGCAGTCGCCGCAGCCCTCGCAGACCAGCTCGTTGATCACGGCGAAGGTCTTGGGGTCCTCCATCAGCCCGCGCTTGCGGCGGCGGCGCTTCTCGGTGGCGCAGGTCTGTTCGTAGATCAGCACCGACACCCCCGTCACCTCGCGCAGCTCGCGCTGCAGCGGGTCCATCTCTTCGCGCGGGTGGAAGGTGGTGCCGGGCGGGAAATCGGCGTGGCGGAACTTGCCGATATCGTCGCTGACCAGCGCAATCCGCTCCACCCCCTCGGCGCGGCAGGTCTGGGCGATCCCCTGCACGCTGACCGGGCCATCGACGGGCTGGCCGCCGGTCATGGCGACCGCATCGTTGTAAAGGATCTTGTAGGTGATGTTGGTGCCCGCGGCGACCGCCTGCCGGATGGCGAGCGAGCCTGAGTGATACCACGTCCCCTCGCCCAGGTTCTGGAAGATGTGCTTGCCGCCGTTGAATTTCGACGCGGCGACCCAAGGCACCCCCTCGCCGCCCATCTGGGCATAGCCGCCGGTGTTGCGGTTCATCCAGCTGGCCATGACGTGGCAGCCGATGCCGCTGGCCGCCCGGCTGCCCTCGGGCAGCTTGGTGGAGCTGTTGTGCGGGCAGCCCGAGCAGAAAAAGGGGGTGCGCGTGGCACCCGGGACGGACAGCACCGGCGGTTTCCTTTCCGTCAGCGCCGCGGCCCTGGCGGGCAGGTCTTCCCCGGGGAACAGGCGGTGCAGCCGTTCGGCGATGATGGGGACAAGGGCCAGCGGGCTGAGTTCGCCCGTCCATGGCACCAGGTCGCGGGTGGCCTGGGCGTCGTGCTTGCCCACCATCTTGGCGGGCTTGTCGCCGGGCCAGTCGTAGAAATATTCCTTGAACTGGCTTTCGATGATGCCGCGCTTTTCCTCGACCACCAGCACTTCCTGCTTGCCGCGCACGAAGGCCAGCGCATCCCGACGCGCCAGCGGCCAGACCATGCCCACCTTGTAGATGTCGATGCCCAGCGCCCGGCACTTGCCCTCGTCCAGCCCCAGCAGGCGCAGCGCCTCCATCAGGTCGAGATGGCCCTTGCCGGTGGTGACGAAGCCGTAGCGCGCATCGGGGATGTCGTAGATGCGGCGGTCGATCGGGTTGGCCTCGGCAAAGGCCTCGACCGCGCGCAGCTTGTGGCCGAGGCGGGTCTCGATCTCGGGACTGGGCAGGTCGGACAGCCGCACATGCAACCCGCCGACGGGCATATCGATCTCCGGCAGGATGAATTGCCGGTCCGGCCGGAGCTGGACCGAACGGCCCGATTCCACGGTTTCCGACACCGCCTTGAACCCCACCCAGGTGCCGCTGAAGCGCGACAGCGCGATGCCGTATTCGCCGAAGCCGAGGTATTCCTCTACCGAGGCCGGGTTCAGCGTGGGCATGAACCAGGCCATGAAGGCGACGTCGGACTGGTGCGGCATCGAGGACGACACGCAGCCGTGGTCGTCGCCCGCCACCACCAGAACCCCGCCCTTGGGCGCCGAGCCATAGGCATTGCCATGCTTCAGCGCATCGCCCGAACGGTCGAC
>Ga0207799_100258_pt1 | contig 33600 bp, 31 predicted proteins | sample TtanPargueraPR_4_FD_187742 | JGI IMG/M metagenome (GOLD analysis project Ga0207799, IMG submission 187742) | Aerobic enrichment media microbial communities from Bioluminiscent Bay, La Parguera, Puerto Rico - Tt and M2 (SPAdes) | ecosystem: Environmental > Aquatic > Marine > Unclassified ...
CCGCCAGCCGGACACCGACAGGTCGTTCGGCCGGCGGATCGCGAAATCCGCCCCGGCCAGATGCATCCCGGCCAGCCCGGTGCCCAGCGCCGCGCAATGGCCCGGCGTCGGGCGGCGCGGCCACATGCCGGGCAGGAAGCTCACCATCGCCGCCGGGCGTCCGTTCAATTCGCGCAGCATCTCCCCGCCCGCCGTCTGCAACGGGGTCGGACAGGGCACGCCGCGCGCCGCCAGATGTTCCATCAAGCCCAGGAAGAAGGGCAGTTCGTCGCGCTTCACCCGCTTCTCGTAGAGCGTCAGGATGAAGCGGCCGGTTTCCGTCTCGACCAGGTAGTTGGTGTTCTCGATTCCCTCGGCTATGCCCTTGCAGGACAGCACCTCGCCGATCCCGTAATCGGCGGTGAAATCGATCAGATCCTCGTCGGAGACCTCAGTATAAACAGCCATTTAAAGAATAGACTTAATTCTCTTCATATTCACAAAAAATTTTTTCGGCTAAACTCTGTTTTATCTCAGCAGTCAAATCAACCCGCCCCTCACCACCAATATGATCTCCAAATATTTGGTATATGTTTTCTCCGTCACACGAAAATTTAAATTTCTTTGGAACATTCCCGGCGCATCCGTAGTTGCCCTGAATACAGAATTTTCCAGAAATCTCCCCTTTTATTCTCAATTTTATACTGAAGGCATCAAGAGGCCAATCGGGGGCAAGTCTGATGTTTTCTCTCGACATCACATTTAAGTCCCCGCTCAAATTTCTTCTAGCCTCCCAAGTATCTTTTCCAGACTCAACAAAATAGACCAGGCAATTCCCCAAAAAGAACGATTTATCAAATAAACTTGCAAATATATTACTAGATATTACTTGAGATGCGTTTTCAATCTGAAACACACAATGAACATCTACCGCATCCCCCTCTGGTGTCCGTAATTTTACAATCTTATTAGGAACCACCCTATGAGTAAGCACCGGTTGGGGTCGCCGCCCGAACATCCCCGCCAGTACATCATGGGGCGTTGAAGAAAACGATGAACCCGCACGAATATAATAATGGCGATCAGGAAGCATCTGATGTGGTGCGTGGTTGCTCTTAGGGATCAACGTAGCAACAAAACCTGGGCTACCCGCTTGGTCGCATATCGGAATGCTTCGAACCCCCATGTGTGGAGGCACGGTACATCCGCTTACGGCGCCTTCGATGAGTGACACAAAACGGTGCGCATTCTGCAGGGGTCGTTTTGCCTCGGCAACATCTCCGATCGAATAGTTTTTTGACGTTGTGACCCCCCAAACGAGCACACCACCTTCCGAGTTACCAAAACCCGAGATGGACTTAGCTAAATTTTTCTTATCATCTGGGTGTAAATGCTGGCTATCGCCGCCATTTCCAGATCTTTTAAAATCAAGAAATAATTCTTCCGCTTTTCTCTCGATGATCAAGTCATCGAGCGCGGTTTCCCCTTCGGTCTCGATCCTCTCAAAAAGTTCCTCAGCACGTCCCATCATCTAACTCCGACCACTGGAGCAAAATGTTAGTTAACCTTTACGGTCTGGGCGGTTCCGTGGCAAGGGGCGTCGCGTCCGAGATGGTTTCGAGCACCGGGCGGCGTTTCAGCTCGCGCGTCTCGCCGATCCGCATCAGCCAGACCCGTTCGTCGGGCAGGCCCGCGTCGCGGCCCGCCTGACGGAAGGCCTCGGCCGCCTGGGTCGGGCCGTCGTCGCCGAGCAGGATGGTCCCCCAATGCATGCCGATCAGAGTCTGCGCGCCGAGGTCCAGGCCGATCCGCAAGCCGCCTTCGGGCGTGCAGTGGTTGCCGCGCATCATGGCGCGCGGCAGATAGGCGCCGATGGAGATCAGCGCCGCGTCGAACCCGCCGTAGTGTTCGCCGGTCTCCTTGAACACCGGGCCGTATTCGGAATCGCCGCCGAAATAGACCCGCATGCCGTCGGCGCTTTCGAGAGCGAAGGCGGCCCACAGGGTCTTGTTGCGGTCCCACAGGCCGCGCTTCGACCAATGGATGGCGGGAAGCGCGGTGACCGTCAGCCCCTTCGCCCGGGTGGCCTCGTACCAGTCCAGTTCGATGACCCGGCCGAAATCGCGGTCGGTGAAATAGCCGCCGAGGCCGAGCGGCACCACCGCGGTGATCCGGTCGCGGTCCGGCAGGGCGTCCAGGCTGGCCAGGTCCAGGTGGTCGTAATGATTGTGCGAGAGGATCACCAGGTCGATCGGCGGCAGGTCGGCCATGGCGATGCCCGGCGGCACCATGCGTTTCGGCCCCATCCCCGGCAGCGGCGAGGCGCGGTCGGAGAACCACGGATCGGTCAGCACCGTCACCCCGCCGAGGCGCAGCAAAGCGGTCATATGGCCGATCCAGGTGACGCTGTCGCGGCCGTCCGTCGCCGCCAGGGCGAGCTTCGCCTCCTCCGGCGGGATCACGTGGCCGGGCGGCAGTTCGCCTTCGGGGAAACCGCCGGCCAGCCGCTTGAACAGCCAGGGCAGCCGGTCCTTGGCCGGGCCGGGGCCGGGGCTTCCCGGCGGGTTGCGGAACCCGGACGTGGTGTGATGGGCCGGCGCGCCCTCCTTGTGTTCCGGCTCGCCCGAGGCGGCGATCGCGGTTCCCATCAGCGCCACCGCCGCGACGACGACGGCCAGGCGGCGGCGTCTTTTCGGTTTTGTATCCGCACCCATTTTCCCCTGCGCTCGTTAAAACTCGATGCCCGTAGATATGCAAAGCCAGGGCGGCCGGATCAATGATCCGGTTCACACTTCCGGGTACCGGGCCGCCCCCCCCTCGGCCTTGTGCCGGTGGCGGGACTTACCTAAAGTGAGGCCGAGATCATGCGACTATCCCAAGAACCGAGGAGGACGTCATGGCGGAACCGGTCGTTGCCCAGAAAGCCCCGTACGAGGTCGAGGTCGAAGAGGGAAAGAAGTACCTCTGGTGCGCCTGCGGGCGCAGCGACAAGCAGCCGTTCTGCGACGGTTCGCACAAAGGGACCGGGATCACCCCGCTGGTCTTCACCGCCGAGGCGACGGAAACCGTCTATCTTTGCGGCTGCAAGCATACCCATAATCAGCCGTTTTGCGACGGCACCCACTCGACCCTTTAAGGACGGCCCATTTTCATGACTCCTACCCTTTGCCTTCGATTCGGCACGGCCGGGCTCGCCGCCCTGCTGCTCGCGGCCTGCAGCGGCAACCAGCAACTGCCGCCGCCCTGTCCGGACGTGAAGGTCCTGCAGGACGCCGCCACCATCACCAAGTTCGCCGAGGGCCAGGGACACGACCTGATCGACATCGACTTCGAGGGCGAGATCGTCGATGCGGCGGGAGCCTGCGAATACGACGTGGACGACGACACCGGCGAGGGGAACTTGGCCGCCGAGATGCAGGTCTTGATGCAGATCGGACGGGGCCCGGCGAATACGGACCGAAAGGCCGACATCGGCTATTTCATCGCGATCACCGACCAGGAGCGGAACGTCCTGAACCGCGAGGCCTTCCACGGCACCGTCGAATTCACCGGCAACCGCAACCGGCTGAACTGGACCGACGAGCCCATCTACCTGAACATCCCGCTGACCAAGGGGAAGGACGGCGAGGATTACCTGATCTTCGTCGGGTTCACCCTGACGCCGGAGCAGGTGCAGTACAATCGCGACCAAAAGATAGGGAACGCCCAATAATCCACATCAAGGGCGGTTGACCTCGCGCGGCAACTTCTGAATACTGGCGCGCGAATGCGGCGGACCGGACTGGTTCCGGACCGCGCGTCCGTCCCTTGTGGGAGAGATCGGCGGGGCAACGGAGTCCGCGGCCGGCGCCGAAGGAGCAACCGCCCCGGAAACTCTCAGGCGAAAGGACCGCAAGGGACCCGATAGACTCTGGAGAGCGGACAGCCGCCGATCGCGGCAACATGTCCCACCGAAGATGTAAATCTTTCAGGTTCCAGGACAGAGGGGGCATCATCCGTCGGCATGGGGCTGGCGGAAAAGCCGTCGAGCCGGGAGGCCCCGATGACCGATGCCCAAGACCTGAAGCGTACGCCGCTTCATTCCCTACATTGCGCCCTTGGCGGCCGTATGGTGCCCTTCGCCGGGTACGAGATGCCGGTCCAGTACGAGGGCATCATCGCCGAACACCAGCATGCGCGGACACATGCCGTGCTGTTCGACGTCTCGCACATGGGCCAGGCCCGCCTGCTGGGCGACGACCCCAGCCGCGCCCTCGAAACCCTGGTGCCCGGCGCCCTCGCCGACCTGCCTGAGGGCCGGATGCGCTACACCATGCTGCTCAACGACAAGGGCGGTATCCTCGACGACCTGATGGTCACCCAGCGCGGCGATCATCTGTTCCTGGTCGTCAACGCTGCTTGCAAGGAAGCCGACTTCGCCCATATCGGCGGCAATCTCGCCGGCAAGGCGGAACTGGAGCTGCTGCCCAACCGCGCCTTGATGGCGCTGCAGGGACCGGCGGCGGCGCGGGCCCTGGCCTCGCTGGCGCCGGATTGCGCCGACATGCCGTTCATGTCGATCCGTTCGATGAAGGTGAACGGCATCGGCTGCGAGGTCACCCGCTCCGGCTACACCGGCGAGGACGGCTTCGAGATTTCCGTCCCGAACGCCGAGGCCGAAGCCCTGGCCCAGGCCCTGCTCGACCATCCCGAGGTCAAGCCCGCCGGGCTGGGATCGCGCGATTCCCTGCGCCTGGAGGCCGGGCTCTGCCTGTACGGCAGCGATATCGACGAGACCACCACCCCGGCCGAAGCCGCCCTGATGTGGACGATCAGCAAGCGCCGCCGCGAGGAAGCCAACTTCCCCGGCGCGTCGATCATTCTGGACCAGGTGGCCAACGGGGCGCCGCGCAAGCGCGTCGGCATCAAGCCCGAAGGCAAGGCACCGGCCCGCGCGCATACCGAGATCACCGACGCCGACGGCACCGTGATCGGGGAGATCACCAGCGGCGGCTTCGGCCCGTCCGTCGGCGGCCCGGTGGCGATGGGGTACGTCAAGACCGGCTTCACCGCGCCGGGCACGGCGTTGCAGTTGATGGTGCGGGGAAAGGCGATGGCCGCCAGCGTGGCCAAATTGCCGTTCACCGAGCACCGTTATTTCAAGGGTTGATCGCAGAAGCAGAGCGAACGAGGGGACTTCATTACATGGCTACCGTCAAATACACCAAGGAACACGAGTGGGTGAGCATCGAGGGCGACACCGGAACGGTCGGAATCACCGACCACGCCCAGGAGCAGCTCGGCGATCTCGTCTTCATCGAACTGCCGGAAGTCGGCAAGGAACTGGGCCAGGGCGACGAGGCCGCCGTGGTCGAATCCGTCAAGGCGGCGAGCGAGGTCTACGCCCCGGTCTCCGGCGAGGTGACCGAGGTCAACGAGGCGCTGAACGACAATCCCGCCCTGGTCAATTCCGAGGCCGAGACCGGCGGCTGGATGTTCAAGATCAAGATCGCCGACCCGTCGCAGCTCGACGCCCTGATGGACGAAGCGAGCTACCGGGAACTTCTGAAAGAGATCGATTGATGCGTTACCTGCCCCTGACGGCCGACGACCGCCGGGAGATGCTGGCGGCGATCGGCGCGGCGTCGGTCGACGATCTGTACCGGGACGTGCCCAAGGCCGCGCGCCTCGACGGCCCGGTCGACCTGCCGCCCCACGCCGGAGAGATGGAAGTCGACCGGGCGCTGAGCGCCATGGCCGCGAAGAACCTTCCGGCCGCCGTCGCCCCCTCCTTCCTCGGTGCCGGGATCTACCGCCACCATGTGCCCGCCGCGGTCGATCATCTGATCCAGCGCGGCGAATTCCTCACCGCCTACACGCCCTACCAGCCGGAAGTCTCGCAGGGAACGCTGCAGTACCTGTTCGAATTCCAGACGCAGGTGGCGATGCTGACCGGCAGCGACGTGGCCAACGCCTCGATGTACGACGGCGCCACGTCCTGCGCCGAGGCGGTGATGATGGCCTGCCGCATCACCAAGCGCCGCAAGGCGGTGATCTCCGGCAGCCTGCATCCGCACTACCATGACGTCACCGCGACCAGCGCCAAGTTCTTCGGCGTCAATCTGGTCTCCCCCGGCCCCGATTTCGCGGGCACCGAGGACCTGGCCGCGCTGATCGATGGCGACACCGCCTGCGTCGTCGTCCAGAACCCGGACTTCTTCGGCCGGGTGCGGGACTTCACGGCGCTCTCCGAGGCCTGCCAGGCGGCGGGCGCGCTGCTGGTCGTCGTGGTCACGGAAATGGTCTCGCTCGGCCTGATCAAGTCGCCCGGCGAAATGGGGGCCGACATCGTCGCGGCCGAGGGCCAGTCGCTCGGCAACGCGATGAACTTCGGCGGCCCGACCGTCGGCGTCATGACCACCCGGCAGAAGTATCTGCGCCAGTTGCCCGGCCGTCTGGTCGGCGAGACTGCCGATGCCGACGGGCGGCGCGGCTACGTGCTGACCCTCTCGACCCGCGAGCAGCACATCCGCCGCGACAAGGCGACCAGCAACATCTGCACCAACTCCGGCCTCTGCGCCCTGGCCTTCACCATCCACCTTACCCTTCTGGGCGAGGTCGGCTTCAAACGCTTGGCCGGGCTCAACCACGCGGCGGCGGTCAAGCTCGCCGGACGGCTGACCGGCATCGAGGGCGTCGAACTGTTGAACGACACCTATTTCAACGAGTTCACGCTGAAGCTGGCCAAACCGGCGGCCGACGTCGTCGAGGATCTCGCCGGTAAGGGCGTATTCGCGGGCGTTCCGGTGTCGCGGCTGCTGCCCAACGCCGAGGGCGTGGAAAACCTGCTGCTGGTCGCGGTCACCGAGACCAATACCGCCGAGGAGATGGACCGGTTGGTATCCGGCCTGGAGGAGGTGCTGCGATGAGCATTCCCGAGACCTATACGGGGCATCAGGGCCTCCGGACCGAGGAGCCCCTGATCTTCGAGCAGGACACGCCCGGCAAGTCCGGCGTCGACCTGCCCGAACCCGAGACCGTGTCCGATGCGTTGGGCGGCGTCACCCGCGAGGGCGACATCGGCCTGCCCGGCCTGTCCGAGCCCGAGGTGGTGCGCCACTACCTGCGCCTGAGCCAGAAGAACTATTCGATCGACGGCGGCATGTATCCGCTCGGCTCGTGCACGATGAAGCACAACCCGCGTCTCAACGAGAAGATGGCCCGGCTGCCCGGGTTCGCCGGGCTGCATCCGTTGCAGCCGCAAAGCACGGCGCAGGGGGCGATCGAGCTGATCGGCGAGACCGCCCGCTGGCTCTCGGTTCTGACCGGCATGCCCGGGGTCGCCATGTCCCCGGCGGCGGGCGCGCACGGCGAACTGACCGGCCTGATGACCATCCGCTCGGCGCTCGAGGCCCGGGGCGATGCCCGCAGGCGCGTCCTGGTCCCGGAATCGGCGCACGGCACCAATCCGGCCAGCGCGGCGGCCTGCGGCTACACCGTCGAGTCCATCCCGGCCAACGAACGCGGACGGGTCGATATCGACGCCTTCCGCAAGGCCCTGGATTCGGACGTCGCAGCCCTGATGCTGACCAATCCGAACACCTGCGGCCTGTTCGAGAACGACATCATCGAAATCGCCGAGGCGGTGCACGAGGCCGGGGCGTTCTTCTACTGCGACGGGGCCAACTTCAACGCCATCGTCGGCCGCGTGCGGCCGGGCGACCTGGGCATCGACTGCATGCACATCAACCTGCACAAGACCTTCTCGACGCCGCACGGCGGCGGTGGGCCGGGCAGCGGGCCGGTGGTGCTGTCGGAGGCGCTGGTGCCGTTCATGCCGGTGCCTTACGTGGTCCGCGAGGGCGATACGTTCCGGCTGGTCGAGGACACCGGCGAGTCCGACGCCAAGCCGTTCGGCCGGGTCAAGGGTTTCCACGGCCAGTTCGGCATGTTCATCCGGGCGTTGTCCTACATGATGAGCCACGGGTCGGACGGCCTGCGGCAGGTCGCCGAGGACGCCGTGCTCAACGCCAACTACCTGTTGGCCGAGCTGGGCGACGAGTTGAGCGCGCCGTTCGGCGGGCCGTGCATGCACGAGGTCCTGTTCGACGATCACTTCCTGAAGGATACCGGCGTCGCCACGCTGGACTTCGCCAAGGCGATGATCGACGAGGGCTTCCATCCGATGACCATGTACTTCCCGCTGGTCGTCCATGGCGCCCTGCTGATGGAGCCGACCGAGACCGAGAGCAAGCAGACCCTCGACACCTTCATCGGAATGGTGCGGAGTTTGGCGGCCAAGGCCAAGGCGGGCGATACCGACTTCTTCCACGAAGCGCCGCGGCTGACCCCGCGCCGCCGGCTGGACGAAACGGCCGCCGCGCGCAAGCCGGTCCTGCGCTGGACGCCGCCGGCCGAAGAAGCGGCCGAATAAGATTGGGGATGATGCGGCGGGGGGTTACAGGAACCTCTCGCCGCTGTCCTCTTCGCCGTGACCGGCCGTCTCGACGGTTTCCAGCTCGTCCTCTTCCGGACCGAACAACGTCTCGATATAGGCGAATTCCTTGCGCAGGCCGTGCCGCTCGCGCAGCTTCTCCTGGGCCTGATCCGGTAGGTCGGTGAACATGAAGACGCCCCGGTCGATCAACACCTCGATGACGTCTTCCAGCACGCGGACCAGCCCGAGGTCCGACTTCATCCAGTTGCGGTTGGCCGCGTAGTCCAGCAGGACCTCGTCGAGGAAGATCTGCAGCCCCCGGTCCTCGGGCGGCACTTCCTCCAGTCCGTCCTGCAAGGGCTGCTGATAAACGGCGACAATCTGTCCGTTCTCGTCGCGCTTGACGAAGGGCATGGCCCACCTTTCCTGATGTTTCTGCGACACCGAGCGTCCGAATGTAGCGCCAAAAGGTTGTTAAATCGTTGCCTCCGCGGCGGACTCCTCGACCTCGCGGTCGCGCGGCAGGGTCGCCGCCATCGAGACGCCGATCGCCGCGACAACCGCCAGCCCGGCGAACAGCCAGCCGAAGCCGCCGGTGGCGTCGAATACCCAGCCGACCGCCGGCACGGCCGCCGAACCGACGACGATGGCGACCAGGAACCGGGCGCCATAGGCGCGGGCGTGCCAGGAAGCAGGGACGTAATGGGCGATCAGACAGTCCATGACCGGCTGCAGGCCGAGGGTGAACACGACCATGACGATGGACAGGCCGAACAGCGGCCAGTCCCAGGCCTGGGCGGCCAGCAGCAGCACCGGCACCTCGACGCTCAGGCCGATCATGATCAGCCGTTTCAGCGAAAACCGGTCGGCCAGCAGGCCGCCGCCGAACTGCGCCGCCGCGCCGAGCAGGAAACTCGCCCCGGCGAACCCGCCGACCAGCGACAGGGTGCCGCCGAGGAAGGTCAGGCGCTGCTCGAAGATCTTCGGCAGGGACACGGTCTCGGTCTGGAACAGGAAGCCGACGCAGGCCCCGGCCGCGACGATGGCGATGAACGGCAGCAGCGCCGAACGGCCATTGCCGCCGGTTTGCGCCGTCTGCGCCTGCGCCGCCGGTCCGGCCGAAATCTCCCGCACGGCCAGGACGAACGCGCCCCCGACGGCCATGCAGAAAATCCCCGGCACGATGAAGGCGGCGCGCCAGCCCCAACCCGTGGTCAGCATCCCGGTGACGAACGGCCCCAGCACCATGCCGAGCCCGCCGAACACGCCGTTGATCCCCAGGTCGCGGCCGCGCTTGGTGGCGTAGCGGACCACCACCGCCGTCGCCACCGGATGGTAGATCGAGGCGAAGACGCCGATCGTGGCCAGGCCGAGCCCGACCTCGACCGGGGTGCGCGCCAGCCCGGTCAGAATAGAAGCCGCGCCGAGTCCGAGGAACATGATGATCAGCATGCCGCGCGCCGACCAGCGGTCGGCCAGCCACCCGGCCGGAATGGCGCCGGCGCCGAACAGCACTACCGAGGGCGTCATCAGCGCGACCATCTCGCCGTAGCTCCAGCCGAACGCCGCGGTCATCGCCAGAACCGCGGTCGGGTAGATCAGCATGAACAGATGGTCCAGCGTATGCCCGATATAGGAAAACACCAGGACCGGATGCGGCGTGCCGTTCGGCATCATATCCCCCTGTCGATTCGGTATTCGGCCGATTGTACGCCTAATGCGGGCATTGGGAACAGAATTCCCGGTTTCAGGGCATGCCAGGCCTTTTTACCATAGGGTTATATGGGATCGCTCATCGGGCGGGAGAACCTGCCGGACCGTAGGCCCTGAAAAACGCATCGATCGCGCCATCCACCGCGGCGGGAATCGAAATGGCTGGTTTCAGGCCGAACAGGATCGGCTCCAAGACGCCGGCCTCCAGGAGTCCCCTGAGATGATAGGCGACGACTTCCGGATCACCGGTCCGCAAGACGCCCTTGCGGATTTGCTTCTCTAAATAAGCGGCAAGGGTGGACAGCCCCCGATAAGGGCCGAGCCGGTAGAGTTCCGCGCCGAGATCGGTCTCCACGCCGTCGATCATCGCGGTCCGCATGACCGCCAGCACCTCGGGCGAGGAAATGAGCGCCAGATAACGCTCGCCGAAAGTCCTCAGAACGTCCTCGACGTCGCCGCTTTCGTCATCAAGGCTGTCGGCCACGCGCTGCCCCTGCTCTTCCAGGGCCCCGGTCATGACGGCGGCGAACAGGGTCTCCTTCGAATTGAAATAGCCGTACAGCGTCGCCTTGGAGCCGCCGAGCCGGGCCGAGATCGCCGCCATGCTGGCGCGCTGATATCCAACCTCCTCGAAAACGGAAGCAGCCGCCGCGAGAATCTCCTGCCGCTTCTTGTCGGTTCTTGTCCGCATCGAAATCTCCATTTCTGTACACTATGGTACATTTTTAACTTGACACGAACAAGCCTCGGCGTCAAATAAACCGTACTGTACGGTTATAAGGATTTCGAGCACATGTACGATCGTCGGGCGACGCCCCTGCGAACCAACGGAGTCTTTCTGGGGGCAGCCCTGCTGCTGGCCGGTTGCGCCATCGCGCCGCCGCGCCAGGACATCGCCCCGATGAAACCCGCCGATGCCTATGCGGGCGACGCGACATTCGCCGACCAGAACAGCGCCTGGCCGTCCGATTCCTGGTGGCGGGAATACGGGGATCCGCAGTTGACCGCCCTGATCGAGGAAGGTCTGACCGGCGCCTCCGACATGCGCATCGCCGCGGCCCGGTTGGGGCTGGCCGACGCCATGGTCGATCCGGCGCGCGGCGCGCTCCTGCCGACGCTCGACGCCTCCGGCAAGGTCGACCAGGAGCGGCAAAGCTACAACTATCTGATCGATTCTTCCGTTGTCCCGAAGGGCTGGAACGACGCCGGCATCGTTTCGTTCAATCTGAACTGGGAACTCGACTTCTGGGGCAAGAACCGCGCCGCCCTGGCCGCCGCCGAAGGCGACGCCAAGGCCGCGGCGGCCGAAGCCGCGGCCGCCCGCCTCGCCGTTTCCACCGGGATCGCCAACGTCTATGCCCGCTTGGCGGCGCTCTATGCCGACCGCGACGCGGCAAGCGACGCCTTGCGCGTCCGCAAACAGACCGTCCGGCTGATCCGCAACCGGTTCAAGAAAAGCCTGGAAAACGAGAGCGCCCTGGAGCGGGTGAAATCGGCCGAAGCTTCGGTCGAGGCGCGGCTGGCGGCGATCGACGAACAGATCGGATTGACCCGCAACCAGTTGGCCGCCCTGCTCGGCAAGGGCCCGGACCGCGGCCTGGCCGTCACCCGTCCGGCCGTCGAGGGCGGCCGGTACGTCGGCGCACCGGCGCAACTTCCGGCCGAGCTGCTCGGCCGGCGGCCCGATGTGGTCGCGGCCAAACTCCACGTCGAAGCCGCCGCGAAGCGGATCGACCAGGCCGAAGCGGCCTTCTACCCCAACATCAATCTGGCCGCCGTCGTCGGCCGGCAGGCGCTCGGCCTCAACCTCCTGTCGAGCAGCGACTCGACCTTCGGTTCGGTGGGCCCGGTCATCTCGCTGCCGATCTTCGACGGCGGACGGCTCGCCGCCGGGCAGCGTAAGGCCGAGGCCCAGTACGATATCGCGGTCGCCACCTATGACCGCACCCTCACCGAAGCCCTGCATCAAGTGGCCGACGTCCTGGTCAGCCAGCGTCAACTCGACCGGCGGCTGGCCGATACGCAACGCTCCGCCAAAGCGGCGGAGAAGGCCTGGCGGATCGTCAGCGACCGCTACAACGGCGGCCTCGCGACCTATCTGGAGGTGCTTTCCGCCGAGGACGTGCTGATCGACGCCCGCCGCGCCACCGCCGCCCTGCAGACCCGGGCTTTCGCCCTCGACATCTCGATGGTCCGCGCCCTTGGCGGCGGATTCCGCAATACGGAGAACCCCTCTTGAACGACATGCGCAAGATCGAGGTGGAGGTCGACGTCGAGATCGACGGCGACACCCCGCCCGCCAAAAAACCGGCCGCCAAACGGCTCCCCCTGTTTCTCGCCTTTGCCGCCGTCCTGGTCGTCGCCGGGGGCGGGTACTACGCCTACGACACGCTTTACGCATCCAAGTACGCAATCACCGACAACGCCTATGTCGGCGCCGACAGCGCACAGATTACCCCACTGATCGCCGCGCCGGTCGCCGAGGTGCGGGTCAGCGACACGCAGAAGGTCAAGCGCGGCGACGTCCTCGTCCGTCTGGACGACACCGACGCCCGGTTACAGCTTGCAATCGCCGAGGCCTCCTATCAGAGCGCCGTCCGGCGCGTCACCGCCTACGAGGCGACCGACCGTAACCTCAAGGCCCAAATCGCCGGGCGCGAAGCCGACCGGTCGGCGGCGGCGGCCCGCCTCGCCTCGGCCAAGGCGCAACTGCAAAAAGCCACCGTCGATCTCGATCGCCGCCGGGCCCTGGCCGGCAGCGGATCGGTCTCCGGCGACGAACTGACCGCCGTCGAGACCGCCTACCGCACCGCCAAGGCCAATGTCGACGCCGCCCAGGCGGCCCTGGCCCTGGCATCGGCCTCGCGCGATGCCGCCGTCGGCGCCCAAGAGGCCAACGCGGCGCTGATCGCCGGTGTTCCCGTCGAACGTAACCCGGAAGTCCTGGCCGCCCGTTCGGCCCGGGACCAGGCCCAGGTCAACCTGGACCGGACGGTGATCCGCGCGCCGATCGACGGCGTCGTGTCGCGCCGCCAGGTTCAGATCGGCCAGCGGGTCCAACCGGGGATGACGCTGATGGTCGTCGTTCCCCTGGCCCAGGCCTACGTCGACGCCAACTTCAAGGAAGTGAAACTGGCCAAGGTCCGGCCCGGGCAGAAGGTCGAACTCCACTCCGACCTCTACGGCGGCGACGTTCCGTTTACCGGCCGGGTGGTCGGATTTTCCGGCGGCACCGGGGCGGCCTTTTCGGTGGTTCCGGCGCAGAACGCCACCGGCAACTGGATCAAGGTCGTGCAGCGCCTGCCGGTGCGGATCGCGCTCGATCCGGCCGAACTGGCCGAGCACCCGCTCGAGGTCGGCCTGTCGATGACCGCCCGGATCTTCTTGGAAGACCAGGACTGATCCCGGAAAAGGCGCGCCCTTTCATGTCTTCGGAAAACTCCGCCGAAATCCGGCCCCTTCAGGGCCTGCAGCTGCTCGTCGCGGCGCTGGCCATCGGCACCGGCAATTTTCTGGTCATCCTCGACACCACGATCGCCAACGTCTCGGTGCCGACAATCGCCGGGTCGGTCGGCGTTTCCGTGTCGCAGGGATCCTGGGTGATCACCTCCTATGCCGTGGCCGAGGCGATCACCGTCCCGCTGACCGGGTGGCTGACGCGCAAATTCGGCGGGCTGCGGGTGTTCATCACCTGCTATTTCGCCTTCGCCGCCATCTCGCTGTTCTGCGGGTTCTCCCAGTCCCTGGAAACGCTGATCGCCGGGCGCGTGATGCTCGGGCTGGCCGGCGGCCCGATCATGCCGCTCTCCCAGATGCTGTTGCTGCGCATCTTCCCACGCGACAAGGCGACTCCGGCCAACGTGCTTTGGGCGATGACGACCCTGATCGGCCCGATCGCCGGGCCGATTCTCGGCGGCGTGATCTGCGACGACTACGGCTGGCCGTGGATCTTCTTCATCAAGGTGCCGGTCGCCGTGGTCGGCGGCCTGCTGATCATCGCCACCATGCGCGGCCAGCCGGACCCGACCGGCCCGGCCCGCATCGACAAGGTCGGCCTCGGCCTGCTCATCGTCTGGATCGGCGCCTTGCAGATCATGCTGGACGAGGGCCGCAACGACGACTGGTTCGCCTCGCCGTTCATCCAGATTCTGGCGGCGGTCGCCGCCGTCGGATTCATCGCCTTCCTGATCTGGGAACTCACCGAAGAGCATCCGATCGTCGACTTGCGGATCTTCCGCCACCGCGGGTTCACCGCCTCGGCGATCACCTTCGCCGGAGGATTCGGCGCCTTCTTCGCCGCCATCGTCATCCTGCCGCTCTGGCTGCAGCAGAACATGGGCTATACGGCGACCTGGGCCGGTTACGCCACCGGCCTTATGGGAATCCTGGCGATGATCTCGGCCCCCATCGTCGGCAAGGCGACCGAGGTGATCGACCCGCGCGCCATCCTCAGCGTCGGCATTCTCGGCCTGGGCGCGATGACCGCCTGGCGGATGACCTTCAATCTGGACGTCACCTTCATGCAGATGGCCTGGCCGACCCTGCTGACCGGCCCGTTCATGGTGATGTTCTTCGTCCCGGTGACCGGGCTCGCCATGGCCAGCGTCCCGGTAGAGGAGCAGGCCAACGCGGCCGGATTGTCGAATTTCATGCGGACGCTGTCCGGCGCCTTCGCCACCTCGCTGATCCAGACCGGCTGGCAGGACGCGGCGCGGACCAACCAGACCGAACTGGCCGGCGCCATGACCAACGGCAACCGGGTCGTCGCCGACATGGTCGCCCAAGGCATGTCTCCGGAGTCCGCCGTCGCCAGCCTGACCCGGACCGTCGAGCAACAAAGCGTCATGCTCGCCACCCTCGACATGTTCGCGGTGATCACCCTCGTCTTCCTGTTCGCCGCGCTGCTGCCGTGGATCGCGCCGAAGCCCAAGGGGCCGATCGACACCAGCGGCGGCCATTAGACGCGCGCCTTGTCATGCCCCTTTGCGCGGACGATATCCTCGGCTAGGTTACGCGAACATTTCGCAGTTCAGCCGGGGGCAGACGACACCATGAGCAGACCGTCCTGGGACGAGTACTTCATCGAGCTCAGCGATACCGTGGCCAAGCGCGCGACCTGCGACCGGGGCCGCAGCGGCTGCGTCATCGTCCGCGACAACCAGATCCTAACCACCGGCTATGTCGGCTCGCCTCCAGGACTGCCGCATTGCGACGACATCGGCCATTTGATGAAGCAGGTTATCGACGAGGACGGCCAGGTGCGCAGCCACTGCGTGCGCACCATTCATGCCGAGCAGAACGCCATCTGCCAGGCGGCGCGACATGGGATCTCGCTGGCCGGGGCCACCCTCTATTGCAAGATGGAGCCCTGCCGGGTCTGCGCCATGCTGATCATCAGCGTCGGGATCGTCCGGGTCGTCGCCAAACGGCGATATCACGCCGCCCAGGAAACGCGGGAGATGTTCGGGCAGGCGGGCATCCGGCTCGACGTGGTCGAGGACGTCGTCGAAACCTACGCCGACCAGGGGCCGACTAACGGCTAGGACCAGGGTTGGCCGATCAGGAGCTGCGCCGGTTGCGGGCCGCGCGCAGCAGAACCCGGATGATCCATATTGGGATGACGACGATCGCGCCGAGCATGATGTAGGGCACGGCGCGGCGGGTCCAGCCGAGCAGGGTTTCGAAAATGGCATAGACGGTGTCCGGCAGGTGGCGCATCAGGCTGACGGGGTCGACGTCGAAGAACGCCAGCAGGAGCCCCACCAGGAAGCAGACGATTGCCAGCTTGATGACCGTAGAAACAACTCCGCCCACGACGCACGTTCCTCTTGCTGCAACCCTTGAAACCGGAAAACCGCCCCCATAACAGTCCCCGGCGGCGCGGGGGTCAAGGCTCAACAGCCGGCCATAAACTTTTTTCTAATATTAACCATCGATAAAAGGTTCCCTGGCACGCTATGTGCTGGAAACTGCTCGATCCGCGTGCAGGCCTGGGCGCAATGGCGTCTTCCGGGCCGATAGCTTTGCGAAGTGCGATTGGAGATCGCCTAGGCGATGCAAAAAAAGATCATCGGCGGCTTGGTAGCGGTTCTCGCCGTCGCGGTGGGAACATGGCTCGGGCTCATCTTTTGGGAACCGGCCCCGGAAAACGGCTCCGCGCCGGCGCCCATCGTGCGCGCCCAAGGGACCGGCGGTTCCTCGACGGCAAGCTCCCGGTCCCCGCGCCTTCCGGACACCGCGCCGGCGCAGACATCGCCCGGCGGACAGACGGCCGCCCGCCCCCCCTACGACCTTGTCGAGCCGGGCGAGCTTCTCGTCGCCAACCCGCCCTTGGGCTTCGCCGCCGCCGCCGCGCAGCTGGGTTTCTCCATTCTCGAGGTGGTGAATCTCCAGCAGATCGAAATGCAGGTCTACCGCGTGGCGCCGCCGAGCAACGTCCAGACGTTGGAAGCGCAGCAGATCCTGTCCAGCAATTTCCCCGGCGCCACCGTGGATACGCATCGCCTCTACCAGGCCCAGAGCCTGTGGAAACACCAGGACGAGACGGCACGGCCGCAAGCCAGATGGCCCCAGTCCAATGAGGCCTGCGGTATCGGAATCCGCATGGGCCAGATCGACTCGGCGGTGGACACCCAGCACGCGGCGCTGCGCGGCCAGCGCATCAATTTCCAATCCTTCCACAAGCAGGGCCGACGGCCGGGCCCGGCCGATCACGGCACGGCGGTGGCCGGCATGCTGGTCGGCAAGCCCGCCTGGGGCGGATTGCTGCCGGGGGCGGAACTCGTCGCCGCCAACATCTTCGAGTACAACGAGGCCGGAAACGTCATCGCCAGCGGGATGGCCTTGCTCAAGGCGGTGGACTGGATGGTCGAAAAGGGCGTCCAGGTGGTCAATCTGAGCGTGGCCGGGGGCGACAACCGCGTCGTGCGGGTCGCTTTCGAGAGAGCCCGCGACAAGGGGCTCGTCCTGGTCGCGGCCGCCGGGAACTGGGGCAGCGACACCCGCCCCGCCTATCCGGCCGCCTACGACGACGTCATCGCCGTCACCGCCTTCGACAGCGCCCATCACATCTACAAAAAGGCCAACCGGGGCCCCTATATCGACTTCGCGGCCCCCGGCGTCCGAATCTATACCGCCGTTCCCCGCGGGGGACGGATCATGAGCGGCACATCCTTCGCGACGCCTTTCCTGACCGCGCTTCTCGCGGTCCAAGTGGAAAGCGGCGCACCGAAGGTGCCGAACACGCTGCGCGATATCCTGGCCCGCCATGCCCTGGACCTCGGCGATCCCGGCCGGGACAACGTCTTCGGCTGGGGCGAGGTCCAGCTTTATCCGCGCTGCCCATAACAACAATCGAATTCGAAGGGGAAACGTATCCATGGTTCTGCAATGGGTTTTCGGCAACACCGGAAAGAAAAAGAAGGGGAACGCCGGAAACCAAAAACAGAAACCGGCTTACGAGGACGCCAAACGCATCGCCGCGGCGGGTGATGTGGCGGCCCGTGCCGAACTCGCTTCCTTCGACGATCTCGAACCGGAAATCCTGTATTTCTTCGCCTCGGACGAGGCGCCGGAAGTCCGTCGCGCCGTGGCGGTCAACGAGGGAACGCCCCTTCAGGCCGACAAGATCCTGGCACGCGACCAGAACGAGGAGGTTCGCGTCGAACTGGCCCGCAAGATCGGCCGCCTGGTCCCCGTCCTGTCCAAGGACGAAGCCGACCGGCTGACCGCGATGGCCATCGATGTGCTGTCGATCCTGGCCCAGGACGACCTGCCCCGGGTCCGCGCCACCATCGCCGAGGAGATCAAACGCGCCGACAACGTGCCGCCGCAGATCGTCCAGCAACTGGCCAAGGACATCGAGGAGATCGTCGCCGCGCCGATTCTGGAGTACTCGCCGCTGCTGTCGGACCGCGACCTGATGGAGATCATCGCCGGCGGCGCGGCCGGCGGCGCCCTGCTCGCCCTGTCGCGGCGCGAGGATCTTAACGAGGATTTGTCGCACGCCCTGGCCAATACCCGGAACGTTCAGGCGGTAACCGAACTGTTGCGCAACCGGACGGCCCGGATTTCAGAGAAGACCCTGGACATGATCGCGGTCGACGCCGGCGACGAAGTCGAATGGCATGCCCCGATGGTCGACCGGGACAATCTGCCGGCGCGGGTCGTCCGGCGGATCGCCACCTTCGTCAGCGCCGCCCTGATGGACAAGCTGATCGAAAAGCACGCCGAGCAGGCCGAGGTGGTGGAGGAGCTGCGCCAAACGGTACGCAAACGAATCGAGAAAGGCGATTTCGCCGAAAAGGGATCGGACTGGGAATCGGCGGAGGACCGGGCCCGCAAACTGTTCGAAAACGGCGAATTGGACGAACACGCCGTGATCAAGGGGATCGAGGCCGCCGACAACGCGTTCGTCCGTCACGCGCTGCAATTTCTTTCCGATCTGCCGTTCGAGACGGTCTCCCGGATGCTCAATACCAGCAGCGGCAAGGCCGTCACCGCGCTGGTGTGGAAATCCGGCCTCAGCATGGCCACCGCCGAACTGGTTCAGAAGAAGATTTCGCGGGTCCCGCCGAAAAACATGGTCCGGCCGAAGGCGGACGGCGACTTCCCGCTGAGCGACGACGATCTGAGCTGGTATCTCGAATGCGTGGCCTGACGGCGGAGGTGCTTTAGCGCCGCCGTCGCACCCGCACTTTCTGCGCCTTAAGGGTCCGGGCGCCGTATCCGGCGGCGAAGACCGCACAAAGGCTTGCGGCGAGAACCATATTCCAAAGCATAGGCGTCATTTCTTTCCACTCCACGCTGGACGAAAACCGAACCGGCACCCCCTAGACTTGGAAATGCCTTGGCTTCGAATCAACGGCCAGCCCGGCTTGCCGTGTCTCGGCGGAAGTCGAAACAGCCGCGCTTTTTTCTCTAAAAATGCGAACCGTTTGCAAAACAAGATGCATTCCAGAGCCTATTCCTGGGCTTCACGTAACGCTTTCGCCATCCGCTCGGCGCGGATCAGCTGCTCATCCGACAGCTGGGCGATGATCTCGTTGCGGCGGCTCACGGCAACGTCGCGGCCGCTCGGCGGCAGATCGGTTACCGGGAATTCGAGCCACACATAGGCCTGGACCAAGTCCTTACTGACCCCATCCCCGTGCCAGAACATGTCCGACAGGTTCATCTGGGCGCGGCGGTCGCCTTGCATGGCGGCCATCCAGATCCAGGTGAACGCTTCGTTCGGATCCTTTTTGACGCCCTCGCCCCGGCGGTACATCACGCCGAGATTGTTCTGCGCCGTGGAATGACCCTGCATGGCCGCCTTCGTGTACCACTCGACGGCCTTCGCGTAGTCCACCTTGACGCCGCGCCCCTTGTGGAACATGACGCCGAGGCCGAATTCGGCCCTCGGGTCCCCCGCATTGGCGCTTTCAAGGAATTCGGTATGGGCGGTCTGGTAATCGCCGTCGCTGTAGGCGGCGGCGCCCGTCGCATAGTCGGCCAGCGCCGGAAACGCCGTCGTCACGAAAAGCAGACCGGCCAGCAAGCACCGATGCATCATTGTTCCTCCGTTACGCACTCTTTTTCCTGTGCATCCGGCAACGGAGACTGCAAGCCCCATGCCATCCGCACAGATTCCTTCTCTGTTCCGACGGGAACCGATTGCTGGCTCGAAGCTGACGAGGAACCGCGCCAGGAAGTACGGCGCCGATTGCGTTCTTCGAATAACACGGGAGCCATCCCCCCACGCGGACGACCCCGTTGTACGTCTGAAACAGATATCTCTAACCTATTTAAAGAATATGACCGACAAAGAAACAATCAATCTGATTTTTATGAAAATACTTGCAAAACCTTTAAACTAGACCAGAACCAAAACTTGGTCTAAAAACAATGCGCACAAACGATAATGATTATAAATCGCATAACATCCACTGTTCTATATTCACATCTCCTTAAAACCGAAGGCTTGAATTGGCATTCAACAAATATACTTAGACTTGTGAAATAAGGACTCCAGACTAGAAATAATATACACTGAAGGAGACGCGACTCTGCTTCCGGTTCGGGAGGAATGGCCATGACGGTTTCCGAAGCGCTGCTCGAACAGGCCCGGACGGAACTCTATTCAGCCGTCCTGTCCGACACCCTCGACTTCCTCGGAGAGATGAAACAGGCCATGCGGCCTTCCATCCGGCCGCTGGACGACGGTTCCGTCCTCTGCGGCCGGGCCCGTACCGCCATGTACATGGAAGTCTTCCATGTCGCGCATGGCGAAAACCCCTACGACCTGGAAATCGCCTTGATCGACGACCTGCGCCCTCTCGACGTCGCCGTCATGGGATGCGGCGGCTCGACGCGGATCGCCCCCTGGGGCGAACTGCTCAGCACGGCGGCCCGGGCGCGGGGCGCTTTCGGTTGCGTGACCGACGGGCTGGTCCGCGACGTGAAACGGGTCCGGTCGCTGGGGTTCCCGGTTTTCCACGGCGGCATCGCGCCGCTCGATTCCAAGGGGCGCGGAAAGATCATGGCGGTGGATGTGCCGATCGCCTGCGGCGGGGTCGATGTCAGGCCGGGAGACCTGGTATTCGGCGACGCCGACGGCGTGGTCGTCGTCCCCGAAGCCTTGGCCGAGCGGACGGTCGCCCTGGCGCTGGAAAAGGTCGCCGGAGAGAACCGGGTGCGCGAGGAGCTGGCACGCGGCGACAAACTGCGCGACGTCTTCTCCCGCCACGGAATTCTATAGGGTTTAAGGCTGCGACCGCAGCCCGCCGGCCGTCCGGCGCGCCCGCGCAGGCGCGGGCCATTTGGTCCGCTGCCGTGAGCGACGAAAGACCTATCCTCGCCAAAAAGTCCGGCTGAACAGGACGATGACGGTGAACAGTTCCAGCCGGCCAAGCAGCATTCCGGCGCTCAGCATCCATTTCGCCGCGTCGGGCAGGGTCGAGAAATTGCCCGCCGGGCCGATGATGTCGCCCAATGCCGGGCCGACATTGCAGATGGCCGTGGCGGCGCCGGAAATCGCCGTCAGGTAATCGAGCCCGAGCATTCCCAGCCCGATGGCCAGCGCCCCGAAGCAGATGATGAAAACGTAGAAGAAGCTGAGCACCGAATTGATGACGTCGTCGGGAATCGGGTGGCGGTTGTAATAGGGGATGAACACCCCGTGCGGCTGGAACAGGTGGCGGACCTGGGTCTTCGCCGCCGCGTAGAGCACCTGGAAGCGGAAGATCTTCATGCCGCAGGTGGTCGATCCGGCGCAGCCGCCGATGAACATCACCATGAAGAACAGCGGCACCGCGAACGCCCCCCAACGATAGAAATCGGACGTCGCGTAGCCGGTCCCGGTGATCATCGAGACCAGGTTGAACGCGGCGTAGCGCAGCGCCTGCAGCGGGGGAAGACCGTTCTGCAGCCACAGGAAGGCGGTGATGATCAGGGTCAGGATCGAAACGACGGCCAGGAACACCCGGACCTGGCTGTCGCGGAACAGGGCCAGCCTGTCGCCCCGGAGGGTGCGCAGGTAGAGCACGAAGGGCATGCCGCCTATCAGCATGCCACCGGTGGCGATGACGTCGATCATGGCGTTGTCGAAATGCCCGATGGACCCGTCGGAGGTCGAGTACCCGCCGGTCGCGATGGTCGTCATGGTGTGGGCCACCGCCTCGAACGGGGTCATGCCCGCGACCCAGTAGAGGATCGCCAGGATGATCGACAGCCCGAGATAGATGATCCCGGTAACCAGCGCGATCTGCGCCGTGCGCGGCATCGCCTTTTCCGATCGGTCCGAGGATTCGGTGCGGAACAGCTGCATGCCGCCGACCCGCAGCATGGGCATGATCGCGATGGCCATGACGATGATGCCGATTCCGCCCATCCATTGCAGCATGGCGCGCCACAGCAACAGGCCCGGCGGCGCCTCGTCGAGGCCGACGATCACCGTCGAGCCGGTGGTGGTGATCCCCGACATCGCCTCGAAGAAGGCGTCGGTGAAGGTCAGGTCGAGTTCCGAGAATTGCAGCGGCAGCGCGGCGAACAGGGTCATGACGATCCAGCTCAGCGCCGTCATCACGAAGGCTTGGCGGACGGTGAAATCGCGCACCGTGGTGCGATTGCTCAACACCAGCGAAACGCCGACGAAGAGGGTCAGCCCGGCCGACGTCGCGAACACCTGCCAATCCGGATTGCCGTCGGCCAGATCGACAGCGGCGGGAATGCACATCGCCACCGCCATCGTGGCCAAAAGCATCCCGACGACAAGCAGCACCGGTCGAAAATCGATCATGCCGCCAGGGCCCCCCTTCGCCCCTTCAAACCAAAAAACGCCGCACACGTAAGCGCGTTGCGCGTCCGGGGTCAAGAGGACGGGTGCGGAACCCAGGCGTTCACGGGCGCGCGGCTATTCGCTCAACCGAAGGAGACTTCATGCGCCGAGGGGGTTCCGACCATGGCCAGGAATTCGCGGCGGGTCGACGCGTTGGTACGGAACGCGCCGAGCATCCGGCTGGTCACCATGACCACGCCGGACTTATGCACGCCCCGAGTCGTCATGCACTGGTGCGCCGCCTCGATGACCACGGCGACGCCCATCGGCTGCAGGGCCTCCTCGATGGTGTTGGCGATCTGCGCCGTCATCTTCTCCTGGATCTGCAGCCGTTTCGCATAGGCCTCGACCAGCCGCGCCAGCTTGCTGATGCCGACGACACGCCGGTTCGGCAGATAGGCGACATGCGCCTTGCCGATGATCGGTGCCAGGTGATGCTCGCAATGGGATTCGAAACGGATGTCCTTCAGCAGCACCATCTCGTCGTAGCCGTCGGTCTCCTCGAAGGTGCGCTTCAGGATATCCTCGGGTTCGGCGTCATACCCCTCGAACCATTCCTCATAGGCCGCGGCGACGCGCTTCGGCGTGTCCCTCAGGCCTTCGCGTTCCGGGTCGTCCCCGGCCCAGCGGATCAGCGTGCGGACGGCGTTCTCGGCCTCCTCGCGCGACGGTTTCATGGCGGGCTGGCCCGTTTCGGCGCCGGCCGGTTCGCTTGTTTTCGATGTGCTCACGGAATTATCCAGCTTTCTTGGTCCTGCGCGCCTGACGCGCGCCCGTTGATTTTAGACGAACTCCCCGGGCGATCAAATGTCCGCCCCGGATATTCGGGAACCGCTCAGTGAATGGGAGCTTGGTAGTAGGGACTGTCCAGGGAAAACGCCGGGATCTCGACGTCGAAGAATTCCCCCTCGGTGTTTTCCATGCTGTAGGTCCCGGCCATGAACCCCGACGGGGTCGCCAGTGGCGTTCCCGAGGTATATTCGAAGGCGCCGCCGGGGCCGAGCACCGGCTGTTCGCCGACCACCCCCTCGCCACGCACCTCGTGCACCTCTCCACGCGCGTCCATGATCCGCCAGTAGCGGGTGCGGAGTTGCACCGTTTCCCCGCCCTTGTTTTCGATCCGGACATGGTAGGCCCAGACGAAACGCCCGTCGTCGGGCGCGGAGTGATCCTCGAGGAAGGTCGGCTCGACCTGAACCGTGATGCCTCTGGTGGTCCGTTCGTACATGGCTGCCGTTCGGACTCCGTCATTGGTTGTGGTGACCATGCGATATATGTGGGTTGCCCGCCGCCGGTTTCCAGATTGCGATTCGCGGCCGTTTCCAGGGGCTACGGCAAAAAGAGAGGCGAAGACCGCTTCTGGGGGAGGAACGATCTTCGCCTGAGTGGGGGGAAGGAACGTCGTCGGGAAACGGGTTCCGAGGTCCCCCGGCCTCGGGGAGGGAGAGGATGAAACTTATGGCGCGGCCACCGAACCGACGACCACCTCGACCCGCCGGTTGCGCGGTTCCCGCACGCCGTCGTCGGTGTCGATCAGCGGGTCGGTCTCGCCGTGCGCCGACAGGCGGATGCGGCCGGAATCGACGCCGCGCTCGATGAGGGCCTGCCCCACCGTCTCGGCGCGCTGGAACGACAGCCGCATGTTGTAGTCCTCGGTCCCGGCCCGATCGGCATGGCCGCTGACCTCGATCGGCATGCTTTTCACGCCGGTCACGGACACGTTCTCGCTTCCGCCGGCGGCCCCGGCGATGGCGTCGAGGATCGGTGCCGTCTCGGGCGCCAGGCGGGCGCTGTCGAAATCGAACAGGACCAGGAACCGGCTCGGTGCGGCGGCCACGGGTTCAGGCTCCTCCGGCGCGGCGGGTTTCACGGCCGGCGTGGCGGCGACCAGATCGTTGTCGGCGGCGGCCTCGGAAACCGCGAAACCCTGCTCGATCTCGTTCATCGCCGCCTGGAAGGCCTCGCGGCAACGGGCGATATCCCAGGTCTGCCAATTCTCCTCCTGCTGTTCGATCCAGCAGTCCAGCTTGGCCTGGGCCTTGGCGGCGGTCTCCGGCCAGCGCACATCGGCTCCCTGCTGGAGGGCGAGCATCAGGCGGGCACGCGATTCAGCGATCTCGCCGCGGTTCGCCTCCGGCAAATTCCAGTTTTTCGGATCCTCGGGCGGGGTCTGCACCCCGGCACCGGCGGCCAGCGACTTCTCGCCGAAATGCGCGGCGTCCGGCCAGTCCTTCATCTCGTCGGCTTCGAAAAGGGCGAAGTCCTTGTATTCGCGGGCCAGTGCGGCGTTAAAGCCGTCGCCCCCGGTCTCGGTCTTGCGCAGGCCGTCGTAATCGAACGTCGCTCCGCATCCGGCCAGCAGGATGAGAAACCCCACCTCGGCCAGCAAAAAGGCCCCCAAGACCAGCTTGTGCAGCGAAACGGTACGCATGTGATTTTCCTTTCCCCAAAAAAGGCGGCGATCCCTCCGCCGATGGGAAAGGAGGTTAGAGGTCGACTATGGCCGTTGCGTGCCCGCTTGCGGCAAGAAAAAGGCAATACGGGGGTATTTCGATGACGGGAAAGTCGCGCAGCCGCCTCTAGTCGGGGCTGCAGGAAGCCCCGCCGAGGACGCAGAACCGGGCGCAATGCGGATGGTTCAGCTTCACCGCCTTGCCGGACTCGGCCAGGCTGTGCCCCATCTCGAATTCCGGATCGTAGGGCAGCAGCGTGCAGGGCACCACCGCCGGCCTGTCGGCGTCCCGCCGTTTGACGACCATGCGCGAGGTCGCGCACATCATGCTTTCCGGGGCGACGCCCAGGATGTCCCAGCACTTCACCGTGATCTCGGGCACGTCGAGCGTCGCGTCCATTTCCGGGAACAGCACCAGGGCCGCCGGATCGCCGGCATCGACGGGGATTCCCTCGGCGGCGAACACGGCGCCGTAACCGGCGCGCGCCGTGGCCTCGCTTTCGTCCCAGCAGGTCCGGCCGGCGACGGCGATCTTGAAGCCGTTCCCGGCCAGCCATTTGAGCCCCTCGATCATCGGCCGCCAGCTGCCGGGGCCGCGCACCTCCTCGTGGCGCGCGACGGTGTGGTGATCCATCGACACCCGAAGGACCAGCGCCTGCCCGTAGGCCCTGTGCAGGTCCAGAAGCGCCGCGCGCTTGTGATACAGGGGCTTCATCGCGTTGGTCAGCACCAGCACGCGGAACCCGCGCCCCAGGCAGTCGCCCATGATGTCGGTCAGGTCGGGGTTCATGAACGGCTCGCCGCCGGTGAAGGCGATCTCCTCGACCGGCAGGTTCCCGGCCGCGATCTCGTCCAGATAGCCTGCCACCTCGGCCCGGGTGATATAGGCCAGCCGGTCGTTCTTCGGGCTCGACTCCATGTAGCAGTTGACGCAGGCGATATTGCACAGGCTGCCGGTGTTGAACCACAGCGTCCGCAGATGGGTCAGGGCCACCACCGCGCGGTCTTCGCCGGTGGCGGTGATGTCGGGGTTCTGGAACTTTCGTGCGTCGAGTCGCGGGCGTTCGGCCAGATGGCTTTCCGTCATGATATGGGCGGCTCCCCTTAAATTCCGTGCCGGATTTCCTTTATTTACGCGCGCAACGGGTAGGCGCAAATAACAAGTTCGTGTCCGGCCGCGGCGGACGGCATCCGTCCTCCGCGAGGGGCGATCGGGGAACGTATCGCGGCGCTTGCGCGGGCCCGCGCGATCCCCTATACCATTTAACCTGAAATCCCGGCGCGGGTGTAGTTCAATGGTAGAACAGCAGCTTCCCAAGCTGCATACGAGGGTTCGATTCCCTTCACCCGCTCCAACTTTTCCCTAGTCGGCTCTCAGTTCGCGTCCTTCGGGGCGCGTTCGTCGTTTTCGGGCGGTTCCGTCTCCGTTTCGACGGGTTCCAGCTCGGATTCCGGCTCGGATGCGGCATCTTCGCCCGGCTGCGCGCTTCCGCCCTCTTCGGTGTCCTCCTCCGTCTCCTCGGTCTCGCCGCGCGGATCGAGTTCGCTCGACATCGTCGTGGTCCGGGTGACCAGATGGAACGGATCGCGGTCCTCCACCGGAACGGCGGGACGGACGCTCATGCGCCAGGCGCCGAAGGCGGCGGTGGTCAGCCCCGCCGCGCCGAAGAAGACGAACAGGCCGATCGGGCCAATCAGCTCCATCAGGCCGGAGGCCACGGGCGGGCCGATGATCGCGCCGACCCCGTAGGCGAGGATCAGACCGGCGCTCGCCGAAACCAGGTGCGAGGGATCGATGAAGTCGTTGGTATGGGCGACGCTCAGCGGATAGATCGAAAAGACCGCCGCGCCGAGGAGCGGCGCCATGCCGAGCAGCAGCCAGCGCGGGTTGACGTCCCAGACCGGCAGTGTCAGGGCCGCGAAGATGACCGCCGCGATCACGCTGGCCAGGCCGGTCATCACGACCAGGATCAGCCGCCGGTCGATTCGGTCGGACAGCCGGCCGATCGGCCATTGGAAGACCAGCCCGCCGAAAATCGTCGCCGCCATGAGATGCGACGTGCCGGTGGTGGTCAGGCCGGTCGATTCGGCGAAAAAGGGCATCAATCCGTAAAAACTGCCGAGAATCAGCCCCGACGAGAAGGAACCGGTCACGCCGAGTGGCGAGATTTCCCACAACTCGCGGAAACTGAACCGCGACGGCGGCTGCGGCACCGGCGCCTGGACCCGGGTCGCCGCCACCGGCACCAGCGCCAACGACAGCAGGACCGACGAGATCACGAACAGGCCGAATCCGCTCGGGTCCGGCACCGACAGCAGCAACTGGCCGCAGACCAGTGCCAGATACATGACGATCATGTAGAGCGACAGGATTCGCCCGCGGATCTCGTTGGTCGCGCGCTCGTTGAGCCAGCTCTCCGTGCAGACCGCCAGACCGGCCAGGCAGAAGCCCTGGACGAAGCGCAACCCGCCCCAGGGAATCGGCGACACCAGGAACGGATGCAGCAGCGTCGCCGCCGACAGCAACGAGGCCAGCGCCGCGAAGGCCCGGATGTGCCCGACCCCGTCGATCAGGCGATGCGAGTAAAAGACACCCAGCACGTAGCCGATGAAATAACCGGAGACGACGGCGCCTGCGATGAAGACCGGGAATTCGGCAACGGCCATGCGCAGGGCGACCACGGTACCGAGCAGACCGCCGCCGAGCTGGAGAAAGGCGCTGGCGAAAAGCAGCGCCGAAATCGAGAAAACCGCCTGCCGCATCATATCCAAATATCCCACGATTCCGGGCAAAAATAAGCGCATCGTCCCACCGGCCGTCCCGGTGTAACGTTCGCGGCCCGCGACATGCCGCGACATACCCGTATTGTCAATGGGTTCTCTGAAAAAACCGTTACGTTGCAGAACCGGGTGAGCGCTTCCCGTTGCAAGCCTCCCGTCCGCTCCTTATGCTCGCAACCGCTTCACGCAGAACAAACAGTCCCGGGGGAAACCGAGATTATGGAACCAAGAGAGCTTCTGATCGACGCCTTCAAGGCGGCGCTGGCCGCCGCCGATCCCGCCAAGATCGTTCCGCAACATCTTCCCGCGCCGCCGAAGGGCCGGACCCTGGTGGTCGGCGCCGGCAAGGCCGGGGGGTCGATGGCCCGCGCGGTCGAGGATCACTGGCCGGCCGACAAGCCGCTGTCCGGCGTGGTCATCACCCGCTACCAGCACAGCGTCGAGACGAAACGGATCGAGGTGATCGAGGCCGGGCACCCGGTTCCCGACGAGGCCGGCGGCAAGGCCGCCCGGCGCATCCTCGACGAGGCCCAGGGCCTGGGGCCGGACGACCTGCTGCTGGTCGTCGTCAGCGGCGGCGGCTCGGCCCTGATGACGCTGCCCGCGCCGGGCCTGACCGCCGACGACATGAAGGCGGTCAACAAGTCGTTGCTGCGCTGCGGCGCCAACATCCAGGAGATGAACGTGGTGCGCAAGCACCTCTCGGCCAGCCAGGGCGGCCGTCTCGCCGCCGCCTGCAAGGCGCCGGTGGTGGCGCTGGTCATCTCGGACGTGACCGGCGACGATCCGACCCATATCGGCTCGGGCCCCTGCGCGCCGGACCCGTCCACCTACGATGACGCGCTCTCCATCATCGCCCGCTACGGCGTCGAGGCGCCCGAGGCGGTGATGAACCACCTGAAACGCGGCCAGGCCGGCGAGATCGGCGAGACGCCGAAGCCCGGCGACGCGATGTTCGCCCGGGTCGAAAACAAGGTCATCTCGACCAGCCAGGACGTGCTGCGCGCCGCCGAGGCCTTCTTCAAGGAGAAGGGAATCGCCTCGGCCATCCTGGGCGACAGCATCACCGGCGAGGCGCGCGACGTCGCCAAGGTGATGGGCGGGCTGGCCCGCCAGGTGCGGGCGCACGGCAATCCCTGGCCAATGCCGGTCGCCCTGCTGTCGGGCGGCGAGACGACCGTCACCGTCAAAGGCAACGGGCGCGGCGGCCGCAACGCCGAATACCTGCTGTCCCTGGCCATCGACCTGGAGGGCGCCGAGAAGATGTACGCGCTCGCCGCCGACACCGACGGGATCGACGGCTCCGAGGACAACGCCGGGGCGGTGGTCATGCCGGACACCCTGGCCCGCGGGCAGGCCGCCGGAATGAAGGCGCTGGACTATCTGGCCAACAACGACGCCTACAGCTACTTCGAGAAACTCGACGACCTGCTGTTCACCGGCCCGACCCTGACCAACGTCAACGACTTCAGGGTTCTGCTGGTGCTATAAAGGCAACGTGTTTTCCAGACGCCCGCCGTCCGGGAAATTCGTTTTTTCGCATCCCGCTGGAAGGGAATAACGCCGCTCCGCCGGTCATTTGGCTTGTTTTCGGCGGGACGCGGTTTATGCTGCGCCGTCCTCAACAAGCGTTTTTTTGATTACAAAGCCTTGCCGAGCCGGTTTTTCATACGGGACAAGAGGAGACGTTTCGTCGTAACGCTGACGGCCCTGCTGGCCGTCGGTTTCGTCGCGACCAGCCTCGTCAGCTATTACGTCGCCCACGATTCCCTGACCGAACAGATCGCCGAAAACACGCTGCCGCTGACCAGCGACAACATCTATTCGGAGATCCAGCAGGATTTGCTGCGCCCGATCTTCATCTCCTCGCTGATGGCGCGGGATACCTTCGTCCGCGACTGGACGCTGTCGGGCGAAGAGGACGAGGCCAAGATCGTCAAGTATCTGCAGGAAATCCAGAAGCGCTACGGCACGGTCACTAGCTTCTTCGTCTCGGAACGGACCCGCAAGTACTACCACTCGACCGGCGTCCTGAAGACCGTCGCCCAGGAAGACCCGCAGGATGCCTGGTATTTCCGCGTGCGGAACATGAACAAGGATTTCGAGATCAACGTCGACCGCGACACCGCGAATCTCACCTCCTTGAGCATCTTCGTGAATTACCGGGTCTACGACTACGCCGGGCACTATATCGGCGCGACCGGCGTCGGCCTTGCCGTCAACGCCGTGAAGAACCGGATCGAGGCCTATCAGAAGCGCTACGGGCGGCGCATCTTCTTCACCGACCGCCAAGGCATCGTGACCATGCACGGCCCGGACTACAACGGCGCCAGGGACATCCACGAAACGCCGGGCCTGTCGGCCTACGCCACGCAGATCCTGGCCTCGCCGAGCGGCTCCTTCAGCTATCAACGCGAAGGGCGGGAAGTGTTCGTCAACAGCCGCCTGGTCCCGGAATTCCAATGGTATCTCCTGGTCGAACAGGAGGGCGCCCCGGGCCAGACCCGCCTGGTTCGCACGCTCCTGGGCAACCTGCTCGTCTGCCTGGTGATCACGGCGATCGTGCTGGTCTTCGCCAACCTGACCATCGGCGGCTATCAGCGCAATCTGGAAACCATGGCGACGACCGACAAGCTGACCGGCGCGGCCAACCGGCAGGTCTTCGGCATGATGTTCGATCACGTCGTGAAAACCCTCAAACGCTCCGACGGCCCCGTATCGGTGATCTTCATCGATATCGACAGTTTCAAGGAGATCAACGACGGCCACGGCCACCCGGCGGGCGATGCGGTCATCCAATATGTCGCGGGCACCGCGCGCAGCCAGGTCCGGGAATCGGATTCGATTTTCCGCTGGGGCGGCGACGAGTTCCTTCTGCTCCTGCCCGACTGCGACATCCAGCATGCGGCCCGCAACGCCGACAGGATCCGCCAGAAGATCGCCGAGATGCCGGTCTATTTCGGCAGTGTGGCCATTCCCGTCACGGTCAGCATCGGCGTCGCCCAACTGGCGAAGCGGGAAAGCCAGGACAGCCTGGTGGAACGCGCCGACCGCGCCCTCTACCTGGCCAAGCAGGAAGGCCGCGACCGGGTCCACGTCGCCGTTTAGGCGCCTCGGTCAGCCCCGCCAGAACCGGCGGCTGAACAGCACGAAAATGGTGAACACCTCCAGCCGGCCGACCAGCATGCCGAACACCAGCAGCCATTTCGCCGCGTCGGGCAGCGACTGGAAGTTCCCGGCCGGGCCGATGATCGGCCCCAATCCCGGGCCGACGTTGGCCATGGCGGTTCCGGCGCCGGACATGGCGGTGACGATGTCGAGCCCGAGCAGGTTCAGGCCGAGGCTGAGCAGCGCGAACACCACCCCGAAGATGAAGAAGTAGCTGAGCACCGAGGTCACCACCTCGTCGGAGATCGGCCGCCGGTTGAAAGTCGGGATGAACACGCCGTGCGGCTGGACCAGATGACGGATCTGCGAGCGCGCCGACGCATACAGCACCTGGAAGCGGAACACCTTGATGCCGCAGGCGGTCGACCCGTAGCAGCCGCCGACGAACATCAGGAAGAACATGACGCCGACCGGGAACGATCCCCACTGGCCGTAGTCGGTGGAGGCGTAGCCGGTTCCGGTCATGATCGAGGCGACGTTGAACGAGGCGTAGCGGAACGCCTGCCCCGGTGTCATTCCCTGGTGCAGCCATAGCCAGGCCGTCACCGCGAGCATCACGCTGCCCATCACGCCGAGATACCAGTGCACCTGCTCGTCGCGCAGCAGGCTCCTGCCGTCGCCGCGCACCAGCTTGAGGAACAGCAGGAACGGGATGCCGCCGACCACCATGCCGACGGTGATGATACCCTCGATCAGGGCGCTGTCGAAATGCCCGACCGAGCCGTCGGACGTGGAATAGCCGCCCGTGGCGATGGTCGTCAGGGCGTGGACCACCGCCTCCAGCCCGGTCATCCCGGCCAGCCACAGGCCGAGGATCAGGGCACCGGTGAAGAAGAACAGGATCAAGACGATGCCGGCCGAAAGCTGCGCCGCGCGCGGCAGCATCTTGCCCTCGGTCTCGAACGCCTCGACCCGGAACATCTGCATGCCGCCCAGCCGCAGCATCGGCAGGATGCTCAGCGCCATCACGATGATCCCGAGGCCGCCCAGCCATTGCAGGATGCCGCGCCACAGCAGCAGCCCCGGCGGCAGGTCGTCCAGGCCGGTCAGCACCGTAGAGCCGGTGGTGGTGATCCCCGACATCGCCTCGAAGTAGGCGTCGGTGAAGCTCAGCCCCAGTTCGCAGAACATGAACGGCAGCGACGCGAACAGGGTCAGGAAGACCCACAGGAAGGCGGTCAGCCCGAAGGCCTGGCGGATCGACAGGTCGTTGCTGCCGGTCCGGCAGGAGAGGACCATGGCGATGCCGGAAAACAGGGTGATCCCGCAGGCCTCGGCAAAGGCCTGCCAATCGGGGTTGTCCACGGCGAAATCGACGGCCGCCGGAATCAGCATGCTGACCGCCAGGATGGTCAGCAGCATGCCGATGGTCAGGAAGATCGGTCGTAGGTCGAGCATCGGGTCGGCGCTCCGCAGCGTCTTGTTTTAGTTGACCTTTGTTGCCTCGCCCTTGTGGCGCCAGCCCGCGGTGCGGGCCGGATCGTCGCCGCAGAACAGCCGCTCGCCGCGGCCGAGTTCGAGGTGCAGGGCGTCGTACCCGGCATCGAGCGGCCCGTAGTAGACGCGCCGTCCGTCCTCGATCACGCCCTTGACCAGGCAGGCGGCATGCTGGGAACGCGGATCGAAGGTCAGTTCGCCGTTCTCGATCTTCCACGGCAGGTTGCCGTGCAGATGCGAGGATGCGGTGAATTCGTGCTCGCCGGGCAGGCGCTCGTCGTTGCGCCAGTCGGCGGGCATCACGAACGTGCCGCCCCAGATGCCCAGCGAGGCCTCCCGGGCATGCCGCTCGGCCACCTTGTAGTGCGCCGGGGCGTCCGGCGTCGCCACCGCGAGCCCGGAAGAGATCAGGGTCACGCCGATATCGTCGCCGTTCGCCATGCACAGGGCCGTCGCCCCCTCCGGGCCGACGGCGCACTCGATCGGCGCCATCTGGAAGCCGAGCAGGCGGCGCAGCTCGTAGGCCGAGGACAGCCCGCACAGCCAGTAGTGGCCGCCGTTGTTGCAGGCCTGCCCCAGTTCCGGCGCGTCGATGCCGCGAAGCTGAAGCACCCGGCCTCCGGCCTGGATGCTGTCGCCGTCGATGACGGCCACCCGATGGTGATCGAAGGAGAGCGTCTCCGCCGGCGCGGCGCTGGCCGCGGCGGGCAGCAGGAAGACGAATGTCAAAAGAACGATAAGCGTACGCATGTCAGGTCAACCTTTTCAGCGGGGCGATCCGTCATCCGGCGGCCGTTCCGGCCCGGCCGGCTCGCGGGGACGAAGGGGAAATTCCAGTGGATTTCCGTCTTTCGGATACGCCTTGCGCAGGCCGCCCACACTCGGTGGGGAACGGCGTCTCCCGCCGGCCAACCGGCGGGCATCTGCCCTTCGGCAGCCCCGGCGTCCCCGCGGGGACCGGGGCCGGGACGAAATGTCGGATTACGCGGCCGGCGGCGCGTTGGTCAGGGGCAGCGCGTGGCGCCCCCCGGTAAAGAAGGGCCGCGAGCGGTCGGCGGGACGGCAGACCCAGACGACCTTGCGGACCTCCGCCTTGACCATTGACAGGGTGGGAACCAGCTTGTCCTCGTCGCTCTCCTCGGGGTCGTCGACCCCGGTGTCCGCGCTGTCGCCGAGGCCCAGGCCGAGCGTAGCCGGCACGTCGATGTCGGCATCGGCATACACGTCCGCCGCCGGGAAGGTCCCGAGCAGAACCGCGAACAGGAAAGCGAAAATGAAAGACATCGCCCGCTGGGGGCGGCTGCTTTTTCTCGATCGGCGGGCTCCGGAGATCCCCCC
>Ga0207799_100259_pt1 | contig 33597 bp, 34 predicted proteins | sample TtanPargueraPR_4_FD_187742 | JGI IMG/M metagenome (GOLD analysis project Ga0207799, IMG submission 187742) | Aerobic enrichment media microbial communities from Bioluminiscent Bay, La Parguera, Puerto Rico - Tt and M2 (SPAdes) | ecosystem: Environmental > Aquatic > Marine > Unclassified ...
CGACCGCAAGAACCTCGATCCCGACGGCGACGGCTTCGCCTGCGCCTGGGATCCCACGCCGTTCCGCCTCGCGCGGCACTGAGGCGGCGTGACCGCGCAAAGCTGCCCCTCGCCCAATTGCGGCCCGCGCCGCGGCGGGGCGCAGCCGGACATGGTCGTGCTGCACTACACCGCCATGCCCAGCGCCGAGGCGGCGCTGGAGCGGCTGTGCGACCCCTCGGCCGAGGTTTCGGCCCATTACCTGATCGCCGAGGACGGGCGGCTCTTCCACATGGTCGCCGAAGAGCTGCGCGCCTGGCATGCCGGGGCGGGACACTGGGGCGATGTGTCCGACGTCAATTCCCGTTCCATCGGAATCGAGCTGGCCAATACCAGCACCGCCCCCTTTCCCGAGCCGCAGATGGCCACGCTTGAGCGTCTGCTGACGGGCATCCTTAGCCGCTGGTCGATCCCGCCCGAGCGCGTGATCGGCCATTCCGACATGGCGCCCGCGCGCAAGTCCGATCCCGGCCGCCGCTTTGACTGGCGCCGGCTGGCGCGGGCCGGCCTGTCGGTCTGGCCCCACCCCGGACGCGCCCCCGCGCCCGACGAGGCGGCCTTCCGCGCGGCCCTGCAGGCCTTCGGCTATGGCGGGGAACACCCCACCGACCTGCTGCTCGACGCGCTGCGCCAGCGCTTCCGCCCCTGGGCGGAGGGCCCGCTGGCCGCGGCCGACATGGCCGTGGCGCTGGACCTCGCCCGCCGCTTCCCCGTTGACCGGGACCCGGGCAGTACCTAGATAACGCTGGCGTGCGGATGGCCGGATGGCCGCGGGGGAGACCCCGAGGAAAGTCCGGACTCCACGAAGCAACGGTGCCGGGTAACGCCCGGCCGGGGAAACCCGAGGGAAAGCGCCACAGAGAACAGACTGCCACCGTACAGGTCGGTTCGTCCGATACCATCGGTGGTCAAGGTGAAACGGTGGGGTAAGAGCCCACCGCGGGGCTGGTAACAGTCCCGGCACGGCAAGCCCCACCGGGAGCAATGCCGAATAGGGACCTCGCGGGGCTACGACCCCAGGGCGGCTTCGGCCCAGAGGTCCGGGTAGGCAGCTAGAGCCCGTCGGCAACGGCGGGCGTAGAGGAATGGTCATCCAGGGAGGGCAACCTCCTGGACAGAATCCGGCTTACAGGCCATCCGCGCGCGAATTGCTGTTGACTCGGCGCCCGTGACCAGTAAAAGGCGGGCTTCAAGGATTTTCACGGGACGCGTCACGCGGCCCGCGCGACGGAGAAGAAACATGGCGAAGCCGACCACCATCAAGATCCGCCTGAACTCGACCGCGGGCACCGGCCACTTCTACGTGACCAAGAAGAACGCCCGGACCATGACCGAAAAGATGGTCGTGAACAAATACGACCCGGTCGTGCGCAAGCACGTCGAGTACAAGGAAGGCAAGATCAAGTAAGCCATCCGCTTGCTGATCCTGTGACAAGGGCCGCGCCGAGAGCGCGGCCTTTTTCGTTTGTCACAGTGCGGCGCCTGACGGCGCCATTTCTTTTGTCTGCGCCGCGCCTTCGGCGCGCCGCGCTGCGAGTATTTTTTCCAAGAAGAAGGGAGGGGGCTTCTTCTTGGAAAAAATACTCAAAAGAAAAGGGCCGGCGCTGGGCCGGCCCTTTGACGTTCTGGATGATCCCGCGCGTCACTCGCGATTGCCGAGGAACTGCAGCAGGAACATGAACAGGTTGATGAAGTCGAGATAGAGGTTCAGCGCCCCCATGATCGCCGACTTGCCCAGCCATTCGCTGTCCATCGCGTGGGCGTGCTGCAGGTAGTCGGTCTTGATGCGCTGGGTGTCATAGGCGGTCAGGCCCGCGAAGATCAGGACGCCCAGCACCGAGATCGCGAACATGATCGCGGGCGAGCCGAGGAAGATGTTCACGATCGAGGCCACCAGGATGCCGATCACGCCCATGATCAGGAACGAGCCCCAGCCCGAGATGTCCTTCTTGGTGGTGTAGCCCCAGAGCGACAGGCCCGCGAAGGAGATCGAGGTGACCAGGAAGGTCTGCGCGATCGAGAGATCCGTGAACGCCTTGAAGATCCAGGACATGGACAGGCCCATGGCCGCGGCGAAGGCGTAGAAGAACAGCTGCGCGCCGGCCGCCGACAGGCGGTTGATGGCGGCGCCGAAGCCGAAGACCATGATCAGCGGCAGGAACATCGCGATCCAGCCGAGGATGTTCGGCGACAGCGTCACCGGGTCGCGGAAGATGCTCAGCAGCGCATCGCTGGAGCCGATGGCCCAGGATACGCCGGCCGTCACCAGCAGGCCCACGGACATGGTGCCGTAGACCTTGTTCATGTGGGCGCGGAGCCCTTCGTCAATCTGCGCGGTCCGCACACCGGCCTGGGTCGCGCGGATCGTGTTGAAGTCAGCCATTTAAGCCTCCGAGTTGAAACCTGTGGTGCGGTCACGCACGCGCACACCGCCCTTGGCGTATGAATATCGGCAAGGAGCGGCGCGTTTTCAAGGTTTTCCGAGGCGTTTTCGTGCGGCCCTTTCCGGGCGTTTCGTCGCCCCGTCTCAGGCTTCGGGCAGGTCCCAGAAGCCGCGGCGCGCCTCGGTCTCGGCCTGGGCGCGGGTCAGGCCGATATCGGACAGCAGGGCATCGTCGAGCCGCGACAGGCTGTGGCGCTGCGCGGCCACGCCAAAGGCCAGCCGCAGGCGCGGCAGCAGCCCGCGCGACCGGCGGGAGGGGAGGGCGGTGCAGGGGGCGTTGATATGGGCCATGGTCTTTATCCTCTTTTCGAAATCCTGATCGGTCGGGCCTGTTCCATCATTATGGTTGATATATATCGCGGCTTGTGCTTCATTCCGCAAACGAATGATTTTTATGTAATGCATCAGGAGATGTGATATGCCGCGCAACCTGGACATGACCGCCCTGCGCTCTTTCGTGGCGGTGGCGGATGCGGGCGGGGTGACCCGGGCAGCGGGGTTCCTGAACCTGACGCAATCGGCGGTCTCGATGCAGGTCAAGCGCCTGGAGGAGGCGCTGGACCTGAAGCTGCTGGACCGCTCGGCCCGCAAGATCGCGCTGACCGCGGCGGGCGAGCAGCTCTTGGGTTATGCGCGGCGGATGCTGTCGATCAATGACGAGATCTTCGCGCGGCTGACGGCAGAGGAATACGAGGGCGAGATCGTGCTGGGCGTGCCGCATGACATCGTCTACCCGGCCATCCCGCAGGCGCTGCACCGGTTTCATGCCGATTTCCCACGGGTCAAGGTGCAGCTCATCTCGTCCTTCACGCGGGGGCTGAAGGCGCAGTTCGCGCGCGGCGAGGTGGACATGATCCTGACCACCGAGGACATCTGCGGCGAAGGGGGCGAGACTCTGACGACCCTGCCGCTGGTCTGGGTCGGCGCGCCCGCCGGGCAGGCCTGGAAACAGCGCCCGCTGCGTCTGGCTTATGAATATAACTGCATCTTCCGCACCGGCGTTCAGGCGGCGCTGGACCGCGCCGGCATCCCCTGGGAAATGGCGGTGGAAAGCGACAGCACCCGCACGGTGGAGGCCTCGGTCAGCGCCGATCTGGCCGTGCACACGGTGATCGAGGGAACCGAGCCGCCCTATGTGGAGCGCATCCAGCATGGCGGCGCGCTGCCCGAGCTCGCCTCGACCCAGATCAACCTCTATGTTTCGGACGTGGCGAACAGCGCGGGCAGGGATCACCTGGCGGCGCTGATCCGCCAGGCCTATCAGGCCGGCTAGGACATGGTGACCACGACCTTGCCGGTGGATCTGCGGCTGCGCAGCAACTCCAGTGCCTCCGTCGCGCGCTCCAGCGGCAGACTGTGGCTGACATGCGGGTGCAGCTTGCCCTCGGCATGCCAGCTGAACAGCCGCGCCATCGATCCGGTCAGTACCTCGGGTCGGAATTTCAGGTACCCGCCCCAGTAGAGCCCCAGGACCGACAGGTTCTTGACCAGCAGGTGGTTGGCCGGGATCTCGGGCACGTCGCCGCTGGCAAAACCGATCACCAGAATGCGCGCCTCCGGGTTGCAGGCGCGGAAGGCGGCGGTGAACATCTCGCCCCCGATGGTCTCGTACACCACGTCGGCGCCCCCCAGCGCCTTGACCTCGGCGCGCAGGTCCTGCGCCTCGCTGTCGATCAGGTGGTCGGCGCCGGCCTTCTCGGCCACGGCCAGCTTGTCGGCGCCGCGGGCGCAGGCGATCACCCGCGCGCCCATCAGCTTGCCGATCTCCACCGCCGTCAGCCCGACGCCGCCCGCGGCCCCGGTGACCAGCAGCGTCTCGCCCGGCTGCAGCCGGGCCTTGTGCTCCAGCGCGACGTGGCTGGTGCCATAGGCCACCTGGAAGGCGGCGGCCTCTTCAAAGCTCATGGAATCGGGCAGGGGCACGCAGCGCCCGGCCGGGACGCAGGCGTAATCGGCCAGCCCGCCGGAGCCGGCGAAGACCGCCACGCGTTGGCCCACCAGCGCGGCATCGGTGCCCGGGCCCGCCGCCTCGACCGTGCCGGCGAGTTCCATGCCCAGGGTCACCGGCAGCGGCGGGCGTTCCTGATAACGGCCCTGGATCATCAGGAGGTCGGCAAAATTGAGGCCGCAGGCCGCGATCCGCACCAGAAGCTCGCCTTTTGCGGGTTTGGGGATGTCGCAATCGACGAGGATCGGCGCATCGCCGTAATTCTCAACTTTCAAGGCGCGCATGGGCTCTCCTCCCTTATTCGCGGGCAACGGTACCCATAGACGCGCGGCTTGACCACAGGAAGCGAGTGCAAAACGCACAAGTTTAGGGCGAGCGCACTTCGCAAATTGCATTGCAAAATGCAAAACGCGGGCCCCGCGTGGCGTCGGGCCGGAGACTTTGGCGTGCGGCATGCGCACACGCTTCGATCTTCGAAAAAGAGTCATGAAAAAAAGACGGAAAAACAGACTTTTAGCGATTTTTGTAAACTTTTTGTGTCAAAATTCGAAAATTTGGCACGAAAATTGCTTAAATTTAGGTGTAAAGTAGGAGTGCAGCTATGAAACATCCCGTTGACGTTCATGTCGGCAAGCGTATCCGTCACCGTCGCTGGATGGTGGGCATGACCCAGCAGCAGCTCGCCGAGCGTGTGGGTATCAAGTTCCAGCAGATCCAGAAATACGAAACCGGCATGAACCGTGTCAGCGCGTCCCGCCTGTGGGATATCGCCGATGCGCTGGAGGTTCCGGTCAGCTTCTTCTTCGAGGGGCTGGAACAGAAAAGCCAGAAGGCGGACAGCACGGGCAAGGTGCCGGCCGACATCCTGTCGGACAAGGAGGCGCTGGAACTGGTGCGCTCCTACTATGCGATCCCCGAGACCCAGCGCCGCCGCCTGTTCGAACTGGCCCGCGTGCTCAGCGACGCCGGCTGATCCGGCGGCTTGACCTGCGACGGGCGAGGCTCTAGCCCCGCAGGGGGGCTGTCTGCCCCCCTGCAGCCGGAGCCGCCCATGCCTGACCAACAACGCGACGCGTTGATCGCCACCGCCCATGCCCTCGCCGATGCGGCGCGGGTCGAAACGCTGCGCTATTTCCGCGATGGCGATCTCGGGATTTCCAACAAGGCCGAGGCCGGGTTTGACCCGGTCACCCAGGGCGATCACGCGGCGGAGGAGGCGATCCGCGCCATCTTGGCCGAACGCCGCCCCGACGACGGCATCCTGGGCGAGGAACAGGGCCTGACCGAGGGGACCAGCGGCCTGACCTGGGTGGTCGACCCGATCGACGGCACCCGCGCCTTCCTGTCGGGCACGCCGACCTGGGGCGTTCTGGTGGCGCTGTCGGACGCAAGCGGCCCACGGCTCGGCATCATCGACCAGCCCTATATCGGCGAGCGCTTCATCGGCGGGCTGGGCGAGGCGCGGCTCGACGGGCCGCACGGCAGCCGCCCGCTGAAGACGCGCGCCACCGCAACGCTGGACGAGGCGATCCTGTTCACCACCTTCCCCGAGGTGGGCACGCAGGAGGAGGGTCGCGCCTTTCACGAGTTGGCCGCGCAGGTGCGGCTGACCCGCTACGGCATGGACTGCTACGCCTATGCCCTGCTGGCGCTGGGCCAGATCGACCTGGTGGTCGAGGCCGGGCTGCACCCCTATGACATCCACGCCCCCATCGCGGTAATCGAGGCCGCGGGCGGGATCGTGACCGACTGGCAGGGCGGATCGGCCGCGGATGGCGGCCGGGTGCTCGCCGCCGCCAATGCCGAGATCCACGCCGCTGCGCTTGAAATCCTTTCCAGGGCAGAGGGTTAGGTCATGCGCCACACGCTGATCCGCGGCGCCGAGATGGTCGTCACCATGGATGACGACCGGCGCGAACTGGCCGGTGCCGACCTGCGGCTGCGCGGCGGGCAGGTGGCGGAGATCGGCCATGGGCTGCAGCCGAACGGCGCCGAAATCGTCGAGGCCGCCGACTGTATCGTGACGCCGGGCCTGGTGAACACCCATCACCATCTCTACCAGACGCTGACCCGCGCGGTGCCGGGCGGGCAGGACGCACTGCTCTTCGGCTGGCTCAAGACGCTCTACCCCATCTGGGGCCGCTTCGGCCCCGAGGAGATGCACGTCTCGGCGCTGGTCGGGCTGGCCGAGCTGGCGCTGTCGGGCTGCACGCTCAGCTCCGACCACCTGTATCTTTTTCCCAACGGCGCGCGGCTGGACGACACCATCGCCGCCGCCGCCGAGATCGGCCTGCGCTTCCACCCCACCCGCGGTGCGATGAGCATCGGTGAGAGCGCGGGCGGCCTGCCGCCCGACGCGCTGGTGGAGCGCGAGGCGGATATCCTGAACGACTGCATCCGCGTCATCGACGCCTTCCACGACCCGCGCCCCGGGGCGATGGTGCGGGTGGGCGTGGCGCCCTGTTCGCCGTTTTCCGTCAGCCGCGAGTTGATGCGCGACGCGGCGGTGCTGGCCCGGGACAAGGGGGTGCGGCTGCACACCCATCTGGCAGAAAATGATGAAGATATCGCTTACAGCGAGGCCCAGTTCGGCTGCCGCCCCGGCCAATATGCCGAGGATCTGGGCTGGACGGGCGAGGATGTCTGGCATGCCCATTGCGTCAAGCTGGACGGGCAGGAGATTGACCTCTTTGCCAGAACCGGGACGGGCGTGGCGTATTGCCCGTGCTCGAACTGCCGGCTGGGGTCGGGGATCGCGCCGGTGCGCTCGATGCGGGATGCGGGTGTGAAAGTGGGGCTGGGCGTGGATGGCTCGGCCAGCAACGACGCGGGCAACCTGGTGGCCGAGGCGCGGCAGGCGATGCTGTTGCAGCGGGTGGCAAACGGGGCCGACGCGATGAGCGCGCGCGAGGCGCTGGAGATCGCAACACGGGGCGGGGCGCAGGTTTTGGGGCGCGACGATTGCGGGCAGATTTCCCTTGGAAAACGGGCGGATATCGCGATCTGGGATGTCTCGGGCATCGAAGCGGCGGGCAGCTGGGACAAGGCGGCGCTGCTGCTGGCGGGGCCGACCAAGGTGCGCGATCTGTTCGTCGAGGGGCGGCAGGTTGTGCGCGATGGGCAGGTGGCGACCATCGACCTGCCGCGGGTCATCGAGACGCAGAACCGGATGGCGCGGGCGCTGGCGTAACCGGTCCGGCTTCGGCGCGGTGCGGGCGATATGACCCGCATATGAATTCCATATGACTCGGATATGAGCGGCGGGTGGACGCGCGCCGTTAACGATTAGCCGCCCGGGGCGCCCCGCGGCCCGGGCAGCGCCCGACCCGCCCCCCACGGCGGGCGCTTCACGCCCACCCTCGGGCCGGGCGCTGCCCTCTAATGCTACTTGGCCGGTTGGCCGTTGACCCAGACTGCCCGGATGGCGCGGTCGTCGCCCATCATGATGGTCGGGAACAGCGCCTCCCAGAAATCCGCGGCCCGGTCGGCGCGCTGGGCGATGGCGGGGGTGGAGGCGAGGTCGAGCACCACGAGGTCGGCCTCCAGCCCCGGTTTCAGGTTGCCGATCTTGTCCTCCAGCTGCAGCGCGCGGGCCGAGCCCTCGGTCGCCAGCCAGTAGAGCTCGGCCGGATGCAGGGCGCGGTGGCGGAGCTGGGCGATCTCATAGGCCGCGGCCATGGTGCGCAGCATGGAGAAGCTCGACCCGCCGCCGGTGTCGGTGGCCAGCCCGATGCGCTGCCCCTCGGCCATCAGCCCGTCCATGTCAAACAGGCCCGAGCCGATGAAGGTGTTTGAGGTGGGGCAGTGCACGATGCTCGAGCCGCTTTCCTTCAGCACCAGCCGCTCGCGCCCCGTCAGGTGAATGGCGTGGCCGAACAGCGCGCCGGGGCCCAGCAGGCCGTAGCGTTCGTAGGTGTCGAGATAGTCGCGCGCCTCGGGGAAGAGGTCGTGGACCCATTCCACCTCGTCCTCCTGCTCGCTCAGATGGGTCTGCATCCGGCAGGTGGGATGCTCGGCCCAGAGCGCGCCCATCGCCTCGAGCTGCTCGGGCGTCGAGGTGGGGGAAAAGCGCGGGGTGATCACATAGGTCAGCCGGCCATGGCCGTTCCAGCGTTGCAGCAGCGCGAGGCTGTCGTCATAGGCGGATCGGGGGGTGTCGCGCAGCCCGTCCGGGGCGTTGCGGTCCATGCAGGTCTTGCCGCCGAGCGCGCGCAGGCCGCGGCGCTGCGCCTCGGCGAAATAGGCGTCGACGCTTTCGGGATGGATGGTGCAGAAGCTGCAGGCGGTGGTGGTGCCGTTCGTCAGCGTCAGGTCGAAATAGCGCGTGGCGATCTCGGCGGCGTGGCCGGGATCGCCAAAGCGCATCTCCTCGGGGAAGGTATAGCTGTTCAGCCAGTCGATCAGCCGCTTGCCCCAGCTCGCGATGATCGCGGTCTGCGGGTAATGGGCATGCGCGTCGATGAATCCCGCGGTGATCAGCCCGTCGCCGTAATCGGTGACCGGCACGCCCGGGTGGCGCGCGCGCATCTCGTCGGCCGGGCCGGTCTCGGCGATCTTGCCGTCCTTGACCAGCACCGCTCCGCGGCGGTCGTGCCGGGCGGCAGAGAGCCCCTCGGCAAAGGGATCGGCGGCGTAGGCCAGGGTCTGTCCCAGCAGAAGGTGCGGTGCGCTCATGGTCTTTCCCAATTCGTTCCGGGCGACAGCCTAGGCGGCGGGCGTGCGGGCGACAATCGCCGATCTTGCCCTGTCGCCGGGAAAATGGTTTCGCTATGCTGCAGCAAAACCCCGGGGGGCAGAGCATGACCGACGAGATCAGCGAGGCGGCCGAGTCGGCGGAGACCGAATACGGGCTGGGCAACCGCACCGTGGACGCGATCCGCATGGCCGTGGCCGCGGGGGATACCGAGCGGCTGGGAGAGCTGCTGGAGCCGCTGCACGCGGCCGACATCGCTGACCTTCTGGAACAGGTCGACGGCCATTTCCGGCGCGAGATCCTGTATCTCGGCGCGCGCTTCTTCGATGGCGAGGTTCTGTCGGAGCTCGACGAGGGCCTGCGCGAGGAGGTGATCTCGTTCCTGCCGCGCGACGTGCTGACCGAGGCCGTGCGCGAGCTCGAATCGGACGACGTGGTCGACCTCGTGGAGGACCTGGAGGAGCCGCAGCAGGCGGCGATCCTGGAGGTGCTGGAGGATGCCGACCGGGTCGCGGTCGAGCAGTCGCTGGCCTACCCGGAATTCTCGGCCGGCCGCCTGATGCAGCGCGAGGTGGTGACCGCGCCCGAGCATTGGCGCGTGGGCGACGTGATCGACCACATCCGCGCCTACAAGAACGTGATGCCGGACCAGTTCTACCACGTGATCGTGGTCGACCCGAAGATGAAGCCGGTGGGCTATGTCACCCTGGGCAAGATCCTGTCGACCTCGCGCTCGGTGCCGCTGCGCGAGGTGTTCGAGGACAGTTTCCGCACCATCCGCGCCACCGAACGCGAGGCCGAGGTCGCCTATGTGTTCAACCAGTATCACCTGATCTCGGCCCCGGTGGTCGACGAGGACGGGCGGCTGACCGGCGTGATCACCATCGACGACGCCATGACCGTGCTGGACGAGGAGCACGAGGAGGACATCCTGCGCCTCGCCGGGGTCGGCGAAAGCTCGCTGTCGGACCGGGTGATCGAGACCACCCGGCAGCGCCTGCCCTGGCTGGGGGTGAACCTGGTGACGGCGATCCTGGCCTCGCTGGTGATCGCGCAGTTCGAGGACACGATCGCGCAATTCGTGGCGCTGGCGGTGCTGATGCCCATCGTGGCCTCGATGGGCGGCAATGCCGGGACGCAGAGCCTGACGGTGGCGGTGCGCGCCATCGCCACCAAGGACCTGACGGGATCGAACGTCTGGCGGGTGGTCCGGCGCGAGGCGCTGGTGGGGCTGGCCAACGGCCTGGTCTTTGCCGCGGTGATGGGCGTGGTGGGGCTGGCCTGGTTCGGCACGCTGGCGCTGGGCGGCGTGATCGCGGCGGCGATGGTGATCAACCTGGTGATCGCCGGGCTGGCCGGGATCCTGATCCCGGTGGCGCTGGACAAGCTGGGGATCGACCCGGCGCTGGCCTCGGGCGCCTTCGTGACCACGGTGACCGACGTGGTGGGCTTCTTCGCCTTTCTCGGGCTGGCCGGGGTGGTGCTGCTGTGACGCAAGCGGACGACCCGAAGGCCGAGGCGCGCAGGGCGGCACAGGCCCGGCGCCGCGCCGTCCACGACCCGGCGCGCAGCGCGCGCGCCGCGGCGTTTTTGCTGGAGGAGCTGCGCCCGCATGCCGGCCGCGTGATCTCGGGCTACATGCCGATCCGGACCGAGGTCAGCCCGCTGCCCGCCATGGAGGCGATGGCCGGGGTTTGCCGGATCTGCGTGCCGGTGATCGAGGGGCCGGCGCGGCCGCTGGTCTTCCGCGAATGGCGCCCGGGCTGCGAGATGGTCGACGGCCCTTTCGGCGCGCGGGTGCCGGCGGAGGGGGAATGGCTGGAGCCCGACGTGCTGATTGTGCCGCTCCTGGCCTTCGACCGGCAGGGCGGGCGGCTGGGCTATGGCGGCGGCTTCTACGATCGCTCGCTGGAGGCGCTGCGCGCCCGGCGGCCGGTGCTGGCCATCGGTTTCGCCTACGCCGGGCAGGAGGCCGCGGCCCTGCCCATCGAACCCACCGACCAGCCGCTGGACATGATCGTGACCGACGAGGGCGTGCTGCGTTTCGGCTGAGCCTTCAGTCGAAATGCGCGCCTGCGGCGCAAGGTTTTTGTCTCGCCTCCCGCCTGCGGCGGGCGGCTCGGGGGCCTCCGGCGGGGATATTTTTGAACAGAAGAAGGGGGCGCGGCGGGGGCGTCTAGGTGGCCGGATCCTTGCCGGGGTGGAAGAGCGGCCCGACGGGGGTCGTGCGCAGGCCGTTGCCCGCACGGGTGAGGAACAGTGTGTTCAGGCCCAGGTTGCGGGCCAGCGCCGCCCCCTCGGTTTCGCCCAGCACCATGAAGGCGGTGGCCCAGGCGTCGGCGTCCATGCAGCTTTGGGCCACCACGGTGACCGAGGCCGGCGGGCGGTCGAGCGGCGCGCCGCGTTTCGGGTCCATCGTGTGTGACAGGCGCCGGGTGCCGAGCTCCACCCAATGGCGGTAGTCGCCCGAGGTGGCGACGGCGGCGTCTTGCAGCGCGAGGATGGACTGCGGCGCGCGGGTGTCGTGGTCGGGGCGTTCGATGGCCACGGTCCAGGGGCGGCCGTCGGGCTGGGTGCCCAGGGCGTGCAGTTCGCCGTCGATCCCGACCAGGGCGTCGTCGCGGCCGAAGGCGCGCGCGGCCTCGGCGAGGCGGTCCACGCCGTAACCCTTGGCGATGCCGCAGAGGTCGAGCGCCAGCGGGCCATGCTTGCGCGCGCGCAGCCCCTGCGGGTCGAGCTCCAGCACCTCGTGGGCGGGGCGCCGGGGGGCGGAAAGCGCCGCGCGGATTCGCGCCGTGTCGGCGGGCGCGGCGCTGAAGCCCCAGGCCGAGACCGCGTCGCCCATGCCGATGTCGAAGGCCCCGCCCGAGGCGCGGCCCACGGCGAGGCCGCGCTCCAGCACCTGCATGAGGCGGGCGGGCAGGGGCACCCATTCCTCCGCCGGGGCGGCGTTGAGGCGCATCAGGGCGCTGTCGGCTTTCCACGGCGACATCTGGGCGTCGACCTCGTCCACCGCGATCTGCATGGCGGCCTGCATCGGCGCGGGGTCGAAGCCGGGTTCGGCGTGGAGCAGGGCCGACCAGCGCGTGCCCATGGTCGGGCCGTTCAGGGCGTGGCGGATGCGGTCAGTAAACGTCTTCGGCATAGCGTCCCTCGGCTTTCAGCATGGCGGGGGTGAGCCCTGTCGGGGCGAGGATCTCGGTCAGGGCGGCGCTGACGCCGGCGGCCATCTCGCGTCCGCCGCAGACCATGACCTGCGCGCCCGAGGCGATCAGCCGGGCCAGCTGCGCCGCGTCCCGGCGCAGCGCGTCCTGCACATGCGCGCGCTCGGCGCTGCGCGAGAAGGCGGTGGTCAGCGCGGCGAGGCGGCCGTCCTGCTGCCAGGCCTCCAGCTCGCGGTCGTAGAGCAGGTCGCTCTGCGGGTGGCGGGCGCCGAAATAGAGGTGCATCGGCCGCCGCGCGCGGTTGGCGCGGGCAAAGCCCGCCAGCGGGCCGATCCCGGTGCCCGCGCCGATCAGGATGACGGGCCGGCGCCCGCGGGCGGGCCGAAAGCCGGGGTTGCGGCGGATAAAGGCGCGCACCGTGCCGCCGGGGCGCAGCTCCATCAACTGGCCCGAGCACAGGCCACCGGGGTGTTTGCGCACGCAAATCTCGGCAAAGCCGTCGCGGCTGGAGGAGGCCAGCGAGTAGAAGCGCGGCAGGTCCGAGCCTTTGGGCAGGATGCCGATCAGGTCGCCGGCCTCGAACCGCGGGCCGCGGGTGGTCAGCCGCGCCCAGAGCGGCCGGCGGGGCAGGGCGAAGCGCAGGATGGCGGTGGGGGCCTGCACCTCGGCGCCGTAGTCGCGGCGCGAGATCAGGGTCAGGCCCTGGCTGCGCGGCAGGACGGGCCGGTGGTTGAGCTCCAGCGGCAGGCCAAGCGCGACGCTCAGCGCCCGGCCCCAGCGCGCGAAATCCTGTGGCGACTGGCGGTCGATCCGGTCGATCGGCAGAAGCTCTGCCCAGCCCTTCTCCGCGGCGGCCTGCGCCACGGCATCGGCATAGGCGCAGAAGGCCGGGAAACTGCGGTCGCCGAAGCCGAGCACGGCCAGCCGCGCACGGGGCGTCTTGGGCAGGGCGGCGAGGCGGTCGAGGAAGCCCTTGGCCGAGGCGGGCGCGTCGCCCTCGCCATAGGTCGCGGCCAGCACGATGACCTGCCGGGCCCTGGCATAGCGGTCGGGGGCGAAGCTCGACATCGCGCCGGTGTGGACGGTCTGCCCCGCCTCGCGCAGCGCTGTGTGCAAGGTGGCGGCGAAGCCCCAGGTGCTGCCGCCCTCGCTGCCCACCAGGATCACGGTTTCCGCCGCCCCCGGCGCGGCATTGCCGCGAATTCGCGGGCGGCCGCGGCGGCCGTTGAGCCAGACCGCCCCGCCGGTGACCGCCATCGCCGGCACGCCGAGCGCCGCCAGCCCGAGCAGAAGGCCCAGCAGCGCCGCGCCCCGGCCGGTGTGCAGCATGGCCACGGTTCCGTTGATCCGGTCCCAGGCATTCACGTCGGACCAAGCCAGCAGCGCGCCGGTGCCCTGGTCGAGATAGCCCGCGCCGAGATCGGTCTTCAGGGTGAAGACATCGGTTTCGTCGCCGGGATAGGGGAAGGTCAGCTCGCGCAGACGCGCGGCGGGTGTGTATTGCAGCACGGCAAAGCCGGCGGGGTCGGCCCCGGTCTGGCCGCTGACCTCGACGGGGAAGGGCGGCGGGCCCGCGCCCTCGGGCAGCAGCTCGAAGGTCGAGGCGGTCATCCACAGCGCGGTGACCGAGGACAGCGCAAGGCCGGCCACCGTCACCCGCGCGATGGCGATATGCAGCCGCCCGGCGAGCGGCCCGCGGAGCGGCCCGAAGACCCGCCGCCAGCCGCCCATGCGCCGCGCCACCAGCACCGCGCCGGAGACCGAGAGGATCAGCATCGCGCCCGCGCCGATGGCGGCCGCGATGCGCCCTCCGTCGCCCAAAAACAGCGAGCGGTGCAGGTTGGTCAGCCAGCGCTCCAGCTGCGGGCGGTCGGCGCTGCCCACGCCCTCGCCCGTGGTCGGGTCGATGACCGCGGCGCCCGGCGCGCCATCCTCGAACCAGTAGGCCGTGATCCGCCCCGAGGGCGCGCGGCGGATCTGCTCGACGCCGGGATAGGCCGCCCGGACCCGCCCGGCCAGTTCGGCGACGGAGAGGTCCGCCGCGGCCTGGCTCGGCGTGGAGAGCGTCTCGGTCGCGGGGAAGACCGACAGGGCGGCGCCGCTGACAGCCAGAACCAGCAGGAGCGCCGCGGCCAGAAGCCCCGGCCAGCGGTGGAGTGCGCGGATCATGACGGCCTCCCGATCACATGTCGTATCGGAAACCGGAGATGTAGCGGCGCCCGCGCATGGCCTGCCCGGCGCCGTCCGAGGTCAGCGGCACGACCACCTCGGAGGGGCTGTCGCGCATGTCCTCGACCGCGGCGTCGATATGCAGCTCGTAGCCGGCGTCGAACAGCGCGTCGGCGAGGTCGAGCGTGATCTTCAGCTCGCGCCCGGCGCCGACGCTGGCGCCGGTGATGCCGTTGACCTCGGCCGTATTGCCGCCGGTGGCGCGGTACCAGTCGTTCAGGTGCTCGTAGTATTTCGACTTGCCCCCGGCCATCCAGAGGCTGCCCAGATAGGCGCCGCCGGCGTCGGTGACATAGAGGGCCAGGTAGGCCCCGTCGCCGCCGTAGTTGTTGAGCGTGGTGCTCAGCGTGACGGGGCGGGCCATGGCGAGGCCGGGGACCGTCAGCGCGGTGGTAAGGGCAAGGCCGGCAAGAAGCGATTTCATGGTCTGGTCTCCTGATAGGGGGTCATTGTCGGGCAGGCTGCCCGGTCGGGCTGACCGCGGCCTGACGGATCGGGCCCATTGGGTTCAGCTTGGCGTCAGCCATCCGGTGCCGAGTGGGCGACCCCCGCCGGGTCTCGGGCCCAGCGGGGATCGGGACGCGGGGGCGCGCCGGTTCAGTTGACCTGGACCTTCGGCGCGGCGCCGTTGTTGAACAGCCCGTTGGCGGGCGGTGCGACCGTGCCGGCCGGGGCCGGGTTCATGCCGCCGCGGCAGTTGCCGCCGTCATCGTCGTCGCAATCGTCGTCGTCGTCATCATCGTCGTCGTCATCGTCGTGTCCGCGGCGGTGATGATCGTCGTCGTCGCCGAAGATGCGGCGCAGCCAGCGGCCCTCGTGCTCGTCATCATCGTCGTCGCGCTCGGCCACAAGGACGGTGCCGGCGGGCGCGGCGGCCTCGGCGGCGATCACCGCCGCATCGCCCTGCATCCCGGTATCGCCAATGGTGGGGATGGCGGCGCTGGCGGACAGCGCCGTCGTTGCGAAAAGAACTGCCAGAGTCGTCTTCATCGGAATCTCCCGGATAGGTTTCTGATCACCCCCGGTATGACGCCCGCGCCTGATCGCTTTCTGACGGGGCGCAGAAAATTGCTTCAGCCAGCCGTCAGGAAGAAAAAAGTGCCCCGCCGGGAGGGACGGGGCACAGGGGGCGGGCCTGGGAGAGAGGCCCTGGGGACAACGTCAGGCGATGTCGCCGGGTTCGGGGGCGCGCTTGTCGCCGGTGATCATCGCGCGGGGCAGGGATTCGTGGTGGCGCATCGAGGCCAGCACCACGCCGCCCACATGCAGCGCGATCAGCAGGAGCATCAGGTTGGCCAGCACCTCGTGGACCTCTTTCAGCGGGCCCTCGGCCTCGCCGTATTCCTCGCGCTCGTCGCTGTCGGCATAGGCCGGGGCGACGATGGCGGGCAGATCGGGCAGCATGGCCTGGCGCTGCGGCTCTTCCATCAGCCAGCCGGTAAAGGCGGTGCCAGACAACGTCACCAGCAGGGCCACCACCATCGCCGCGCCGGCCGGGTTGTGGCCGATATAGCGGGCCTCGCGCCCACGCATCACATCGCCCAGATAGGCCCGGACGGCGCCGGGGCCGTGCAGGAATTGCGTGAACCGCGCGTAATGCGGCCCGATGAGGCCCCAGATCAGCCGGAACGCGATCAGCCCGGCCACCACGTAGCCGGCGAATTCATGCACCGGCTGGAGTTCCTCGGCAGAGAGCCAAGCGATGGCGAAGGCCAGCACCAGCCCCCAGTGAAACACCCGCAGCAGAGGATCCCAGACGCGGATCATCTCAGTCTTGCTCTCTTTCGGTTCGGTCATGATCGTCATCTTCTTCTTCGTCCTCGAACTCGATTTCCATGATCGCCAGCGTGGCCGGGTTGACGGTGACCTCGATCTGCCGTCCCTGGGCATCCACGCCGTTGATTTCGTAGCAGCCGTCATCGATCTTGATGCGGCGCACGGTCCAGCCCTGCGCCTCGGCCATTTCCTGCACGGCCTCGCGCGGATGCCAGTCTGCCATCGGCGCCCAGCAATCATCCTCGGCCCGTGCGAGTCCCGCCGCGCCGAGCAGTGCCAGAAAGGTGCCGATTGTCAGTGTCTTCCGCATGGGTCACACTCCGTTCCAATGCCGGTCTGCCCCGCTTCTGCACCGCGAACCTGACAGGTGCCTGAAGCGCCCCCCTGCGCCGCTTCAGTTTCGCGTCAGCCGCGGGTGTGACAAGACGGGTGACCATGACGAAGGATAACACGCGATGCGCATCCTGCTGATCGAGGATGATACCGTTCTGGGCGCCGCCGTGCGCGACCAGATCGCCGCCGATGGCCATTCCGTCGACTGGGTGACCCGGCTCGACGCGGCGCAGGACGCGCTGCTGGCGGCGGCGTTCGACCTGATCCTGCTGGACCTGATGCTGCCCGACGGGCGCGGCGTCACCTTCCTGCGCGCGCTGCGCGGGCGGGGCGACGTGACGCCGGTGATCATCCTGACCGCGCTCGACCAGGTGTCGGACCGGATCGAGGGGCTGAACGCGGGCGCCGACGACTATCTGGTGAAGCCGTTCGATCTGGCCGAGCTGTCGGCGCGCATCGGCTCGGTCGCGCGGCGCTATGCGGGCAACCCGAACCCGATCATCGCGCTGGGCGACCTGGAGGTCGACCTCGCCGCGCGCTCGATCCGGCGGGACGGGCGGCCGGTGCAGCTGACGGCGCGCGAATGGGTGCTGTTCGAGGCCTTTCTGCAGCGGCCGGGGCAATTGCTGTCCAAGGCGCAGCTCGAAGAGCGGCTCTATTCCTTCGGCTCCGAGATCGAGAGCAACGCGATCGAGGTCCATGTCAGCCGCCTGCGCAAGAAGCTGGGCTCGAAGGTGATCGAGACCGAGCGCGGCCTCGGCTACCGGCTGGGCACGCCATGAACCGGATGCGGTCGCTCCAGGCGCGGCTCGCCGTCGGGATCGGGCTGCTGGTGACGCTGCTGTGGATCGGGGCGGCGACGCTGACCGCGAACCTGCTGCGCCACGAGATCGACGAGGTGTTCGACGCCACGCTGCAGGAGACGGCGCAGCGCATCCTGCCGCTTGCGGTCATCGATATCGTGGGGCGGGAAGAGCAGGGCGTGACCCAGCGCCTGGCCGCGATCCGCGAGCATGAAGAGCTGTTCACCTATGTCGTGCGCGACCGGCAGGGGCGCATCCTGCTGCGCTCCCACGCCGCCGATCCGGGCGTCTTTCCGCCCTATGACGGCACCGGGTTTCGCCAGAACGGCACCTACCGCTTCTACCATGACGCCGCCCTGCGCGGCAGCGTGACCATCACCGTGGCCGAGCCGCTGGCGCATCGCCGGATGGTGGCGCGCGAGATGCAGCTGGGCCTCGGCCTGCCGCTGCTGGCGGTGATCCCGCTCAGCCTGGCGGGGATCGCGCTGGGCGTGCGGCGCAGCTTCCGCCCGATGCGGCGGCTGCGCGACGCGCTGGCCGCGCGCGGGGCGCGTGACCTGTCGCCGCTGAGCGAGGGCGATTTGCCCAGCGAACTGGCACCGGTGGTGGGCGCGCTGAACAGCCTCTTGGACCGGCTCAAGGCCGCCTTCGAGGCCGAGCGCAGCTTTGCCGCCAATGCCGCGCATGAGCTGCGCACGCCGCTGGCCGGGGCCATCGCCCAGGCGCAGCGCCTGCAGGCCGAGGCCCGGGACGAGAACGCCGTCCAGCGGGCGGGCGAGATCGAGGCGACGCTGAAGCGGCTGACGCGCCTGTCGGAACGGCTGATGCAGCTCGCCCGGGTCGAGGGCGGGCGCCTGAACGCCGACCGCCCCGGCGACCTGCGCCCCGTGCTGCAACTGGTGGTCGAGGACATCCGTCGCGCGGCGCATGCGGACCGCATCGCGCTGTCCGTGCCGGATGGGGCCGTGCTGTCGGATCTCGACCCCGACGCTTTCGGCATCCTGTGCCGCAACCTGATCGAGAACGCCCTGCGCCACGGCGGCAAGGAGACCGCGGTCTCGGTTGACCTGACCGCCGACGGCCGGCTGCGGGTCGGCAATGATTGCGAACCCGTCCCGCCCGAGGTGCTGGCCCGGCTGACTCAACGCTTCGAGCGGGCGGCGGGCGCAGGCGAGGGCAGCGGGCTGGGTCTGGCCATCGCGCAGACCATCGTGGACCGCGCCGGCGGCGCGCTGATTCTGCGCTCGCCCATCCCCGGCCGCGAAACCGGCTTCGAGGTCGAGGTGCGCCTGCCCCTGGCCCGGGACCCCGCGTAGGCCCAGGCCGCGGGCGCGCATTCTGCGCTTGCCCTTCCGGCCCCGCGGGCCTAGGCCAGTAGTCATGAAAATTCTGTTTCTCGGAGATGTCATGGGCCGCGCGGGCCGGTCGGCGATCGCGGACCGCCTGCCGCGCCTGCGCCAGGAATGGGGCCTGGATTTCGTCGTCGTCAACGGCGAGAACGCCACCTCGGGCCACGGGCTGACCGCGGCCCATGCCAAGGGCCTGCTGGAGGCCGGCGCGGATTGCGTGACGCTGGGCGACCACGCCTTCGACCAGAAGGAGATGCTCAGCTTTATCGAGCAGGAGCCGCGCATCCTGCGGCCGCTGAACTTCGCCAAGGAGGCGCCGGGCAAGGGCGCGCGGCTGTTCAACGCCGCCGGCGGGCGCAAGGTGCTGGTGGCGCAGGTGCTGGGCCAGGTGTTCATGAAGCGGCCCTTCGACGACCCGTTTTCGGCCATCGATCAGGTGCTCAAGGCGCACCCGCTGGGTGGGCTGGCGCAGGCCGCGCTGGTCGACGTCCATTGCGAGGCGACCTCGGAAAAGATGGCGATGGGCCACTGGTGCGACGGGCGCGCCAGCGTGGTGGTGGGCACCCATACCCATGTGCCCACGGGCGACGCGCAGATCCTGCCGGGCGGCACGGCCTTCCAGACCGATGCGGGGATGTGCGGCGACTACAATTCCGTCATCGGCATGGACAAGGCCGAGCCGCTGCGCCGCTTCATCACCGGCATGGCCAAGAACCGCTTCTCCCCGGCCAATGGCGAGGCCACGCTGTCCGGCCTTTATGTCGAGACCGACGATCGCACCGGCAAGGCCACCCGGGTGCGGATGATCCGCGAGGGCGGGCGGCTGGAGACATCGACACCGTGACCCTTGCAGGCGGCCCGGCATATGCAGAGAGGCCGCCCGGACCGCGGCCTACTCGGCGCTTGTGCTGTCGCGCCGGGGCGCTAATGATACGGTCTGGATTGCACAGCGGGTCTATTTAATGATCGACCTTTCCCTTTCCCCGACCGCCAACGCGGTGCTTGCGCTTGCCGTGGTGGTTGTGATGTTCGCCTTCTTCGTCCGGGAGCGTTACCCGGCCGAGGTGATCGCGATCGCGGGGGCGGCGGTGATGCTGATCACCGGCATCCTGCCCTACGACCAGGCGCTGGCGGTGCTGTCGAACCCGGCCCCCTGGACCATCGCCTCGATGTTCATCGTGATGGGGGCGCTGGTGCGCACCGGCGCGCTGGATTGGTTCACCCATGCCGCCGAACGCCGGGCCAAGCACAACCCGCGCCTGGCCGTGGGGGCGCTGATGGCCTTCGTGGTGGTGGCCTCGGCCATGGTGAACAACACGCCGGTGGTCGTGGTGATGATCCCGGTCTTCGTGCAGGTCAGCCGCAGCCTGTCGATCTCGCCTTCCAAGCTGCTGATCCCGCTGAGCTATGGCGCGATCCTGGGCGGCACGCTGACCCTGATCGGCACCTCCACCAACCTGCTGGTGGACGGCGTGGCGCGGTCGAACGGGCTGGCGCCCTTCACCATTTTCGAGGTGACGCCGCTGGCCGTGGTGCTGGTGGCCTGGGGCATGCTCTATCTGCGCTTTGTCGCGCCGCGGCTGCTGCCCGAGCGCGCATCGATGGCCAGCCTGCTGTCGGACCGCAAGAAGATGAAGTTCTTCACCGAGGTCGCGGTGCCCGAATACAGCGAACTGATCGGCCAGAAGGTGACCGAGATCGACCTGTTCAAGCGCGAGGGCGTGCGCCTGATCGACGTGCTGCGCGGCGATGCCTCGCTCCGGCGCGACCTGTCCTCGGTGGCGCTGGAGGCCGGCGACCGCGTGGTGCTGCGCACCGAGATGGCCGAGCTGCTGGGCCTGCAGCAGAACAAGAGCCTGCGCATGGTCGACAAGCTGAGCTCGGTCGAGACCAGCACGGTCGAGGTGCTGATCTCGCCCGGCTGTCGGATGGTGGGGCGCAGCCTCGGCTCGCTGCGGCTGCGGCGGCGCTACGGCGTCTACGTGCTGGCCGCGCACCGGCGGAACCAGAATATCGGCCGCCAACTCGACGACCTGGTGGTGCGGGTGGGCGACACGCTGCTTCTGGAGGGCGCGCCGGAGGATATCCAGCGCCTCGCCTCGGACATGGAGCTGGTGGATATCGCGCAGCCCAAGGCGCGGGCCTATCGCCGGACCCATGCGCCGCTGGCGGTGCTGGTGCTGTTCGCCATCGTGGCGCTGGCCGCGTTCAAGGTGGCGCCGATCTTCCTGCTGGCGATCGTGGCGGTGGCGCTGGTGCTGCTGACCCGCTGCATCGACGCGGAAGAGGCGTTTTCCTTCGTCGACGGGCGGCTGCTGGCGCTGATCTTTTCCATGCTGGCGGTGGGCGCGGCGCTGGATGCCTCGGGCGCGGTGAAGATGATCGTGGAGGCGGTGGCCCCGCTGCTGGAGCGCCTGCCGCCCTTCATGATCGTCTGGGCGGTCTTCCTGCTGACCTCGATCCTGACCGAGCTGGTCTCGAACAACGCGGTGGCGGTGGTGGTCACCCCCATCGCGATCGGGTTGGGCCAGGCGATCGGGGTCGATCCGCGGGCGCTGGTGGTGGCGGTGATGGTGGCGGCCTCGGCCAGTTTCTCCACCCCCATCGGTTATCAGACCAACATGCTGGTCTACGGCGCGGGGGGCTACAAGTTCACCGACTTCCTGCGCGTGGGCATCCCGCTGAACCTGTCCATCGGACTGCTGGCCTCGGCGCTGATCCCGTTTATCTGGCCGCTCTGAGGCGGTATAACGTCGGGTGTCTGTTCGGGGAGGAACCATGCGCCACCTGTCGATCATTGCCGCGTTGCTGACGGTTGCGGCCTGCGCCCAGACGGGTCCGGGCCGGCCCGAAAGCGTGATGCTCAGCCAGGACCGCGTTTCGGTCCGGATGGACACGGGCGCGCGGTGCCTGGGCCTGCGCGCGGCGGGCGACGAGACCGGCACCGGCTGGGCCGGGCGGCTGCAGGGCTGCGCGGCGGACTATCCCTACGAGGTGGTGCTGCAGGACGGCGCCAACCCGCTGCGCCTGCTGCTGGAGGCGGGGCTGGAGGCGCTGGGCGGCGAGGGGCTGCTCGCGCCGCGGGCCGAGGTCGAAATCACCGGACCCGAGGGGCAGACCTGGCGTTTCCGTTCGCCCCCGTCGGAAGAGCCCCGCGCAACCAGCGCCGAGCCTTAGAGCGGCCAGAACATCAGGATCGAGGGGATCGCCACCGCGATCACGATCAGCTCCAGCGGCAGGCCAAGGCGCCAGTAATCGCCGAAGCGATAGCCGCCGGGGCCGAGGATCAGCGTGTTGGCCTCGTCGCCGATCGGGGTGAGGAAGGCGCAGGAGGCCGAAACCGCCACCGCCATCAGGAACGGGTCGGGGCTGACCCCCAGCGTCTGCGCCATCTGGATGGCGACCGGCGCCACGACCACCACGGTGGCGTTGTTGTTCAGCACGTCGGTCAGCGTCATGGTCAGGGCCATCAGCAGCGCCAGGATCACCCAGACCGGCAGGTCCGCGGCCAGCCCGAGCATCGCCTCGGCCATCAGCCGGGATCCTCCCACGCTCTCCAGCGCGCTGCCCAGCGGGATCATGCTGCCCAGCAGCACCACCACGGGCCAGTCCACCTGCGAGTAGAGCTCGGCCAGAGGCAGGATCCGGGTTATGACGAAACCCACCACCACGAGGCCCAGCGCCACCGGCAGGTAGACAAGGCCCAGGCTGGCGGCCAGCAGCGCGGTCGCGAAGATGCCGATCGCCAGCCAGCTTTTGCGGTTGTCGGCGACGGCCAGGCCGCGATCGGCCAGGGGCAGGACGCCCAGCCAGCCGATCACCGAGGTCGCGGTTTCCTGCGGCACCAGAAGCAGCAGGATGTCGCCCGGCCGGATCACCGTGCGGCGCATCTGCTGGGTGATGCGCCGGCCTTCGCGCGAGATGCCCATCAGAACGGTGCGCCGGCGCCAGTCCAGCCCCACCGCCTGCGCGGTCTTCCCGTCGAGGCGCGAATTGCGCGGCACCACCACCTCGACCAGCTGCAGTCCCCGGCCCTCGGCCTTGAGAAGCTCTTCGCGCCGCTCGTCGGCGAAGTTCAGCGCCATGGCATTGCGGAAATCCTCCAGCGCCGCGGGCGTCGCCTCCAGCACCAGCGCATCGTGCGCCTCGATCTCGACATGCGCGGCGGTGCCGTAGCGTCGCTTGCCGTTGCGGATCAGCCCGAGGATCGCCACGTCGCTGTCATTGGCAGCCGGGTAAAGGTCCTGCACCCGCTTGCCGATATGCGGGTTGCCCTCGGGAACGGTCAGCTCGGCCATATAGGCCTGCAGGTCGGTTTCCTCGCTGTCCGTCTCATCGCGGCGGGGCAGCAGGCGCCAGCCGATCAGCGCAATGAAGGAAACGCCGCAAAGCGCCACCGCCAGCCCCACCGGGGCGTAGTCGAACATCGAGAAAGGGGCGCCCAGCAGGTCTTCGCGTATGCCGGCGATCAGGATGTTTGGCGGCGTGCCGATCAGCGTGGCCATGCCGCCCAGCACGGTGGCGTAGTTGATCGGCATCAGGGTCATGCCCGGGGGGCGGCCGGCTTTGCGGGCGATCTGCAGGTCGACGGGCATCAGCAACGCCAGCGCCGAGAAATTGTTCATGAAGGCCGAGAGCCCGCCGCCCAACCCGCCCATCAGCGCGATGTGCCGGGTGACCGACCGGCTGTTGTTGATGAGCCTCCGGGTGATCAGCGCCGTGGCGCCCGAGCGCACCAGCCCGCTGGTCACGATCAGCACCATGGCCACCACTAGCGTGGCCGGATGGCCGAACCCTGCGAAGGCCTCCTTGGCCGGCACCACGCCCAGCACGACCCCTGCCATCAACGCGGCGAAGGCCACGAGGTCGTAGCGCCAGCGGCCCCAGAGCAGCAGGGCGAAGACGACCGTGAAGAGCGCAAAGAGGATGATCTGGTCCTGGGTCATGCCCCTGTCTAGCGGAGGGGCGGGGCGCCGGTCACGGGAATATTGTGCGCCTTCGGCGCAAGCCTTCTTTCTCGCATCCTGCCTGCGGCCGGATGCTCGGGGTGCCTCTGGCGGGGATATTTTTGAACAGAAGAAGAGGGGCGGGGGGCGCGGGGGATCGGCCCTAGGGGGCGGGCGCCGGCCTGTCGCGCGGGAAGAGCAGGTCGAGATAGGTGCGGAAATGGGCGCTCTGCCGCGCGGTGACGCGGACATTTCCATAGGCGCGCTGCAGGACCAGCCCGCCCTCGATGATCGAGACGATCATCTCGGCCAGCTGCCGCGCGGTGACCGGGCGGGCGGGGTCGTGGAGGTCCAGAATCTCCTGGAATTTTCGGATATAGATGGCGGTCCACTGGCGGAGGACATCGGCGATGAAATCGGTCACCTCCTGGCTGAACTGCATGTTCTCGTAGGTGTAGACGGCGTACATGCAGCCGCGCGACGGCTGGTCGGGGTTGCTGATGTAGTCCTCGAACCGCTTCAGGAACATCATCATCTGGTCCATCGGGTCGTCGTGGCGCGCCTCGGCCTCGGCGGCGAGGGTGCGGAACATCTGCAGGTCCTGCGCCGCGTGCCAGCGCATCAGCGCCTCGGCCAGATGCGCCTTGGATTTGAAGTGGTGAAAGAAGGCGCCCTTGGACACGCCCGCGGCCGCGAGGATGTCGTCGATCGAGGCGCCGCTGAAGCCCTTGGACATCACGACCTGCTTTGCCGCGGTCAGGATGTGGTCGCGGGACCGTTCGCCCTTGGTGGCCATGATCGCCCCCATAACAATCCAAATAGTCGGAAACAGATGCTAACCCGGTGCGGCGGATTCCACAACGCTGGAAGCAATTGAAACGTTTGAAACCGAAGAAGACGTTGGTGCTACAAATGAAACCCCGTTCTGCCTGATCCTAAAACAGACTGATTGGTATGTTCGAAACCGACCAAACAGTTTGTATTGGAGGCAGCCATGTCCGGTATCCTTGCACAATTCGCCGACGCGCCGCTCGCGGCCGCATTCGGGACTGCGGGGCTTGCGGGCCAGCTGGTCTGGCCGCTGTTCCGGAGCCGCCCGCGCATCCTCTCGGCCCAGATCGGCATCGCGTCGTGCTATGCCACGCAATATGCGTTCCTGGCGCAGTGGAGCGGCACCGGCGTCTGTTCCGTCGGCGCGACCCAGAGCCTGATCTCGCTGCTGGCCGGGGACCGCCCCTGGCTGCGGTGGCTGGGGCTGGGCTTTATCCCCCTCGTGGGGCTGATCACCTACCTCACCTGGTCCGGCGCGGCCTCGGCCTTGGCCATGACGGCCTGCTGCCTGGTGATGATCGGCCGCATGCAGCGCGACACGCTGAGGATGCGGATCATCATGCTCTGCGCTTCGCCCTTCGGCATCGGATACGACCTGACGGTGGGGGCGGCGCCGGCGCTGATGGGGGCGATCCTGTCGGCCTGCATCGGACTGGCGGCGCTGCGCCGCGAGATCCTGTTGCGGCGCGGGCCGGCAGGGGGCGATCTGCTGCCCGCCTAGACGGGTCCGCACCGGAAATCACCAACAAACCCGGAAAATGGGGCACAATGAGCGCAACAGAGCAGCACCAGACCTGAACCCGAACACCGAAAGGACAGACCAATGACGACGACCCAACAGCCCCAGGCGGGCCGCTTTCAGACCAACGGGCGCGGCCGCCTTTTCGACAGCATCATCGACACGGTCGGCAATACGCCCACCATCCGCATCAATCACCTCGCCCCCGAGGGCGTGGAGCTTTTCGTCAAGTACGAGGCGTTCAATCCCGCCGCCTCGGTCAAGGATCGGCTGGCCCTGGGCATCATCGAACAGGCCGAACGCGACGGCACGCTCAAGCCCGGACAGACCGTGGTCGAGGCGACCTCGGGCAACACCGGGATCGGGCTGGCCATGGTCTGCGCGGCCAAGGGCTTTCCGCTGGTGGTGACCATGGCCGACAGCTTCTCGATCGAGCGGCGGCGGCTGATGCGGATGCTGGGCGCCAAGGTGGTGCTGACGCCGCGCGCCGAAAAGGGCTTTGGCATGTATCGCAAGGCCAAGGAACTGGCCGAGGCGCATGGCTGGTTCCTGGCCCGGCAGTTCGAGACCACGGCCAATGCCGATATTCACGCCAACACCACCGCGCGCGAGATCCTCGGCGATTTCGGCGGCGAGCGGCTGGATTACCTCGTCACCGGCTTTGGCACCGGCGGCACGGTCACGGGCATCGGGCGCGTGCTGAAACAGGAGCGCCCCGAGGTCAAGATCGTGCTGGCCGAACCCGCCAATGCCGCCCTCCTGGCCTCGGGCGAGGGCCAGCCGCGGGAGGCCGACGGGGCCCCCGCCGCCAGCCACCCGGCCTTTGAGCCGCACCCGATCCAGGGCTGGACGCCGGATTTCATCCCCCTCGTGCTGCAGGAGGCCATCGACGGCGGCTACTACGACGATCTGGTCAAGATCGCCGGGCCCGACGGCATGCACTGGTCGCGGGAACTGGCCCGCAAGGAGGGCATCCTGACCGGCGTGTCGGGTGGGGCCACCTTTGCCGTCGCCCGCCGCCTGGCCGAGACGGCGGCGCCGGGCACGCGCATCCTGGCCATGCTGCCCGACACGGCGGAGCGCTATCTCTCGACCCCGCTGTTCGAGGAGATAGAGGCCGAGATGGATTCCGAGGAGATCGCCATTTCGCAATCGACGCCCGGCTTCCAGATGGGCTGAGCACCTTCCGCGCCCGGGTTCGTCCGCGGGCGCGGGGCTTCATTCTTCCCCGAAAATATCCGATCCGCGCCGCCGATTCATCCCGGCGGCGCTTTCGCGTTTCGCGCCCCCGGGGCGCCAATCGAAACCATTGAAACGTCCCGCGCAATTCGGCTGAAACCTGGGCCATCTATCCGTCTTTCCCATCGGCCGGAACGGACCGGCTGAGTTCTGACAAATGGAAAGACAGGAGATCCAGAATGACCACCGCAACCCTCGAAAAGCCCGCCAAGGTGGCGATCAACGGCGTCGATGTGCCGACCTTCGTGGCGACGCTCGGCGTCGTCGGCGAGCAGCCGGACATCGCCAAGTTCACCTTCCGCGCCAATGGCGAATGGCTGTCGGGCACGCATTCCCGGACCCGCTTCACCGGGTACTACGGGGCGCTGGCCGAGCAGGAGCATCGCCAGGCCTATGAGATCGACGCCGATCACCCGCAGGTACTGTGCGGCACCGACAACGGCGTGACCCCGGTCGAGATGCTGCTGGCCGCGCTTTCGGCCTGCATCACCGCCGGGATCGGCAACATCGCCTCGATCCGCCAGGTCAAGCTGCACGCGGTCGAAACCACCGTCGAGGGCGACATCAACCTCAACGGCATCCTCGGCCTGGACAAGTCCGTGCGCAACGGCTTCGCCGGCGTCCGCGCGACGTTCAAGATCAAGGGCGATGCGCCGGACGAGGTGCTGGAACAGATCGTCCAGCAGTCGGTCGCGCGCTCGGCGGTGTTCGACGTGCTGACCAATGGCGTCCCGGTCACGGTTGCGGCCGTGGCGGCATGATCCAGCGGCCGGGTGGCGTCGCCGCCCGGCCGACCCTCCCCGAATGAAAGGACAAGACAATGCAACAGCGCACCAACACGGCCCAGACCAAGCCCTACGGCCACGGCTTCGACCATGTCGTTCAGCAGGCCGACATCCGCGCCTTCACCAACTGGTGGAACGCGCGGAGCCACTTCCCCGTCAGCGCCGCGGACACCGCCGCGCCGGAAGAGCCGGACTACGCACAGGCCGCCTGAGCGCAGCCCCCCGGTTCAAGACAGAACGCCCGCAGCCCCCTGCTGCGGGCGTTTTCTTTTGGGCGGCGTGGCGGCCGGAAACAAATGAAACCCGCCTCCCCGGATAGCGCCATCAGCCTGAAACGCGGCCCCCGCAAATCTGACCCTGAGAACGGATATCGGAGGTAGATCCATGCCAATACGCACGGATGTCGTCATCATCGGCGCGGGACAGGCCGGGCTCGCCATGAGCCATTGCCTGAGCGCGCGCGGCATCGAGCACGTGGTGCTCGAACGGGGCCGGGTCGGCGAGCGCTGGCTGTCCGAGCGCTGGCCGTCGCTGAAGCTGCTGTCGCCGAACTGGATGACCCGGCTGCCCGGGCTGCGCCTGGGCGGGGACCCCGACGGCTTCATGCGGGCGGGCGAATTCGTCGCCACGCTGGACCGCTATCGCGACGCGATCGCGGCACCGGTGGTGACGGGCTGCGAGGTGCTTTCGCTTGGCCGGGGGGCGCGGGGCTTTCATGTCCGCACCAGCCGGGGCGAGTGGTCGGCCCGCGCGGTCGTGGTGGCGACGGGCGCCAGCGACAGGCCGGCAGTCCCGGGCTGGTCCGCCGGTCTTGCCGGTGACATCCAGCAGATCAGCACGCAGGACTACCGCTGGGCGGATGAGCTTGCGCCCGGCGGCGTGCTGGTCGTGGGCGCGTCGGCCACGGGCGTCCAACTCGCGGTCGAGATCCGGGCCTCCGGCCGGCCGGTGACGCTGTCCGTCGGCCGCCATGTCCGCGTGCCGCGCCGCTACCGGGGGCGCGACCTGTTCTACTGGCTGGACCAAAGCGGGTTCCTGTCCGAACGCAGGGACCCCGGTGCCGATGGCCGGCGGCTGCTCGCGCTGCCTTCGCTGCAGCTTGTCGGCAGCGACGACGGCCATGACATCGGCCTCGACCTGCTGGCCGCCGAGGGCGTGCGGATCGCCGGGCGGGCGCTTGGCGCCTCCGGCGGGCGGGTGCATTTCGCGCAGACCCTCACGGCCGAACGCGCCGCGGCAGAGGCCCGGCGGCGCACGCTGCTGTCGGTCATCGACCAACACATCGCCACCACCGGGCCGGACGTGGCCCAGGACCCCGCGGCCTGGGAGCCGCCCGCCGCCCTGCCCGAGGGGCCCGAGGCGCTGGACCTGCGCGCGGCGGGCATCCGGACGGTCGTCTGGGCGACGGGGTTTGTGCGCCGCTATCCCTGGCTGGACCTGCCCGTCCTCGACCGTTTCGGCGAGATCGTGAACCGGGGCGGCGTGACGCCGGTGCCGGGGCTCTATGTCCTCGGCCTTCCATTCATGCGCCGGCGCAGTTCGGCCTTCATCTACGGCGCCGGCCGCGATGCCGAGGTGATCGCCGCGACCCTCGTCCACCGACTTGCCCATCTCAACAGACATGCAGCCTGAAAGGAAATGACATGACCCGGAACGCCTATAGAGATGACTTTGACGCCATTATCGTCGGCGCGCGCTGTGCGGGCGCGGCGACCGCGATGCTTTTGTCCGAACGCAGGGCGCGGGTGCTGGTGGTTGACCACGGCCAGCCCGGTACCGACACCATGTCGACCCATGCGCTGATGCGCGGGGCGGTGTTCCAGCTCCGCAAATGGGGGCTGCTCGACAGTATCGTCGAGGCCGGTACGCCGGCGGTCCGGCGCACCAGTTTCATCTACGACGGCGATGTCGTGGACGTGGACCTGAAGCCGGAACACGGCGTCGACGCGCTCTATGCGCCGCGGCGGACTCTTCTGGACGCCACGCTGGCCGACGCCGCGGCCGCCGCGGGGGCCGAACTGCGCTATGGCACCGGCTGCGCCGGGCTTCTGTTCGACGAGGCCGGGCGCGTCCGCGGGGCGCGGCTGCGGACGCCCTCAGGCGCGACCGAAGAGGTCCGCGCGCCGCTCGTGATCGGCGCCGATGGCAGGCGCTCGGCCGTGGCCCGCCGCGTGGGGGCCGGGATCACGCGCCGGGCGGGGCACAGCGTTGCCTGCGTCTACCGCTATTTCCAGGGCCTGCCCAATCGCGGCTATCGCTGGCATTTCGCACCGGGCGCCGCGGGCGGGATCATCCCCACGAATGACGGGTTGTCCTGCGTCTTCGTCGCGGTCCCGCCGGCGGTCCATGCCGAGGCCCGCGTTCTGGGTGCTGCCACGCTGGAGGGGCTGATGGCCCGGCACCTGCCGGTGCTGGCCGAGGAAGTTGTGGGGGCCGTGGCCGCCGCAAAACAGGTCACTTTCCCCGGCGCCCTTGGCTATTTCCGGCAATCCGCGGGGCCCGGCTGGGCGCTGGTCGGCGACGCGGGGTATTTCCGCGACCCGATCACCGCCCACGGCATCACCGACGCCCTGCGCGACGCCGAGGTGCTGGCGGATGCCATCGCGGCCGGCAGGCTGGCCGACTACCCCGCCCTGCGCGACGCCCTGTCGGCCGAGGTCTTCGACCTGACCGACAGGATCGCGGCACTGGACGGATCGATGGAGGAGGTCCAGGCGCTGCACTGCGCGCTCAATCGCGCCATGAAGGCGAACCAGAAATGGATCGCGGGGATGGACGGGACCCTTTCCCGCGCGGCCTGATGGGAGACCGAGACACGAAGACACCCGCCTTCGGGCGGGTGTTTTTTCTTGGCCGCGCCGGTCCCGGGACCTGGAGGGAAGAAAAAAGACCCGCCGGATCGGCGGGTCAGTCAGGGAGGGAGGAGGAAGAGGTTGCGCCTGTTCAATAGAGGCGATGGGCCCGGCGATTCGCGTGGTCCTGCACCAAGCCGACGTCGCGCGCGATATGGGGATCGAGGTCGCGGACGGCGCGGTAGAGCTGGCGTTCCTCGCGCCGCTTGCGCAGGGCGTCGTAGAGTTCGTTGAGGGCTTTCATGGCGGGTCTCCGTCTGTGGCTTTCGATGCCACAGTTATCGCCCGGCGCCGTTTCAGGCCGATTTCGGGCCCCGCGCCATCGCGCTTCAATTCCTTCGGGCCGGGCAGGAAAACTGAAACATTTGAAACAAATGCGCGGGGCCGCAGACACATGAATGAAACGTCGCGGCCGGAGTGTATCGGGCGAAAAGCCAGAAAAACTTGCCACATGGACCCCGTTTGCACATGCTAGATGAGACCATCGATACGGCTGTTTCCACAGATACTGCTCACATCGGTCAGGGAGGGGTTCCCATGACAAAGTCACTTTTCGAGAAATACGGTGGGTTTTCGGTCGTCAGCAAGATCGTGCTGGATCTCTATGACCGGCTGCTCGACGACGACGAGGTCGGGCCCTTCTTCGACGATGTCGAAATGGCGCGGATCGTCGACCACCAGACAAAATTCATTTCGTCGCTGATGGGGGGGCCGGCCTCTTATACCGATGACCAGATCGAGAAGATGCATGCGCGGCTCACGATCACGGACGCGCATTTCGACACCCTCGAAGACATCCTGCGCGAGACGCTGACGGATCACGGCCTGGCCCCCGAGGACGTCGAAGCGGTCGCCGCCGCCTTCGAGGCGCGGCGCGGGCTGGTGGTGGAGTGAGCGCATGTCGATCGCCGCGATCAACGAACAGCTCTTGCGCGCCATTGGCGTCGGCGTGGCCCTGCTCGACCTCGACACGCTGAGGCTGCGTTTCTGCAACGACACGTTCCGCGAATGGTTCGGCGAGATCGAGGTCGGCCAGCACCTGATCGACCTGTTTTCCGGCTTCGACGTCGAGGCGCTGAAAGAGGCGCTGAACGGCGAGGGGCGCTACAACACCGAAACGACATTCCGCCTGCGGCGGCGGACGATGACCATCGCCATGGCCTTCAACCGCGCGCTGGACGGGGACGAGGCCATCGCCGTTCTGGTCTGCCAGAACATCTCGCGCATCAAGGAGCTGGAGTCGATGATCGACTCCTACTCGATGATGGTCGAGCGCAACACGCGCGAGATCAAGCGCGAGAAGGAGCAGGTGGAAAAGCTGCTCCTGAACATGATGCCGCGCTCGGTCTACGAGGAATACAAGACCTTCGGCATCGTCACGCCCCGGCTTTACGACCCGGTCGCGGTGGTCTGCCTCGACTTCATCGGCTTTGCCGAGATGGTCACCGCGCACGATCCCGGCGTCATCGTCAGCGAGCTGAACGATATCTACACCGCCTTCGACCGCATCGGCGAACAGTTCGGCTGCGCGCGCATCCGGGCGGTGGGCGATCTCTATATCGGCGTGGCGGGGATGCCCGACCCGACCGAGGATCACGCGCAGTCGGCGGCCAATGCGGCGGTGCGTTTCCTGCGCTATCTGAAACAGCGCAACGCCACCCACCCGATCCAGTGGACCTGCCGCGTGGGCATCGCGGCCGGGCCGGTGGTGGGCTCGGTCGTTGGCGTGCAGAAGTATATCTACGACGTATTCGGCCCCGCCGTGGTGCATGCCAGCCGGCTGCGGTATCACGCCGGCCCGATGCAGATCGTCGGCAACCGGGCACTGATCGACCGGCTGGATGATCAATACGTGGCCCGGCCCAGCGGCCAGGCGGAACTCACCGAGGGCCGCAAGGAAGACGTCTTCGCGATCGAGGCCGAAGTTGCCGCCGCCCAGGACACCTGACCATGGCGGTGCGTTTCGATCCGTCCATGCCCGATGCCCCGCGCGACGCGGCCGCCGGGGACGGGGCCCCGGACCTGCTGGGTGAGGTGATCGACGCGCTGTCCGAGGGGCTGGCGATCTTTGACGAGGACGGCGTCCTGGTGCGGTTCAACGCGGGGTTCCGCCGGATGAACCCCGCGATCGCGGATATTCTGGAGCAGAGCCTTTCCTGGGACATCCTGTTGCGCGAATGGGTGGGTCGGGGCGGCATCCCGGCCAACACCCGCGACCGGCTGCACTGGATGGAAGCGCGGCTCGCCGACGGGGACCGGCTGGTGACCCCGCTGGAGCTGGAGACCGGCGGGCAGGTCTTCGAGATCGTCATGCGCGCCACCGAAACCGGCGGCTTCGTGCTGGTCCAGAACGATATTACCGAGCGCCGCAGCGCCGAGGAGAACGAGCGCGCGGCGGATATGCTGCTGCGGCAGGTGCTGGAGGCCTGCCACGCCAATATCGTCATGTCCCGGGTGGGCGATGGCGAGATCATCTACCGCACCCCGGCCGCGACCGAGCTGCTGGGAACGGCGCGGCAGGCGCATGCGCATTTCGCCTCGCGCGAGGAGCGCGCCGATTTCATCACCGCGCTGCTGCCCGACGGCCGGGTGGACGACATGGCGGTGACCGGGCTGAGCGGGGACGGCGCGCGCTTTCCCGCCCTCATCTCGGCCCGGCTGATCGATTACCGGGGCGAGGACGTCATGGTCTCGACCCTTGTCGATGTCTCCAAGGAGGTCGAGCTGCGGCGCACGCTGGCCCAGCAGCGCGAGCAGATCTTCCAGGCCGAGAAAATGTCGGCCCTGGGCGAGTTGCTGGCCGGCGTCGCGCATGAGTTGAACAACCCGCTTTCGGTCGTCGTCGGCCACGCGCTGATGCTGTGCGACGAGGATATCGCGCCCGACGCGCGCCGGCGCGTCGAAAAGATCAGCGAGGCGGCGGAGCGCTGTGCGAAGATCGTGAAATCCTTCCTCGCCATGGCCCGCCAGCAGCCGGCGCGGCTGGTGCCGGTCGACATCGCCGAGACGGTGGACATCGCGCTGGATGCGCTGGGCAACGGGGCCGACGGCCTGCAGACGCCGCTGGAAGCCGAGATCGCACCGGGCCTGCCGCCGGTGCGCGGCGACGCCCACCAGATCGCGCAGGTCATCATCAACCTCGTCGGCAATGCCGACCAGGCCATCCGCGAAAGCGGGCAGGGCGACCGGATCGCCCTGCGGGTGCGCCACGACGCCCCCGCGGACATGGTCGAGATCCGGGTCACGGACAATGGCCCCGGCATCCCGGAGGACATCCAGAGCCGCATTTTCGACCCGCTCTTCACCACCAAGCCCGTGGGCTCGGGCACCGGCATCGGGCTGGCGCTGTGCCACCGCATCGTCACGGCGCATTCCGGCCAGATCCGGGTGGAGCCGGATCGTAAGACGGGCGCCGAGATCGTCGTCCG
>Ga0207799_100260_pt1 | contig 33582 bp, 31 predicted proteins | sample TtanPargueraPR_4_FD_187742 | JGI IMG/M metagenome (GOLD analysis project Ga0207799, IMG submission 187742) | Aerobic enrichment media microbial communities from Bioluminiscent Bay, La Parguera, Puerto Rico - Tt and M2 (SPAdes) | ecosystem: Environmental > Aquatic > Marine > Unclassified ...
CCAGCGTATGGAGGGCTCCGGCCCGGCGGACGGCGGCCACGGCGGTGGCCGCCTTGCGCGTCAGAAGCTTATGGCCCGAGCGGTTGACCATGCCGGTCCGGTCGATCAGCGCCTTCATTTCCGGCGTGACGTCGGAGAAGTAGACCGGCGATCCGAGGATGATCCCGTCGGCCTGCAGCAGATGGGGGATGATCTCGTTGGCGTCGTCGTCGTTCTGCGAGCACTCCGGCTTCTCGCCCGAGCATTTGGCGCACAGGCGGCAGCCGTGGATCTCCTTTCCGGCCAGTTCGAGGACCTCGGTCTCGATCCCTTCCTTCTCCAATTCGGCGCAGACCGTATCGATCAGGATGCGCGTATTGCCCTTCTCGCGGGCGCTGCCGTTGACGGCCACGACCTTCATGATGGCGTTTCCTTTATGCTTTTGAATGGAAGTAATTCACGTTTACGTTTTAATGGGTTAGCCGCCTTTTCAGACGGCTTGTCCCAGCATGCGGCGAGGCGGGCGGGGAGGCAAGGGGAGAGGCGGTCAGCGATGCCCCGCCGTGGGGGTTCCCCTTTGCCGATCCGTCGCGAGAAACAGATCCAGCCCGGCGAGAACGGAGTCGAAATCCGGATCGTGGTCCGGGAGCGCGTCGATGAACCTATTCCCTTCTTCGCTGATCGCGGTGAATTTGAGCGTCCAGGTGCCCCGGCAATTGCCGTTTTCGGTGTCCTCGACGTCGATTTTGATATGTTCGACGACGTTGTCTTCGATGATCCGGACCAGTTCGACGCACCGGTCGGGTTCGAGGCGGGTGAATATCCAAAGGCCGGGGCCGATGCTGTTGTGCGCCGGGGTGGTGAAAATGCAGTCGGCCTCGACGTATCCCGTCGAGGTCCAGATCAGGTCCGCCTCCCACCCGTCGATCCAGTCGGCCTCCCGGGCCGGGCAGAGCTGCTTGAAAACGGCGGTGCGGGGGGCGTGGAACAGGTACCGGTAAACCAGGGTTTTCCGTTTGTACGGCTGTCTGCGGGCAAGGAAGGTCTTCGCCATCCGGTCCGATCTGCTGGTGTCCACGATTGTTTCCTCCATCGGTTTGATGCTAGTTGGTTTAGTATCTAAACAATAAAAACAAAAAAATTAGCCGAGGCCGTTCAGGAAATCCCGGAGGGCTGTCAGGAAATCCGTCGTCGCTTGGCGTTCCGCCTTCCCGAGGCCGTTGACGTATAAGGAGAATTCGGCCCATTGCGTTTCCGCCTTGCGGTGAAAGGCCGCCAGCGCGCCGTCCCCGAGAGGCGACAAAGATATCCTCACGGCCTTTCCGTCCGCCGGATCTGCCGCCGTTCTGATCGCCTTTTTCTTCCTCAGCCGCGCCGTGGTCTGGGAGACCGCGCCCTTGGTGACGTTCAGGCGCTGCGCGATCGACGTCGGCTGAATCCCCGGAGAGTGGCCGACCACGCTCAGGAAATTGATTTCGGAAGCGTGGAATTTTTCGCCTTCATGGACGATGACCATGTCCTTTTCCAGGGCGACGAAGCGGTTCCCGACCTGATGGATGAGTTCGAAAAGCTGCTGGTGATCGTCTGGCGCCACTGTCTGCTCCCAGGAAGCGTGAACATATTGTTTAGATACTAAACATTTTGCGGCAAGACAATGCGCTTTTGTGTGCCGTCGTCGGCGGGAGGGTTGAAAAATATCTTAAATAGGTATATATTCAAAAAACATCGGCAATCCGGGGACGGCTATCCTGATGCGTCTCGGGGGATCGGACGGCGTCGCCAGGGGCGGAAAGGGCCACAAAAGACGACAAATGACGACATTTCCGGCCTGAATTCGGACGGGTTTTCCTATTTTTCAATAAGTTAGCGGATTTCACCCGGGCCTTACCCGGCCCTCATCCGGCCCCGGCCCGGCCCCTAAGTGGTCCGGACCCGGCCCGAAAGCGGCTCTCGGCGTGTCTCCGGGGTCAGAAGCTGCCCGCCACCTCGTCGAGGAAGTCGAGCAGATGGTCGCGGGCCACGGTGTAGGCCGCGCCGCCGCCGAACTCGACGCCGATGGCGGCGGCCTCGATCACCTGTTCGCGCGTCGCCCCGGCGTCGACGGCGTTGGCGATATGGTTGGCCAGGGCGGGCACGCAGCACAGCGCCACCGAGCACGAGATCGCGGCCAGTTCCTTTTCGCGCAGGTCCATCGCGCCGGGCTTGTAGTAGGCGGCGACCATCTGGCCGAACCCTTCGCGCAGGATTGGGGCCTCGGCCTCCAGCCGCGCGGTGGCGGCCTTGCGGTCGGCGACGATCTGCTTCAGCGTGGGTTTCATGCGAAGGCCTCCGTTCGTCAGCCGTTGAGGATGCTCTCGATCTCGTCTTCGGATATCCCGACCTGGCGGGCGGTGTCGAGCAGGATGTTCCACGCCTTCTCGGCCATCGGGATTCCGTTGGCCGTGCGCTCGGCCCGTTTGAGGCGCTCCGGCTCGCCGGGGACCATGATGCGGCCGCCCTCGGTTTCGGGCTTCGAACTGGTGTAGAACTTGACGTAGTCCTTCACCTCGCGGGCCAGGGTGTCGTCGGTGTGGAAGGCACCCGCGTCCATGAAGATGCCGAGCATGTTGTTGCAATAGGGGCGGTCGTTGTCGCCCGAGCATCCGGCGCCGGTCAGGGCGCAGGCCATGATCTCGCAGATGAAGGCGAGGCCCGAGCCCTTGTGGTCGCCGAGCGCCCGCAGCGCGCCGGGGCCTTCCATCGGGTTGGCCACCTTGCCCGGCGGCACGTCGCCGTACAGCACGGTGGGGTCGTTGGTCCGCTGGCCGTCCGGGGTGATCAGCACGTCGGGCGGCAGCTCCTTGCCGCCTTGTAGGGCGACCAGGGCCTTGCCCTCGGCCACGGCCGAGGTGGCGAAATCGAGGATGATCGAGTCGCCCCCGGCGACCGGCACGCCGACGCAGAACGGCGCGGTCGACATCCGCCGGTCGACCCCGCCGAACGGGGCGACCAGCAGGCTGGCCCGGACGTTGACGAAGGCGATGAACACGACGTTTTCGGCGGCCGCCATCTCGGCCCAGGTGCCGACCCGCCCGAGATGTCCGGAATGGCGCAGGGCGACCACGGCCATGCCGTGTTCCTTGGCCTTGTCGATGCCGATCCGCGTGGCCTCCTTGGTGACGATCTGCCCGAAGCCGTAGTTGCCGTCGGCGATCACCAGGTTGCCGCTGTCGGACAGCACGCTCAGCCTGCGGCCGGGATAGACCCGGTTGCCCATCCACGAGATGTAACGGCCGGTCCGGATGACGCCGTGGCTGTCGTGGCCGGTCAGGTTGCCGTCGACCATGTAATGGGCGACCTGGGCGGCCTCCTCGGGTGCGCAGCCGGCGTTTTCGAAGCTACGGGTGACAAGGCGGGTCAGGACCGCGACCGGGATCAGGACTTGGCCGTTTTCGTGTTTGATGGAGGACATGCTTTCGCTCCCGCAGGTCGTTGTGCCAGCTTCTTCGAGGGGCCGTCTGCCGCCCTCGCTGGTTCGCCAAGACCTTTCCAGGCCGCTTGGGGGTCGTCAACAATTTTGTTGGCGGGAAAAACGTGTACAATTTGCCCGCCAGCTCGGAAACAAGGGGGAGGAGCCATGACCGATCAACGCTATGCCGCCGACGACCTGCGGGCCTTCGCCGCGCAACTGCTGCAGAAGGCCGGACTGCCGGGCGAGCGGGCGGGCGTCGTCGCCGAGGTGCTGGTCGAGGGCGACCTGATGGGCAAGACGACCCACGGGCTCCAGTTGCTCCCGGTCTACCTGAAGGAGGCCGAGTCCGGCGGCATGGCGCGTGACGGCGAGCCCGGCGTGGTCGCCGATACCGGCGCCGCCTTCACCTGGGACGGCAAATACCTGCCGGGGCCCTGGCTGGTCACGCGGGCGATGGACGAGGCCGAGCGCCGGGTGGCGGAACACGGCGCGGTCACCGCGGTGATCCGCAGGAGCCACCACATCGGTGCGCTGCAGGCCTATCTGATGCGGGCGACCGGGCGGGATTTGATGATGATCCTGATGGCCTCCGATCCGCGCGAGGCCAGCGTCGCGCCGCACGGCGGGCTGGAGGGCCGCTACAGCCCCAATCCCATCGCCATCGGTATTCCGACGTCCGGTTCGCCGGTGCTGGTCGACATCAGCGCCTCGACCACGGCGAACGGCGTCGTCAACCGCGCCCACAAGGCGGGCCAGAAACTGCCGGGGCCCTGGCTCAAGGACGCGCGGGGCCAGCCGACCGACGACCCCGCCGTCCGTTTCGCCGAGCCGCCCGGATCGCTCTATCCGTTGGGCGGCGCCGATCTCGGCTACAAGGGGTTCGGCCTGGGGATCATGATCGAGGCGCTGACCGCCGCGCTCGGCGGCTACGGGCGGGCCGACCGGCCGGGCAACTGGGGCGCGTCGGTCTTCCTGCAACTGATCGATCCCAGGCGGTTCGGCGGGCGCGAGGCGTTCCTGCGCGAAACGGCCTTCTTCGCCGAGTCCTGCCGCGATACGCCGGTCGCGCCGGGCCAGCCGCCGGTGCAGATGCCGGGCGACGGCGCGCTGAGGCGCCGCCGGGATCAGCTGGAAGCCGGAGTCCGGCTCTATCCGGGGATCATCGGCGGGCTGGAGCCGTTTGCCGAGAAATACGGCATCGAGCCGCCCGCGCCGCTTTCCGCGGACTGAAAGGGCTCCCGCAGGAGCCCTTTCCCTGGGACTATGCCCGTTTCGGCGGATTGACCTTGTAGATCAGGACGGCGGCGACGATGCAGGCGACGCCGGTCACCGTGAAGGCGATCGGGAAGTTGCCCATGTCGCCCAGCATCCCGCCGAGGATCGGGCCGAGGATGCCGCCCAGCCCGTAGGCCAGGAAGACATAGGGGTAGTTCTGGCCGACCGTGTCGGTGCCGAAGGTGTCGGCGGTCATCGTCGGGAACAGGGCGAAGTTGCCGCCGAAATTGAAGCCGATCAGCGTCGCGCCCAGGTACAGCAGGTATTCCTGCCCGGCCATGAACGGGAAGGCCAGCAGGATGATCCCCTGGGTGCCCGCCATGATCAGGATCGAGCGCCTGCGGCCGAGCCAGTCGCTGGCCATGCCCCACAGGATCCGCCCCAGCCCGTTGGCCAGGCTGAAGAACACCGCCATGGCGGTCCCGGCGACGGCGCTCGCCTCCATCTGCGACAATCCGGCGTTCTGCAGCGCCTCCATGGGGTAGAGCTTCATCAGGCCGATGGACATCAGTCCGGCCCCGGCGCTGACGGTGAAGGTCAGGAAGATCAGATAGAACTGAACGGTCGAGAGCATTTCGCCGCTGGTGAAGGCGACCGCGCCGTTCGAGTCGCCGGCGGCCGCTTCCGGCGGCTTGTAACCCTCGGGCTTCCAGCCGAGAGGCGGGAAGACCATCCAAAATCCGCCGATGATGACCAGTGCCGCGAAGGCGATGCCGTAGATGACGAAGGTGGCCGAAAGCCCAACCGTACCGAGAAGATTGCCCCAGGCCCCCGCCAGTTTGACCCAGGCCATCGCGCCGAAGCCGAACCCGGCGACGGCGAGTCCGGTGATCATGCCCTTCTTATCCGGGAACCAGCGCATGCCCACCGCGATGGGGACGACGTAGCCGAGGCCGATTCCGGCCCCGCCGACCAGGCCGATGAGGATCAGGATGGCCCAGAAATTGGTCCCGCCGAACAACCCGGCCAGCGCATAGCCGAGGCCGAGCACGATGCCGCCCGACCAGGCCAGCTTGCGCGGGCCCCAGTCGGTCAGCCGCCGCCCCGCCCACACCATGACCACGGCGAAGCTGGCGAGACCGAGTGAGAAGACGATCTGTGTCTCGACGCGTGACCAGCCCGCTTTGACCAAGTCCGGTGTGAAAACCGACCAGGCGTAGATCGCGCCGAGACTAAGCTGGATGAGGATCGCCCCGACGACCACCAGCCAGCGGTTCATGACTCTGACTTCCGCCATGCGGACATTCCCTTTCGCTGTAGGAAACGACGGACTCCGGCCCGGCGTTCCGTGCATGACCGACAGCGTGCCTCGGTCGCGAAACGGTCATGACGCGACGTATGCGACGGGAGTTTTGGAGATGCGTTTCCCTTATTTTTAACAACTTATGCGATTCCCCGTTAAGACAATGCGTGAAATATCAACGCGTTGTCTTACTAACGGGTTTTACGTCAACCCACAGTCGAAATCAAGGTTCAACCATGGTCATATAACGTCATATATACCTGGAATGTCGTATGTATTTCTGTGTAAATCACTGTTATGAATACACGATATACGAGACAGGGTCCGGCGCTGGGGAGGTGTCCGGACGCGTGAGGCAACGGTGGCCCAAACGGTCGGCCCAGGCGCGATCGGGGAAGGGAGAGGCACATGCCCATCAAGAAGATTCTGATTTCGGTGCGCGGTTCGGATAGGTCCAATTCGACGCTGGAGACGGGCCTTCTGCTGGCCCGCAATTTCGAGACCCATGCCGAGGTGCTCCATGTCCTGGCCGATCCGCTTCATGCGGTCCCGGCGTTCGGCGAGGGCACGACGGCCCGCATGGCCGACGAACTGGTGTCGATTTCCGACAAGGACGTGAAATCGCGATCGGGCGTGGCGCGTGCCGCATTCGACGAGGTCTGCACGCGGCACGGCATTAAGGTCGTCGAGGGAACGCCCCCGGCCGGCGAGGCCTCGGCCCGCTGGGTCGAGGAGATCGGCATCGCGGCGAAGGTGATGTGCCATCGCGGCCGCCTGGCCGATTTGATCGTCGTCGGCAAGCCGACCTTCAAACCGCGTCTGTCGACCTCGATGACCGCGCAGGCCGGGCTGTTTGAAACCGGGCGTCCGGTGCTGATTGCGCCGCCAACGACGCCGAAAACCATTGGCGCCCATGTTGCCGTTGCCTGGAACGGCAGTGCCGAGGCCTCCCGCGCCGTGGCGGCCGCGACCAACTTCTTTGCCCGGGCGGACAAGGTGACGGTACTGACCGCGGAAAGCGAACGGACTCCGGCGGAAGTCGCCCAGGAACTGGCCGACTATCTGGCCCTGCACGGGGTGGCGGCAGAGGCGCGCGTCTTCGCCCATATGGCGGACAAACCCTTGGGCGGCAACGCCTTGCTGAGCGCCTGCACGGAGATCGGCGCCGATCTGCTGGTCATGGGCGCGTTCGTCGCCAGCGGATTCCGGGAACTCATCATGGGCAACGCGACGCAGCAGGTCCTGACCGAGGCCGAGATTCCGGTGCTGATGGGGCACTAAACAGGTAACAATATATCGATCCCGCTTGACGGCGGGCCTTGACTCGTGTAGCCGCTCGCTGGTTTCTCCGGGAACGTCCGAGGCCAGCCGTTCGCCCCGCCTGTCCCCATTATCTCACGCCAAGTAGACGGAACTCTAAGTGACTCCGCCCGGGAGGCCCCGTTACGAAAGGGGAACCGGACCGTCGCGACGACCTTACGGAAAGCAGACCACAATGCAGATTTTCAGCGGCCTCCGGTTCACCAATGTCAGGGGCGACCTGTTCGGCGGGGTGACCGCCGCGGTCATCGCGCTCCCCCTGGCGCTCGCCTTCGGCGTGGCATCCGGTGCCGGGCCGATGGCGGGACTTTATGGCGCCATCTTCGTCGGTTTCTTCGCCGCGCTGTTCGGCGGGACGCCGACCCAGATTTCCGGGCCGACCGGGCCGATGACCGTTGTGATGGCGACGGTCATCACCCAGTACGCGCACGAACCGGCGATGGCCTTTACCGTCGTCATGCTGGGCGGCGCTTTCCAGATCGCCTTCGGGGTGTTGCGGCTGGGCAAGCTGATCAGCCTGGTGCCGATCACCGTGGTCTCGGGTTTCATGAGCGGCATCGGCTGCATCATCATTCTGCTGCAACTCGGGCCGCTGGCCGGACATGCCAACCCGCAGGGCGGCGTGGTCGATGCGGTGCTGGCCTTGCCGGGCTTTTTCGCTCACCCCAATTGGCATGCCCTGACCGTCGGCGGCCTGACGCTGGCCTTGGTCAGCCTGATGCCGAAGCGGCTCAGCCGGATCGTGCCGTCGCCTTTACTGGCTTTGGCGCTCGGATCCGTTCTGGTCCTGCTGGTCCTGACCGGCGCGCCGGTGCTCGGCGATATCCCGACCGGCCTTCCGGCGATGCATCTGCCGACCTTGAGTTGGGAGGCGGTGCCTCACATGGTGTCGTCGGGCCTGGTCCTGGCTTTGCTCGGGTCGATCGATACGCTGCTGACCTCGCTGGTCGCCGACAGCATGACCCGTACCCAACACCAATCGAATCGGGAACTCATCGGCCAGGGTATCGGCAACGTCGTGGCCGGCCTGTTCGGCGGCATTCCGGGCGCCGGTGCGACCATGCGGACGGTGGTCAACATCCGGGCCGGCGGGCAGACGGGGCTGTCGGGCATCGTACACGCGCTGCTTCTGCTGGCGATCATCTTCGGCCTCGCGCCGCTCGCCGGGCATATCCCGCACGCCGTGTTGGCGGGGATCCTGATCAAGGTCGGCATCGACATCATCGACTGGCGATACCTGGCGCGTATCCGTTACGCGCCGCGCCCCGGCGTCGCCATCATGTTCATGGTCTTCGGCTTGACCGTTTTCGTCGATCTCATCCTTGCCGTCGGCGTTGGGCTGGTCGCGGCCAGCCTGCTGTTCGTCAAGCGGATGGCCGACTTGCAGGTCGAACAGACCCGCCTGCGCAACACCTCGCGGACCGGCATTTCGTTGCGCGCCGAGGAAGCCGATATCCTGGACAGCCTCGGCGAGGGGGTCATCCTGTTCCATCTCAGCGGGCCGGTCAGCTTCGGCGGGGCCAAGGGGATGATGCAGGGGCTGGCCTTCGGCGACGAACATCGGGTGGTCATCCTCGATTTCTCCGAGGTCACGATGATCGACACGACCGGCGCCTTCGCCGTCGAGGACCTGCTGCACCGGGCCGAGGCCGGCGGCCGGCGGGTTCTGGTTTCCGGGCTTGGTCCGCAGGGCAAGAAAGTGCTGAAGGGTTTGGGGATACTCGGGATCCTGCCGCCGGAGTCGGTCTTTGATTCCCGCCTGGATGCCCTCCGGTACGCGCGGGAGACGCCGTAAAACGGTTGAAGCCCAGCGGGCATTCTGCCAATTTGCCTTCAGGATGGTGTGACAAGGAATCATACAATCTTCATCCGCCGGGAGACCGCTCCCCCAGGCATGGTACGTGCCGAGCGCACGATCCTCATGATCGGCTGTGTCCAAGTCCCGCCGCAAGGAGAGACCGATAATGCCCATAGAGGAACTGATCGACGGCTACAGGAAGTTTTGTAAGCATTTCTTCGACGGGGACCATACGCTTTATCCCGATCTGGTGGAGAAGGGGCAGAACCCCCGGGCGGCCGTGGTCGCCTGCGCCGACTCCCGGGTCAGCCCCAATACCCTGCTTCAGGCGCGGCCGGGAGATCTGTTCGTCATCCGCAATGTCGCCAACCTGGTGCAGCCGCCGGGATCGGCGGCCGGTAATTCGACCATCTCCGGGCTGGAGTTCGCCGTTCGCAAGCTGAACGTCGCCCACATCATCATCATCGGGCATTCCCATTGCGGCGGCATCCAGGCGTTGATCGACGGCCCGTCGAAGGTCGGGCCGCAGTTCCCGCATGTCGCGTCATGGGTATCGCCATTCGGCACGGTCCGCCGGCAGGTGCAGGAGAAATGCGCCGGCGCCTCGGAGGAAGAGGTCGCCCGCACGTTGGAGAAGGCGGTGGCGCGGGCCTCGCTTGCGCACTTGGCGGCCTATCCCTGGATACAGGAACGGGTCGCCGCCGGGACGCTCAGCCTGCATGCGTGGTATTTCGATCTGGAGAACGGGACCTTGTCCGCGTTCGATCAGGAAAAAGGGGAATACGTCACCCTGGTGGAGACGGGAGCGCCTTAGCCTTCGCCGAAACCGAGGGATCCGCCGTTCAACTGTCCCATGGCGAGCAGCAGCTGATAGATCGCCAGTTGTTCGTCGTAGGAGGCCTGGACGTAGTTGATGCGGGCGTTGAAGATCTCGTTCTCCGCGTCCAGCACGTTGATGACCGTTTCCTTGCCTGCCTCGCGCAGTTTCTGCCGGGCGTCGAACACCTCGGCCGCGATATTGACGGCGTTTTCCAGCAGGTTGACCCGGTTGCGGGCGGTGACCAGCGCCTGCCAGGAGACGCGCGCCTGTTCGATCACCTGGCGCTTGGTCAGGTTGCGGATGTCCTGGCTGGCGCCATAGGCATAGGCCGCCTGGGCCTTGCTGGCCGGTGTGGTCAGCCCGGTGAACAGGTCCCATGAAGCCTGAAGCAGCACTTGGTAGTCCCGCTTGGTTCCCTGCAACCCGTCGACGTTCTTCTCGACCGACCATTTCCCGACCAGATCGACGTCCGGATAGTATTCGGAATTGACCCGGTCCCGCTCCTCCCGCCGGACCTTGACGTTGGTGTCGCTGTTCAGGATTGCCGGATTGGTAGCCAAGGCCACCTCGACGGCTTCTTCCAGCGACGGCGGGATCAGCGCGATCGGCGGAGCAGGGTCGCCGATGGTGTCGAGGTTCGGGGCGTGGTCGAAGACCTGGACGTAGCGGCTGATGGCGTCCTCCAGGGCACCCTGGAAGGTGACCAGCCTTTCGTGTGCGATCTGCAGCCGGGACTTCGCCTGGAGGACATCGACGGCGATGCCGGCGCCGCGCTGGACGCGCGCGTCCTCTAGGTTCAATTGCTCCTGGATGTTCTCCGTGTTGCTGATCGACAGTTCGATCAGCCGCCGCTGCCGCAACACCCCGAGATAGGCCTGGACGCCCTCCAGCAGCGTATTCTGACGCGCGCCGTCCAGCGACAGTGTCGCCACCTGGGTGTTCAGCCGGGCGATCCGCATGTTGGCTTGCGTCTCGAAACCGTTGAACAGGTTTTCGGTGATCGTCAGGCTCGCCGTATCGCGGGCCCGGGAGAACGGTTCTCCGGCGGACGCCCGGCGCGACGGCGTCTCATAGGACTGGTAGCCGGTGTCGCCTTCGAGCACGATGGTCGGAAGATACCCAGCCCGCGCCTTGTTGACCTGCTCACGCGAGGAGCCCAGGGCTTTCTCGGCCTGACGGATGTTCGGGTGCGAGGCGAGCAACCCGGCCAATTCGTCGTTGAGCGGCTCGGCGGATACGCCCGCGACCGGGCCGGCACAAACCAAAAGGCCCAACAAAAACCGTGCCGGGAGGCTGAAACTCATTCCGATCTCTCCATGCGCAACCGAGGTCTCGGCTGACCCTCTTTGCGACCAGTGTATAGGGGGTTATGCCCTCCGTCAAACGTCCGGTTGGGAATGAATAAAAGATAATCAATTGAGTAAAACGTAGTCATAATGTGTGGATATGTGGTTTCTGCTTTTCGTTTTTTTGGTATTTTCCCTTCAAATAATGGGGAGACTCTCATTGTCGACGGGTTATAAATGGCTTTAGGAGTGGATTATATCCGAGGGAGAAAGTCATGAAAGTATCCAAGTTTATTGTCGCCGCCGCCGCCGCCGCGCTTTTTGCGGGGACCGCGCAGGCCGAGCAGTGGGAAATGCCGACGCCCTATCCGGACGCGACATTCCACACCGTCAACGTCTACAAATTCGCGGAAGACGTCAAAAAGGCGACCAACGGCGAACTGGAGATCAAGGTCCACAGCGCCGGATCGCTGTTCAAGCACACCGAGATCAAGAATGCCGTGCGTGGCGGCCAGGCCCAGATCGGCGAGTTCTTCCTGTCGCTTCTGGCCAACGAGAACGCCCTGTTCGGCGCCGATTCCGTACCGTTCCTGGCGACCAGCTACGAAGACGCCCAGCGCCTTTGGGCCGCGTCCCGCCCGGAAATCGACAAGCTGCTCGACAAGCAGGGTTTGATGGTTCTCTACGCGGTGCCGTGGCCGCCGCAGGGGCTGTACACCAAACGCGAAATCAGCAGCATGGACGACCTGAAGGGCCTGAAGTTCCGTGCCTATAATCCGCTGCTGACGCGGCTGGCCGAACTCGCCGGCATGGTCCCGACCCAGATCGAGGTGCCGGACTTGCCGCAGGCCTTCGCCACCGGCCGGGTCGACGCGATGATCACCTCGCCGTCCACCGGCGCCAACCAGAAGTCCTGGGACTACCTGTCGAACTACTACGACATCCAGGCCTGGGTGCCGAAGAACGTCATCGTGGTCAACAAGCGCGCCTTCATGCGCCTCGACGCCGACACCCAGATGGCGGTCAAGGAAGCCGCGGCCATCGCCGAGAAGCGCGGTTGGGACATGAGCATGGCCGAGACCGACGCCAAGGTTAAGATCCTCAAGGACAACGGCATGAAGGTCGCCGCGCCGAGCGACGATCTGAAGGCCGGGCTCAAGGCCATCGGCGAGCAGATGACCGGAGAGTGGGTCGAGCAGGCCGGTGAAGCCGGTGAAACCGTTCTGAAGATCTACGGTATGTAATCACGGCAATGGGGTCGCCCCGGGTTGGGCGGCCCCATTCCTTTTATGAAGTCGCATATGAGAAAATTTCTGGATTTTCTGTATCGCGCCAGCGGTGTTGCCGCGGCTGCGTTTTTACTGGCCATCTGCGTCGTGGTTTTGCTGCAGGTCGGCGCCAATATCATTAATTCCTTAGTCGGATGGATCACCGGAACGCCCATTGGGCTGGTCGTGCCGTCCTATGCCGAGTTCGCCGGGTTCTTCCTGGCCGCGTCGTCGTTTCTTGCCCTGGCCTACGCGCTGCGAAGCGGCAGCCATATCCGGGTCTCGCTGATCATCCAGAAGGTCGGCGGCTTTCCGCGCCGGCTGATCGAGTTGTTCTGCTGCGCGATCGGCACCGCGTTCTCGGCCTACTTTTCTTATTTCGCGGTGAACCTGGCCGTCGAATCGTGGCAGTTCGGGGATGTTTCCCCGGGCATGGTGGTGGTGCCTCTCTGGATTCCCCAGATCGCCATGGCCGTGGGGCTGATCGTCCTGACGATCTCGCTGGCCGATTCTTTCTTCGAAGCACTGCGCGGCGAGGAGCCCGCCTACGCCAAGTCGGCCACGCCGGATGACGACGATGCCGTCGCCGAAAGCCTGGGGGAATAGGCCGTGGAGCAGATCGTCTATTCCCTGATCCTGGTCGTCGTCATGTTCGCGCTGCTCGGCGCCGGGCTGTGGGTCGCCATGGCGCTGCTGGTCGCGGCGTGGCTCGGCATGGAGATGTTCACCGGCGCGCCGACCGGGTTGGTCCTGGCGACCACCGCCTGGGGATCGAGCAATTCCTGGGCGCTGGCGGCGTTGCCCCTGTTCATCTGGATGGGCGAGATTCTGTTCCGCTCGCGCCTGTCGGAGGACATGTTCACCGGGCTTGCCCCCTGGCTCAACAAGCTGCCCGGTCGTCTGCTGCATGTGAACATCCTGGGCTGCGGCGTGTTCGCCGCGGTGTCTGGATCCTCGGCGGCGACCGCCGCGACCATCGGCAAGATGTCGATCCCGGAACTCGGCAAGCGCGGTTACGCGCCGCTCATGAACATCGGCACGCTGGCCGGGTCGGGCACGCTGGGGCTGCTGATCCCGCCGTCGATCATCCTGATCGTCTACGGCGTGGCGACCGAGCAGTCCATCGCCCGGCTGTTCGTCGCGGGGGTCTTGCCCGGCGCCATGCTGGTCCTGCTGTTCATGGGCTACGTGATCGTCTGGTCGCTACTGCATCCCGACAGCGTGCCGCCGGCCGAGAGCGACATGTCCCTGCGCGAACGGCTGTACCACTCGCGCCGTCTGATCCCCGTACTGCTGCTGATCGCCGGAGTCATCGGCTCGATCTACGCGGGCGTCGCCTCGCCGACCGATGCCGCTGCCGTCGGCGTGGCCCTGTCCTTCGTGCTGTCCTGGTTCAACGGGACGCTCAGCTGGCGGACATTCGCCGACAGCCTGATGGGGGCGACCCGAACATCCTGCATGATCGCCTTCATCCTGGCCGGGGCGGCGTTCCTGACCGTGGCCATGGGCTATACGGGCATTCCGCGCATGCTGGCCGAATGGATCGGCTCGTTGCAGCTTTCGCCCTACATGCTGCTGACGGCGCTGACCGTGTTCTTCATCGTGCTCGGCTGTTTCCTCGACGGAATTTCCGTGGTGGTGCTGACCACGGCGGTGATCCAGCCGATGATCGAACAGGCCGGGATCGACACCATCTGGTTCGGCATTTTCCTGGTGCTGGTCGTCGAGATGGCGCAGATCACCCCGCCGGTCGGCTTCAACCTGTTCGTCCTGCAGGGGCTGACCGGACGGAGCATCCTCTATGTCGCCAAGGCGGCCCTGCCGTTCTTCTTCCTGCTGCTGGCCGCGGTCGTGCTGATCATGGTTTTCCCCGGCATTGCCACATTCCTGCCGGAAAGCATGGCCAATCTCTGACCCGACGATCGGTTTCATCAGCGGGGAAGTGGGAAACCGGCGCGATCCGCCGATCTTGGCGGATCGGACCGGAATACCCATGTTTCGGAGATGCGAAAAAGAGCCTGGACCCTGTCGGCGGTTTTCGTTTTGGCGTTGGCGGCGATGTTCGCCTATTCGGGAGTACAGCGGAGCATGGCTCAGGATTGGCGGACGGCGAGCCGTGCGTCCATCGGAACGGCGCCGGACCCGGCGGAGGCCCATGAGGCGGTGGTTCAGGTCTACGCGGCCCGGGCCTGGAGTTGGCGCGGTGCCTTCGGTGTTCATACCTGGATTTCGGCCAAACCGACCGGCGCCAAGGAATATACCGTCTACGAGGTGATCGGCTGGCGGGCGCGGCATGGCGGGTCGGCGGTAACCGTCAGCAACCGCACGCCGGACGGCCGCTGGTTCGGTTCCGAACCCGATCTGTTGGTCGACATACGCGGCGAGGGAGTCGACGAAACGATCGAGCGCATCGACGCGGCGGCCCGTAATTATCCCTACGCCCACGAGTACAGGGTTTGGCCCGGCCCCAATTCCAACACCTTCATCGCCCATGTGGCGCGGCAGGCGCCGGAGATGCGGCTCGATCTGCCGCCCACCGCCATCGGCAAGGATTACATCCCGAACGGCGGGGTGGTCGCCCGGTCGCCGAGCGGCACCGGATTCCAATTCTCCCTGTTCGGTCTGTTCGGCGTTCTGGTCGGTGTCGAGGAAGGGCTGGAGGTGAATCTGCTCGGCCTGACCTTCGGGCTGGACGCCAAGAATCCCGCGGTCAAGCTGCCCGGCATCGGGCGGCTCGGTGTGCCGCAGAAAAGCTGATCGTTTTTTTTCGAAATTCACCGGACCGTCATCTTGCCTCGGGCGGAAGGGCGGTTATGCTGTGGCCGGTCGTGCAATCCTGTCCGCGCGGCAATCGGTAAATCGGAGAGAACATGAGCGTTTGGGGTAAGGTCGTCGGCGGCATGGCCGGTTTCGCGATCGGCGGTCCGTTGGGGGCCCTGATGGGCGTCTTCGCCGGTCACATGATGGTCGACAAGCGGAACGGCGGCGACGGTTCGGTCCTCGGCGGCGGCAACCCCTTCTCCAGGTTGGGGGCCTTCGGGCGGGCGAGCATGCTCGACCGGCAGGTCGCCTTCACCGTTGCGGTCATCGCACTCGGCGCCAAGATGGCCAAGGCCGACGGCCAGGTGACCCGCGAGGAGATACAGGCTTTCCGCGAGGTCTTCCATGTGCCGCCGGGCGAGATGGAGGCGGTCGGTAAGATCTTCAACGAGGCCCGGCAGGAAGCCACCGGCTACGAGCCCTACGCGGCGCAGATCGCCCAGATGTTCGCCCACCAGCCCGAGGTTCTCGAATCCCTGCTCGGCGGCCTGTTCCACATCGCCAAGGCGAGCGGCGGGGTGCAGCCGGCCGAACTGGAATTCCTATCCAACGTCGCCGCGATCTTCGGCTTCGACGCCCAGCAGTTCGACCGCATCCGCGCCGCCCATGCCGGGGCGGCCGGTGGCGGGCCCGATCCCTACAAGGTTCTGGGAATCAGCCGGGACGCCTCGGACGCCGAGGTCAAGCGCACCTACCGGGAACTCATCCGCAAGTACCATCCGGACGCGGTGATGGCCCAGGGCATGCCCGAGGAGTTCGTCTCCGTGGCCAACGAGAAGATGGCCGCGATCAACGCCGCCTACGATCAGATCGAGAAGGAGCGGGGGCTCAAGTAACCCCCATTCTTACCGGATGAACGGCGCGCCGCCGATGGCCAGGGCGTCGGCCAGCCAGACCTTCGCGTAGGGCAGCAGCGGAACGGGCAGGGCGTCCGGTTGGAACCAGGCCCATTCGAGCCCCTCGTCCGAACCTACGAAGTCGGTGGTCTTGGACCGGCAGGCGAACAGCGTGGTGACGAACTGCACGCGGCGGCCGTCCGGGAAGTCGACGACCTGGAACGCGGGATCGGAATTGACCGAGACGACGCCCTCGATCCGGACGTCGAGGCCGGTCTCCTCGCGTACCTCCCGATGCAGTGCCCCGGTCAGCGATTCCCCGGCTTCAACATGGCCGCTGACCGGCGCCCACCCCATGCCGACGCGGCGGTGGTGCAGCAGGATACGGTTGCGGGTGTCGCGGATGATCGCGGCGACGCCGGGGCGGATTTCGGTGATTTCCCGATTACTCATCGTCCTGCCTCCCCGGCGGCGGGGGCCGTTGCGAGAACCACGTCCTCGACCTTTTCGCAAAGCGGCGCCGGCAACGCATCGGGCCGGAACCAGCCGGCCTCCAGCGCGTCGGACGCGGCGCGGGCCTCGCCCGAAACGGCCGACAGGGTGACGGGCACCAGGATGAAATGCGCTTCGCCCGGCTCGATCAGCTCTACCGGGGCGAGGACGGCTTCGGGCCGCGCCCGGACGGTCGTCTCTTCCTCCAGTTCGCGGACGGCGCAGTCGAACAGGCTTTCCTCCTTGTCCAGATGCCCGCCGGGAAACCCCCAGAAGCCGGATTGCGGTGGATTGGCGCGTCTGACGAGCAGCACCTGCCCGTCTCGCCAAGCAACGGCGAGCACGCCCACTTGCGGCTGGGCGTTGCGATCATCGGAGGTCATGGAGCGTATCCTTACGGGGCTGGGTGTTCTTTTTGTTTCTCTTCGGAGTTTCCCGAAACGGCGCCAGGGTAACCCTTATGCCGGAAACGTCAATTCGAACCCTTGCGGAATCCGATTTTCTTGATTTGGCCTATTTGTCTGACTAAAGTCAGATAATGATCGAAAGGGATACAGACCACATCCGACGGGTGCGGCGGTTCAATCGGGCTTTCAGCCAGCGGATCGGCGCGCTTAACGACAGTTACCTCGACCGCGGGCGGCCGCTCGGCGAGGCGCGCATGCTCTACGAGATCGGTCCCGAGGGCGCCGACGTTCGCGACCTGCGGGCGCGGCTCGGGCTCGATTCCGGCTATGCCAGCCGGTTGCTGCGCTCACTGGAACGCCAGGGGATGGTCGAGGCCGCCCCTTCGACCGAAGACGGCCGGGTGCGCCGGATGACCCTGACCGAGGCGGGCCGGGCCGAGGTCGCCGAACTCGACCGGCTGTCCGATGCCTATGCGGAATCGGTTCTGGCGCCGTTGGGTTCCGCGCTACGGGACCGGCTGGTCGCGGCGATGGACGAGGTCGAACGCCTGATGCGGGCCTCGGTCGTCCAAATCGGCCCGGAGGCGGCGGGCGGCGCCGGGGCGATCCATTGCCTGGAGGGCTACTACGGCGAACTGGCGCAGCGATTCGACGCCGGCTACGATCCGGCCAAGGGCGTTTCCGTCAAGCCCGAGGACTTCACCCCGCCGGCCGGCGTTTTCCTGGTCGCCCGTTTGGAAGGGCGGCCCGTGGGCTGCGGCGGGCTTCGGTTGAAAGGGGATCCCGGGGTCGGCGAGATCAAGCGCGTCTGGGTGGCCCCCGAGGCGCGGGGGCTGGGGCTGGGGCGGCGTCTTATCGAGGCGTTGGAGGCGCAGGCCCGGGGCTTCGGGCTGGCCGTTCTCCGGCTCGATACCAACCGCACCCTGACCGAGGCCCGGGCGATGTACGGCAGATGCGGCTACGCCGAAATCGGCCGGTTCAACGACGAGATCTATGCCGACCATTGGTTCGAAAAGCGTCTTTAAAGCCCGCACGTACCGGGGGTTCCGGCAACATGTCCAAAAGTTAACCCGGCGGCCAGGACGCGGCCATGTCTGCGATCCATATCCATTTGCAACGGTTCACGGAACGTGGGCCGGGATCTGACAGACAACGAACCAAGGACGAAAAACCATGAAGACCTATCGCTTCATTCCCGCCGCTCTCGCCGCGTCGCTGATTGCCGTCGGCGGAGCCTCTTCGGCGCTTGCCGCTTCGACCTCCTATCAGGGGCAGTTCGTTTCCCCGCAGACGCTCGACGTCACCAGCACCCTGCGCCAGGGCGACAATTGGCATCCCAGGACGGCTGTCGCGGTTTCCTTCGACAAGGCCCGGAATCAGGCCCAGCAGAAGTTCGGCGGTGAAGTGGTCAAGTCCGGCTGGTATGGCCCGGACAATGCGCAGTACGAGTTCCTGATCAAGTCCGGGAACCAGGCCAAGCGGGTATTCGTCAACGGGCATACCGGCAAGATGACCGTCGCCGCCAGCCTCGACCCCTCGTTCGACCCGGCGGTGATCGGTACCGGGCAGAAGAACGCCGACAGCTAAGGGATTACGGGGTCTTCCGACCTCCCCTCTATCCAAAAACACCCCCACGGGCCGCCCGGAATGACCGGACGGCCCGGTGTTTTTTGGAGGGGAGTTCAGCGCAACCGGCCGACCGGTTTGGCGACGGCGCCTTTCTGCTGGGCGAACAGGCACAGGATGTCGTGGGCGACGGTCGCGGCGCTCAGGGCGGTGATTTCCGAAACGTCGAACGGCGGCGAAACCTCGACCACGTCGGCGCCGACGATCCGCTGGTCGCCCAGGGCGCGGACGATCTCCAGCGCCTGGGCCGGGGTCAGCCCGCCGGGGACCGGCGTGCCGGTGCCGGGCGCGAAGGCCGGGTCCAGGCAGTCGATATCGAAGGTCAGGTACAGCTTGGCGCCGCCGAGCCGGGCCTTGATCTCCTCGACCGTCTTATCGACGCCGTGCCGATGCACCCAGGGCGCGGTCAGGATCTCGAAGCCGTGGTCGGAATCGTTGTAGGTCCGGATGCAGACCTGACAGGACCGGTCCACATCCAGCAGGCCGTCGTTCTTCGCCCGCAGCACCATGGTTCCGTGATCGAGGCGGGTGCCGTCGTCTTCCCAGGTGTCGCAATGGGCGTCGAACTGCAGCAGCGCCACGGGACCGTGTTTCTTGGCGACGGCGCGCAGGATCGGATAGGTGACGAAATGGTCGCCGCCGAACGACAGCGGCACCGCGCCGGCATCCAGGATGCCGCCGATGTGGCGTTCGATGGTCTCGATCACCGTGTCCGGATGATGCGGATCGACGAAGCAGTCTCCGTAATCGGTCACCGCCAGCGTGTCGAACGGGTCGAACCCGAACGGAAAGGCCTTCAGTTCCGCCAGCTGCACCGAGGCCTCGCGGATGGCGCGCGGGCCGAGCCGGGCACCGGGCCGGTAGGTCACGGCGGAATCGAACGGGATGCCACTGACCACGACGTCGGCGCCGGCCAGGTCGCGCGTATAGCGCCTGCGCAGGAAGCTGAGCGCGCCACCGTAGGTCATTTCCGGCTCGCGTCCGAGGGGTTCGGATTTGCGGAACGCCTGATCGCCTTGATCCTGGTTCGACAGGGGACCTCTCCTGATGTTACGGGTTGATGAAAAAGAACCGGCGCGGAGCACCGGATCGTTACTTGGGTTATATCAAATAGTTCCGGTGCATGATAATAGGCTCGAAAACCGGTTTGAAAAGGAGCCCGCATGCAGAACTGGTCTCTGGATGCCGCGGAGGAACTCTACCGCATCGGCCTGTGGGGCGACGGCTATTTCGGCATCGGCGACGACGGCAAGCTCCAGGTCCTGCCCGACCGGGGCGAGCGCGCCGCGCCCATCGCCATCCAGGACGTGGTCGACGAGTTGCGCTCCCAGGGAGTCCAGTTCCCGGTGGTGATGCGCTTCCACGACGTGCTGCGCAGCCGGGTCCGCCAGGTCAACGAGGCCTTCGCCGAGGCGATCCGCGACGCCGAGTACGGCGCCCCCTACCGCGGGGTCTTTCCGGTCAAGGTCAACCAGATGCGCGAGGTGGTCGACGAGATCGTCGAGGCCGGGCGGCCCTATCACTACGGCCTGGAAGCCGGGTCGAAGGCGGAACTGATGGCGGTGCTCTCCTATCAAACCGCCGAGGATGCTCTGACCGTCTGCAACGGCTACAAGGACGAGGACTTCCTGCGTCTCGCCCTGCTCGGCAACAAGCTGCGGCGCAAGGTCGTGGTGGTCATCGAGAAATTCTCGGAAATCCGGCCGCTGCTGCGCCTCGCCGCCGAGATGGGCGTCCGGCCGATGATCGGCCTGCGGGTCAAGATGCGGGTCAAGACCGAGGGCCGCTGGGCCGAATCCAGCGGCGAACGGGCCAAGTTCGGTCTGACCATCTCGGAGATCCTCAACGCCATCGCGCTTATCCAGGCGGAAGGCTATGGCGACTGCATCCGGCTGCTGCATTTCCATGTCGGCAGCCAGTTGGCCGATATCCGGTTCGTCCAGGAGGCGGTGCAGGAGGCGGCGCGCATCTATGCCCGGCTGCGCCGGCGCGACGTGCCGCTGGAGTACCTCGACATCGGCGGCGGCCTGGCCGTGGACTACGAGGGGCGGCGTTCCGGCAGCCATTCCTCGATGAACTATTCGATGCAGGATTACGCCGCGACCGTCGTCAACGGCGTCAAGCAGGCCTGCGACCTGGAAGAGGTGCCGCATCCCATGCTGGTCAGCGAGAGCGGCCGCGCGGTCAGCGCCTATCATTCCTGCGTCATCTTGCGGGTCGTCGGCGAGATCGCCAATGATGCCAACCCCATCGAGACCGATCCCCGGGACGGCGAACATATCCTGGTCACCAACATGCGCGACCTCTACGACGAGGTGGCGAGCGAGCAGAACTTCCAGGACGCCTATAACCGGGCCGTGCCGCTGATGGAGGATGTGCTGAGCGGCTTTCGGCTGGGGGTGATCGGCCTGGAGGAACTGGCGCGGGCCGAGACCCTGTATTGGAAACTGCTCCGGGCCATCGCGCGGGGCCTGGATACGCTGGATGCGGACGAGTTCGTCTCCGACGACCTGCGCGGCGTCGAGGCGCTGCTCGGCTCGCAGTATCTGTGCAACTTCTCGCTGTTCCAGTCGGCGGCCGACAGCTGGGCGATCCAGCAGGTGCTGCCGGTCGCGCCGCTGGCCCGGCTGAACGAGCCGCCGGGGCGCAACTGCACCCTGGCCGACATCACCTGCGACAGCGACGGGCGCATCGCCCAGTTCATCGGCGAACAGGAGGTGAATTCCACCGTTGCCCTGCATGAACTGAAGGATACCGAGAACTATTATATCGGCCTGTTCCTGACCGGCGCCTATCAGGACGTGATGGGCGACATGCACAATCTGTTCGGCCGGCTGAACGAGGCGCATATCTTCACCGATCCGGACGACCCCTCGGGCTTCTATGTCGAGGAGTTCGTCAACGGCTCCTCGGCCGCGCATGTGCTGGAGATCATGCAGTACAATCCGAAGGCGATGGCCGCCCAGGTCAAGGGCATGATCGACGCCGAGGTCGGCGGCGGGCGGCTGCGGTCGCGCGAAGGCGTGCGGCTGGTCGATTTCTACGAGACCTGCCTGGACCGCTACACCTACCTGCGGCATCCGGAACCGGGCCATCCGTCGTGACCGCGTTCCTTTCGCCCAATTTCAATGCCCGGCCCAAGCCTCCCGTCATCGACATGCTGGTGCTGCACTATACCGGCATGAAGACGGCGGAAGAGGCGCTGGCCCGGCTGTGCGATCCGGCGGCGAAGGTCAGCGCCCATTACCTGATCGGCGAAGACGGCGCGGTGCGCCCCCTCGTGCCGGAGGGGAAACGCGCGTGGCACGCGGGCGAGGCCTTCTGGCGGGGCGAGACCGACATCAACGGACGATCGGTCGGCATCGAGATCGTCAATCCGGGTCACGAGTTCGGCTATCGGCCGTTCCCCGAGGCGCAGATGGCGGCGCTGATTTCCCTCGCACGGAACATCCTGTTCCGTCACTCGATCCCGGCCCGCAACGTCGTCGGCCATTCCGATATCGCGCCCCGGCGCAAGGAGGATCCCGGCGAGTTGTTCGACTGGCAACGGCTGGCCGCCGAGGGTATCGGTCTGTGGCCGGACGCGCCCGGAAACGGGGAGGGGGAAGACGCCGCGTCCCTGCTATCGGGGATCGGGTACGAAACGGTCGATCTGACGAAAACCGTCATTGCCTTCCAGCGGCGGTTCCGGCCGGCCCGCGTGGATGGCGCCGTGGATGCCGAAACGCTGGGCCTGTTGCGTGCCGTCCATGACTTGGCCGGGGAGAGCCGGTAACCGCCCCACGGCCTGACTCCGGTCAGTTGACGATGGCGATGACGAAGCCGTCCCATCCCTTGCTGCCGACGGTCTGCAACGCGGTCGCCGTCAATTCCGGCGTATCGGACAGCATTTCGAAGAGTTCGCGCGTTCCCAAGACGCTGGGGGTCTCGTCCTCGGGGTTGAGAACCGCGCCGTCGCGGACGATGTTGTCGACGATGATGGTCGTGCCGGGCCGCGAAAGCTTGATCGCCCAATCGAGATAGTGGGAATTGTTCCGCTTGTCTGCGTCGATGAAGACAAGGTCGAACGGCGCTTCGCCCGCCAGCCGGGGGAGCGCGTCGATGGCGCGGCCGAGCCGCAGGTCGACCTGCGCGGCCAGCCCCGCGGCCTCGATATTCGACCGGGCCACCTCGGCATGTGCCGGATCGGATTCCAGGGTGACGAGCTTGCCGCCGCCGGGCAGGGCGCGGGCCAGCCAGATGGTGCTGTAGCCTCCCAGGGTGCCGATTTCCAGGATGCGCCTGGCGCCGGCGATCCGGGCCAGGATGTGCAGCAGCTTTCCTTGGTTCGGGGCGACGTCGTAGGACGGCAGGCCCGCCGCCGCATTGGCGGAGAGGGCGTTCTCCAGCGCCGGATCCGGGGGAAGAAGGTGATCGGCGATGTAGGCGTCCATGCCTACCCAGTTGTCATTCATCCGCAGTCATCCGTCTAACAGTTGATTGGCCGTAAGGAACGGTTCGAACATCCGCGCGCCTTTATCCTTAATATAAGTGGCGAGCGTTACGGTTTCTTGACCGGGGGAAGCCCGTTGCCGCCTGTTTCCGGAAGTTGTCGGCCAGCGCCGGACGGTTTCGGTTGACCTGGACGCTGCGATTGCTACCTTACGCCCCGCCAGACGGCCGGATGGCCGCCCTTCGTCCGGCCTCGGCCGGCGGGGGGAGGAAAGTCCGGGCTCCACGGAAACACGGTGCCGGGTAACGCCCGGCGGGGGCGACCCCAGGGAAAGTGCCACAGAAAGCAAACCGCCGGCCCGCCTTTCGGCCGGTCGGCAAGGGTGAAAGGGTGCGGTAAGAGCGCACCGCGCCCCCGGTAACGGGGGCGGCATGGTAAACCCCACCGGGAGCAAAACCGAATAGGGACGGCAGGCCGGCTTGGTCCGGCAGGCGGGTTTTCGTGCCGCCGTCCGGGTTGGTTGCGCGAGGCGTCCGGTAACGGGCGTCCCAGATGAATGGCCATCCACCGCCCCTTGTGGGTTTTACCCTCGGGGGGTGGGGACAGAACCCGGCTTACAGGCCGTCTGGCTTAATAACCGTCCCCTGCGCGGCCCCGGGCCGTTGCAGGGTTATGTTATATTATGGAGTCAAAAGATGTTTAAGGAGTTGGAGCGCGTCTTCGCGCGCCCCCGGCCGTTCGAGTTCTACACCACCGAGACCCTGTGGAACGATCCGCACATTTCGGAGCAGATGCTGGCCATCCATCTGGACGAGGAGAGCGAACTGGCGTCGCGGCCCAAGGCGGTGATCGACAAGTCCCTCGCCTGGATGCTCCCGCGCTTCGGCATCGGTCCGGGCAAACGGGTCTGCGATCTCGGCTGCGGGCCGGGGCTCTACACTTCGCGCTTCGCCCGCGCCGGGGCCGAGGTGACCGGGGTCGATTTCTCGGAGCGTTCCGTCGCCCATGCGCGCCGGGCGGCACGGGAAGAGGGGCTGGAGATCACCTACCTGCTCGGCAACTATCTGGAAGCCGACCCCGGCGGGCCGTTCGATCTGATCACCCTGATCTTCTTCGATTTCTGCGTGCTCAGCCCGGCCCAGCGCAAGGTGCTGCTCGGCCGGATGCGGGACCGGCTGTCCGCGGACGGTGAAATCCTGCTCGACGTGGTGTCGCGGTCCTTTTTCGAGACGACGGAAGAAAAGTACAGTTTCGAGACCTGCCCGGACGGCGGCTTCTGGTCGGCCGATCCTCACTATACTTTCCAGGTGGCCTTCAAATACGACGACGAAGGGCTGTTCCTGGAGAAATACCTGCTCGTCGAGCCGGACCGCTCGCGCGAGATCTACAACTGGATCCAGTGCCACGATCCCGAGGCGCTGAAGGCGGAATTCGCCGCTTGCGGGCTCGAAGTCCACGAAATCCACGGCGACGTCGCCGGGGCGCCCTACGAGCCCGGAGCGGCCGAATACGCACTCGTCGCCCGCAAGGCGGCTTAAATACACGGCTGATATCGCCGGCGGCGGGCCGATCGGTCCGCCGCTTTTTTATTTCCCCTCTTATCTGACTTGAACGAGAGCCTTTTCGGCCGCGTCGGCATGCCGTGGGCGTGTTCTTATGCTTGCCCCAAGAAAAGAACATTTGCGGAACATAATTCCGCCGCACTTGTTCGATTTAATGGCCAAGTCATGCAACCGAACAAGACCCTCGAATGATTTGCTCAACTTTCCATAGGCGCGTTTACAGGCGCCGATAAGACTTTGTTAACCCAAGTATTTCCATCATCGCCCGTTGACTACCATGATTTCCCATGATATCCCATGAATACCCAATACGGGACCATGGGTGAATGGCGGCCGATTTCGTGAGCCAGGGGGGCTCCGGAGGCCGGCGCGTCAATTAGGGGCAGAGATCGAGATGGCGTTGTTCGTTGGCAGATTTGTCAACAAGATCGACAAGAAGGGTCGGGTATCGGTCCCGAAGCCCTTCCGTGACGCCTTTATGGATCAGTCCTTCACCGGAATTTTCGCCTACCCCCTGTTCAAGTCCCCCGCCATCGAGGCCTGCGACCAGACCTTCATGGAGCGCTTGAGCGAAAGTCTCGACGATCTCGACATGTTCTCCGACGAACAGGACGACCTGGCCGCGGTCATCCTGGAAAATGCCCATTCCCTCCCATTCGACCCCGAAGGCCGCGTGGTCCTCCCCCCGGAACTCCTGGAGCACGCCGGCATCACCACCCAAGCCCTTTTCGTCGGACGCGGCGGCCGGATGCAGATCTGGGAGCCCGACGCCTACGCCCAGCATGCCAAGCAGTCGTTCGAGCGCGCCCGGTCCCGTGGCGCCACCCTCCGCCTGCGGCCGGAAGACAAGGGTGGGGAGGCATGACCATGAACGCCGTCTCCTATACCCATAAGCCGGTGATGCTGGATGAGGTGCTGGAGGCGCTGGCCCCGCGCGACGGCGGCGTCTACGTCGACGGCACCTTCGGCGGCGGCGGGTATTCGCGCGCCGTACTGGAATCCGCCGACTGTTCGGTCTGGGGGATCGACCGCGATCCCGACGCCGTGGCCCGTGGCTGCGAGATGGCCAAGGAATTCCCTGGCCGGCTGAATGTCATCGGCGGCCGTTACAGCGACATGGCCCGTTTGCTGAACGACGCCGGGCTCGATGCCGTGGACGGCGTCGCGCTCGACATCGGCGTCTCCTCCATGCAGATCGACGACCCGGAGCGCGGCTTCTCGTTCCGCGAGGACGGTCCGCTCGACATGCGCATGGAGAAGGGCGGGCTCAGCGCCGCCGACGTGGTCAATACCCTGCCCGAGGAGGAGTTGGCCGACCTGATCTATCGCTATGGCGAGGAGCGGGCATCCCGCCGGATCGCCAAGGCGATCGTCAAGGCCCGCCGCGTGACTCCGATCACCCGCACGCGGCAGCTTACCGAAATCATTCACGGCGTCATGCCGAGGTCCCGCGATGGGATCGATCCGGCGACGCGGACCTTTCAGGCGTTGCGCATTTTCGTCAATGCCGAACTCGAGGAATTGGACAACGGTCTGGAGGCCGCGGAGACGCTGCTCAGGAAGGGCGGGCGTCTGGCTGTGGTGTCTTTCCATTCCCTGGAGGATCGCATCGTGAAGAGCTTCTTGCGCAAACGCAGCGGGGGCGATCCCCAAGGCAGCCGTCATCTGCCGGTGCCGTCCGAAGGCGGGCGCGAGCCGACGTTCCGGCTGTTGTCGCGCCGCGCGGTCAAACCGGGCGCGGCCGAGGTCGATTCCAACCCACGGGCCCGCTCGGCCCGCCTGCGCGCCGGCGAGCGTACCGCGGCCGCGGCCTGGGGATTGTTGGCCGAAGGAGTGGCTCGATGATCCGGCAAACGACCCTTTTGGCGGTGATCCTGGCGGCGGCGCTCAGCGTCGTGCTGTTCGGCGTCAAGTACCGTGTCCAGGATCTGGAAGGCGAGTTGACCGGCATCGAGCGGGGCATCCTGAACGAGGAGCGCTCCATCCATGTGCTGCGCGCCGAATGGGCGCATCTGAACGATCCCGAGCGGCTGCGCGGCCTGGCCGAACGCTATTTGGGGCTTGAACCCGTTTCGCCGATCCAATTGGGCCGGCTCGATACGTTGCCCGACCGGCCCGGTGCCGGGGACGGTCCGGCCGAGCCGCCGCGGGTGACCTCCGTTGCCTCGGCCAAGGCGCCGCTGACGGTCGCCAACCGGGGGGGCGCGCAATGACCGGCGATATCCGGCGGGATGCGGCGGAACGCCGCCCCTGGGAGGCAAGGCGGGTCCGCATCGAGGGAGTCCGCAAGCAGGCCCTGGAAACCGGCCGCAACCGAGTGGTCGTGACCGCGGCCGTGTTCGCGCTGGCCTTCGCCGCCATCTCGACGCGGCTCGTCGGGTTGACCGTTCTCGATTCCGCGCAGGAACCGAAAGTCGCCCAGCACTCCGAGGTCCGGACCTGGGCCGCCGAGCGTGCCGATATCCGCGACCGCAACGGGGTGGTGTTGGCGACCAGCCTGCCGACCGTTTCGCTTTATGCCGATCCGGCCGAGGTGCTGGATCCCGTCGCGGCGGCCGACCGGCTGCAGACCGTCCTGCCGGATCTCGACCGGCAAGAGGTCGTCGAGAAGCTTTCCGGGCCCGGACGGTTCATCTGGGTCCGCCGCAACCTGACGCCGACCGAGCAGTACGACGTCAACCGGCTCGGCATTCCGGGGTTGCAGTTCCAGCGTAGCGACAAGCGGGTGTATCCGCATGGCCGCATGGCGGCGCATGTCCTCGGGCTGACCGACCTGGACGGCCGGGGCATCGCCGGGGTCGAGCGCGAGTTCGACGGCCAGCTCCGCGAGCCCGGTCAGGGGCTGGACCTGTCCATCGACGTCCGTCTGCAGGCCATCGTCCGCGAGGAGGTGCAGGCGGCTGTCCGGGAATTCACCGCGCTCGGCGGCGCGGGGTTGGTGCTCGACGCGAAGACGGGCGAGACCCTGGCCATGGTCTCGCTGCCGGACTTCGACCCGAACCAACCCGAAACGCTACAGGGGGAGGCGGGCTTCAACCGCGCCACCAAGGGCGTTTACGAGATGGGGTCGATCTTCAAGCTGTTCACCGCGGCGATGGCGCTCGACGCGGGAACCGTGACCATCGACGGCGGCTACGACGCCAGCAAGCCGATCCATGTGGCGCGGTTTACGATCCACGATTTCCATCCCGAGAACCGCTGGCTTTCGGTGCCGGAGATCCTGATCCATTCCTCCAACATCGGGGCGGCCAAGATGGCGCTGGATGTCGGAACCAAGACCCAGCAGCGATATCTGCGGACTTTCGGGCTGTTGGATGCGCCGAGCCTGGAGTTGCCGGAGATCGGCCGCCCTCTGCTGCCCGCCCAATGGCGCGAAATCAACACCATGACCATTTCCTACGGCCACGGAATCGCCGTGACGCCCTTGCAGGTGGTGACGGCCGTGGCGGGATTGGCGAACGGCGGCATCCGTTACACGCCGACCCTTTTGAAGCGCGAGCCCGGCATGGCGATCGAGGGCGAAAAGATCGTCTCCCGCACCACGTCTCGGGAAATGCGCGGGCTGATGGAGATGGTCGTCAAGTACGGGTCGGGCAAGAACGCCCAGGTGAAGGGCTACCGGATCGGCGGTAAGACCGGCACCGCCGAGAAGGAAATCAACGGCCGTTACGCCCGAAAGAAGCAGATTTCATCATTCGTCGGAGCGTTCCCGATGGAGGACCCGCGGTATGTGGTCCTGGTCATGGTCGACGAGCCGCACGGCACCAAGAAGACCTTCGGTTACGCCACGGGCGGCTGGGTCGGCGCGCCGGCCGTTGGGCGGATCGTCAAGCGCATGGCGCCGCTGATGGGCGTCGAGCCGACGGTGATCGAAACGGACGAGCCGAAACCAAAGGAGAAGGAGCCGTCCAAGGGCACGCTTCTGGTGGCGTTGCGGGCGGCGATCGACGATGCGCGGGAGGCACAGGGTGCTTCTCGCTGATTTGGCACGAGAGGAAGACGAGGCGGAAGTGGCGGGGCTGACGGAATTCGGCCGGACGGAAATAAAGGGACTGACCTGCGATTCCCGTAAGGTCAAGCCCGGTTTTCTGTTTGCGGCGTTCCCCGGCGAACGGGCCGACGGGAGGGAGTTCATCCCCGAGGCGGTCGGCCGCGGTGCCGCCGCCGTGCTGGCGCCGCCCGGAACGCGCATCCATCCGCCGTCCCAAGCCATCCGACTCCTCACGGTAGACAACCCGCGCCGCATCTTCGCCCTGATGGCGGCGCGGTTCTACCAGAACCAGCCTGCAACCATCGCGGCGGTCACCGGCACCAACGGCAAGACGTCGGTGGTGACTTTCCTGCGTCAGATTTGGACCCGGTTGGGCCACCAGGCCGCGAGCCTCGGCACGCTGGGGATCTCCGGGCCGGGGATCGAGGTCAAGGGCAGCCTGACGACGCCGGACGCGGCCGACCTGTTGCGGGAGTTGCGGGATCTGGCCGACGCGGGGATCGATCACCTCGCCATGGAAGCGTCCAGCCACGGCATTTCCCAGTACCGGCTGGACGGGGTGCGCATCGGGGTGGCCGGGTTCACCAATCTCAGCCGGGATCATCTCGACTACCACGGCTCGATGGAGGATTACGGCGCCGCCAAGCTGCGGCTGTTTACCGAACTGACCGGCGAAGGCGGAACGGCGGTGATCAACGCCGACGACGATTGGGCGGAAGCCTTCTTGATCGCTTCCGCCGGGCGGAGCCTGAAAACGCTGTCCTACGGTTTTTCGGGAAACGACATTTATCTCAAGGAAATCCATCCGGCGGCCCACGGGCAGCGGTTGAGCCTCGAACTGTTCGGCGAGGATCGGGAGATCGACCTCCCGCTGGTCGGCGAGTTCCAGGCGATGAACGCCCTGTGCGCGTTGGGCATGGCCGTGGCTTCCGGCGCCCGGCCGGAGCAGGCAGTCGAGGCCCTGAAGCATCTCGAAGGTGCGCCGGGCCGGTTGCAGCTTTGCGCCAGCCATCCCGGCGGCGCGCCGATTTTCGTCGATTACGCCCATACGCCGGACGCCCTCAAAACCGTGCTCGAAGCGTTGCGGCCGCATGTGACGCGTCGCTTGGTCGTCGTGTTCGGCTGCGGCGGCGACCGCGACGCGGGCAAACGCCCGCAGATGGGAGGCATCGCCGCTGAAAAGGCCGATGTCGCTTACGTTACGGACGACAACCCGCGCAGCGAGGATCCGGCCGAGATCCGCCGGCAGATCATGACGGCGTGCCCCGGCGCCCACGAAATCGGCGACCGGGCCGAAGCCATTCGCGCCGCGGTCCGCGGCCTGGAAGACGGCGATCTCCTGGTCGTCGCCGGAAAGGGGCACGAGACCGGCCAGATCGTCGGCGGCGAGGTTCTGCCCTTCGATGACGCCGAGGTGGTCCGCCGGGCCGTCGTGGAGGTGGTGCAATGAACGGCGGCCGGGGACGCGAGGGAATTCTGTGGACGGCGGCCGAGGCGATGCTCGCCACCGGCGGCCGGGCCCGTGGCGACTGGCAGGCGACCGGGATTTCCATCGACAGCCGGACCGTCGAGCCCGGCGATCTGTTCGTGGCGATCCAGGGGCCCAGTTTCGACGGGCATGATTTTGTCGCAGACGCGTTCCGGAAGGGCGCGGCGGCGGCCATCGTTTCGCGCCAGCCCAATCATGACGTACCCGAGGCGAAACTGCTGAAGGTCGGTGATTGCCTGGAGGCATTGAGAGCTTTAGGGGGGGCGGCCAGGAGCCGGACTCGAGCCCGCATCATCGCGGTAACCGGGAGTGTCGGAAAAACAGGCACCAAGGAAGCGCTGAGGCTGGCTCTTGGCCGCCAATTTTACGTCTTTGCCAATCCGGGCAGCTTGAACAACCACTGGGGGTTGCCCCTCAGTCTCGCCCGGCTGCCGCATGACGTGGATTTCGGCGTCTTCGAGATGGGCATGAACCATCCGGGGGAAATCTCGCCGTTGACCCGGCTCGCCCGTCCGCATGTGGCGCTGGTCACCACGGTGGAGCCGGTGCATACCGAGTTCTTTTCCAGTGTCGAGGAAATCGCCGACGCCAAGGCCGAGATCTTCGAGGGCGTCGCCTCGAACGGCGCCGCCGTGCTGAACCGGGACAACCCGCATTTCCATCGCTTGGCGGCGGCCGCCGAACGGGCCGGCGTCTCGCGGATCTATTCCTTCGGGCTGCATCGGGATGCCTCGGTCCGCGCGTTGCGCACGGTTTTCTATCCGGGCGGTTCCGAAGTGACCGCCGCGCTGGGAAGCAAGACCCTGAAATTCCGTATCGGAACGCCGGGCCGCCACTGGGTCAGCAATGCGATGGCCGTTCTGGCGGCCGTCTGGGCCGCGGAAGGCGATATCGCCCTGGCCGCCGCGGCGTTGGGTGAATTGGAGGCGCCGAAGGGCCGGGGCCGCGTTTACCGGGTGCATACCTCGGAAGGATCCATTGATTTGATCGACGAAAGCTACAACGCCAGCCCGGTTTCCATGCGGGCGGCGTTGGAAGTCCTGGCGCAGGTCGAGCCGCGCGGGTATGGCCGCCGGATCGCCGTGCTGGGCGACATGTTGGAATTGGGGCCGAAATCGGCCGAGATGCATGCCGGTCTGGCCGGTGCCCTGATCGACGGCGGCATCGAGAAGGTTTTCACCGCCGGAGAGAACATGGCCCATCTTTGGGACCTGTTGCCCCGGGACATCCGCGGCGGGCACGCCGATAATTCGGCGGCGCTGGTCCCGGTCGTGCTGGCCAACGTCCAGCCGGGCGACGTGGTGATGGTCAAGGGATCGGCGGGAAGCCGGACCGGGCTCATCGTCGAGGCGCTCCGGGGGCTGGGCGATATGGGCGAGGCCGGCGATGTCGCCCAGGCCGGCGGGAGGGAGTAGGGGCATGCTGTACCATCTCCTTTATCCGCTCGCCGATGAATTCCAGATCTTCAACGTCTTCCGCTATCTGACGTTCCGCACCGGCTCGGCGGTGATGACGGCCCTGGTCGTCAGCTTCCTGCTCGGACCTTTCCTGATCCGGCGGCTGCGCGCCATCCAGAACGGCGGACAGCCGATCCGCGACGATGGGCCGGAAAGTCATCTGATCACCAAGAAGGGCACGCCGACCATGGGCGGCGTGCTGATTCTGCTGGCGATGTCGGTGTCGACCCTGCTGTGGGCGGACCTGACCAACAGCTACGTCTGGATCGTGCTGCTGGTGACCATCGGGTTCGGCGCCGTGGGGTTCGCCGACGACGCGCTGAAGGTGGTCCAGCGGACCAGTAAGGGGTTGCCCGGCAAGGCCAAGCTGGTGCTTCAGGCCTCGATCTCGCTCGGCGCGACGCTGTGGATCATGCAGCTGATGCCGCCGGAACTCGGCACCACGCTCGCGGTTCCTTTCCTCAAGTCGGTGCTGGTGAACTTCGGCTGGTTCTTCATCGTCGTGGCCATTTTCGTGATGGTCGGCGCGTCCAACGCGGTGAACCTCACCGACGGGCTGGACGGCCTGGCCATCATGCCGGTGATCATCGCCATCGCGGTCTTCTCGCTGATCGCCTATCTGGTCGGCAACAGCGTGTTCGCCAATTACCTGCAACTCCACTACGTACCGGGCAGCGGCGAGCTGACGGTGTTCTGCGGGGCGCTGATCGGCGCCGGGTTGGGGTTCCTGTGGTTCAACGCGCCGCCGGCCGCCGTATTTATGGGCGATACCGGGTCGCTGTCGCTGGGCGGGGCCCTCGGCGCCGTCAGCATCGTCACCAAGCACGAACTGGTGCTGGCCATCGTCGGCGGCCTCTTCGTGCTGGAGACCGTCTCGGTGATCGTCCAGGTCGCCTCGTTCAAGCTGACCGGCCGTCGCGTTTTCCGCATGGCGCCACTGCACCATCACTTCGAAAAGAAGGGGTGGGCGGAATCGACCATCGTCATCCGTTTCTGGATCATCGCCACCATTCTGGCGCTGGTCGGCCTGTCCACGCTGAAGCTGCGGTGAGGGCGGGATGATCCCTGTTTCCCAATTCTCCGGCCGCCAGGTCGCCGTCGTCGGTCTCGGCAAGTCCGGACTGGCCACCGCCACCGCACTGTCCCGCAGCGGCGCACGCGTCTGGGCCTGGGACGACAGCGAGGTCGCGCGGGTCCGCGCGACGCAGGAAGGGATCACCCTTCAGTTGCCGGATGTCGAGCGGCTGCGCGGCTGCGCCGCCCTGATCCTCAGTCCCGGCATCCCGTTGACCCATCCGGCGCCGCATCCGGTCGCCCAACTGGCCCGCGAAGCGGGGTGCCCGATCATCGGCGACATCGAGCTTCTGTACGGCGCGCAGAAGACGGCGCGGTATCTCGGCATCACCGGCACCAACGGCAAGTCGACCACCACCGCACTGATTGGCCACATTCTCCAGACGGCCGGCGAGCCGGTGCAGGTCGGCGGCAACCTGGGGGCGCCGGCGCTCGGTCTCGATCCGCTGACCGCCGGCGGCACCTATGTGCTGGAATTGTCCTCCTATCAGCTCGACCTCCTGGCCGAGGCGGTGTTCAACGTCGCCGTGCTGATCAACATCACGCCGGACCACCTCAACCGCCACGGCGGCATGGCCGGATACGTCAAGGCGAAGACGCGCATCTTCGAGGGCGGCGCCGCCGCGGACGCGGCGATCGTCGGCATGGATGACAGCCATTCGGTGGCGATCTACGAGGAACTGCGCGAAACGTCTTCCCGGCGGGTGATTGGTATTTCCGCGCAGAAGGCCATCTCCGGCGGCGTCTACGTGACCAACGGCACCCTGTTCGACGCCCTGGACGGCGAGGCCGAGCCGGTACGCAGCCTGACCGACATCCCGACCCTTCCGGGGCTGCACAACTGGCAGAACGTCGCGGCGGCCTACGCGGCGGTGCGCGCCCTGGGCCTGCCGCGTGGGGTGATCGCCGAGGCGCTCGGCACCTATCCCGGCCTGGCCCACCGCATGGAGCGGGCC
>Ga0207799_100261_pt1 | contig 33404 bp, 31 predicted proteins | sample TtanPargueraPR_4_FD_187742 | JGI IMG/M metagenome (GOLD analysis project Ga0207799, IMG submission 187742) | Aerobic enrichment media microbial communities from Bioluminiscent Bay, La Parguera, Puerto Rico - Tt and M2 (SPAdes) | ecosystem: Environmental > Aquatic > Marine > Unclassified ...
CGGGAACCGGTAAACCGGGTGCTGTGGGCCCCAGGCGCCTCGAACAACAACCTTGGGGCAGTTTTTACCGGCGGGGGATCATTCGGCCCCGTCGGAATCGGCTAAGGATTTAACGAACTGGAACAACCGCTTCCGGACCTGCGGATCGCCGATCCGGAAATAGTTGTGCATCAATTCGATGGACTCCCGGGAACTCATCGGGTCGTGGTCGAAATCCGCGGGAGCCTTCTCCGCCAGTTCCATGCCGCGCGGGATCAAACCGGCCTTGGCGATGTCGTCGGGCATGCCCTCGAAGAAGAAGGCGACCTCGACGCCCAAGGCGTTGGCGATCTTGAACAAGTTGCTCGCCCCGATCCGGTTGGATCCGTTCTCGTACTTCTGGATTTGCTGGAAGGTCACCCCGATGGCCTGACCGAGATTGGTCTGGCTCAACCGGAGGCCAACCCGCCTGGCTCGCACCCTCGAGCCGACATATTTGTCTATGAGATTTGGCGTTCCCTTCGGGATACGCTTTTTCTTCATGGCCCACCTCTTCAGTTTTCCGTGCAGGATTGATGTATTGCCGCTGGAACCCCATCCAGCGGATGGTTTTGTTTATTACCTATGATAGTGGGTTTTTTGTAATTGAATGTCCACTGTTACGATAGGCGGATACAACCAACACGGCCAGAAAAGCGGCAAGAAAACCGCTCTCGAAAAAGCAGTTTTCTTGCTTTGATTGTTGAAATATTTGAACAACCCGTCCAGCGGGTATGTGATTTCTGGGCTTAGCCTAGGAAGGCGTATTTTATGGCGAACAGGCCGGCCAGAATATAAACCGTCCAATTCGTCTCCCGGCCGCGTCCGCTGGCCAGCTTGACGATGGCGTAGGTGACGAAGCCGAACCCGATGCCGTTGGCGATGGAATAGGTCAGGGGCATGGCGATGGTCGTCACCACGGATGGCGCGACGTCGGTGATGTCGCGCCAGTTGATGTCGGCGAGGCCCCGCATCATCAGGCAGGCCACGAACAGCAGGGCCGGCGCCGTCGCATAGGTGGGAATGGTTTCGGCGAGCGGCGAGAGGAACAGGCACAGCAGGAACAGGAACGCGACGACGACCGCCGTCAGGCCGGTCAGCCGGAGGATCGCCGGGTTGACGAACACGATATAGGCCATGGTCAGGAACGTGGTGATGCCGGCGAGGATTTCCGTGCGGATCGTTGTGCCGTTCTCGGAAATCCGGAAAAACGAATCAATTCTGGCAAACACGCTGAAGTCTCTCCCCCTCCGTTTACCATGTGTTCATGGCTAAGGGATTTTAATCACCCATAACCTTTGTTGGTAAGGGATTAGGGGAAACTTGACGCCATGAAACCGTCAAACTCCTGGTTAACGGCGGCTGTGGCGGCCGTCGCCGTCGGCGCGTCGTCCGCAGCGGCCGACGAGATCCGGATCACCGCCAAGGATTGCAGCCGAATCACCGCCTACCGGCAGCCGCCCGGCGTCGAATACCAGCCCGGGGTGGACGTGAACGGCAAAGCTGTCGTCCCGGCCGACCTCGGTGGCGCGCCGAAGCTGGCGCTCCCCGATGTCTTTACCTTCGACATCAACATCAACATGGGCCGCTATCTCGGCCAGACCGACGATCAGGCCGCCGCCGCCAGCGCGGCGGCGCTGGCCGCCGATAGCGCCACCGCCGCGGCGACCTCGGCCGCCACCGCCGCCGACGATGCCGCCAGTGCCGCCGAAGCGGCCCGCGACGTGGCCGACGCCAAGGCGGCCGATGCCTCCGCGGCGCAGACGGCGGCCGAAGCCGCGCAGGCGGCTTCCGATGCCAATCCGACGGACCAGACGCTGAAGGCCGCCGCGGAAACGGCAGCCGCCACCGCCGCGACCGCTGCAACCGAGGCGTCCCAGGCCGACTCCGCCGCCAGTGCGATCGAGGCCCAGGCCCAGACGGCACAGAGCAGTGCCGAAACGGCGGCCGACGCGACCGGCGCGGCGGCGAAGGCGGAGGCGACCGAAACCACGGCGGCGGAAGCCGCGACGACGGCCGAACTGGCGACCGCCATGGCGGGCGATCCGGTGGTCGGCGAGGACGCGACCGTCACCGCCTTGCGCGCGGCGGCGCAGACCGCGTCGTCCTCGGCGACCTCGGCCGAAACGGCGGCCTCCGCCTCGGCCTCCTCCAATTCCGACCTCGAAGAGGCTTACAAAAAAGCCGGGAAATACGGCAATCTCGACATGAAGGTCGGCACCGTCCGCTACAACATCAACACCGGCGGCCTGACCTTCAACGGGCAGCCGCTGAGCGATAGCGACAGCCATGCCATCGCCGAAGCCTGCGCCCGGCTGCAAGCCGGGGAAAAACCGTAATCCGGCGGGAAATGGTGGCGGCGGACTTGTGAAGCCGCCGGTTCGGCCCAAATCTATCGACAGTCCAGCACGGTCCGCCCACTGATACGGCCCATTGATACGGCGGGGGGCTTCGCCTAAAGTGCCGCGCCGTAAGTATTCCCTGGGAGGGCCAAGGCCAGATGCGACTGTCGCAGTATTTCCTACCGACATTGAAGGAAACCCCCTCGGAGGCGCAGATCGTCTCGCATCGGCTGATGCTGCGCGCCGGGATGATCCGCCAGACGAGCGCCGGGATCTACGCCTGGCTGCCGCTCGGCCAGAAGGTGTTGCGCAACATCGAGCAGGTCGTGCGCGAGGAGCAGGACAGGGCCGGCTGCCAGGAACTGCTGATGCCGACCATCCAGTCGGCCGACCTGTGGCGCGAGAGTGGCCGCTACGACGACTACGGGCCGGAGATGCTGCGCATCCGCGACCGCCACGACCGCGACATGCTGTACGGGCCGACCAACGAGGAGCAGATCACCCAGATCGTCCGCGACAACCTGCGCAGCTACAAGGACATGCCGAAGCGGCTCTACCACATCCAGTGGAAGTTCCGCGACGAGGTCCGGCCGCGTTTCGGCGTCATGCGCGGGCGCGAGTTCCTGATGAAGGACGCCTATTCCTTCGACCTGACGGCCGAGGGCGCGCGCGAATCCTACAAGCGCTTCTTCGTCTGCTACCTGCGGACCTTCGAACGGCTCGGCCTCAAGGCGGTGCCGGTGCGGGCCGATACCGGGCCGATCGGCGGCGATCTGAGCCACGAGTTTCTGGTCCTCGCCGACACCGGTGAATCCGAGATCGCCTGCCACGCCGATTTCATCGACCTCGACATGCACGAGAGCGACATCGATTACGACGACGCGGCGGCCCTGCAGAAGACGTTCGAGCATTTCACCTCGCTCTATGCCGCCGTTGACGAGCAGCGTGAGCCGGAAACCGAGAAGGGGCTGGGCGATAAGCTGGCCGTCCGGCGCGGCATCGAGGTCGGCCACATCTTCTATTTCGGCACCAAGTATTCCGATCCGATGAACGCGACGGTCGCCGGGCCGGACGGCGAGAGCATAAAATTGGAATGCGGCTCCTACGGCATCGGCGTGTCGCGGCTGGTCGCCGGGATCATCGAGGCATCGCATGACGACAACGGCATCGTCTGGCCGGAAGAGGTGGCGCCGTTCCGGGTCGGGCTGGTCAACCTGAAGGTCGAGGACGGCGATTGCACGGCGGCCTGCGACGACCTGTACGCCAAACTGTCCGCCGCCGGGGTCGAAGTGCTGTACGACGACCGGCCGGGCCGGGCCGGGGTCAAGTTCGCCGACATGGACCTGATCGGCCTGCCGTGGCAGCTCGTCGTCGGGCCGCGTGGGGTCAAGTCGGGCACCGTGGAACTGAAGAACCGCAAGTCCGGCGACCGCGAGGAATTGTCCATCGAGGCCGCTCTGGCCAAATTGTCCGGCTGATCGAACACCGGGGAGGAACGCGCGTCTTGTTTTCCGTTTTCGAGCGAATGGTCGCCATGCGCTATCTGCGGGCGCGGCGGCGGGAAGGGTTCATCTCGGTCATCGCGTGGTTCTCCCTGCTTGGCATTGCTCTGGGCGTGGCGACGCTGATCATCGTCATGTCGGTGATGAACGGCTTCCGCGAGGAGCTTCTGACCCGCATCCTCGGCATCAACGGGCACCTGATGGTGTCCGGTCCGGCCAACCAGATCACCGGTTTCGACGACATGGCCGGAAAGGTGCGCGGCCTGGCCGGGGTCCGGCTGGTGGCGCCGATGATCGAGGGCCAGGTCATGGCGACGGCCAACGGCGTGGCCGGCGGCGCGGTGGTCCGCGGGATGCGCGAAAGCGACCTGGCGAAACGCTCGATCATCGCCGACAACATCGTCGCCGGGTCGCTGGACGACCTGACCGGCAACAACACGGTGATGATCGGCGGGCGGCTGGCCAGCCGGATGGGATTGTCGGTCGGCGACAACGTCAGCCTGATCTCCTCGAAGGGCAACGTGACGGCCTTCGGGACGGTGCCGCGCATGCGGGCCTACAGGATCGCCGCCATCTTCAACATCGGCATGTACGAATACGACTCGAGCTTCATGTTCATGCCGCTGGAGGCGGCGCAGACCTATTTCCGCCTGCCCGACGCGGTGAGCAACCTGGAGATCTTCATCGACGATCCGGACGACGCGAAGAGCGTCGGGCGCGAAGTCATGGCGGCGGTCGGCGACGCCGGGCGGGTGCACGACTGGCAACAGGTGAATTCGAGCTTCTTCAACGCCATCCAGGTCGAGCGGAACGTCATGTTCCTGATCCTCACCCTGATCATCGTGGTCGCGGCGTTCAACATCATCTCCAGCATGATCATGCTGGTGAAGGACAAGGGGCGGGACATCGCCATCCTGCGCACCATGGGCGCGACCAGCGGCATGGTTATGCGCATCTTTTTCCTGTCCGGCGCCAGCATCGGGGTGATCGGGACCTTCGCCGGGTTCCTGCTCGGTGTCCTGTTCTGCGCCAACATCGAGACCATCCGCCAAGGCATCCAGGCGCTGACCGGCACCGAATTGTTCGATCCGACGATCTATTTCCTGTCGCAGCTTCCGGCCACCGTGGATCCCGGCGAGGTGATCGCCGTGGTCTGCATGGGGCTGGGTCTGTCCTTCCTGGCCACCCTCTATCCGGCCTGGCGGGCCTCGCGGATCGAGCCGGCGGAGGCGTTGCGCTATGAATGATGCCGTGCTCAACCTATCGGGCGTGACGCGGGTTTTCGCGCAGGCGCGGGCCCGGCTGGAAGTCCTCAAGGGCGTCGACCTGCAAATCCGGCCGGGCGAGGTGGTCGCCCTGGTCGGCCCGTCCGGGGCCGGCAAGTCGACGCTGCTGCACATCGCCGGGCTTCTGGAGAAGCCCGATTCGGGCAGCGTCGCCGTATCCGGCGAGGAATGCGGCAAACTGAACGACGACGCACGGACCCGCATGCGCCGCCACAACATCGGCTTCGTCTACCAATACCATCACCTGTTGCCGGAGTTCTCGGCCGAGGAGAACATCGTCGTGCCGCAGATCATCGCCGGGCTGAACCGCGGCGAGGCGCGCAAGCGGGCCGGGGAATTGCTGATGACCCTGGGTCTCGGCGACCGCGCCGAGCACCGCCCCGGAACGCTGTCCGGCGGCGAGCAACAGCGGGTGGCCATTGCCCGCGCCCTGGCCAACGCGCCGCGCCTGCTGCTGGCCGACGAGCCGACCGGAAATCTCGATCCCGATACCGCCGAGGACGTCTTCTCGGTGCTGTTGAAACTGGCCAAGGGGGCCGGGTTGGCTCTGCTGATCGCCACCCATAACACCGAGCTGGCCGGCCGGATGGACCGCATCGTGCGGCTCGAACACGGGCATCTGGTAGAGCAGTAACCCCTTGGGGGATTTGTAGAATTCCCCAATTTCTTGTGGATAACCCCGGTCAACCCGCTATATCTGGCTGACATACAGGCGGGGCTGTGGAATCCTGTCCGCATGTCCCACGCCGATTTCGTTCATCTGCGGGTCCACACCGCCTATTCCCTGCTCGAGGGGGCGATCCGTAACCCCGATCTGGCCAAGCTGGCGCAGGAGCGGCGCATGCCGGCCGTCGCCATGACCGACACCAACAACATGTTCGGGGCGATGGAGTTCTCCTCCTACTGCGCCGGCGCGGGCGTGCAGCCGATCCTCGGCTGCCAGTTGGCGATCGCCCGCGAGTCGGCGCAGCCCAACGGCGCGAGCCGAGGCAACGGCCATGCGGCGCGCGGCTCGGACGGGCTGGTTCTGCTGGCGCAGAACGAGACCGGCTACCGCAACATGATGCATCTGCTGAAGATGGCCTACATGGACTCCGAGGGGGACGCCGATCCGGAGGTGCCGCTCGATGCCCTGCAAGGATTCGGCGAGGGCGTGATTGCCCTGACCGGCGGGCCGTCCGGCCCGGTCGGCCGCCTGCTGGTCGAGGGCCAGGCCGACGCGGCGGAGGAAGTCCTGCTGAAGCTGAAGCAAGCTTTCCCCGGACGCCTCTACGTCGAACTGATGCGGCACGGCATTCCGCAGGAGCAGCAGATCGAACCGGCGCTGGTCGATTTCGCCTACAAGCACGATCTGCCCCTGGTCGCGACCAACGAGGCGTTCTTCTCCGACCCCGACATGTACGAGGCGCATGACGCGCTGATTTGCATCGCCGAAGGCCGTTACGTGTCCGAGGACGAACGCCGGCGCCTGACTCCGGAGCACTACTTCAAGAGCGCCGAGGAAATGCGGGTGCTGTTCGCCGACCTGCCCGAGGCGGTGGACAATACGCTGGTCATCGCCAGGCGCTGCGCCTTCATGGTCGAGAAGATCGCCCCGATCCTGCCGCCCTACGACTGCGGCGAAGGGCGCAACGAGATCGACGAGTTGCGCGCCATGGTCGACGCCGGCCTGGAAAGGCGCATGGAGGCGCAGGTCTACAAGGAGGGCATGACCGAAGCGGAGCGTGCCGCGGCGGCCAAGCCGTACCGGGAACGCGCCGAGTACGAGTTCGGCATCATCGTGGAGATGGGCTTCCCGGGCTACTTCCTGATCGTTTCCGAGTTCATCCAATGGGCCAAGAAACACGATATCCCGGTGGGACCGGGGCGCGGATCGGGCGCCGGATCGGTCATCGCCTGGGCGTTGACCATCACCGACCTCGATCCCCTGCGGTTCAACCTGCTGTTCGAGCGTTTCCTGAACCCGGAACGTGTGTCGATGCCGGACTTCGACGTCGACTTCTGCCAGGAAAAGCGCGAGCGGGTGATCCATCACGTCCAGGAGAAGTACGGGCGGGACAAGGTCGCGCAGATCATCACCTTCGGAAAGCTGCAGGCCCGCGCCGTGCTGCGCGACGTCGGCCGCGTCCTCCAGATGCCTTATTCGCAGGTCGACCGGATCTGCAAGCTGGTGCCGAACGATCCGGCCCATCCGGTGACGCTGGAGCAGGCGCGCAAGGCCGAGCCCCAGTTGGACGCGATGATCGGCGAGGACGAATCCGTCGCCCGGCTATTCGATTTCGCCCGACGCCTGGAAGGGCTGTACCGGCACGCCTCGACCCACGCCGCCGGCGTGGTGATCGGCGACCGGCCGCTGGAAAAGCTGGTTCCGCTGTACCGCGATCCGCGTTCCGACATGCCGGTCACCGGCTTCAACATGAAATGGGTGGAATCGGCCGGGCTGGTGAAGTTCGACTTCCTTGGCCTGAAGACCCTGACCGTCCTGGCCAAGGCGCTGGAACTGATCGCCAAGCGGGGCATCCAGGTCGATCTGTCCAACCTGCCGCTGCACGACGGGCCGACCTTCGAACTGCTGACCCGGGGCGAGACGACGGGCGTGTTCCAGTTGGAAAGTTCGGGCATGCGCGACATCCTGCGCAAGCTGAAGCCCGATAGCTTCGAGGACATCATCGCCATCGTGGCCCTGTACCGCCCGGGGCCGATGGACAACATTCCCAGCTACATCCGGCGCAAGCACGGCGAGGAGGAGCCCGACTACCTCTATCCCAGCCTCGAATGGATCCTCAAGGAAACCTACGGCATCATGATCTACCAGGAGCAGGTCATGCAGATCGCCCAGGAGCTTTCGGGCTACACCCTGGGCGGCGCCGACCTGCTGCGCCGCGCCATGGGCAAGAAGATCCAGGCGGAGATGGACAAGCAGCGGAAGATCTTCGTCGAGGGCGCGGTCGCCCGGAAGGTTCCCGAGAAGAAAGCGGCGGAGATTTTCGATCAGGTCGCCAAGTTCGCCGGGTACGGCTTCAACAAGTCGCACGCCGCCGCCTATGCCCTGGTGTCCTATCAGACGGCCTATCTGAAGGCCAATTTCCCGGTCGAGTTCATGGCCGCGTCGATGACGCTCGACATGCAGAACACCGACAAGCTGTCCAACTACCGGCAGGAACTGAACCGGCTGAACATCCCGCTGCTGCCGCCCGACATCAACACCTCCAGCGTCGAGTTCGGCGTCGAGGAGCACGACGGAAAGCCTGCCGGTGCCGTCCGCTACGCCTTGGCGGCGATCAAGAACGTCAGCGGTGCCGCGATGGGCGGGCTGGTCGAGGAGCGCCGCGAGAACGGCCCCTACAAGGATCTCGGCGATCTCGGCAACCGGATGAATCCCCACGCGGTGAACAAGCGGCAGTTCGAAAACCTCGTCCGCGCCGGCGCCCTCGATGCGCTGGAGCCCAACCGGCGGCGGATGTTCGAGGGGCTGGAGAGCTTCCTGCGCCACGCCGCGGCGGCGGCCGACGACCGGAACAGCAACCAGATGGGCCTGTTCGGCGAGGCGTCCATGCCCGCGCCGTCGGCCACGCTGCCCACGGTGCCGGATTGGCCGCTGATGGATAAGCTGCGCGAGGAATTCGACGCCATCGGTTTCTACCTGTCGGCCCATCCCCTGGATTCCTACGGCAAGAGCCTGGAGCGCGTCGGGGCCCGGCCCGTGGCCGAGATCCTGGCCGAGGGCCGGTCGCAACCGGTCAAGCTGGCTGGGACCGTGATGGCCAAGAAGGAGCGGACCTCGGCCCGCGGCAGCCGCTACGCCTTCGTCACCTGCTCCGACACCTCGGGGGTCTTCGAGATCACCGTGTTCTCCGAGGTCCTGTCGTCGTCGCGCGACCTGCTGGAGGTCGGCAATTCTCTGTTCATCCGGGGGACCGCCGCGTTCGAGGGCGAGGGCGTGCGGTTCACCGCCCAGTCGATCCAGACCCTGACCGAAGCGACCGCCGGGACCAGCCCAGGATTGAAGGTCCGGGTCGGCTCACCCGAGCCCCTGGCCGGGCTCAAGGAGACCCTGGCCCAGCAGGGCAAGGGCAGGGGGCGCGTCAAGCTGATCTGCTCCCTCGACGATGGCAGCGAGGTCGAGATCACCATTCCCGGCGGCTACAAGGTCTCGCCGTCGGTCATCTGGTCGGTCCAGCAGATTCCCGGCATCCTCGCCGCCGAGGAGATCTAGGCCTCGGCGGCGGATTTTACTGGCCGGCCTTTGTCAGCCTGTCGATATCCTCCGAAGAGAGCACCAGCGACGCCGCCTTGGCGAAGCTCTCGACCTGGGAGACGTTCGTCGCGCTGGCGATCGGGGCCGTCACCCCTTCGCGGGCGATGAGCCAGGCCAGCGCCACTTCGGCCGGTTTCGCCGAATGGGACGAGGCCACGTCTTCCAGCACGTCGAGCAGGCGCATGCCGCGTTCGGTCAGATATTTCTCGACGAAACTGGCGCGCTTGCGACCCTTGAGGTCGGCTTCGCTGCGGTACTTGCCGCTGAGGAAGCCCGAAGCCAGGCTGAAGTAGGTCACCACGCCGATGTTCTTCTCGATGCACAGGTCCCGCAGGGCCCCATCGAAGGCGCTCCGGTCGTACAGATTGTATTCCGGCTGGATCACCTGATAGGCGGGCAGGCCCTCCGCCTCCGCCGTGGCGAGCGCTTCGGATAGCAGCTTGGCGTCATAGTTCGAGGCGCCGATGGCGCGGATCTTCCCGGCCTTCAGCAGCTTGTCATAGGCGCCGAGGGTTTCCCCGTGGCTGGCGTCCGGATCGGGCCAATGCGAGAAATAAAGATCGATGGTCTCGACCCCCAACCGGCGCAGCGAGTTGTCGACCGCCTTGAGGATCCACTTCTCGGAAAGTCCCTTTTCGCCGGGGCCGCCGAGGTCCGATCCGACCTTGGTGAACAGCTTCACCTTGTCGCGCATGCCCGGTCGCGCGGCGAACCATTTGCCGAGCATTTCCTCGGATTCTCCGCCCTTGTGGCCGTCGGCCCAGGCCGAATAGACGTCCGCCGTGTCGATGGCATTGAAACCGTGGTCGACGAAGGCGTCGAGCACGCGGAAGCTTTCCGCCTCGTCCGTGGTCCAGCCGAGCACATTGCCGCCGAAGACGATCGGGGCAATCTCGAAGCCGGTGTTTCCGAGAGATCTCTTGTTCATGTTGTTTATCCTTTCTTGGTCGATTGGATATTTTCGTATGGGTTATTGTCCGGCGGCGTGGCCGTGGCCCGTTTCGCCGTGGATGAAGTTAAGCGTCCGCATGGCCCAGGCTCCGGGGCCGAGCAGGGCGAGGACGAGCTGCATCAGGATCCACAAAACCGGGAATTCGTAGCCGCCCGAATTGGCCCAAAGGCCGTTCGGGATCCAGACCTCCAACGCGGGCACGAGAATCACCAGAAGGGCCAGCGACATGGTCCGGACGTAGAGGCCGAGAACCAGGCAGACCACCGCGATCACCTCCAGCGTCACGTCGCCCCAGGCGAACCAGGCCGGATAGCCGAGGCCGACGAACATCTGCTCGGTCGCGGGCATGCCCTGATGGATCACCTTGAAGCTCCAATGGACGCCCCAGTAGAGCGCCAGAACGATCCGCATCATGAAGATGCCGTAGGGCGTACAGCTCTTTGTTTCCTCGAAGGTTTTCAGGAATTTGAACATCGTCTTCCTCGGTCAGGCGATCGCGCCGCCGCCGTCGACATAGACGGTCGCGCCGGTCATGTACGGGTTGGTCATGAAGGCGAGCGCCTGCGTGGCGACATGCTCGGGTGCGCCGACGCGGCCGACCGGCAGTTTCGCCGCCGCCCCGTCGAACATCGCCTTACGTCCGTCGCCGTCGAGCCCGTCATACATCTCGGTCATGATCAGACCGGGGGAGACACAGTTGACCCTGACGGGGGCGAACTCCAGCGCCAGGCCGCGTGTGAGCCCTTCCAGGGCGGCGTTGATCGCCCCCTGGATCGCCGCGCCCGCCTTCGGGCGGATGGATAGGAAGCCGGAGGTCAAGGTCAGCGAGCCTCCGTCCTTTATCTTGGCGGCACGGGCCAGGCGGTAGGCGCCCCAGAATTTCGAATCGAACGAGTCGTAGGCGTCTTCGAGAGGCAACTCGCGCACGGCCGCGACCTTGGTGCTGGCGGCGGAGCAGAACACGTGGTCGAAAGGCGGCCGCTCGGCGAAAAAGCGCTCCAGTCCGGCGGCGTTGCCGGTATCGAGCGCGAAACCTTCGGCTTCGCCGCCGAGCCGGCCGAGGGCCGCCTCGACCTTGGCCAAGGAGCGCGAGGCGATGGTCACCTTCGCCCCCGATGCCAGGGCGGCGCCGGCCACTCCGAAGCCGATGCCGGAGGAACCGCCGAGGACAAGTACGGATGTCTTTGCAAGGGTCATCTCATACCTCTCCATCTTCTTGATCCGAAGACGGCAACCACCGCTTGGCGGTCGTGCCTTCGTCGTAGGTCATTTCCGAGGGCAACTGCTCGAATTCGGTCAGCAGCCCCCACGGCGTCAGGCCGAAACGGCCCCGGTTGCCCGGTCCTTCCTCCTGATCGGTCAGCGGATAGGGGCCTTCCAGCAACTCTCCGCCCGCCGCCTTGAAACGCGCCGAGGCGGCGTCGATGTCGTCCACCGTTATGCTGAAGTGGCTGATGCCGATGTCCGAAATGCCGAGAGCCCGGGTGTTGCGGGGACGGTCGATCTCGAAAATCTCTAGATTGGGCCCGTTGCCGAACCGCAGCATCGAAACGGCAACGATCGCGGTTTCCTTCAGGAGCCCGTTCTTGCTTCCGATATCCTCGCCGCGAAGCGGGGCTCGGCTCTTGTCTGTGAGCGAAAACAGCACCTCGGCGCCGAAAGCCTCTCGGAAAAAGGCGACGGCTTCGGCGTGGTCCGGCACGGTGATACCGATGTGTTCCAGCCCGCGGAAATTCGATGTCTTGGTCATGGGGTCACCTTCCTGTCGCGGAAGTCGTCGATCAGCCGGAGGAACATCTCCTCGCTATCGACCACGTCTCCGTATCCCGCTTGGCGGATCCGGGTCGTCGAAGAGATGACGTCCCAGTCGCAGTTGAAGATGAAATCGCCGAATCCCCACGCGGCGATCTTGTCGAAGGGCACGTCCACCAGCCCGTATTTGCGTTTGATGTCCTCCCACAGCGGGCCCTTGTCGGCCATCATTTCGGAAAGGGAGATCGGCATCGGTTCGGCCGGGTCCATGCCGAGATGCGCGGCAATCCGTTTCCACAGATGGCTCCAGCGGAAGATGTCGCCGTTGGTCAGGTTGTAGGCGGTGTCGCCGTCGGCCTCGGTGGCCGCCCAGACAGACCCCCGGGCAAGCTGCGCCGCGTCGGTCACTTGCGCCAGCTTGCCGTAACAACCGGGTGATCCGGGGAAGCGCAACGGCAGCCCGAGTTCCTTGCAGATGGCGGCATAGACCGCGATGACCATCGCCAGGTTCATCGGATTGCCGATGGCGAAGCCGCAGACGACGTCGGGACGCAGCACGACCCGGTCCCAGGGCTTGCCCGCGGCGAAATCGGTCAGCCAGTCTTCCTGGTCGTAATAGAACATCGGCGGCAGGACGCGGGCGTCGTCTTCCCGCGCCGGGGTGGGGAAGGCTCCGAGATGCGCGCCGTAATACTTCGCGCCCTCGTAAAGCACCACGCGCTTCAGGCCGGGAGAGGTCCCATCCGCCGCCGTTACGCAGTTGCGCAACATGGCGAGATTGGTCTCCACCTGCGCGGCGGCGTCATCGTGTTCCTGGTAGGCGGCATAGAAGACGTGGGAGAAAGGAGCCTCATGGGCAATGGCCCGCCGGGTTTCCGCCTCGTCGAGCAGGTCGACCGAGACATAATGCGCGTGCGTCTCGAAATCCGGCGCGCGGCGGGAAATGGCCGTGACCGACCAGCCGAGATCGTTGGCCAGATGGGTCACCAGATTACGTCCGATAACGCCGAGACCTCCGGCGACGAGAGCATGGTTCTGAGACATGGGATTCCCTTGCGATACAGTAGTGGCCTTCATGGGCCCTATGAGATAGGCTTTCTCGGGACGAAAATAATGGTCGGAAGACAGCAAAGAGTTTTCGATTGAATCGAAAAATAGACGAACTCAGGCTGATGCGTATGTTCGTGGCGATCGCGGATCACGCCAATCTCTCGGCGGTTGCCCGCGCCTGGGGGGTCGCGCCTTCCACGGTGACGCACGGCTTGAAGCGGCTGGAGGATCAACTCGGCGTCCAACTGGTTCTACGTACGACGCGGCATCTGTCTTTGACGCCGGAAGGCGAATGGTTTTCGGAAAAGTGCCGCGGCATCCTTGCCGATCTCGACGAGGTCATGACCGGCTTTTCCGAACAGGGCGAGTTGACGGGCCGCATCCGTATCACGGCGACCAACGATCTCGGCCGTCAGCTCATCGCGCCCCTCATCGACGCCTTCATGGGCGAGCATCCGGGGCTTCGCGTGCATTTGTTCCTGAGCGACACGGTGGTCGATCTGGTGGATGCCGGGTTCGACGTCGGAATCCGCACCGGGCCGTTGAGGGATTCCGAGCTCAAGGCACGGCTTCTGCTGCGCGGCCGCAAATGTGTGTGCGCCTCGCCGGACTATTGGAAGCGCCGGGGCAAACCCCAGCATCCCAGGGAGCTGTCCGACCATAATTGTCTGGTCCTGGGGTCTCCGGACGAGACCCAGATGTCCTGGTCCTTTCGCGACGGCGCGACCCGTTTCCGGGTCCGGGTGGCGGGCGACAGGACCGTGAACGACGGTCAGGCACTCAAGGATTGGGCCGTCGCGGGGGCGGGGGTGGTCATGAAGTCGGTCTTCGACGTTGCGGACGATCTCGCGGCGGGGCGTCTGGAGACGGCGCTGGACGCCTACAACAGCGAGGCGACCAATCTCTACGCCGTCTTTCCCCCGCGGGGCCACGACTCCCGTCGGGTCCGCGCGCTTCTGGACTATCTGTCGCAGGGGCTTGCCCGTTCCGTCTCCGGTACCGGAAACTGAGTTCGCCGGGCCTGGGGCGCGGCGGAGTTTCCTCCGGCCGCGCCCAGGGACTTTCGGGAGACTACTTCATCATCTTGTCGGAAGACGGCATGGCCGCGTGCCACACGCCGCCGACGCCGTCGCCGGTGACGTCGCCCGGCTTGCTGTCCTTGATCCAGGTATAGAGCGGCATTCCCTTGAGCGCCCACTGCATGGTGCCGTCCTTGCGCTCGATGACCGTGAAGTCGCCGGTCGCCTTGGCGCTGGCGGAAGCCATCAGGGGCGGCCAGTTGGTCGCGCAGTTGTCGTAACAGACCGACATGCCGGGATGGTCCCTGTCGAAGGTGTACAGGGTCATGCCCATCTTGTCGGTCAGCACCTCGCCCATCGGCGAGGTTTCGGTCATCAGCCCGGCGGGCATCATCATCTCGGCCGAGGCCATCGACATCTTGGCGTCGTCGGACATCATGGTGTCGTCCTTGGATATCATCTTGTCGTCCTCCGACATCATCTTTTCATCGGACATGGCCTTATCCATGTGCTCGCCTTCCTCCATCATCTTGTCGTCGTGCATGGCTTCGTCATGCATGGAAGATTCACAGGCGGCGAGAGACAGACCGGCAAGCAGAACGACGGTGGCGTGTGTCAGTGTTTTCATAATGCACCTCACTGTTAGGAACCCTGCCACAGGGGTGCGGTTTTACACGGCCGTCCCCCTGGGCCTGTTCTTGATGTGGTGCATTGGGGAAAGCGGGCGGGTCACATCTGATCACAAGGGCTTGATCAGCCCGGTTTGGCAGGCCCGGCTCCCGCGCCCGTCCGTTCGATGGCGGCGGCGATCTTGTCCATGTCCTCGCTCGTCAGCTCAACCGTGGCCGCGTCGATCCAGCCGTCGACCTGCTCGGGGCCGCGCGCCCCGACGATGGCGCCGGACACGCCGGGCCAGGCCAGGGTCCAGGCGATGGCGACGGTGGCGATGCCGGTGTCGTGGCGCTCGGCGACGGGTTTCAGGGCATCGGCGAATGCCAGGTTCTGTTCTAGTTGTTCGCCGTTGAACCGGGGGCTGTTCTTGCGCCAGTCGTCATCCGGCAGCGACCGGACGCGCTCGGCGGAGAACCGGCCGGTCAAAAGGCCGGACTGCATCGGGCTGTAGACGATGACGCCCGTCTCGTGCGTCCGGCACCAGGGCAGTTCAGCCCCGGCGAAATCCCGGCGGATGGCCGAGAAGGGCGGCTGCAACGTATCGACATGGCCGACACCTTCCGCCGCCTGCAACTGTTCCGGATTATGGTTGGACAGCCCGATGGCACGCAGCTTGCCTTCCGCCTTCAGGTCGAGGAGGGTCTGCCAGTAATCTTCCACCGGCGTGCCGTCGTTGGCCGGCCAGTGCATCTGCATCAGGTCGATCCGCTCGACCCCGAGGCGCTTGAGCGAGGCGTCGACCTGCCAGCGCAGGCTGTTGCGTTCGCCGATGCGCTGCGGCATGGCCGTCGGGTTCTCGTTGTCCCAGACCATGCCGCATTTGGTGAACACGTAGGGCCGGTCGGCCTCGGAAAACACGGACAGCGCCTCGCGCACGACCTTCTCCGAGTGCCCCAGGCCGTAGACGGCCGCCGTGTCGATCCAGTTGATCCCGCATTCGACCGCGTGGCGGATGGCGGCGATGGAGGCGCTGTCGTCCTGATCTCCCCAACCGGCGGCCCAGCCACCGCCGCCGATCGCCCAGGCGCCGAATCCAACGCGGGTGATGTCCATGTCGGTGCGGCCGAACCGGCGGGTCGGCAGGGATGGGATCGTTGGCATGGGGCTCCTCCTGGTGGTTGTGTTGCTTGCGCCTAACAATATGAAGATCGGCCCGTTCTTGCAAAGCCCGGCAATGCCTTTCCCCTTGCATTCGCCGGGAGGTGACGGTACAACGCCGCCCTTAACTCACACGCGGGCTCGCGGCCCCGGCGCAAATTCGTCGGTGTGTCGCTCCGGTGTCCGGGAGATCCGGACCTTGGCTCGCGGAGGTTCAACCGGAGAAGGAGCAGAGAGATGCCGCTTCCCACGTTTACGATGCGCCAACTTTTGGAGTCTGGCGTTCATTTCGGTCATAACACCCGCCGCTGGAATCCGAAGATGGATTCCTACCTGTTCGGTGTCCGCGCGGGCATTCACATCATCGATCTTCAGCAGACCGTTCCCATGCTCTACCGTGCCATGAAGGCGGTCGAGGACGTGGTTTCGTCGGGCGGCCGCGTGCTGTTCGTCGGCACCAAGCGTCAGGCCAGCGGCAAGGTCGCCGAAGCCGCCAAGAAGTGCGGCCAGTACTACGTCAATCACCGCTGGCTCGGCGGCATGATGACCAACTGGCGGACCATTTCCAACTCGATCAAGCAACTGCGCAAGCTCGAGGAGCAGCTCGACGGCGAAGTCCAGGGGCTGACCAAGAAGGAACTGCTGCAGCTGACCCGCGAGCGCGAGAAGCTCGATCGGGCCATCGGCGGCATCAAGGAGATGGGCGGACTTCCCGATATCCTGTTCGTCATCGACACCAACAAGGAATCCATCGCCATCGCCGAGGCCCGCAAGCTGGGCATTCCGGTGGCCGCGGTCCTGGACAGCAACAGCGATCCGGAAGGCATCGACTACCCGATCCCGGGCAACGACGACGCCATTCGCGCGATCACCCTTTACTGCGAGCTGATCAGCGGTTCGGTGCTGTCCGGCATTCAGCAGGAAATGTCCGTTGGCGGCGCGGACGTCGGCGAGAGCGAGGATGTTCCGGTCGAGACCCTGCCGGAAGCCGTCGAGGAAGCTCCGGCCGAGGAAGCCGCCGAAGCTCCTGCCGCACCTGTCGAGGAACCGGCCGCAGAGACCGGGGACGAAGCGAAGGCCGAAGCGTAAGGCCGCTTGAAGCGAAATGGGGTTCGGGCGTCCGGCCGGAGTTTTCCGGCCGGATTCGATGGAATTCCAAGAATGACTGGATGAGGAAAAAATGGCACAGATCACCGCTGCATTGGTGAAGGACCTGCGCGAGAGGACCGGCGCGGGCATGATGGACTGCAAGAAAGCGCTGGGCGAGACCGATGGCGATGTCGAGGCCGCCGTCGACTGGCTGCGCAAGAAGGGCTTGGCCGCCGCCGCGAAGAAGGCCGGCCGCATCGCTTCCGAAGGTCTGGTCGGTCTGGCCGTCGACGGCAACGTTGGCGCCGTGATCGAGGTCAACGCCGAGACCGACTTCGTCTCGCGCAACGAGACCTTCCAGGATTTCGTCCGCACGGCCGCCGGTGTCGCCCTGGAGAAGGACGGTGACCTGGAAGCCGTCAAGGCCGCGCCGTATCCCGGCGAGGACCGCACGGTCGCCGAGCAACTGACCCATCTGATCGCGACCATCGGCGAGAACATGTCGTTGCGCCGCGCCGCCGCGCTGAAGGTGGAGAAGGGTGTTCTCGGCGCCTACCTGCACAACACCGTGGCCGATGGCCTGGGCAAGATCGCGGTGCTGGTGGCGGTCAATTCGGACGCCGAGGGCGATGCACTCGCCGCGGCCGCCAAGCAGGTCGCCATGCATGTCGCGGCCGCCAACCCGCAGTCCCTGTCGCGCGACGACCTGGACCCGGCGGCGCTGGAGCGCGAGAAGTCGGTGCTGGTCGATCAGGCCCGCGCCAGCGGCAAGCCGGAGAACATCATCGAGAAGATGGTCGAGGGCCGCCTGCGGAAGTTCTACGAGGAAGTCTGCCTGGTCGATCAGGTCTTCGTCATCGACGGCGAAAGCAAGGTCGGTCAGGTCGTCGAGGCGGCCGGTAAGGACGCCGGCGGCACCGCTTCCATCGCGGGCTTCGTCCGCTACGGTCTGGGCGAGGGCCTCGAGAAGAAGGACGAGGACTTCGCGGCCGAGGTTGCCGCCGCGGCCGGCAGCTGATTTTTTTTCGAAAGCCACCCGGCGGAGCCCCGCCGGGTGGCTTTTGTTCACCAAAAAACTCCAAGACCGGCCGGTTATGGATAGTGTAAGATCGGCGCCCGACCCGGGGGGAGTCTTCTGGTGCCAGCATTTGGGCCCACTCCGCCCCAGCCGCAGCATCCTGCTGCGGCTGTTTCCGTAATATGATGGACGGAGTTTCCATGCCGCCAAAACCAAAATTCAAGCGTGTCCTTCTGAAACTGTCGGGCGAGGGCCTGATGGGGAGCAAGGAGTTCGGTTTCGATTTCGACATCATCAACCGCATCGCCGACGAGGTGCGGGTGGTCACCGAACTCGGCGTTCAGGTCTCGCTGGTGATCGGCGCGGGGAACATCTTCCGCGGCAGCATGGCCGCCGAGGCCGGGCTGGAGCGGGCCGGGGCCGACTACATGGGCATGCTGGCCACGGTCATCAACGCCCTGGCCATGCAGAACGCGCTGGAGCGGAAGGGCGTCGAAACCCGCGTGCAGTCGGCGATCCCGATCGCGTCGGTCTGCGAGCCCTATATCCGCCGCCGGGCCATCCGGCATATGGAAAAGGGACGGGTGGTGATCTTCGCGGGCGGTACCGGAAACCCGTTTTTCACGACGGATACGGCGGCGGCCCTGCGGGCCGTCGAGATGGGCTGCGATGTGCTGATCAAGGGAACCCAGGTGGACGGCGTCTATTCCGCCGATCCGAAGAAGGTTCCGGACGCCGTGCGCTACGACAAGCTGACCTATCAGGACGTGATCACCCGCGATCTCAAGGTCATGGACGGCGCGGCGATTATTCTTGCCCGGGACAACAAGGTTCCCATTATTGTATTTTCGCTCCACAATCCCGGGGCTTTTGGAAACGTCGTCGGGGGGGACGGCGTATTCACGATGGTGAATTGACAGGGGGAGGACGAACGTGGCCGAGGCAAATTTTGAAGGTATCCGGAAGGACGTCGTCAGGCGCATGCAGGGGGCCGTGGAAGCCCTCTTGAAGGAGTTCGGCGGTCTGCGCACCGGGCGGGCGTCGATAAGCCTGCTGGAGCCGATCACCGTCGACGCCTATGGTGGCCAGATGCCGCTGAGCCAGGTCGGCACGGTCGGCGTGCCGGAGGCGCGGATGCTGACCGTCCAGGTCTGGGACAAGAGCCTGGTGAAGGCCGTCGAGAAGGCGATCCTGGAATCCGGCCTGGGATTGAACCCGGCGGTCGACGGGCAGTTGATCCGGGTGCCGATCCCGCCGCTGACCGAGGAACGCCGGGTCGAATTGACCAAGGTGGCCGGTAAGTATGCGGAAGAGGCGCGGGTCGCCGTCCGCAATGTCCGCCGGCACGCGATGGACGAGTTGAAGAAAGCCGAGAAGGACGGGGATATTTCCCAGGACGAACAGCATGACTTTGGACGCCAGGTTCAAGATCTGACCGACGAAAACATCAAGAAGATCGACGACGCGCTGGAGTCCAAGGAAAGCGAGATTATGCAGGTTTGACAAGATGAAGGCAGCCCCCCTCACGACCGATTCTCCACCCCCTCCGCTGCACGTTGCCGTGATCATGGACGGCAACGGCCGCTGGGCGAAGGCCCGGGGGCTGCCGCGCACCGCCGGACACAAGCGGGGCGCCGAGGCGGCGCGGCGGACGGTCGAGGCCGCGGTGGAGATGGGGGTTTCCTATCTGACGCTGTTCGGCTTCTCGTCCGAGAACTGGAGCCGTCCGGAGACGGAAGTCCGTGATCTCATGGGGCTGCTGCGCCTTTATCTGCGTAACGAGGTGCAGAGCCTGCACAAGAACGGCGTCCGGTTGCGGGTCGTCGGCGACCGCGACCGCCTCGCGCCCGATATCGTTTCGCTGATCGAGGCGGCCGAGGCCAAGACGGCCTCCAACACGCGGCTTACCCTGATCATGGCGCTGAATTACGGCGGGCGCCAGGAAATCGCCGCGGCGGCCCGGAGTTTGGCCGAGGAGGTCCGGGCCGGGCGGCTCGCTCCGGCCGAGATCGACGAGAACACGCTCGCCGCGAAGCTTTACACGGCGGGGATTCCCGATCCGGATCTTCTCATCCGGACCAGCGGAGAGGAACGCATCAGCAATTTCCTGCTCTGGCAGCTGGCTTATACCGAGTTCGTTTTCGTCGATACCCTGTGGCCGGATTTCGGCCGGGAGGAGTTGGCGAACGCCATACGGGAATTCCAGGGCCGCGAGAGGCGTTACGGCACGGCCGGGGCCTGAACAGGGGAGCCGGCGCCATCTGGACCCGTATCTTTTCCGCCCTCATCGTCTTGCCGCCGACACTGGCGGCAATTCACTTCGGCTCGCCGTATTTCGACGGGCTCGTATTGTTGGCGGGGGCCGTTCTCGTTTGGGAATGGAACCGTCTGTGCGGCCGTTCGGCCGTTGAAGTCCCGTCGGTCGTCGCTCAGGCCGGTGTCTTGATCGCCATCCTGGCGACGATCCTCCACCGTCTGGATATCGCATCCGGGGCGCTTGCCGCCGGAGCCATCGCGGCCGGTCTTCTGGGCGTCTTCTCCGCGAAGACGGCCGGCGGCGGCCCGCGCCGGATAGGCGGCGTCCGGTGGGTGGCCTTCGGCGTCCTCTATGTCGGTATTCCGGCGATGATGCTCGTCTGGGTCCGCGACACGGTGGGGCGCGAAACGATCTATTGGCTTTTCGCCCTTGTCTGGGCGACCGATACGGGGGCATATCTGTTCGGCCGGCTGATCGGCGGGCCGAAACTGATCCCCGCCATCAGCCCGAATAAGACCTGGGCCGGCCTGATCGGTGGTATGATATGCTCCGCTGCCGTTGGCGCGGCTTTTGCATTCGCCGTCGGCCGGGATAGCTTTTTGCAACTGGCCCTTTTGAGCAGCGGGCTTGCCGTCGCCGCGCAAGCCGGAGATTTCTTTGAATCTTGGGTTAAACGGCGGTTTGGCGTAAAAGACTCGGGAGGCATTATGCCGGGGCATGGCGGCCTGTTGGATCGGCTTGACGGATTGCTTGCCGTCGTCGTCGTCGTGGCCCTGATAGCCGGTCTCGGCCGGGAAAACGGACTCGTATGGCTTTAGACATCGCCACCAAAGCGGCCGTGCAGCCGCGCAGCGTCACCATTCTCGGATCGACCGGATCGATCGGCCGCAACACCGTCGATCTGCTGTTGCGGCAGCCGAATTCCTTCCGTGTCGAGGCGCTGACCGGCAATTGCAACGTGGCGCTGCTGGCCGAACAGGCGCGGGCGCTTCGGCCCCGGCTGGCGGTCGTGGCGGATGAAAGCCGGTATCCCGAACTCAAGAAGGAACTGTCGGGGTCCGGCGTCGAAGTCGCGGCCGGCCGCGAGGCGGTGGTCGAGGCGGCGAACCGCCCGGCGGAATGGGTGATGTCCTCGATCGTCGGAACCGCTGGTCTGCAGCCGACCCTCAATGCCGTCCGGCGCGGCGCCATCGTCGCCTTGGCCAACAAGGAATGCCTGGTTTCCGCCGGCGACGTCATGCTCAACGAGGTCTTCCGCAGCGGCGCCGTCCTGTTGCCGGTGGATTCCGAGCATAACGCCATTTTCCAGGTGCTGGACGTCGATCAGGCACAGCATATCGAGCGGATCATCCTGACCGCTTCCGGCGGCCCGTTCTTGCGGATGAGCGCCGAGGACATGGCGCGCGTGACCTGCGAACAGGCGGTCGACCACCCGAACTGGTCCATGGGGGCGAAAATCTCGGTCGATTCCGCGACCATGATGAACAAGGGGCTGGAACTGATCGAGGCCTTCTATCTGTTCCAGGTCCCGGAGCAGCGCATCGAGGTGCTGGTCCATCCGCAATCGGTGGTGCACAGCATGGTCGCCTATGTGGACGGCTCGGTCCTGGCCCAGATGGGAACCCCGGATATGCGAACGCCCATCGCCGTGACCCTCGGTTGGCCGGACCGCATGCCGGCCCCGGCGCCGCGCCTGTCCCTGGCGGAGATCGGGACGTTGAGCTTCGAGCCGCCGGATACGGGGCGTTTCCCCTGTTTGCGGCTGGCGCGCGAGGCATTGCAAATGGGTGGCGCGGCCACCACCATTTTAAACGCGGCCAACGAGGTCGCCGTCCACAGCTTCCTGAACCGGGATATCGGTTTTCTCGATATCGTCCGGGTCGTGGAGGACACGCTCGGACGGGCGCCGAAAGGACCGCTGGAAACGCTGGATGACGTCCATTCGGCGGATGTGTCGGCCCGCGAACTTGCCCGGGAATGCGTTTCCCGGCTTTCCGGACCCCACTGAACCGGATGCACGCTGGATGGTACGGATAACGGACCCCGCCCCATGGATTTGATTTCCCTCGTCTGGGACAACGTCGTCCCCTTTCTGTTTGTTCTGAGTGTCCTGGTCTTCGTTCACGAACTGGGCCACTACTGGGTGGCCCGCCGGGCCGGGGTCCGGATCGAGGTCTTCTCGATCGGTTTCGGGCCGGAAATCTATGGCCGGACCGACAAGGCCGGCACCCGTTGGAAGTTCAGCGCCGTTCCGCTCGGCGGCTATGTCAAGATGTTCGGCGAGAGCGATGCCCCTGGCGACGAAGAGGGAGCGCAAGCGAGGCGGCTGACCGACGAGGAGAAAAAGGTCTCCTTCGCGCATAAGCGTGTTTCGCAGCGTGCCGCCGTTGTCGCGGCCGGGCCGCTCGCCAATTTCCTGTTCGCCATCGTCCTGTTCGTCGTGATGTTCAGTATCGTCGGCAGCCCGCGGCTGCTTCCGATGGTCGGCGAGGTGCAGCCGGAATCCGCCGCCGAGCAGGCAGGCTTCCTGCCGGGGGACCGGATTCTGAGCATCGACGGGCATGAAATCGAATGGTTTTCCGATCTGCGCGCCGAGATCGCTGGCAAGCCCGGTGTGACCCTGGATGTGGTTGTCCTGCGCGACGGCCGTGAAGAGGCTCTTCGCGCGACGCCGACGGTACATACGGAGGATATGGGGGACGGGACCGTGCAGCGCATCGGCCAGCTCGGCGTCGTCGCCGATACCTCCCAGGTCGAGCATGTGCGGGAGAACCCGGGAACCGCGGTTCTGAAGTCCGTCGACATAACGATTGGGATGAGCGCGCAGATTCTGGATTATCTGGGACAGATTATCGTCGGGAAGCGCTCCGCCGAGGAAGTCGGCGGGCCGTTACGCATCGCCCAGATGTCCGCCGAGGTCGCGCAGGGCGGGTTCGTCAACCTGATGAATTTCATGGCGGTTCTGTCGATAAACCTCGGGCTTTTGAACCTGTTCCCGATTCCGATGCTGGACGGCGGGCACCTGGTATTTTATATCGCCGAGGCCATCCGCGGACGGCCGCTGACTCCGCGCATCCAAGAATACGGTTTCCGTTTCGGGATGATTTTGGTATTTCTGCTGATGATTTTCGCCACTTGGAACGACCTGGTGTACCACTTCAAGGTGTTTGAGTTTCTGAAGGGGTTAATCACCTGATTTTCAAGAAGAATTCGCCCCAGGGGGAAACGTTGCGCCAATTTCTGAATGTTTTGTTGATTGCCATATGCGTCCTTGTCGTGGGGGCGCGTCCGGATCAGGCGCAAGCGCAGGCCGGGGGTACCGTCCAGCAGGTCATCGTCGAGGGAGTCCAGCGTATCGAGCCGGAAACCGTCCGGTCGTATCTGCTTGTCCGCGAGGGCGACAGGTTCGATCCCTTGCGGATCAACCGGTCCCTGAAGAGCCTTTTCGCGACCGGCCTTTTCGCCGATGTGACCATCCGCCAGCGGGGCGACGATCTGGTCGTCAGCGTGGTCGAGAACCCGGTCATCAACCGGATCGCCTTCGAGGGCAACGATCGGATCGATGACGAGACGCTGCAAAACGAGCTGACCTTGCGTCCGCGCGTGATCTATACGCGCTCCAAGGTTCAGAACGACGTCAAGCGCATCCTCACCCTGTATCAATTGAAGGGCCGGTTCGCGGCCACGGTCGAGCCCAAGGTCATTCAGCTCGAGCAGAATCGCGTCGATCTCGTCTTCGAGATTTCGGAAGGGGAGCCGACCGATATCCGTAAGATCCGTTTCGTCGGCAACAAGGCGTTCGACGACGGCGACCTTCGGGATGTGATCCGGACCCGGGAAAGCCGGTGGTTCCGGATTTTCTCCTCGGACGACCGGTACGACCCGGACCGCCTGACCCTGGACCAAGAATTGCTGCGCCGGTTCTATCTGAAGGAAGGCTACGCCGATTTCCGGGTGGTGTCGGCGGTCGCCGAACTGACGCCGGACCGGAAGGATTTCTTCATTACCTTCTCCGTCGACGAGGGCGAACGCTATCGCCTGGGAGACGTAAACGTGGATGTCGCCCTGCGGGATCTCGATCCGCAGAAGGTGACCGACGTCATGGAGGTGGAGCAGGGCGATTGGTACGACGCCGACGCCATCGACGAGACGGTGGACGCCATTTCCCTGGAAGTGGGAACCCTCGGCTATGCGTTCGTCGACGTGCGGCCGAGGATCGATCGCGACCGGGAAAACCGTTCCATCAACGTGACCTTCGAGGTCAATGAAGGCCCGCGGGTGTTCGTCGAGCGAATCGACGTGACCGGCAACATGCGGACCGAGGACCAGGTGATCCGCCGGGAATTCAGGCTCGTGGAAGGCGACGCTTTCAACGCGGCCAAGCTGAACCGGTCGCGCCAACGCATCCAGAACCTCGGCTATTTCGGCAAGGTCAACGTGACGCAGGTGCCCGGCAGTTCGCCCGACAAGACGGTGATCGCGGTCGATGTGGAGGAGAAATCGACCGGAGCGCTGACCTTCGGCGCCGGCTATTCGACCTCGGACGGCCCCTTGGGCGACATCAGCATCAGCGAGCGGAACCTGCTCGGCAAGGGTTACAACACCAAGCTGAGCTTCACCGTTTCGAGCAGCACGGAAATCGACTTTTCCTTTACCGATCCGTATTTCCTGGGCCGGGACATGGCCGGCGGATTCGATATCTACCGGGTGGATCAGGATCTGCAGGACGAGTCGTCCTATGATCTGCTCAAGACGGGCGGCGTGTTGCGGCTCGGCTACCCGCTCGATGAAAATCTCCGGCAGACGCTGAAGTATACCTTCCAGGTCAGCGAGATTTCCGATGTGGGCAGCGATGCTTCCCGCTACGTCAAGGAGTCCGAGGGGTCCGAGACCCTCTCGCAGATCAGCCAGGCTCTGACCTACGACACGCGGGACAATAAGTTCAATCCGACCGAGGGCTGGGTGGCCAGCCTGAGCAACGACTTGGCCGGTTTCGGCGGAACCAAGCGTTTCCTCCGGACGCGCGTCAGCGTCGCCAAGTTCTTCCCGCTCCCGGCGGATTGGGTTCTGCAGACGAGCGGCCGGACCGGCGCGATTGTCGGATTGGGCGAGGACGTCGACCTTTCCGACAGGTTCTTCATCGGCGGCGACGATCTCCGGGGCTTCGAGAAGGCCGGTATCGGGCCGCGCGACCGCGATACCGATGATGCGTTGGGCGGCGAGTATTTCTATTCCGGAACCATCCAGGCGACCGTTCCGCTGGATTTGGCTCCGGAAATTCCGATCGACGGCCGGATCTTCACCGATTTCGGCAGCGTCTGGGAGGTCAATCCCACGGGCTCCGAGGTCGAGGACAGCAAGAGCCTGCGGGCTTCGAGCGGCGTCGGTTTCACTTGGCGGTCCAACTTCGGTCCCATCGGCGTCGATGTCGGCTTCCCTTGGCTCAAGGAGAGCTACGACAAGGACGAAACGGTCCGCATCAATTTTGGTACAAGGTTCTGATTTCATGACATTCGAGCGACTTCGGCGGGCGATACTGGGTGGACTGGCGGCCATTGCCCTGTTTGGGCTGGCACCGTCCGCGAGCGCCCAGGAGAAGGCCGAAGACCCCGCCTCTCTTCGTATCGCGGTCGTCAATTTGCAGCGGATCCGTGGCGAGGGGCTCGTTTACAAAAGCATCCACGACCAGATCGACACGTATCGGCAGTCGCTGCAAGGCGTGATCAAGGCCGAAGAGGACGAACTGCGCAAGGCGGACGCGGAACTGGCGCGTAAGCGCACGATCCTGTCGCCCGAGGCCTTCGCCCAGGAACGGCGTAGCTTCGAGAAGCGGGTCGTCGAGTTCCAGCGCCAGGGACAGAAGCGCCAGCAGGGCCTGGAAAGGGTCCAGCAGGACGCCTTGAGGCGGGCCGAGGGCGAGGTCATGAAGATCGTCCATGACTTCACGGTGGAGCATAAGCTGACCATCGTCATGCGGGCCGAAATGGCGCTTTTCTATGCCTCGGGGCTGGATATCACCGACATCGTGCTCGAACGGCTGAACGCCAAGGTGCCGAACATCAAGATCACGAAACCGGAAGACTAGGCCATGGCCGACCCCCGGTTCTTTCAGGTTGCCGGCCCCTTTTCACTGAGGGAACTGGCCGAGGTTTGTGGCGCGGAAATTGCCGAGGGAAGTGATCCGGAGGCCCGGTTCTCCGACGTCGCGCCCTTGCAGACCGCAGGGCCGTCCGACGTGGGGTTCCTCGACAACAAGCTCTATGTCGAGGCTTTCACCGAGAGTAAGGCCGGTGCCTGTCTGGTCCGGCCGGAATTCGCCGAACGCGCCCCGCAGGGCATGGCGCTTCTGCTGTCGCCGGATCCCTATCGGGCCTATGCCAAAGTCGCCGCGACGTTCTATCCGGCCCCGGCCCCGCGGCCGGGCGTCTCGGACCGGGCTTCGGTCGACCGGACGGCGGTGCTCGGCGAGGGGTGCGAGGTCGAGCCCGGCGCGGTGATCGGCGCGCGTGCCGAGATCGGACGCGACTGCCGGATCGGCGCCAATGCGGTGATCGGTCCCGGCGTCGTACTTGGGGACGGCTGCGTGATCGGCCCGGGAGCTTCGCTCGCCTATTGTCTGGTCGGTGAGCGCTGCATCATCCATAACGGGGTGCGCATCGGACAAGACGGGTTCGGCTTTGCGATGGGGGCCCAGGGGCACGAGAAGGTGCCGCAGCTGGGCCGTGTCGTCATCGGCGAGGATGTCGAGATCGGCGCCAATACGACGATCGACCGGGGGACGGGGCCGGATACGGTCATCGGCGCGGGCACCAAGATTGATAATCTTGTTCAAATCGCCCATAACGTCGAACTCGGTCGCTGCTGCGTCGTGGTTTCCCAGGTGGGGATCTCCGGCAGTACCAAGGTCGGGAATTTCGTCGTCATCGCGGGACAGGCCGGTTTGACCGGCCACCTTCATATCGGTGACGGCGTGCGGATCGCCGCGCAAAGCGGTGTCATGAGGGATGCTCAACCGGGCACGACCCTGGCGGGGTCTCCAGCCCTGCCCGCCAGGGAGCATTGGCGGCAGGTGGCCGCGTTGGCCGGTTTGGTAAAAAAGGGACGGGGAAAGTAGTTTATGGATGCTGAGACGATGACCTCGGGCGAGAAGACGATTGATGTGCTGCGGATCATGGAGATGATCCCGCATCGGTATCCCTTCTTGATGATCGATCGGGTGGTGGACGTCATTCCCGACGTCAGCGCCGTCGGGATCAAGAACGTCACCGTGAACGAGCCGTTCTTTCCGGGGCATTTCCCCCGCCGCCCGGTCATGCCGGGGGTTCTGATCATCGAATCCATGGCCCAAACGGCCGCGGTCCTCGTGGTCCAGACCCTGGGGGAGGAATCGGAAGGCAAGCTCGTCTATTTCATGTCGGTGGACAACGCCCGCTTCCGCAAGCCGGTCATGCCGGGCGATACCCTGCACGTCCATGTGTTCAAGGAGCGCAACCGCCGGAACGTCTGGAAGTTCCGGGGCGAGGCTCGGGTGGACGGAAACCTGGTGGCCGAGGCCACCTATGCGGCCATGATCATGGACGACTGAATGACCGATATTCATCCAACGGCGGTCGTTGCCGACGGAGCCCGGATCGGCGACGGCGCCAGCATCGGCGCCTATTGCTGTATCGGCCCGGACGTGGTTCTCGGCGACGGCGTGAAGCTCCATTCCCATGTGGTGGTGGATGGGCGCACCCGGATCGGCGCCAATACCCAGATTTTCCCGTTCGCCTCCATCGGTCACATTCCGCAGGACCTGAAATACCACGGCGAACCGTCGGAACTGATCATCGGCACCGACAACCAGATCCGGGAGCACGTCACCATGAACCCCGGAACCGAAGGGGGCGGCATGGTGACCCGGGTCGGCAACCATTGCCTGTTCATGGTCGGTGCCCATGTCGCGCACGACTGCGTCGTCGGCGACCACTGCATCTTCGCCAACAACGCGACCCTCGGCGGCCATGTCCAGGTGAGCGAATGGGCGATCCTCGGGGGGCTGTCGGCCGTGCATCAGTTCGTCCGCATCGGCAAACATGCGATGATCGGCGGCATGTCGGGCGTCGAGAGCGACGTCATTCCCTATGGGTCGGTCACCGGCAATCGCGCCAAGCTTTCCGGCCTCAACGTCGTCGGCCTCAAAAGGCGGGGATTCTCCCGCGATCAGATCCACGCCCTGCGCAACGGCTACCGCCTGCTGTTCGCCCAGGAGGGGACGCTGAGCGAGCGCCTGGAAGACGTCGCCAATCTGTTTCCCGAGGTCGAGCCGGTGATGGACATCGTCGACTTCATCCGGGCCGATTCCTCGCGGGCCATTTGCCAGCCGCCCTTGGACGATGCGGCCTAAGCTGGGCATTCTGGCCGGCGGCGGAGCGTTGCCGGCCATGCTGGTGCACGATTGTCTGCAGACGGGGCGGCCGTTCTTCGTGATCGCCTTCGAGGGGCAAGCCGACCGGGCTCTCATTAATTCTCCCGCCGTCCCGCATGTCTGGCTGCGCCTGGGCGCGGCTGGCAAAGCGATCAAGATCCTGCGCCGCGAAGGCGTCGGCGAACTGATCATGGCCGGGACCATCCGCCGCCCGTCCCTGGCTTCGCTTCGGCCCGACCTGTGGACCATGCGGTTTCTGGCCCGAACCGGTGGCCTGCATCTCGGAGACGACGCCATCCTGACGTCCCTGGTCGGCGCCCTGGAGAAGGAAGGGTTCGTCATCAGGGGGCCGGAGGAGCTTCTGCCCCATATCCTGGCCCCGGAAGGCGTCTATGGCGCGGTCCGGCCTTCGGACGGCGACCTGATCGACGTCGAACGGGCCGTCGAGGCCGCCCTCGATTTGGGGGCGCGGGATGTCGGCCAGGCCGCCGTGGTGCGTGGCGGCGCGGTCGCCGCGCTGGAGACGTCGGCCGGAACCGATGCCCTGCTGGCCGGTTGCGCCGACGCCGCGCCGGCCGAGCCGTCGGGCGTTCTGGTCAAGGTGTCCAAGCCCGGCCAGGAACGCCGGGCCGATCTGCCGACCATCGGCATCGAAACGGTTTCCGGCGCCCGCAAGGCGGGGCTGCGGGGGATTGCGGTGGAAGCGGGCGGGGCGCTGGTTCTCGACCGTGCGGCCATTGCCGCGGCGGCCGACGAGGCCGGGCTGTTCGTCATGGGAATACACGTCGAAAAGGAGGGGTAATCATGGGCGCTGGCCGCAGCGGCGGCGATCCCCTGATCTTCCTGGTGGCCGGGGAGCCGTCCGGCGATCTCCTCGGCGGCCGCCTGATGGCCGCCCTCAAGGCGGAGACCGGCGGCGCGGTGCGCTTCGCCGGGGTCGGCGGCGAAACCATGGCCCGCGAAGGGCTGGACAGCCTGTTCCCGATGTCCGATCTGTCGGTCATGGGGCTGACCGAGGTCCTGCCCCGGTTGCCACTCCTGGTCCGCCGTCTGCGGCAGACCGCCCGCGCGGCCCGCGACTGCCGGCCCGACGCGGTGGTGACCATCGACGCCCCCGATTTCAGTTTCCGCCTGGCCAAGCGTCTGCGCGGAGAGAGAATCCCGCTGGTGCACTATGTCGCGCCGACGGTCTGGGCCTGGCGGCCGGGCCGGGCCCGGAAGATCGCGCGTCTTCTCGATCACCTTCTCGCCCTATTGCCGTTCGAGCCGCCCTATTTCGAGCGGGAAGGCCTGAAATGCACTTTCGTCGGCCATTCGGTGATCGAGTCCGGGGCCGGGAGAGGCGACGGCGCGGCGTTCCGGGAGGCCCACGGCATCGCGGCGGAAACGCCGCTTCTCTGCATCCTGCCCGGCAGCCGGCACGGCGAGGTTTCCAAGCTGTTGCCGGTGTTCTCGGAAACCCTGGAACGCCTTGCCGTTTCCCAGCCCGACCTCAAGGCCGTCCTGCCGGTCGCCGATTCCGTGGCTCCGCATGTGGCCGAGGCGACGAAGGGGTGGCCGGTCCCGGTCGTTATGGTACGCGGCGAAGCCGGGAAGTTCGGAGCCTTCGCGGCGGCCGACGCGGCCCTGGCGGCGTCGGGGACGGTCTCGCTGGAACTGGCCCTGGCCGGGACGCCGGCGGTCATCGCCTATAAGGTCAGCGCCTTCACCGCTTGGCTGGTGCGCCGCATGGTCAAGGTGCGCTTCGCCAACCTGGTGAACATCGTCCTCGACCGTGAGGCCGTTCCCGAATGTCTTCAGGAGGACTGCAACCCCGATCTGCTGGCCGGGCACCTGGGCCGGCTGCTGGGCGACGCCGGGGCGCGTCAGGCCCAGATCGCGGCGGCGCGGGAAGCCGTCGACCGGCTCGGAGGCAAGGACGACCCGCCGAGCCGCCGGGCGGCGCGCGCCGTCCTGGAAAGCCTCCGGGGATAAGATGGGAAAAGGGCGCGAAGCCCGCCGGCTCCGCGCCCCTTGTTCCGGGACCGATACCGGCGATCAGCGCTTGCCGATCGGCACGTAGTCGCGCGCGGTTTCGCCTGTGAAGCGCTGGCGCGGCCGCCCGATGCGCGTTTCGGGGTCGATCATCATCTCGCCCCACTGGGCGATCCAGCCCACCGTGCGGGCGATGGCGAACATGGCGGTGAACATTTCCGGCGGGAAGCCCATCGCCTGATAGATGATGCCCGAATAGAAGTCGACGTTCGGGTAGAGCTTGTGGCTGACGAAGTATTCGTCCTCCAGCGCGATGCGCTCCAGTTCCACGGCCAGTTCGAGCAAGGGCTCGTTCTTGATGCCGAGTTCGCCGAGAACCTCGTGGCAGGACTTCTGGATGATCTTCGCCCGTGGGTCGTAGTTTTTGTAGACCCGGTGGCCGAAGCCCATCAGGCGGAACGGATCGTTCTTGTCCTTGGCCTTTTCGATGTATTCGGGGATGCGGTCCTTGTGGCCGATCTCCTTTAGCATGGCGAGGACGGCTTCGTTGGCACCGCCGTGCGCCGGGCCCCACAGGGCGGCGATGCCCGCCGAAATGCAGGCAAACGGGTTGGCTCCGCTGGAACCGGCCAGCCGGACCGTCGAGGTCGAGGCGTTCTGCTCGTGATCGGCATGCAGGATGAACAGCTTGTCCAGCGCCTTGGCCTGAACCTCGCTGACCTTGTAGTTGTCGCAAGGTGTCGCGAAGACCATGTGCAGGAAATTTCCGGCATAGTCCAGGTCGTTGCGCGGATAGATGAACGGCTGGCCCTGGGAGTATTTGTACGCCCAGGCCGCGATGGTCGGAATCTTGGAGATCAGCCGGTGCGAGGCGATCATCCGGTCTTCCGGATCATCGAAATTCAGATGGTCGTGATAGAAGGCCGCGAGCGAGCCGGTCGCCGCGCACAACAGGGCCATCGGATGCGAATCCCGCCGGAAGCCGCGGAAGAAGTATTTGATCTGCTCCTGCAGCATCGTGTGATGGGTGATCGCGTATTCGAACTCTTCCTGTTCCTTGGCGCTCGGCAATTCTCCCTGAAGCAGGAGATAGGCCACCTCCAGGAAGTGGGACTGCTCGGCCAATTGCTCGATGGGGTATCCTCGGTACTGCAGAACGCCCTTTTCACCGTCGATGTAAGTGATGTCGGACGTGCAGGCACCGGTCGAACCGTAGCCCGGGTCGTAGGTGAACATACCGGTCTCGGCATAAAAACGCCGGATATCGACGACATCGGGGCCCTGGCTGCCCTTTAGGATCGGAAAGTCGACTTTGCGTCCGTCCCGGTTGTCGATGAGGGTTACGGTATCGGTGCCCGATTGAGAGGTCGAGGCGGTCGATTTGTCAGCACTCATAAATTGCTTCCCCCGTCAAAGGATTAGAATTGCAATGGAAGGCAAACCGTAACGTGCGGCCTGAATATGCGTCTAATGTGGTCGGTCCGTAGCCCTTCTTCAATGTATTAGGAAAATAAGACCTTTCCTTGATCCTATGCGGACGCCAGGGCGTCGTCGAGCCGGCCCAGGGTTTCCGCCGCGCCGAGGATTCCCATGACGGTGAAGATCGGCGGCGACACGTTGGTGCCGGTCAAGGCTGCCCGGATGGGTTGTGCCGCCTTCCCGAGCTTGATCTCGGCGTGCTCCGCGAAATCGCGCGTGATGGCCTCCAGCGTTTCCGCCTGCCAGTCCGCCGCCTCGGCGAATCTCCGGCGCAGTTCGGTCAGGACGTCCCGCCCGTCGGCGACCAGCTTCTGCGCCTTGTCGTCCAGGGGCAGGGGCCGTTTGCGGGCATAGAAGGCGGCGCTCTCGGTCAGTTCGACCAGGGTCTTGGCCCGTTCCTTGAGCCCCGGCATTCCGGCCAGGATGCGGGCCTCGCCGTCCTGGTCGACGTCATATCCCAACAGAGTCGCGAGGCGCGGCAGGATCAGCGCGGTCAGGCGCGCGTTGTCGGCCTGGCGGATGTAATGGCCGTTCAGGCTGGTCAGCTTGGCCACGTCGAAACGGGCAGGCGACTTGACCACGTCCTTGAAGTCGAACCACTCGATGGCCTGTTCGGTGCTGATGATCTCGTCGTCGCCGTGGCCCCAGCCCATGCGCAGCAGGTAGTTGCGCATGGCTTCGGGCAGGAAGCCCAACTCGTCGTAGGATCCGATGGCCACCGCGCCGTGCCGTTTCGACAGTTTCTTGCCGTCCGGACCGTGGATCAGCGGCATATGGGCGAAGACCGGCGGCTCCCAGTCCATCGCCTTGTAGATCTGGGTCTGCCGGAAGGCGTTGGTGAAATGGTCGTCGCCACGCAAGGCATGGGTCACGCCCATGTCATGGTCGTCGACGACCACGGCCAGCATGTAGGTCGGCGTGCCGTCGGCCCGCAGCAGGATCATGTCGTCCATCTGATCGTTGGCGACCCGCACCGTGCCCTGGATCAGATCGTCGATCACCGTCTCGCCGGTTTGCGGGGCCTTGAGGCGGATCGCCGGCTTCACGCCCTCCGGGGCCTCGGACGGGTCGCGGTCGCGCCAGCGGCCGTCGTAGCGCGGCTGAAGGCCCTTCGCCTGCGCTTCCTCGCGCATCCGGGTCAGTTCCTCGGGCGTGCAGTAGCAGTAATAGGCCTTGCCTTCCTCGACCAGCTGCCGGGCCACCTCGGCGTGCCGCCCGGCGCGGGCGAACT